>Ga0316622_100001621_pt1 | contig 14845 bp, 10 predicted proteins | sample OWC_Aug_OW2_C1_D_FD_207646 | JGI IMG/M metagenome (GOLD analysis project Ga0316622, IMG submission 207646) | Wetland soil microbial communities from Old Woman Creek delta, Ohio, United States - OWC_Aug_OW2_C1_D5_C | ecosystem: Environmental > Terrestrial > Soil > Wetlands | place: USA: Ohio... | reverse complement strand
CCGCCCCTTGTCCTATCCCCCCAGGAAGCCTTCCTCCCGGAAGGAGAAGTAGCGCTCCCGCGCGAGGATGACGTGATCGAGGATCTCGATGCCGACCAACTCGCCGACTTTGACCAGACGTGTCGTGATCTCGATGTCATCCGGACTCGGGGAGGGATCTCCCGACGGATGGTTGTGCACCAGGATGAGACTCGCCGTCCCTCCGGCAATTGCGGTGCGGAAGACCTCGCGGGGGTGCACGAGGCTCGTCGAGAGGGTGCCGATACTGACCACCTCCAGGGAGGTGGGCACGTGACGGGTGTTCAGATGGATCGCGAGGAAGTGCTCCTTCTGCGCGGCCGCGTAGGTGCGGGCGTACTCCTGGACATGGCGCGGGCAGGCGATCGCGCTCTTGGCGTCGCCCTGGATGGCGCGGCGCCCGAGCTCGAGCGAGGCGAGCAGGCGGGCGCCGGCGGAATCGCCGAGGAGGCTGCGCAGCTTGCGCGCGCTCAGGCGCCTCAAGAGTGCCGCCGAGCCTCCGTCGAGCAGGTGGCCCGCCAGGCGGAGGCGCTCCGGCTCCGGCTGGCCGTCGCCGAGAACGATCGCGACCAGCTCGAGGTCGCTGTAGCAGCGTGCCCCTTGAGTGAAGAAGGAAGCGGGCACCAGCCGGCCGTTCGCTGGAGCGCCTTCCAGGAAGTACCAGACGCCGTCCGTTCCAGCCATGGATGACACCCTCCCCTGCATCCGTAGCAAGCGAGGTTCCAGAGGCGGGTCGGACTATGTCTGGGACCCGGGCGAGACGGGCTCGAGCAACGCGCGGGCGAACTCCTCGGGCTCGAAGTCGGCCAGATCCTCGATCTTCTCGCCCAGGCCGACATAGCGCACCGGAAGGCCCAGGCGGTCGGCGATCGCGAGAATCACGCCCCCGCGGGCGCTGCCGTCGAGCTTGGCGAGCAGGATCCCCGTCACTTGCACAGCCTGCGAGAAGAGGGAGGCCTGCGAGAGAGCATTCTGTCCCGTCGTCGCGTCCAGCACGAGGAGGACCTCGTGCGGCGCGCCCGGCTGGGCCTTGCCCAGCACGCGATGGATCTTGGCCAGCTCGGCCATCAGGTTGGCGTTGGTTTGCAGGCGGCCGGCCGTGTCGACGAGGACCACCTGGCAGCCGCGCGCCCGCGCCGCCTGGATCCCGTCATAGGCGACGGCCGCCGGATCGGCCCCGTGCTGGCTGCGGATCAGCTCCGCCCCCGCCCGCTCGGCCCAGATCCCGAGCTGCTCCAACGCCGCCGCGCGGAAGGTATCGGAGGCGACCACGATCGGACGCCGCCCAGCCTGCTGATAGCGCCAGGCGAGCTTGCCGATCGAGGTCGTCTTGCCGGTGCCGTTGACCCCGACGACGAGAATGACGTGAAGACCATCGTCCGCGGCCGCGCCGGTTGCCGGGGGAATGGAGGCGGCCGGTTCGGTGCCCTTCGCCAAGGTCTCGACCACGACCTCCTCGAGCAAACGGCGGGCCTGCTCGGGTTCGCGCACGCCGTCGCGGCGGACCCTGCCGCGCAGCCGCTCGGTGAGGGCGGAGGCGGTCTCCGGCCCGACGTCCGCGCCCAGGAGGACATCCTCGAGTTCCTGATAGAAGTCATCGTCGAGCGCGGAGTGCTGGGTGAAGACCTGCTGAAGTCCCTCGGCGAGTACCGCGCGCGTCTTGGTCAAACGATCCGCAACTCGTTTCCAGAGCGTCGCCATGCGTTCTCCATCCACCCTCGAGTGTGAAAGCGTGCCCCGGCTTCTCCGCCCCGCGGGCGCTGCCTATCTCAGAGGCGGTTCGATCCTCTCGATCTCGCCGCTCGCGATCGAGAAGCTCCGCCGCGCCCCGGCCGGCCGGGCCCGTCCGTCCGCCGGTTCGAGGGACGGACGCGCGGCACCCGCGGCCCCTTCCGCGGAGGCCCCCTCTGCACCCCCATCCATCTCCAGGATCAGCTCCCCCGCCTCCCCCAGATCGATGACCCGCCCCGAGCGCCCGTCGCTCAGCCAGACCATCCTTCCGAGCAGGACCGAGGCAGAGCGCAGGTCTGCGCGGAAGGGCGCCGCCCCCTCGCGCCCGAACCGCTCGAGGAGCGCCTCGAAAGTCCTGAGAAAGAGCCCGAGCACTTGCTCGGGCTCGGGGGATCGTCCCGCCGCCATCCGCACCGAAACGGCGAGCTCGCGCAGCTCCCCGGGGAAGTCCTCGCGAACCTGCGCGAGATTGACGCCGATGCCCAGCGCGACGGAGCGCGCCACCGTCTCCGCCAGAATACCCGCAAGTTTGCGGCCTTCGTAGAGGAGATCGTTCGGCCACTTGAGGCGGGGGCTCACGCCGGAGGCTTCCTCGAGCGCCCGCCTGAGCCCGAGGGCCGCGAGCGCGGTGACGAAGGGCCAGGCGGTGCGCGGCCCCGGGGGGGTGAAGAGCAGGCTGAACCAGAGGCCCTGGCCGGCCGGGGAGAACCACGCTCTCCCGCGCCGTCCGCGCCCGGCGGTCTGCCTCCCGGCCGCGACGAGCAAACCGCCCTCGTCGCGGCCTGCCGCCGCCCGGCGGCGCAGCTCATCTTGCGTCGAGTCGGTTTCGTCGAGCCAGATCACCCGGCGCACGAGCCCCGAGCCGCTCGCGAGCCGCTCGAGAGTCTCCTGATTCAATCCGCTTCCCCCCGAGGCTCATCGAGATGGAAATCGAGGCTCAGGTCGAGCGCCGGAGCCGAATGGGTCAACGCGCCGATCGAGATGCAGTCGACCCCGCGCAGGGCGTAGGCGCGCACGTTCTCGAGGGTGATGCCTCCCGAAACCTCGACTCCGATCCGAGACCCCTCGGCTCGCCCCCGGTTGAACTCGCCGATCCGCGCCGCCGCCTCGCGCACCTGCGCCGGGCTCAGGTTGTCGAGGAGGATGCGGCATACGCCAACTTGCAGCGCCTCTCCGAGCCGGGCGAGATCGGCAACCTCCACGATGACGGGCAGCGCCGCGCCGGAGCCGGCGTTTCCGGCGAGCGCTCTGGCGACCGCCTCGCGCACGCCCCCCGCCGCGGCGATGTGGTTGTCCTTCACCATGATCGCATCGAACAGGCCGAAACGGTGGTTGCGCCCGCCGCCGTGGCGCACCGCCTCCTTCTCGAGGACGCGCAAGCCCGGAGTGGTCTTGCGCGTGTCGAGGATCGCGACCCCGCCCGCGCCCGCGCGCTCGACGAAGGCGGCGGTCAAGGTGGCGATCCCGGAGAGATGCTGGAGGAAGTTGAGCGCGGTGCGTTCGGCGGAGAGGATCCCCCCGGCAGGCCCGTGCACCTGCGCGACGGCACTCCCCGGCGCCAGCCGGGCCCCGTCCGCGAGCTCGCCCGCGAAGCGCACGTCGGGATCGACGAGGCCGAAGACGCGCGCCGCCGCGCGCATCCCCGAGAGCACGCCGGCCTGCTTCGCAACGATCACGCCCCGGGCCGGCCGGCGCGCCAGCCCCATGGCGGCAACGGTCGCATCGCCCCGCCCGAGGTCCTCGGCCAGCGCCAGGCGCACGATCGCATCCAGTCCGGCGCGGCCATCTCCCGCGAGGCCTTCCCGCTCCTCCCGTTTCATTCCCGCCCCTCTCGCTTCCGTGGCCCGCCCGGGCGAGGCCCCCCCGCCTTGGCCGGCCGCTCCGCCGCCCGCCGGTCCGGCCCGCTCGCGGCTTCCTCCCCCCCGAGGGAGAGCTCGAGCTCGAAGAGCCGGTCGCGCAGGCTGGCCGCGCGCTCGAACTCCAGCCGCTCCGCCGCTGCCTGCATCTCGCGCGTCAGGGCCAGGATCAACTCGCGCGGGTGGGCGCCATCCGCGAGCAGCGCCGGCAACTCGCCGGCCTGCGGGCCGCCCGGCGCCCCCTGCGCCTCCGCGTCGGCGACGATCGTCGCCCCGAGGATCTCCTCGGCGCTCTTGACGATCGAGCGGGGCGTGATCCCGTGCTCCGCGTTGTAGGCGGCCTGCCGTTCGCGGCGGCGCGCGGTCTCCTCGATCGCCCGGCGCATCGAATCGGTGACTTGGTCGGCGTAGAGCACCACCTGCCCGCTCACGTTGCGCGCCGCCCGGCCGGCGGTCTGGATCAGGGAGCGGTCGGAGCGCAGGAAGCCTTCCTTGTCCGCGTCGAGGATCGCGACCAGCGAGACCTCCGGAAGATCCAGCCCCTCGCGCAGGAGATTGATCCCCACGAGCACGTCGAACTCGCCCAACCGCAGGCCGCGGACGATCTCCATGCGCTCGATGGCCGCGACATCGGCATGGATGTAGCGCACGCGCAGGCCCAGGCCGAGCAGGAAATCGGTCAGCTCCTCGGCCATGCGCTTGGTCAGGGTCGTCACCAGCACGCGTTCCTGGCGTCCCAGGCGCTCGCGGATCCGCGCGAGCAGGTCGTCGATCTGCTTCTCGGTCGGATGGATGATGATCTCGGGATCGATCAGCCCGGTCGGGCGGATGACCTGCTCGGTCACGACCCCCTGGCTGCAACCAAGCTCATAGTCGCCGGGGGTGGCCGAGACGAAGATCATCTGGCCGACGAGGCCCTCGAACTCGTCGAAGCGCAGCGGCCGGTTGTCGAGGGCCGAGGGCAGCCGGAAGCCGTACTCGACCAGGGTCTCCTTGCGCGAGCGGTCGCCGGCGTACATCCCGCGCACCTGGGGCACGCTCACGTGGGACTCGTCGATCACGACCAAGAGATCCCTCGGGAAGTAATCGATCAGGCAGGTGGGGCGCTCGCCCGGAGCGCGCCCGCTCAGGTGGCGCGAGTAGTTCTCGATCCCCGAGCAGTAGCCCATCTCCTGGAGCATCTCCAGATCGTAGCGCGTGCGCTGCTCGAGACGCTGGGCCTCGAGGAGCTTGCCGGCGCCGCGCAGCTCGGAGAGGCGCGCGGCGAGCTCGGCGCGGATCCCGGCCACGGCGCTCTGGACGCGCCGCCGCGGAGTGGCGAAGTGGCTCGCGGGGAAGAGCGCCACCCGCTCGGCCTCGTGCCGCTTCTCCCGCGTGACGGGATCGAGGGCGTGGATGCTCTCGATCTCGTCGCCGAAGAGGGAGATGCGGTAGATCTGCTCGGCGTGGGCGGGAAAGACCTCCAGCAGATCGCCGCGCGCGCGGAAGCACCCGCGGGTGAGTTCGAGGTCGTTGCGCCGGTACTGCATGGCGACCAGGCCCTCGAGGAGCTCCTCGCGCCCGATCTCCTGGCCGCGATGGAGCAGCAGGGTCTGCGCCTGGAAGTCTTCGGGGGAGCCGAGGCCGTAGATGCACGAGACGCTGGCGACGATGACTACGTCACGCCGCTCGAGCAGCAGGCCCGTCGCCTGCAGGCGCAAGCGGTCGATGTCGTCGTTGATGCTCGCGTCCTTCTCGATGTAGGTGTCGGTCTGCGGCACGTAGGCCTCGGGCTGGTAGTAGTCGTAGTAGCTGACGAAGTAGCCGACGCCGTTCTCGGGAAAGTAAGAGCGGAACTCCCCGAAGAGCTGGGCGGCAAGGGTCTTGTTGTGGGAGATGACCAGCGTCGGCCGCTGCACGCGCGCGATCACGTTGGCAATGGTGAAGGTCTTGCCCGAGCCGGTCACGCCGAGCAGCGTCTGGCAGCGCTCCCCGGCCGTCACGCCCGCCGCCAGCTCCTCGATCGCCCGCGGCTGATCACCGAAGGGACGGTACTTGGAGACGAGCTTGAATCCCTGGCTGCCGTTGGTCCCCACCCTGGTGCGTGCTCCTCATCGGGGCGGCCCCGGCGCGGCCCGCCCCGCGCGGGCGGCGCCGCGCGCCCGCGGACCCTGGCGCGGCCGCGGCTACTGCGTGAACCTCACCGTGTAGGTCACCGTCTCGACCTTGCCCGCGGACACCGGGACGGTGAATTCCACCCGCGTGGCCGACTTCTTCTCATAGGGCAGGCTCGACCGGAGAATCTCCCAGTAGCCGTAGAGGTCCTCCTGGAGGATCACCGTCACCGGCTCGCTCTCCTTGCGGTTGCGCACCTCGATCTTCACGTCCGTCTCGTGCACCCGCGGGCTCACCCTGCGGGTGTCGAGCTCGGTGCGCTCGGTGACGACATCGAAGGCATAGCCGACGAAGACGCGGACCTTCTCGCCCCGGGGGGTATGATCGATGCGGTCCTCGCCGATGAACTGCAGCCGCTCCCGCGAGTCGCGCTGATAGACCCGCACGGTCCCCTGGGGCAGCGGCAGCCCCAGGCCGTTCTCCGGGCTGTTGACCGTCTCCAGGACAACCCGGACCTTCTGCGCCTCGCGCTGCGGGATCGCCTCGTAGCGCTTGCTCACCTCGGCATCGGCCGGGCTGAAGAGCGCGAGCTGCTTGGTCTCCCGGTCGAGGAGCGTCGTCGGCCGGCCGAGGCTGTAGAGATGGTACTCGAAGAAGGCCTCCTCCTCGAAGCCGGGCGCCTGAGCCATGGCCATGCGCTCGGCGATCATTCCCTTGCCATCCCGCGCCACCGGCGTCACGCGGCGCACGTCCCCGGCGACGAGCGCAAGATCGGCATCTGCGTAGGTGGCGCCGCTGTGGTTCTCGAGACTGACCCAGCCGGAGAGATTGACCCCCTTCTCCGCGGCATCCACGACGGCGACGTACTCGGCGTGCCAGTTGAACCCGGAGGTGAGGTAGCTCACCTCGACCTCGCGCTGCCCGGAGCGCTCGCTGTTCACCAGCCACGCCAAGGTGGGACGGGTGATCAGCCCCTCGGGAAGCTCGGGAAAGCGGATGTCGGTCACCTTCTCCCGGGTGAGGATCGTGACCCCTTCCTCGGGAGAGGGATTCCCCAGCACCAGGGAATTCGTGCCGGCGCTGAGCAGGCGCCCTTCGTAGAGCCGGCCCTCCTCGAGAATGACCTGGATGGGAGCGTCGAGATAACGCTCGAGGATCCGCTCGGGGCTGACCAGATCGTAGCGGAAGTTCTGCTCGAGCACCTCGAGCTCCCGCCCGTCGACGGCGCGCAGATGAACGGAGGTGGGATCGATCAGCGCGGGCACGTCGCGGAACTGGACCCATTCGTCCCCTCCGGGGACATCGATCGCCCGGATGTCGCGCACGAGGCCCAGGTTGTTGTTGTAGACCGTGAGCGAGACGCTGCGCCGCTCGGGGACTGCCTGCTGGGCGGCGGCCGGCGGGGCGAGCAGCGCCGGCGCGAGGATCCCCGCGAGCAGGGCGAGCGCTCCCAGCCGGGCGCGCGGGGCGCACCGCGGGACGGGCGACGGGAACCGGCGGAACTCGGTCATGGCACACCTCCCTCGAAACTGTAGACCATCCAGCACGTGGGGACGCCCGTTTCGGGCGCTTCTCCCGGGAAGTACCCGCCCCGGGTCGCGGCTATTCCGTCGCGGTTGACTCGGCCGGCCCGCGCGCGGCGCGCGCGCGGCCGGAGAGGGCCGGGCCCGCGCCGCGGGCTCAGCCCTCGAGCGCCTTCAGAGCGGTCTCCACCTTGGCGCGCTGCCCTTCGAGCTGTCCCAGCTTCTCCCGCTCGGCGGCAACCACCTCCGGCTTGGCCCGCTCGAGAAAGTCCAGGTTGGCGAGCTTCTTCCGGGAACTCTCCTGGGCGCCCTCGAGGCGGCCCAGCTCCTTGAGCAGGCGCGCGCGCTCGAAGTCCAGATCGATGACTCCCTCGAGGAGCACGAAGACCTCCGCGGGACCGGCGACAGCCGAGGCGGCGTGGCGCGGCTTCTCATAGTCCGGGGCCATGGTGAGCGTCTCGACGCGGGCGAGCGCGCCGAGCGGCATCTCCAGGCGGCGGAGCACCGCGGCCGCCTCCTCGGGCACGCGCATCCCGACGGGGACGAACTTGGCCGGGGGCACGTTCATCCCGCTGCGCACATTGCGGATAGCCACGACGATCTCCTGGAAGAAGGCGAGCTCCGCCTCGGCCTGGCGGTCGATCCGCGCGGCATCCGCCTCCGGCCAGGGCCCCAGAATCAGCTCGGGCTCCCCGCCGGGCAGATGGGCGTGGATCTCTTCGGTGATGAAGGGCATCAGCGGATGGAGCAGTGCGAGGATGCGCCGGTATACCCACAGCAGCACCCGCCGCGCCCGCGCCCCTTCGGCCGGCGAGCCCTTCTGGATGCGCACCTTGGCGATCTCCAGATACCAGGCGCAGAACTCCTTCCAGGTGAAGTCATAGAGCAGATGGGCCACGTCGGTGAAGCGGTACTCGGCCAGCCAGCGATCGGTGTCGGCGATCACCTGGCTCAGGCGGCTCAAGATCCAGCGGTCCTCCGGCGCGAGCTCCCCGGGCAGGCCCTCTTCCGTTTCCCCGTCGCGCAGATTGAAGAGGATGAAACGGCCCGCGTTCCAGAGCTTGTTCGCGAAGTCGCGGCCCACCTCGACCTTCTTCTTGCCGAAGAGGATGTCGTTGCCGGTCGGCGTGAGCATGAGCATCGTGAAGCGCAAGGCGTCGGCGCCGTACTCCTGGATCAGGTCGATCGGATCGGGTGAGTTCCCGAGGCTCTTGGACATCTTGCGCCCCTGCTCGTCGCGCACGACCCCGTGCAGGTAGACGTCGCTGAAGGGCTTCTCCCCGATGAACTCGTACCCGGCCATGACCATGCGGGCGACCCAGAAGAAGATGATGTCGGGAGCGGTGACCAGCGTCTGGCCCGGGTAGTAGCGCGCGAGGTCCTCGGTCTCCTTCGGCCAGCCGAGCGTGCTGAAGGGCCAGAGCCAGGAGGAGAACCAGGTGTCGAGCACGTCCTCGTCCTGGCGCCAGCTTTGCGCCCCGCACTGGGAACAGGCCGCCCCGTGCTCGCCGGTGAGCACCATGCGGCCGCAGCGCTCGCAGTACCAGACGGGGATCCGGTGCCCCCACCAGAGCTGGCGGCTGATGCACCAGTCGCGCACGTTCTCGAGCCAGTGGAGGTAGGTCTTCTCCCAGCGGTGGGGGACGAAGCGCACCGCCCCCGTCCGGGCCGCCTCGATCGCGCGCGCGGCCAGCGGCTGCATGCGCACGAACCACTGGCGGCTGATGGTCGGCTCGATCATCGTCTTGCAGCGGTAGCAGTGGCCCACGGCGTGCTCGAAGGGCTCGGTCTTCACCAGCAGCCCCTCCTTCTTCAAAGCCTCCACCACCGCCTGGCGCGCCGCAAAACGATCCATCCCGGCGAAGGCGCCCGCATTCTCGTTCATCCGCCCGTCGGGCCCGATGACCGAGACCACCGGCAGCCCGTGGCGCCGCCCGATGTCGAAGTCGTTGGGATCATGCCCCGGCGTGATCTTGAGCGCGCCGGTGCCGAACTGCGGATCCACGTAGGGATCCTCGATGATCGGGATCTCCCGGCCGGCCAGGGGCAGGATCAGCGTGCGGTCCTTGATCTCCTGGTAGCGCGGGTCCCCGGGGTGGATCGCCACGGCCGTGTCCCCGAGCATCGTTTCGGGCCGGGTGGTGGCGACGACGATCCCCTGCTCGGAACCCTTCACCGGGTACTTGATGTGCCAGAAATGCGTGCTGATCTGCTGGTGCTCGACCTCCTCGTCGGAGACCGCCGTCTGGCAGCCAATGCACCAGTTGATCAGGTACTCGCCGCGATAGATCAGCCCCTTGCGGAAGAGCCGCTTGAAGACCTCCTCCACGGCGAGGGAGAGCCCCTCATCCAGGGTGAAGCGCTCGCGGCTCCAATCGCACGAGGCCCCCAGCAGGCGGAGCTGCTGAATGATCTTGCCCCCGTAGTTCTCCTTCCACTTCCAGACCTGCTCGACGAAGGCCTCGCGGCCGAGATCGCGCATCTCGACGCCGCGCGCGCGCAGGTCCTGCTTGACGACGTTCTGGGTGGCGATGCCGGCGTGGTCCATGCCCGGCAGCCAGAGCGTCTCGCAGCCGCGCATCCGCGCCCAGCGGACGAGGACGTCTTGGATGGTGTTGTTGAGCACGTGGCCGATGGTCAGGGAGCCGGTCACGTTCGGGGGCGGAATGACGATCACGTAGCCTGGCTTGCCGGGGGCCGGGGCGGGCTTGAAATGGCCAGCGTGCCACCAGTGCTCGTACCAGCGACGCTCGAAGCTCGCCGGGTCGTAGGCCTTGGTCATCTCCTTCATGCGTCTCTCCCCGGGGTCGTGGATCCTTGCGTCTGCGCGCCGGGCGCAACCTAGGCGCCCGGGATGCTCTCCCCCCCCGAGATTCGCGGAGGAAACCGGCAGTTTTCCACGAAACAGGGAGCCTAGCAAGGGGCGGCGGATCCGGTCAACGCCGCCGGGGAGGCCGGCAGGCGAACGCCAGCAGCGACGTGCACGGTCCCGAGAGGTTTTCCCGGCGCCGGGCCGGATCGAGGCTCACCGGATGCAACCGGCGCGCGCTCCGCCAGTCCAGCGGCCTAGACGTGCACCGCCCGGCGGCTGAGGATCTCGAGGTGGCCGCTGTTCGACAGCGAGCGCTCGGCCGCCTCCAGCACGCGCACCACGCGCAGGCCGTCCTCTCCCGTGGCCGAAGGCTGCTGCCCGCTGACGATCGCCTCGAGGAAATCGGTCACTTCAGCCTGTAACGGCTCGTAGCTCTCCAGGCGCGGCGAGACGATGTCGCCCATCCGGTAGCTGAGCTGATACTCCCCAAAGGTGTCCGGATCGCGGTAGCTGACGCCCTTGTCGAAGATCTTCACCTGCTCGATGTTCTGCGTGTCGTCGTAGACCAGCATCTTGGCGCTGCCCACGACGGTCGTGCGGCGCAACTTCGACGGGGCCAGCCAGCTCACCTGGACGTGGGCGATGGCCCCCGAGCCGAAGCGCATGAACAGGAAGGCAACGTCGGGGATGCCGGGCTGGACGAAGTCCTTGCCGGTGGCCATGATCTCGCTCGGCATCTCGTCGAGCCAGTAGAGGAACATGGAGAGGTCGTGCGGAGCGAGATCCCAGAGCACGCTCGAGTCCTTCTGATGCAGCCCCAGGTTGACCCGCGTGGCACTGAGATAGAAGATCTGCCCCAGTTCGCCCGCCTTGATGATCTCCCTGATCTTGCGCACCGGCGGGCTGTACTCGAAGGTGTGCCCGACCATGAGCACGCGCTGGCGGCGCCCGGCGAGGGCGATCAGCTCCTCTCCGTCGGCGGAGGAGAGGGTCAAGGGCTTTTCGACAAAGACGTGCTTGCCGCTCTCGATGGTCCTGCGGGCCAGATCGTAGTGTGACTTCGGCGGGGTGGAGATCATCACCGCATCGACGTCGGGACAGGCGAAGATCTCCGCCGCATCGGTCGTCACCCGCACGCCCGGGTAGCGCCGCACGATGCGCTCGAGCTTGGCCGGATCGAGGTCGCAGACGAGGACCTCGCTGCAGAGCGAGTTCTCGACCAGATTCCGGACGAGATTCGGCCCCCAGTAGCCCACTCCGATCACGGCCACTTTGACCATGCCCTGTTTCTCCTCGCCCGGCTCCCGGAAAGGCGCCGGCGCGCCCGGCGCGCCCCGCTAACGCCCGCCTCCCAGAGAGATCACCTCCGGAATCGTACTCCAGAGGATCTTCAAGTCCAGCACAAAGCTCCAATTGGCGGCATAGAAGAGGTCCAGCAGGACCATCTCCTCGAAGGAAAGCAGGCTGCGCCCGGAGACTTGCCACAGCCCGGTCATCCCCGGGGTGCTCTCGAGCCGCGCCCGCTGCCAGTCCTCGTAGAGTTCGTACTCGAAGGGCAGGCAGGGCCGGGGACCGACCAGGCTCATCTCGCCCCGCAGCACGTTGATCAGCTGGGGCAGCTCATCGAGGCTGCTCGCGCGGATCAGGCGGCCCACCATGGTCACGCGGGGGTCGTCGATGAGCTTGTACACCAGACGGCCGGCCGCATCCCGCCCGGCGGCGTTGCCTTCCTTGACCAGGGTCGCGATATAGTCGCGATAGAGGGAATCGTCGTTGGAGGCCTTCATGCTGCGGAATTTGTACATGCGGAACCGCCGGCCGCCCCGCCCCACGCGCGTCTGCGCGTAGAGCACCGGCCCGCGCGAGGTGGCCTTGACGGCGGCCGCGATCAAGAGCAGCAGCGGCAGCAAGAGCAGGCCGCCCGCCGAGGTGAGCAGCAGGTCCGTCGCGCGCTTGAGGGCCCCCTCCCACTTGCGGCGCCGGTAGGGTCCCAACCGGGCGAGGGGCACCCCCCGGTCGCGATGGAGCGGAGTCCCCTCGACGTTCATGCGGCTCAGGCGCGGCATGACATGGACCTGGATCCCGATCGCATCCAGGGCGAAGGCGAGGCCCACGGCCTCCGCACGGTCAATGCTCTGGGTGGCGATCACCACTTCGTCCGCCGCAAGAGCGTCGGCCAACTCGTACGCATCCCCCCAGTTCGACAGGCGGAAGCGCGCCCAGCGGCGCATCTCCCCGCCCGGCGCCTCACCCACACCCGCCAGCCCGGCGACGAAGGTCTCCTCGGGAGCCTCACGTTCCACGGCCGCGGCCAGCCGGCGCGCCTCGGCCTCATCCCCCAGAATCAGCACCCGCCGCGGCGTGACCGGTCCGACCTCCGCCAGGCGGAGGAGCCCGCGGCACACGAGAGGACGGACGGCCATGACGCCGACGGCCAGCAGGGATGCATGCTTGAGCAGCAGCCAACGGAAGTTTCCCGGAGGGTCGAGCGCGAGGAGGAAGGCGAAGATGACGGCGACGATTCCGCTCCAGAAGAGCGAGCGTGCCGCCGCGGCCATGGCCCGCCGGGGGCGCAGGAGGCAGGCGCGCGAGTACAGCCCGAACATCCCGCCGAGGACAAGGAAGCTCAGCACCAGAACGGCGAAAAGCGCCAGCATCTGGGGGCGAAGGGTGCTCGGCTGCCAGAGGGCCCTGGCCCGGGGAGAGGCGAACAGGTGCAGGGCGACCATGAAACTGCCCGACACCAGGGCGGCATCCAGGAGAATGAGTCCGGGAAGGGCCAGAGTGACGGCGCGGCGCCCCGAGATCCGCGTCCGGGGCACAACATCCCTGGTCGTCCTGGATAGGCCGTCTATGGAGTAGCCGCCGACCTCGTCAGGCCGGGTCTCAACGACCCCCAAGCCAACCTCCGCATCCGCGCCCATAGAGATCCAACCCGCATACCCGCAGCAGGTTAGGCGCTCCCGCATAGACCTGTCTTGGGCCGCCCGTGCACGCTAGGTCATGCACCCGACAAAAGCAATGGCTTTCAGTCAGGAATCCCCCAGACCTCGGTCCGGGTGATCTCCGAGGTGACCGGGACTTCCGACCAGCCCAGACGCAAGGACACGAGCCGTTCGTACATCCGCTCGAGTTGCCGGTCTCCGTCCCAAGGCATTGTACTCCCAATTGTTACGGATGCGCGCCAAGACCTGACGGGGATGGAGGCGCTGAGCCTCCCATTCCAGTATCCCCCGGCTTCGACGCCGCGGCCGGCGAACTCGTACCCCCGCTCCTCGCGGGTGGCACGCATCTCGAGGCGCATCCCCGCGGGGCCGGACAGCCACAGCCCCAAGCGGATGCTGCGCGCATCGCCCCCCGCCGGGTGGCCAAGGACCACGCCTCGATAGGTGTAGCCGGATAGATAGATCTTGTGGTGGTACCAAAGGTTCCCGTCATCGACCGTATCAATCCACGTCAGCGTGAAAGCCACCCCAGGCCGGGGATGGAGCCGCAGGCCGTAGGCCCTCGCCGGCGCGGTCGGCGCCAGGCCCCGGAAGCGGTCCTCCCCCGCGTAGATCCAGAAGGCCTCGGCGTCATGGATCCCGAAGGTCTGCCTGACCCACGATGTCGGCCCGACCGTCACATGCCAGGCGAACTTCTGATCTGTCTCCCAGGGAGGGAAGTACTCCGGACCGGTCGAAGATGCGCTTGTCGTCTCCCCGCGGCCGAAGAAGATGTGCAGGATATCCTTCGGCCGGAGGCGGCTCCCGCGATCCCCACCGCCCAGCATGATCGTTCGCAGAGCTTCCACCCTGAGAAGACCGTCCAGGGTCCAACCGGCGCGCATTCCCCAGAGGAGCGGGCAGGGAACCGTTCTTTGGGTGTCGTCCAGATAGCCGAGGAATGTCTCCGCTTCCAGGCATCCCCCCACGCGCGGCAGGCGAGGGGAGCGGTAGCATCCCCCGATCTGGTCGAGCGCCCGGGCATGGGGGGAGATCAGGGTTGCGGCATCGACCGGGGTCCAGAGAATCGAGCGACGTCCGAGCCAGGCCGTCCAGCGAGGGGTCTCGCGTCCGGCCCAGCCTTCGAGAATCCGCCCCCGCGCGGGCAACTCCGCTCCGAGCGCCCCGCGCCACAGCAGGCGCCCCCGCCAGGGTCCGCGCTCCAGGGCGAGACCGGCCTCCGCGACGGCCTCGAATCCCTCAGAGCGCCAGAAGCCGCGATCGAAGTCGGCCAGCCAGCGCTCCCCCTCGACGGAACGGCTCGCGGCAAGTTCGAAGCCGGCGCACGCCAGGCGCAGGAGCCTGGCGGAATCCGCCCGCGGGGGGGCCGCGGCGGGAATGTCCAGACGCCCGCGCGGAGCATCTGCGGAGGAAAGGTCCCCGGCTCCCGCCGGCGCGACGGACGCCCCGCAGGCGAGCCAGGCGAGCAGGATCCCCGGCACCCACCACATGGCGCGAAGGTACGCGAGCGGGCCTCCGGTCTCAACTTCACAGCGCGCGAGCGGCTGCGCCTCAGGCAGCCAGGCCCGCGGGCGTCTTGACCAGCTCCGCCAGCGCCGGCCCGGCCGGAAGCTCGGGGAGCTCCTCCGGCGCGGCGGCGGGCGCCTCGAGCGCCGCCTGCGCCTCTCCGCCAAAGGCGCAGATGCGATTGCGCCCGGTGTTCTTGGCCATGTAGAGCGCCTCATCCACGCGGCCGAGCAACCGCTCCACCGTGTCGCCGTCTTCGGGGAATCCGGCAACGCCCACGCTGACCGTGAGGCGCTTGCGGCGGTAGAAGGCGTGCTGCTCGATGCGCGCGCGCAGGCGCTCGGCGGCAGCGAGGGCGCC
>Ga0316622_100001619_pt1 | contig 14850 bp, 12 predicted proteins | sample OWC_Aug_OW2_C1_D_FD_207646 | JGI IMG/M metagenome (GOLD analysis project Ga0316622, IMG submission 207646) | Wetland soil microbial communities from Old Woman Creek delta, Ohio, United States - OWC_Aug_OW2_C1_D5_C | ecosystem: Environmental > Terrestrial > Soil > Wetlands | place: USA: Ohio... | reverse complement strand
TCGCATGCGGCTTCTTGCGCTCAAACTTCTGCTTCGCCATCGCTCGTTCCTCCCGAATGGTTCTGCCGCGCGCGGCTCACGCGCCCACTGCCTTAGCGGTAATCTCCTCGGAGATCGTCTGCGGTACGGGTTCGTAGTGCGAGAATTGCATCGTGTAGGTGGCCCGACCCTGGGTCATCGAGCGCAGGTCCGTCGCGTAGCCGAACATCTCGGCGAGTGGCACTTGGCTACCGATCACCTGGGCGCCGCCACGGGCTTCCATGCCCTGGATTTTGCCGCGCCGGCTGCTCAGGTCCCCGATCACGTCGCCCATGAAGTCCTCGGGCACCACGACCTCGACCGCCATCACCGGCTCCAGAATGATGGGACTGGCCTTGCGGCAGGCATCCTTGAAGGCCATCGAGGAGGCGATCTTGAACGCCATCTCCGAGGAGTCGACCTCGTGGTACGATCCGTCGATCAGCGCAATCTTCACATCGACGACCGGGTATCCGGCGAGCACCCCGGTTTCGCACGCATCGTGCACGCCCTTCTCCACGGCGGAGATGTACTCCCGCGGGACGACGCCCCCCTTGGTCTCGTCGGCGAACTCGAACCCGCCACCGGGCGCGAGCGGCGCCAGCCGGATGACGACGTGCCCGTACTGCCCGCGGCCGCCGGTCTGCCGCACGAACTTGCATTCTTGCTCGACCGACTTGCGCACGGTTTCGCGGTAGGCCACCTGCGGTTTGCCGACGTTCGCGTCCACCTTGAACTCGCGGAGCATGCGGTCAACGATGATTTCCAGGTGCAGTTCGCCCATGCCAGAGATGATCGTCTGACCGGTCTCGCGGTCGGTGGCAACGCGGAACGACGGGTCCTCCGTCGCCAGCTTCTGCAGCGACACGCCAAGCTTCTCCTGGTCCGCCTTCGTCTTGGGCTCAATGGCGATCGAGATGACCGGCACCGGGAACTCGATCGACTCGAGGACGATCGGTTTACTATCGTCGCAGAGCGTGTCACCGGTCGTGGTGTCGCGCAGGCCCACCGCGGCGGCGATGTCGCCGGCATTGATTTCCTTAATTTCCTCACGCTTGTTGGCGTGCATCTGCAGCAGCCGCCCGATGCGTTCCTTCTTGCCCTTGGTCGAGTTAAAGACGTATGAACCCGACTCGAGGACGCCGGAGTACACGCGGATGAACGTGAGACTGCCGACAAACGGATCGGTCATGATCTTGAAGGCGAGCGCGGAAAAGGGGGCCTCGTCAATGGCCTTGCGGGTCTCCGGCGCCTCCGTGCGCGGGTCGATGCCTTCGACCGCCGCGACGTCGCTCGGCGACGGTAAGAAGTCGACCACGGCATCGAGCAGCGGCTGCACGCCCTTGTTCTTGAACGCCGACCCGCAGAGGACCGGCACGATCTTGATTTGCAGGGTGGCCTTCCGGATGGCGCTGCGTAACTCGGACTCCGAGATCTCGCCGCCCTCGAGGTATTTCTCGAGTAGCGCCTCATCGGTGTCGGCAACCGCCTCGAGAATTTGCTCGCGATACTGCGTAGCCTCGTCGACCAACTCGGCCGGGATCTCGTCGGTGCGGTAGCGGGCGCCGAGGCTGTCATCGTCCCACAGAATCGCCTTCATCGTGATCAGATCGACGATCCCTCGGAAGTGCTCCTCGGCCCCGATCGGGATCTGCAGCGGAATCGGATTCGCCCCCAGACGATCGCGAATCATGCTCACGCCACGCGAGAAGTCCGCACCGACGCGATCCATCTTGTTGATGAAGGCGATGCGGGGCACCCGGTACTTGTCCGCCTGCCGCCAGACCGTTTCGGACTGTGGCTCTACCCCACCGACCGAGCAGAAGACGGCCACCGCACCGTCGAGCACGCGCAAGGAGCGTTCGACCTCGATGGTGAAGTCCACGTGCCCAGGCGTATCGATGATGTTGACGCGATGGTCGCGCCAGGTACACGTCGTCGCCGCGGAGGTGATCGTGATGCCGCGCTCCTGCTCCTGCACCATCCAGTCCATCGTGGCGGTGCCGTCGTGAACTTCGCCGATCTTATAGGTGATGCCGGTATAGTAGAGAATGCGCTCGGTCGTCGTCGTCTTCCCAGCATCAATGTGGGCCATGATGCCGATGTTACGCGTACGTTCGAGCGGGACCTTGCGAGCCATAAAATTCACGATCGCGGCGTCGGCCCGTGTGGGACCGGCCGCGTGTCACGTTCCTCTCGAGTGCCTACCACCGATAGTGTGCGAACGCCTTGTTCGCGTCGGCCATGCGGTGCGTGTCTTCCTTCTTCTTGATCGCGGCGCCGCGGTTGTTCGCCGCGTCGATCAACTCGCCCGCCAGCCGCTCGGCCATCGACTTCTCGCCGCGCTGGCGGGCATGCACAACCAGCCAGCGCATCGCCAGTGCAGCGCGGCGTGATGGGCGGACTTCGACGGGCACCTGGTAGGTGGCGCCGCCGACGCGCCGCGAGCGCACCTCAACGACCGGACGGACGTTATCGAGGGCCCGCTTGAAGATCACCAGCGGATCCTCTTTTGTCCGATCGGCGATGCGGTCCAAGGCGCCGTAGAGAATTTGCTCTGCGGTGCTCTTCTTTCCGCTCGCCATCATGCTGTTGACGAACTTGGCGACCATTCGGTCGTGAAATTTCGGATCGGGCAATACTTCCCGACGCCGCACCTCACCCTTACGCGGCATGGCGATAGCTCTCTCTTTTTCTGCCTAGCGGTACTTACTTCGGGCGCTTTGCGCCGTACTTCGAGCGACCCTGTCTCCGGTCCTGAACCCCGATCGAGTCGAGCGTACCTCGGATGATGTGATAACGCACGCCGGGCAAGTCCTTCACGCGGCCCCCGCGGATGAGCACCACCGAGTGTTCTTGGAGGTTGTGCCCGATCCCGGGAATGTACGTCGTCACCTCGATCCCGTTCGTCAATCGCACGCGAGCGACTTTCCGCAATGCCGAGTTCGGCTTCTTGGGCGTCTGGGTGTACACGCGGGTGCACACGCCGCGCTTCTGTGGCGACTCCTGCAGCGCCGGAGCCGTCATTTTGCGGCGCTGCTTGACGCGCCCTTGCTTCACGAGTTGGTTAATTGTCGGCATTGCTCTTTGTCACTTCCGCTCCACTACCGGGGCGAACCGGTGTTATTAAGCAAAACCATCGTTCCTGTCAAGGTTAGCGCTCGGCTGCCTCGGCCACGACGGGCGTCGGTTCGACGGCCTCGGTCACTTCGGCTCCTTCCACCAGGAGTTCCATGCTGGAATAGCGTGTCACGCCGGTCCCTGCCGGGATCAACCGTCCCATAATGACGTTTTCCTTCAGCCCGACCAGGCGGTCGACCTTGCCGTTGATGGAGGCCTCCGTCAGCACCTTGGTCGTTTCTTGGAACGATGCAGCGGAGATGAAGCTGTCGGTCGACAGGCTTGCCTTGGTAATTCCCAGCAAGAGGGGTTCGGCAATGGCCGGATCCCCACCGGCACCGATGATCCGCTGGTTCTCTTCGTCGAACCGCCACTTCTCGATCTGATCGCCGATCAGGAAATCCGTCTCCCCAACCTCCTTGATGCGAACCCGGCGCAGCATCTGGCGAACAATGACCTCGATGTGCTTGTCGTTGATGCGGACACCCTGGAGCCGGTAGATTTCCTGGATCTCGTCCACCAGGTATTTCGCCAGAGCTTTCTCGCCCAGGATGGTCAGGATGTCGTGCGGGTTGGACGAGCCGTCCATCAGCGCCTCCCCGGCCCGCACATGGTCGCCTTCGTGGACACTGATGTGTTTGCCCTTGGGGATGAGATACTCGCGCGGCTCGCCCACCTCCGGCGTGACGATGACCTTTCGCTTGCCCTTGGTGTCCTTGCCGAACGACACGGTCCCGTCGATCTCGCTGATGACCGCAAACTCCTTAGGCTTGCGCGCCTCGAAGAGCTCGGCCACCCGCGGCAGACCGCCGGTGATGTCCTTCGTCTTGGTGGTTTCGCGGGGGATCTTGGCGATCACGTCGCCGGCCGAAATGGGTTGCCCCTCCGTCACGTTGATGTGGGCACCGACCGGGAGCAGGTAGCGGGCGTACGCTTCCGACCCGGGCAGCCGCTGGGTCCTGCTCTCGGTGTCTTTGATCGATACGCGCGGCCGTTTGTCGAGGTCTTTGCAGTCGATGATAACCTTTGTCGACAGCCCGGTGCGTTCGTCGACCTTCTCCTCCATCGTCACGGCTTCGAGGATGTCGCCGAACTTCACTGTACCCGACACCTCGGTCAGCATCGGAATAGTGTACGGATCCCACTCCGCGATCAGATCGCCCGCCGCGACCTTGGCACGGTCCTTCTTCTTGAGCTTGGCTCCATAGACGAGGGGATACCGTTCGCGCTCACGTTCGCGCCCGGGTTCGGGGATCTCAATGATCGCCACTTCCCCGTTCCGGTTCATGACGACCAGGTCCCCGTCCTTGTTGGTGACGGTGGCCACGTTGATCAGCTTGAGGATACCCTCGTTGCGGGCTTCGAGGGTCGTTTGTTCGGCCCGCCGGCTGGCGGTACCTCCGATGTGGAAGGTCCGCATCGTCAGCTGGGTGCCAGGCTCGCCGATCGACTGCGCCGCAATCACGCCGATTGCCTCACCGATGTTGACCTTGTGGCCCCGGGCGAGATCGCGTCCGTAGCAGCGGATGCACACGCCCTGACGAGACTGGCACGTCAGGACAGAGCGGATCTTGACGCGCTCCAGCCCGGCATCCTCGATCCGCGTCACGAGGTCCTCGTCGATCGCCTCGTTGACACGCACGATGACGTCATTCGAGAACGGGTCGCGGATGTCCTCGAGTGCCACGCGGCCGAGCACGCGGTCGCCAAGGCCTTCGATCACTTCACCGCCCTCAACGAGCGGCGTCATCTCGATGCCGTCGAGCGTCCCGCAATCCTCCTCGGTGATGATCGAGTCCTGCGCGACGTCGACCAAGCGCCGCGTCAGATAGCCGGAGTTCGCGGTCTTGAGCGCCGTGTCCGCCAGCCCCTTGCGGGCGCCGTGGGTCGAGATGAAGTACTGCAGCACCGTGAGTCCCTCGCGGAAGTTCGCGGTGATCGGCGTTTCGATGATTTCGCCCGACGGCTTGGCCATCAGGCCGCGCATGCCGGCAAGCTGGCGAATCTGCTGGGCACTGCCGCGAGCGCCCGAGTCCGCCATCATGAAAATCGGGTTGAAGCTCGAGCCCTGTAGCTTCTGCCCCTTGTCGTCAACAACCGTCTCGGTTTGCAGCTCGCGCATCATCTCGTCGGCAATGCGGTCCGTGACCTCGGCCCAGATGTCGACAACCTTGTTGTAGCGCTCGCCATCGGTGATCAGACCCTGGTTGTACTGCTCTTCGATCTCCCGGACGTCGCCGTACGCGGCGTCGAGCAGCGCCGACTTGTGGGCGGGGATCACCATGTCCTTCAGCGCGATCGAGATGCCGGCACGGGTCGCGTACTGGTAGCCGAGGTCCTTCAGGCGATCGGCAAAAATCACCGTCGCCTTGTTCCCCGCGAGCCGGTAGGCGAGGTCGATCAGCGTGCCGAGTTCCTTCTTCTTCATCACCCGGTTCACGCTGCGGAAGGGAATTTCGGGGGGGACGATATCGTACAACATCACGCGTCCGACAGTCGTTTCCACGCGCGTCCCATCGAGGCGGACACTGATGGGCGCGTGCAGGTCGACCTCGCCCTGGTCGAAGGCAATCCGCACTTCTTCCGGGCTGGCGAAGCGCTTCCCGGTGCCCTGCGCACCGGGACGTTCGCGGGTCATGTAGTACAGGCCGAGCACGATATCCTGCGACGGCACGATGATTGGCTTGCCGTGGGCGGGCGAGAGGATGTTGTTGGTCGACATCATCAGCGCCCGGGCCTCGACCTGCGCTTCCACGGACAGCGGCACATGCACCGCCATCTGGTCGCCGTCGAAATCGGCATTATACGCCGCACAGACCAGCGGGTGCAGCTGGATGGCCTTGCCTTCGATGAGGATCGGCTCGAAGGCCTGCATCCCCAGCCGGTGCAGCGTTGGGGCGCGGTTCAGCAGAACCGGGTGCTCGCGAATTACCTCGTCGAGGATGTCCCAGACTTCGGGCCGTTCCTTTTCCACCATCTTCTTGGCGCTCTTGATGGTGGTGACGAAGCCGCGCTCCTCAAGTTTGTTGTAAATGAACGGCTTGAAGAGCTCGAGGGCCATCTTCTTGGGCAGCCCACACTGGTGCAGCCGCAACTCCGGGCCGACCACGATCACGGACCGTCCCGAGTAATCGACGCGCTTGCCCAAGAGGTTCTGGCGGAACCGCCCGCTCTTTCCCTTGAGCATGTCCGACAGCGATTTCAGCGGCCGTTTGTTCGGACCGGTGATTGCGCGGCCGCGCCTGCCGTTGTCGAACAGGGCGTCCACCGCCTCCTGCAGCATGCGCTTCTCATTGCGCACGATGATGTCGGGCGCGTTGAGCTCCATGAGGCGCTTGAGGCGGTTGTTGCGGTTGATCACTCGGCGGTAGAGGTCGTTCAGGTCGGACGTCGCAAACCGACCGCCGTCGAGCGGCACCAGCGGGCGCAGGTCGGGCGGGATGACCGGGATGGCCTCCATGATCATCCACTCAGGATGATTCCCCGACGACTTGAATGCGGTCACGACCTTCAGTCGCTTGGCGAGCTTCTTGCGCTTGGCCTCGCTTGTTGCCTCGCGCATCTCGACCCGCAGCTCCCGTGAGAGCTCCTCGACGTCGATGTCCTTGAGAAGCGTACGGATCGCTTCGGCTCCCATCTCGGCACGGAATCCGGCGCCGAACTCGTCGCGCGCCTTGCGGAAACGGCCTTCGCTCAGGAGTTCCTTGTACCCGAGCGGCGTCTTGCCGGGGTCCACAACGACGTAGGACTCGAAATACAGGATCTTCTCGAGCTCCTTGAGCGTCATGTCGAGGAGCGTTCCGATGCGGCTCGGCAGACTCTTCAGGAACCAGATGTGCGCCACCGGCGTCGCCAGGTCGATATGCCCCATGCGTTCGCGACGCACCTTGGACTGAATGACTTCGACGCCGCACTTTTCGCACACGACGCCACGATGCCGCATGCGTTTGTACTTCCCGCAGTTGCACTCGTAGTCCTTTGTCGGGCCGAAGATTTTCGCACAGAAGAGCCCATCGCGTTCGGGCTTGAACGTGCGATAGTTGATGGTTTCCGGCTTTCGGACTTCCCCGTGTGACCAGGACCGAATCTTCTCCGGCGATGCCAGCGAGACCCGCATGGCGTTGAAACTCAGAGGGTTCTTCGGCTTCTCGAACAACGTGAAGAGATCTTCCATCTTACGCTCCCGTAGCGTTCACTCAGGCCTGCGCGTCGTCGGCCGGCTTCTCCTCGAGCAGTTCCACATCGAGGGCCAGACTCTGCAGTTCCTTCATCATCACGTTGAAAGATTCCGGTAGCCCGGGTTCCAGCACGTTCTCTCCTTTTACGATCGCTTCGTACATGCGGGTGCGGCCGGCGACGTCGTCGGACTTGACGGTCAGCATTTCCTGCAGGGTGAACGCGGCGCCGTAGGCCTCGAGCGCCCACACCTCCATCTCCCCCAGCCGCTGTCCGCCGAACTGCGCCTTGCCGCCAAGCGGTTGCTGCGTCACGAGGGAGTACGGCCCGGTCGACCGCGCGTGGATCTTATCTTCCACGAGGTGGTGCAGCTTCATGATGTACATAATGCCGACGGTGACGGCTTGATCGAACGGCTCGCCGCTGCGGCCGTCGCGCAGGCGCGCCTGGCCGGTAACCGGCAGTCCCGCCTTCTTGAGCCAGCCGAAGATTTCGCCTTCCGTGGCACCGTCGAAGACGGGAGAGGCAATGTGAACGCCGCGGCCCGCCTTGTGTGCCAACTTCACCACGTCATCGCCCTTGAGGGAATCGATGAATTCGCCACCCTCCTTCCCGTAGAGGTCCTTCAGGCGTGCCCGCACATCCTCGACCGGCCGTTCGCCGTCGAGCAGGGCCACCCCGAGGCTGCGCGCCGCCCACCCGAGGTGGGTCTCGAGGATCTGGCCGACGTTCATACGCGACGGAACGCCCAGCGGGTTCAGGACGATGTCGACCGGGGACCCGTCCTCCAGATAGGGCATGTCCTCCTCGGGCAGGATGCGCGACAGGACGCCCTTGTTGCCGTGGCGACCGGCCATCTTGTCGCCGACCTGGAGCTTGCGCTTGATGGCCACGAACACCTTGACCATCTTGATGACGCCCGGCGGCAGTTCGTCACCACCCTTGACCCGATCGATCCGTTCCTGGAACGCCATGCGGATGAGCGACAGCTGCTCCTGCATGCCCTCGACGAGACGCGACAGTTCCTCCTCGGCGCGCTCGTCGCCCACTTTGATGTCGCCCCAGAGGGCTGCGGGAATCTCGTCGAGGTCAGTGGCGGCGATCTCGTGCCCCTTCGCCAACAACACCTTGCGCGTGTCGTCGGTCAGCCGCGTCGCCGTCGTCTTGCCGACGAGGAGCTTGCGGACCTTCTTGAGGGTGGAGTCACGAATGATCCGCTGCTCGTCTTGCTGATCCTTCTTGAGCTTGGCGATTTCGTCCTCTTCGATCAGGCGACTACGCTCGTCCTTCGACACGCCCTTGCGGGAGAAGACGCGCGCGTTGATCACGGTGCCTTCAACCCCCGGCGGCACCTTCAGCGACGTGTCCCGGACCTCTCCCGCTTTCTCGCCGAAGATGGCGCGCAGGAGTTTTTCCTCGGGCGAGAGCTGTGTCTCCCCTTTCGGCGTGATCTTGCCGACGAGGATGTCCCCCGGTCGCACTTCAGCCCCGATGCGGATGATGCCGCTTTCGTCGAGGTCCTTCAGTGCCTCCTCCCCCACGTTCGGGATGTCACGGGTGATCTCCTCGGGCCCGAGTTTCGTATCGCGGGCGACGCACTCGAACTCCTCGATGTGGACGGACGTGAAATAGTCTTCCTTGACTACGCGCTCGCTGATCAGGATCGAATCTTCAAAATTATAGCCGCCCCACGGCATGAAGGCGACGAGGACGTTGCGGCCCAGGGCGAGTTCGCCCAGTTCAGTCGACGACCCGTCGGCGATGACATCGGCGGCGACGACGTGATCGCCCGCGTACACGACGGGGCGCTGGTTGAGCGACGTGTTCTGATTCGACCGCTGGTACTTGGTGAGATTGTAGATGTCGATCCCAGGATCTCGACTCGAGTCGCTCGGCTTGTCCGCTTTAATAACGATGCGCGTCGCGTCGACGCTTTCAACCACGCCGGCACGCCGGGCCAGCACGGTGACGCCCGAGTCGCAGGCCACCACCCGTTCCATGCCAGTGCCGATCAACGGGGCCTCGGTGCGCAGCAGCGGCACCGCCTGGCGCTGCATGTTCGACCCCATCAAGGCCCGGTTCGCGTCATCGTGCTCCAAGAACGGGATGAGCGACGCAGCGACGCTAACCAGCTGGTTCGGCGAGACGTCCATGAACTCGACCTGGTCCGGTCGCACCATCGAGAACTCGCCACCGATGCGCGCCGAGATCAAATCCGCGGTGAAGTGGCCGCGCGCGTCGACGGGCGCGTTGGCCTGGGCGATGACGTGGTCCTCCTCCTCCAGTGCCGACAAGTACTGGATGCGGTCCGTGACCCGTCCGCCCTCCACCTGGCGATAGGGTGTCTCGACGAAGCCGAACTCGTTGACGCGTGCGTACGTGGACAGCGACGCGATCAACCCGATGTTCGGGCCCTCCGGCGTTTCGATCGGGCACACGCGGCCGTAGTGGGTCGGGTGCACGTCGCGCACCTCGAACCCGGCACGCTCGCGGGTCAGGCCGCCCGGCCCGAGGGCGGACAGCCGCCGCTTGTGCGTGATCTCGGACAGCGGGTTGGTCTGGTCCATGAACTGGGAGAGCTGGCTCGATCCGAAGAACTCTTTGATCACCGCCGACACCGGTTTGTAGTTGATGAGTTCCTGCGGCATCAGCGTCTCGATGTCCTGGAGGCTCATCCGTTCCTTGATCGCGCGCTCCATCCGCACCAGACCGATGCGATACTGGTTCTCGACCAACTCGCCGACGGCGCGTACCCGCCGGTTGCCGAGGTGGTCGATGTCGTCGATCGTACCGGAGCCGTTCTTCAGTTCGATGAGGTAGCGCACCACCTGCAGGATATCCTCGCGGCGCAACGTCCCCTGGTCGAGCGGCAACTGGAGTTTGAGCTTGTGGTTGAGCTTCAGGCGACCGACGCGGGACAGGTCGTAACGCTCGGGGTTGAAGAACAGGTTATTGAAGAAGGTGGTTGCGGTGTCGATCGTCGGGGGATCCCCCGGCCGCAACCGCTTGTAGATCTCCAGGATGGCCTCGTCCGCCGTGGCGATGCCGTCGAGGAGCAGCGTGCTGCGCAACGCCGGGCCGATGTGCTGATCATCGAGGAAGAGCACGTCCACCGACTCGATGCCCCGCTCCCGGAGTCGTTCGAGGCGATCGGTGGTGATTTCCTGGTTGCACTCGACCAGGACCTCGCCGGTCTTCGGATCCACCACGTCATGGGCGGCCACCCGGCCGATGATCTCTTCCAGCGTGATCGGAATCTCTTTGAGGCCGGCCGCCTCCATCTGCTTGATGCCGGCTTTGCTGATCTTGCGGCCTTCTTTCACGAGCAACTCGTTGTTCGGGCCACGGATGTCGCGCGACGCCTTCAGGCCCATGAGTTGCGCTGGCTTGAAGACCTTCGCCAGGCGCCGGTTATCCAGCAGGATGGTGTCGGAGTTGTAGTAGTAGTTCAGGAGGTCTTCCGTCGTCATCCCGAGGGCACGCAGCAGCACGGTGGCGTGGAACTTGCGCCGCCGATCGATGCGCACGTACAGAATGTCGCGCGGATCGAATTCGAAATCGATCCAAGACCCGCGGTAGGGGATGATGCGTGCCGAGTACAACAGCTTGCCGCTGGCGTGGGTCTTCCCCTTGTCATGATCGAAGAAAACGCCTGGCGACCGGTGCAACTGGCTGACGATGACGCGCTCCGTCCCGTTGACCATGAACGTGCCGTTCTCGGTCATCAACGGGATTTCCCCGAAGTAGACCTCCTGCTCCTTCACGTTCTTGATCGACCGGGCGCCGGTCTCGGCGTCGACGTCCCAGATGACCAACTGCACGGTGACCTTGAGCGGGGCCGCGTAGGTCATGCCCCGCTCGTGGCACTCCTGCACGGAGTACTTGGGTTCCCCGAGGGCGAAACTGACGAATTCCAAGGAGGCCGTGTCGTTGAAGTCCTTGATCGGAAAGACCGATTTGAAGACTCCCTGGAGGCCGGCATCCTGCCGCTCGCCGGCCGGGATGTTCCGTTGCAGGAACTCCTCGTACGAACGGCGTTGGATCTCGATAAGGTTGGGGATGTCGATGATCTTCTTGATCCGGCCGAAACCGCGCCGGATCCGGAGATTATTCGGAACTTGGGAACCCATAGTGACTCCTCGCTGCTCAGGCTATGCCACGCGTCACGTGAGTTCGACCGTCCCGCCCGCCTCCTCGATCTTCTTTTTCATGTCCTCGGCCTGGTCCTTCGGCACACCTTCCTTGACCGGCTTCGGCGCCCCGTCAACCAGGTCCTTCGCCTCTTTCAGGCCCAACCCCGTCAGTTCGCGCACGACCTTGATGACCTGGATCTTCTTCTCGCCCGCACTCTTCAGAACGACGTTGAAGTCTTCCTTTTCAACGGGCGCGGCTGCCGCAGCCCCGGCCGCGGCGGCCGGTCCGGCCGCCGCCATCATCGGCGCAGCGGCGCTCACGCCTAGCTCGTCTTCGAGTTCCTTCACGAGCGTGGCGGCGTCCATCAAGCTCATGTGCTTGATGAAGTCCTTCACCTGTTCCCGAGTCACAACTGCTTCACTCATGGCCACTTCCTCCTTCTTCCTTCTTGCTTGTGCCTGACGGAATCGAAATTACTCGTTACCTTCGCGCTGCGCGCGCACGCGGTCCAGCAGGCGGGCAACGCGCGCGCCCGGTTCGTTGATCGTCCGCAGCAGCTGGGCAGCCGGCGCCTGCAGCACGCCCAGCAGCCTGGCGAGCACCACCTCGCGCGGCGGCATGGTTGCCAGCTCCCCGACACCCTTCGCTTCGAGGAGCTGGTCCGCCAGCACGCCCGCTTTGACCGCCAGCTTGTCGTTCTCTTCCGCGAAGCGGACGAGGACCTTGGCAACCGCGACCGGGTCCGCGTAGCCGAACACGATGCCGGTCGGCCCTTCGAGCAGCGCCTCCAGCTTCTGATAGGCGGTGTCATGCAGCGCCCGGCGGGCCAGCGTGTTCTTGGCGACCTTGTACTCCGCGTCCACCCGTTTGAGGGCACGACGTAGCTCCTGCATCTTGCCGACGCTCAGGCCCTGCGAGGTTGCGATCAGTGCAACGGTGGCCTGCTTGAAGCGGTCGTTCAGCGCCGCGACCGCCGCGGCTTTTTCGTCTCGGTTCACGACAACCTCCTGGTTACGCAGCCAGCGCGCGGACCGACAGCGGGTCGATGCGGATCCCGGGCCCCATGGTCGACGATACGCTCACCGTCACCAGGTAGTTCCCCTTGGCAGCAGCCGGCTTCGCCTTAACGAGGCTACCGAGCAGGGCGCGGGCGTTGTCCGCGAGCTTTTCGGTGCCGAACGACGCCTTGCCGATCGATACGTGGACGATCCCGGCCTTCTCGACGCGATACTCGACCTTGCCGGCCTTCAGCTCGGTGACGGCCCTGGCGACGTCCATCGTGACGGTGCCCACCTTGGGGTTCGGCATCAGCCCGCGTGGTCCGAGGACCTTCCCGATCCGGCCCACGAGGCCCATCATGTCGGGTGTCGCAATGGCCTTGTCGAAGTCGAACCAGCCCTCGCCGCTGATCTTCTGGATCAGGTCTTCGGCGCCGACGTAGTCCGCTCCGGCCTCCCGTGCCTCGCGTTCCTTTTCGCCCTTGGCGAACACCACGATGCGTACCGACTTTCCGGTCCCGTGCGGCAGTACGACCGTGCCCCGTACGTTCTGGTCAGCCTGGCGCGGATCGACGCCGAGGCGCACCGCGAGGTCGACGCTTTCGTCGAACTTGGCCTTGGCCGTCGCGATCGCCAGGGCCACCGCCTCGTCGAGCGCGTAGCGTTGAGTGCGGTCCACCTGTTCGACAACGGACCGAAACCGTTTGCCTTGCTTCGCCATGGCTTCCCCTCGTCAGTCGACGACGTCGAGGCCCATGCTGCGCGCCGCGCCCTCGACGGTCCGCATGGCTGCCTCGATGCTGTTCGCAGTGAGGTCGGGCGTCTTCAACTGGGCGATCTCGCGCACCTGGGCGCGGGTGACCGTGCCGACCTTCTTCTTGTTCGGCTCGCCTGAGCCTTTCTCGATGCCGGCCGCCCGCTTGAGCAAGACGGCGGCGGGCGGGGTCTTCGTCACGAAGGTGAACGACCGATCCGCGTACACGGTGATGATGACCGGGATCACCAAGCCCTGCTGCGCCTGCGTCTGCGCATTGAACGCCTTGCAGAACTCCATGATGTTCACGCCCCGCTGGCCGAGGGCCGGCCCCACCGGCGGGCTGGGATTCGCCTGCCCGGCCGGGATCTGCAACTTGATCTCCGCGATGACCTTCTTCACGCTCGTGCTCCTCGTCTTCGGGTTCTAGGCCTTCTCCACCTGAACGAAGTCCAGTTCCACCGGCGTCGCGCGGCCGAAGATGCTGATCAGCACGCGCAGTTTACCCTTGTCGGGCTTGACCTCTTCGACGACGCCGTTGAAGTCGGCGAACGGCCCGTCGACTACCTTCACGCTCTCGCCGGCTTCGAACAACACCTTGGGCTTCGGGCGCGTCGCCCCCTCGGCCATCTGGTGGGTGATTTCCTCGACCTCGGCGTCCGAGATTGGAGCGGGCTGCGTCGCATCGCCGACGAACCCGGTTACCTTCGGGGTGGCCTTGACGATGTGCCAAGTCTCGTCGTTCAGGTCCATGTTGACCAGGATGTAGCCGGGAAAGAACTTCCGCGACGACGTCTTCTTACGCCCCTTGACGAGCTCGACCACCTTTTCCGCCGGCACCAGCACCTCGCCGAATTGGTCCTGCTTGCCCAAGCTCCGGACGCGCTCTTCGAGCGCGGCCTTCGCCCGGTGCTCATAGCCGGAATAGGTGTGAACGACGTACCACGCCTTCGACATGATGGATCAGCTGAGGACGGCCTGGACGACCGCCGAGATGGCGAAGTCCACGACCCCGAGGAACAGGGCGACGATCATCGTAATGACCACAACGACCATCGTGGCCGCGTAGGTTTCCTTGCGCGATGGCCAGTGGACTTTCTTGACCTCACTGCGCACCTCGGCCAGGAACGTACTGGCGCGGGGCACCGCGTCGCGCATCTTGCCCATTTGCTCTTGTAGCGTCATCGATTGCTCTCAGTCGTTCGTCGTGCCAGCGAGCGGGTCAGGCAGGGCTCGAACCTGCAACCCCCGGATTTGGAGTCCGGTGCTCTGCCAATTAGAGCTACTGACCCGGCACGATGCCGGCCGTCCCCTGTTGCGTGGCCCGAAACTCGACCTGTCCGGAATGCTCAGACCTTCGACTCCTTGTGCGTCGTGTGCGTACGGCACGACGGACAGAACTTGCGCAGCGACAGCTTGTCCGTCGTGCGCTTCTTGTTCTTGGTGCTCGTGTAGTTCCGCCGTTTGCACTGCTCGCACTGAAACGAAATCAAATCGCGCATGGCTGCGGTCCTCCGGCGCCCCTCACTTGATGATTTTGCCGACGACGCCGGCGCCGACGGTGCGGCCGCCCTCGCGGATGGCGAAGCGCAGGCCCTCGTCCATGGCGATCGGCGTGATCAACTCGATGCTCACCCGCACGTTGTCCCC
>Ga0316622_100001618_pt1 | contig 14851 bp, 13 predicted proteins | sample OWC_Aug_OW2_C1_D_FD_207646 | JGI IMG/M metagenome (GOLD analysis project Ga0316622, IMG submission 207646) | Wetland soil microbial communities from Old Woman Creek delta, Ohio, United States - OWC_Aug_OW2_C1_D5_C | ecosystem: Environmental > Terrestrial > Soil > Wetlands | place: USA: Ohio... | reverse complement strand
CCGGACGGGTCGGAGATATCCTCGTCGATGAGGGCAACCAGGTGAAGGCCAACGACGACAATAAGTCCATGGCCACGATCAACCAGATAGAGCCGATCTTCGCCACGTTCTCGGTGCCTGAGCAGCATTTGGCATCCATAAAACGCTACATGTCCCAGCATGAGCTGGTTGTTGACGTTCTGCTCGACGAGACCGACAGCTCGCCTGAACGGGGGGCTCTCACCTTTGTCGACAACGCGGTTGATCCCTCGACGGGCACTATCAAGCTCAAGGCGACGCTGAAGAACTCGGGTCACCGCCTGTGGCCGGGTCAGTTCGTGACGGTCGTGCTGAAGCTTTTTGTCCAGAAAGATGCGATCCTCGTCCCGGCCCAGGCTGTCCAGACCGGCCAGTCGGGGCAATTCGTCTTCGTCATCAAGGATGACAGGACGGTGGAAGCCCGGCCAGTGAACGTTGCACGGTCATACGGGACAAGCTCTGTCATGTCCAAGGGGCTTGATGCCGGTGAGCGCGTCGTCACCGACGGACAGCTGCGGCTGGTGCCCGGCGCTACTGTCACCATCAGGGAACCTGAGAAGGAAGCCGCGCCTGTGGCGCAGGAGTCTCAGAAGAAGTAAACGCCGGTTATGTACATCTCAGAGATTTTCATCAAACGGCCGATCATGACGACACTGGTCATGATCGCGATTCTTCTCCTGGGCCTCGTCGGCTACCGGCTGCTGCCGGTCAGTGACCTGCCAAACGTCGACTTTCCGACGATTCTCGTTACGGCCAACCTGCCCGGTGCAACCCCCGAGACCATGGCTTCGGCTGTGGCCACACCTCTGGAACGCCAGTTTTCGACCATTGCCGGTCTTGACTCCATGTCCTCGACGAACGCCCTGGGCGTCACGAACATCACGCTCCAGTTCTCCCTGGATCGGAACATCGATGCCGCGGCCCAGGACGTGCAGGCGATGATCTCCAAGGCCAGCCGTCAGCTTCCGCCCGACATGCCGACGCCCCCCTCTTTCCAGAAGGTGAACCCCGCGGACCAGCCGATCCTCTATCTGGCGGTGAGTTCGCCCACGCTGCCGATGTGGCGGGTCCACGAGTACGCCGACACCTTTGTGGCTCAGCGCATATCGATGATCAGCGGGGTGGCTCAGGTCCAGATCTTCGGCTCCCAGAAGTACGCCGTCAGGGCCCAGGTCGACCCGAAGGCCCTCGCATCCCGGCAGATCGGCATCGACGAAGTGGCAACGGCCATCAGCAAATCGAATGTGAATCTGCCCACCGGCGTGCTGGAGGGTGCGCACCAGGCATTTACGATCCAGGCGACGGGACAGCTCAACGACGCCGAGGCCTACCGGCCTCTCATCGTGACCTACCGCAACGGCAAGGCCGTAAGGCTCAACGAAATCGGGCGGGTCATCGACAGCGTCGAGAACAGCAGGATCGCGAGCTGGTTCGTCGACTCCCGCGCCATCGTCCTCGCGATCCAGCGCCAGCCCGGGACGAACACAGTCGAGATCGTGGACACGATCAAATCGGTCCTCCCCTCGCTGCGCGAGAAGATACCCGCCTCGGTCAACATCGGCACGCTCTACGACCGGTCCATCTCCATACGTGATTCGGTCAACGAGGTGAAGTTCACGCTGTTCCTCGCCGTCTGCCTCGTGGTGCTCGTCATCTTCATCTTCCTTCGCAACGCGTCAGCCACGATCATCCCGAGCCTCGCACTGCCGATGTCGATCATCGGCACCTTCTCGGTCATGCATCTCCTTGATTACAGTATCGACAACTTCTCGCTCATGGCCCTCGTGCTGGCGGTGGGCTTTGTGGTCGACGACGCCATCGTGATGCTCGAGAACATCATGCGCCATGTCGAGAAAGGCGAGGGCGTGCTTGAGGCGGCCTACAAGGGCTCCAAGGAGATAGGGTTCACCATCCTGTCGATGACGCTGTCACTCGTGGCGGTCTTCATCCCGGTCCTCTTCATGGGGGGCATCCTGGGCAGGCTGCTCCACGAGTTCGCGGTGGTGATCAGCGTCTCGATCCTGGTGTCGGGCTTCGTGTCGTTGAGCCTCACCCCCATGCTCTGCAGCCGCTTCATCCGTCACCGGGACCTCAAGGAGCGGGGCAGGCTCTTCCTCCTTTCGGAGAAGGTCTTCGACGGCATGCTGAGGGGCTACGACAGGAGCCTTCAGGCCGTCCTGCGCCACCGTGTGTGGACGATGGCGGGAACCTTTATCATCCTGGTGGTGACCATCTTCCTCTTCTGGCACATTCCCAAGGGCTTTCTGCCGTCCGACGATACGGGGCAGCTCTTCTCCTTCACCGAGGCCCAGCAGGGGATATCCTTTGAATCGATGAAGGCCCACCAGCGTGCCCTCGCTGAGATCGTGAAGAATGACCCCAACGTGCACTCTTTCATGTCGGCCATCGGCCCGAGCGGCGTCAACCCGACGGGCAACACGGGCAGGATCTTCATGCGGCTCAAGCCCCGCTCCGAGCGGAAACTGAGTGCCGATGAGATCATTCAGGAGCTGCGGCCAAAGGTCGCAGAGGTGCCGGGCATCAAGATGTTCATCCAGAACCTGCCCCCGATCCGCATCGGCGGCAGGCTGACGAAGAGCCTCTACCAGTTCACCCTTGAGAGCCCCGACACGGCTGAGTTGTACCGGCAGGCCACCGCCTTCGAAGCGAGGATGGCGGCGCTGCCCATGCTTCAGGATGTGACGAGCGACCTCCAGATGAAGAATCCCCAGGTGAACGTCGTCATCGACCGCGACAAGGCATCAGCACTCGGGATCAGCGCCCAGCAGGTGGAGCAGGCACTGTCGGCTTCGTACAGCACGCTGCAGGTGTCGACGATCTACGCTCCCACCAACCAGTACCAGGTGATACTCGAACTGCAGCCGGAGTACCAGAGAGACCCGGCGGTACTCCCTCTCCTTTACATACGCTCAACCTCGGGGAATCTCGTGCCGCTCGACACCGTCGCCGCCTTGCGCCAGGACGTGGGCCCCCTCACGATCAACCATTCTGGACAGTTTCCGGCCGTGACCATCTCCTTCAACCTGAAACCCGGCGTATCGCTCGGCGAGGCGGTCAACGAGGTGACCAGGCTTGCGAAGAAAGAGCTGCCCGTCACGATCAGCACCAGCTTCCAGGGGCAGGCGCAGGCCTTCCAGGACGCCTTTCGCGGCCTCTGGGTCCTGCTCGTCCTCGCCATTGTCGTCATTTATATAGTGCTCGGCATCCTTTACGAAAGCTTCATCCACCCTATCACGATCCTGTCGGGTCTGCCGTCGGCCGGGTTCGGCGCCCTGCTCACCCTCATGCTCTTCGGCTACGAACTCAATGTCTATTCCTTTGTCGGGGTGATCATGCTGATCGGCATTGTGAAGAAGAACGCCATCATGATGATCGACTTTGCCCTCGAGGCCCAGCGGACCGAGGGCAAGGCGCCCCGCGAGGCGATCTATCAGGGATGCATTATCCGTTTCCGCCCCATCATGATGACCACCATGGCAGCCCTCATGGGGACGCTTCCGATCGCGCTCGGCTTCGGCGCGGGGTCCGAGTCGCGGCGGCCTCTCGGCCTCGCCGTGGTGGGAGGCCTCATCTTCTCCCAGATCGTGACGCTCTACATCACCCCGGTCTTCTACACATACATGGAATCTTTCCAGAGGAGGTTCCTCGCCTGGAAGGCCCAGCGCATCGAGCGCCGTGCGGTGACGAACGCGAAGGAAGCGTCCTAAAAGTATGTCACGTGGGACATCGATGAGCCTCCTCATCGGTCTTCTCGCAGGCTTCTTCGGTGGCCTCGTCGGCCTCGGCGGGGGAGTGATTATGATCCCCCTCATGGTGGGCATCTCAAAGATGACCCAGCACAAGGCACACGGCACCAGCCTCGTTGCGCTCGTCTTCACCGGCATCTCCGGGGCCGTTACGTACGCCCTGAAAGGGTCGGTGGATCTCACGGCCTCGCTTCTCCTGGCAGCGACGGCCATATTCACGGCCCGTGGCGGCGCCCGTTTCGCCCATGCCCTGCCTGAATGGAAGCTCAAGCGGTCTTTCGGCGGTTTTCTGGTGTTCGTGTCGGTGCTCCTGCTTATGAAGCCCTATCTCAGCCATCTCGCCGATCCGGTGACGGGCTGGGCCAAGATCGTGATGCTCCTTTTCACCGGTGTCTTCACCGGGTTCCTCTCAGGCATGATGGGCGTCGGAGGAGGGACGATCATGGTGCCGGCCATGGTGCTTCTGGCGGGGTTCGGCCAGCACACAGCGCAGGGCAGTTCCTTACTGGCGATGGTGCCTGCGGGAGGCGTCGGGGCCTTTACTCACTGGCGCCTCGGCAATGTCGTGACCTCACTCCTGCCCGGCCTTATACCCGGGGTGCTGATCGGCACCTACTTCGGGGGGAGCCTCGCGCTTGTTCTTCCTGAGGCCACCCTGCGGGTCATATTCGCGGCGGTCCTGACCTGGACGGGTATCCGGTATCTCAGGACTCCGAAGCCGCTGAGCGCCGCCTCCGAAGAACAGCCGACAGGACGATAAGGCCCTACCGCCGAAATGTAACGCTGCGGTGTCAACTGAGAGGCAGGGCAGGATGCCGCAAGGACTTTACAGGCGATACCTTGTGAAAAGGCTTTGATGAGCAGCGAGTAACGTGTAACCTGTCACCGGTCACTCGTCACTAATCACCGCCTGGGTTACCCTCCGCCGTCAGCCCCGGGACCAGATCCGGTGTTGGACGGCAAGTGGCGTGCAACCAGGAAGATCACTGACGATAGGGCAATGCTGAGGCATGTGATCGTCATGGCGAGTGATTTCCCTTGAAATAGACTTTCGAACCAGCGCACAAGTTCGTTTGCAACAACAGTCATCTTCCCGCCATAGGCTTCCAGATCGTGTCTGTACTTCTTGGAATGATGAAAGTCATGCATTACCGTGCTGTCCGAGGAATCCTCAGCGGCAAGGTAAATCAGGGCGGCACTGAGGAGCCCCACCAGGAGTATGCCGGCGGCGAGAAGGTGAAGACCTGTTCGAAGCTGAGTGGAGCTTCCTCTCATCTCACGTCTTCAGCCTGTACCGCCTGCTCATGGCCGGGGAATGGAAAATGAGGGCTGAGCCCAGAGTCAGCGCAGTCGCGGCCCCGAGCAGGAGCACGAGGCGAAGGTACGGCTCTCCCACGGCGACCCTCACGCGCCAGAGATCCAGCAATGTCCTGCACCATTCCAGCGACGCGCAGACCAGCGCCAGCTGAACCGTTCTCGCCGCCCAGGGCCGGCGGACAAGCAGCAGGAAGGGAAGCATCAGCGAAAGGCCAAGGAGAAGGAATTGGGAGGCTCTCAGAAAATGGGCGCCAATCAGCAGAAAGCTTGCGATTACCGGCAGGAACAGGAGCAGCACCCGGGCCTGACCGCTCGCGGGACGTTCACTCATGAGCTGACCACCACCCGCCGCCGAGGGCGACAAAGAGCGCGGCCGTGTCCTGAAGACGCTGCGCAACGGCCTGAAGGTAGCCGATCTTCGCCTGGTGGTACTGGGCGTTCGCGAAGAGGACCTGCAGGTAGTTTGCCAGGCCTGCCTCGTAGTTTGCCTGTATGAGCCGGAGGGCCTCCTCCGCTGCCGCGAGGGCCTGGGACTGTGACTTCAGGGCCTCGGCGTCGTGCTCCAGCGCCCTTAGAACGTTGGCCACCTGGGCAAAGGCGTCGTGCACAGTCTGGCGGTACGTCGCCAGGGCCTGGTTGTAAGCCTCGATGGCTGCTTTGCGCTTGAACCACAGCGACCCTCCCTGGAAGAGGGGAGCCGCCACGTTGGCACCGAGACTCCAGAACGTGCCTGGGCCGTCAAAGAGATCGCCCAAAGAGGTGTTGTTCACCCCGTAGGCGCCGTTCAGGCTGAAGTTCGGGAACAGGGCTGCTGTTGCCACCCCGATCTCCGCACTGGCGCTGTGCAGGTGTGCCTCGGCCATCAGGATGTCGGGACGCTGCCGCACGAGGTCCGACGGAAGAGCCACCGGGATTTCCGGGGGCAGCTTCAGGTCTGCCAGTGAGAAGTGGGGCGGAGCCCATTCCGCCGGCGTCCGGCCTGTCAGCGCGGCGAGCAGGTGTTCCGTCTGGGCAACTTTTTGCTGCAACTGCGGAATCGTCGCCTCCGTGGCAAACATCTGGGTCCTGATGCTCAGGACGTTCGCATAGGGCACCAGGCCTGCCTCTGCCTGGGCCTCGGTGAGGGCGATCTGCTCCTTCTCCGCTTCGACAATCTGCCGGGTGGACTCGATCAGGGCGCGGTAGGCGGCAGAGGCGACCGCCGTGTTGACGATGTTGCCCGAGAGCGCAAGGTACGTTCCCGCCACTGCCGAGCGCTGCAAGTCTGCCTGTGCCTGCAGGCTCTCCACGGCCCGCCGGTTCCCGCCGAAGACATCGAGGGCGTAACCGACGGTACCCGCCAGCGTGTAGAGGTTGAAGATGCTGCCCGCAGGCACCCCGCCGAGGCGCACCTGAGACGATTTCAGGCGCGCCGCTTCAAAGGTGCCGTTCACCTGAGGGTAGAAGACCCCGTGGCCTGCCCTGAGGTTCTCCTCGCTCCGGCGCAATCCCGCCTGCGCGGCCTGGAGGCTCTGGTTCCTGTCGAAGGCCTCCTTCATCAGGTCGTCCAGCCCGGGAGAGCCAAAGAGACGCCACCAGTCGGAGGCGACCCCCGTACCGATTTCAAAGCGCTGCGACTGCCCGTCCGCCTCGACTGTGGCAGCGGGCTGAGGCTCCCGGGTGTACTGTTCGACGGCAGGCGGCTGGGGCCGGACGAAATCAGGCCCTACGGCACAGCCCAGCACGCACATCATAATGAGGGTGCCCAGCCCTGCCGCTGCCCAGCGGGCCGTCGCCTTCAGAGGATGACCGGCGGCCATGTCACTTGCCCCCGATATAGACATCCACCAGCTGACCCGGGTACAGGTACGCGTCTTTCGGTTTCTCGAACCTGAATATCACCGGCAGCACCCGCACGTCAACGCGCTCGGTGCGCTGGTTCGACAGCTCGACCTTGGGCGAGACGTAGGGCTGAACCCGCACGTACTGGAGGGGAAGGCGGATGTCGGTGCCCCTGACGAACATCTCGGCCTTCATCTCCTGGGCCGGGGGGAGCCGGTGTATCAGTATCTCGTCGACGTAGCACCTGACCCCCATGTGATCCTGTGGGACCCCCATGACTGCCACGGGCTTGAAGCCCTGGGTGTAGGTCGCGTAGGTGCCCTGGGGTGAAACAAAACTTCCCACTGCCGCATTTATCGACAGGACGACGCCGTCCGCGGGTGCCCGGACGGTGTATTTCGCGAGCAAGGCTCCGGAGGAGGCGGCGGCGCTGGCAAATGCGTTGTACTGGCTCTCCTGGTTCCTTATGTCGTACACCCACGCGCCGGCCCGGGTGAGATCGTACTGTCTCTGCACAACCTCGAGGTTGGCCTTTGCGGCATTGAAGGCATTCTCCGCGTTGTCCAGTGCGTCCTGACTCACCGACTTCGGATAGAGTTCATAGCTCCTTCGCTGTTTCGCCAGCTGGTCCTGGGCGGTCTTGAGATTTGCCCTGGCCAGATCGACCTGGGCCTTTGCAATTTCAAGGGTTTCCTTTCTCGGTTGAGCCTTCAGTTGCTCCAGGAGCGCCAGGGCTGCGGCGGCCTGGGACTTCTGCTGCTCCGCGATCGCCTTCTGGACGGAGTCGTCGAGCACGAACAGCGGGGCCCCCTTGCGGACGGTCTGTCCCTCGGCTGCGGTGATCCTGGTGACGATCCCGGACACCTCGGGGAAGATGTTGATGTTTTCGCCGTTGCTCTGGTCGCTCTCGATGATGCCGATGGAATAGACGCCCTTTGCGTAGGGGTTGGAGGCCGGCGCAAAGGCCGGAGGCTGCGGCTTGTGCTCGACGCCGTATAGGTAGGCGCTCACGACGCCGCCTATGATGCCGATGATCGAAAGAGCGAGCACGATCTTATTCCTCATGGGCGCCTCCCTTTTCCAACCCCGTGATCTTTCCGTCAGCCATCTTCATAATCCTGTCGGCGTATTCGAATATCCTGCTGTCGTGAGTGACGACAATGATGCAGCGCTTTTCGGTCAGAATGTCCCTCTTGACGAACTCTACGATCTTCCGGCCCGTGTCGCCGTCCAGCGAGGCCGTCGGTTCGTCGAAGATCAGCATGTCGGGACCGCTGGCGATCGCCCGTGCGATGGCGACCCGCTGCTGCTCGCCGCCGCTCAGCTTGACAGGCGGCAGGTGGGCCCGCCCCTTCAGGCCCACGATTTCCAGGTACCCCATGGCCGTGTCCATTGCCCGGTCCCACTCCACCTTCTTGAGCACCAGGGGGAGCGCCACGTTCTCCACCGTCGTCAGCCGCGGGAAGAGGTGATAGTCCTGAAAGACGAACCCCACCGTGTGGAGTCTGAAGTCGGCGAGCTCGTCGCTGCTCATGCTCCAGATGTCACGGCTCGCCACCGAGACCCTTCCCGAGTTCGGCCTCAGTATCCCCGAGATCATGCTCAGCAAGGTCGTCTTGCCGCTCCCCGAGGGACCTTCGATGTAGAGCATCTCTCCGAAGTAGGCTTCGAAGGTGACGTCCCTGACCGCGAAGGTCCTCGCGTCGCCTTCTCCGAACCACTTGACCAGTCCCTCTGCCTTCAGTGCCAGCGCGCCCATGTCAGCCCCTGAAGATGTCGAAGGGTTCGATCCTGATCACCTTCCTCACGCCGATGTAGCTCGAAATCCCGGCGATGACGATCACCATCACAAAGGCAAAGACGAGGTTGTAGTAGGTTATCTGCGCTGCGTAGCTCGCGAGCCTCAGCTTGGCGGCGGCGATCACGACGGCAGCGAGCCCGATGCCGATGCCGTAGCCGATGAGGGCGGCGAAGCCTGCCTGGAAGAGGATCATGTAGACGAGCTCCCGCCCCTTGGCGCCTATCGCTTTCAGGGCCCCGAACTTCTCGAGGTTCTCCAGGATGAAGGTGTAGAAGGTCTGACCCGAAATGGAGAGCCCCACCACGAAGCTGATCACCGTCATCAGCATCACGTTTATGCCCAGTCCCGTCTGGAACTTGTAGAACCTCGAGATTTTGTCGATGAATTCGTCCTTGGCCAGGGCTTGATAGCCGAGACGGGCGACCTCCTCCTTTATGTGAGGTATGGCCCCGGGGCTTTTCGGTTCCACCAGAACGTAGGAGATCGTATATCGCGACGTGGGCAGGTACTGAATCGCCCTGTTGTAGGTTGTGTACAGCGTCGGGATCCCGAAGAGCCCTCCGGATGTGACCTTCGCAATCCCGACGATCACGGCGCGGTGGTCGTTTATCTCGAAATCCGCGCCAAGCCGGGGGCTCCCGAGCTTTTCATATTCGGAGTCTTTGCCGACCAGAAAGCCGTTCTCCGCATAGATGTCTTCTATCTTCCCCTCGAGGAGCTCCGGCCTCCCGAAGAGGCTGGTGTCGTCCAGGCCCAGTATGGTCACTGCCTGATAGGTGCCGTTGTGCAGTTTTGCAAGGGCCCCCGAGGAGAAGAGGGGCACTGCAAAGCTGACCCCGTCTATGCTTCGCACCGCATCCAGCACGTAGTCCGGCATGGGGATACTGCTCGCCACGGTGTTCACTGCTGGGTCCATGACCCAGACGCTGGCCCCTATGTTGATCACTGTCGAGGACGACCTCTTCAGGATGCCCGCAAACATGGAAGTCATCATCGTGATCAGGAAGACGGCGAAGGTGATGCCCACGAGGAGTGCGGCGAACTTCCCCTTGTCGTTGACCAGGAGCTTATAAGCGATCCGGAGGATTCCCTTCACTCAGCGTGCTCCCGATCCTTGCTTGTAGTTGGTATCATCTGGGATGTGAACCGGTTCGCACCACAGGCTTTGTTCTCTGATTTTACACCAACGGCCGCAGATTGTACCCTGGCAGGAATAAGCACGGAGGGAAGTGGAGACAGGAGGACCAACGTGGACCGGCCGAGGTGACGCACCTCGGCCGGTGATCTCCCGGGGGCCTGCCACGGGGTTCTCCCTGCCCATCCTCACCCTGATCGGCGGGCGACAAGGAGGTGCGGGGCCTGCCGGGGAGGGGAGGCCGCTCCCCGGCTTTGCCGCTTTCGCGCCCCTGCTCAGAAATCTCCTTCGGGACCTCCAGGACGACGGTGAAAGCGCTTTGTCTTTGGTCCTATTTTCTCAGCCAGGGAGCGCTGTTCGGGGGTCAGCAAGGCATAAATCCGGCTCTTCGTACGGGCGTGAGAGACGATCAACTGAGAGAGAATCTGAGCCTGGCTGGCAGCGATGCTCTGAACCGTGGCCTCATCGAATGTCGCCGCCAGGGCAGCCTGCTTCAGCTGCTTCCGATTCGCCACGAGCTGCTCACGCAGGGGCGCGTTCTTCTCTTCCTCCGTCTTCAACAGGGCGGTGATCTGCTCCTTCTGCGCATCGCTCAACCCGAGCACCTCTGACATGCGAGTCACCCGGCGCTCGACATTTACCGCTGGTCCTCCCTCAGGGGGGCCACCGAAACCCAACGCCTGTGCCACATAGATCGCCGTCACCGTTACTACGGCCGTCACAATGCTTACGATGGTCTGTCTCTTCATTATTCCTCTCCTCTTCTTCCAGGTTGTTCCTCAGGGCCGAAGGCCCGTCTCTTTGATCACAGCATAGCAGGCAAACATGGCAGCAATATGGAAGAATTGAGGAAATCGCCCGGATCTCGCTCATTCCCTCAGGGAATGCGATAAAATAGAAAAAAAGAGACGGTAGATCGAGGCCCCCTGCGAATCAATGAAGATCGGTATGACCTATAGGCTCTTCTTCTCGATTCTGGCGGCCACGTGCATTGCGCTGCTTTGCGTGGTCCTGATCATGCTGTGGAGCATTGAGCGTGGATTCCACCAGTATCTCAGCAACCTTGATCAAGGCAGACTGGAATACATGACTGCACAGCTCGAGCAGGCTTATGCAGAGCACGGAAGCTGGGATTTTCTCCGCCCCAACCCAGGGTATTGGATCGGCAGGTTGCTGAGTTCTCAACCGGACGACTTTGGTGCAGAGGGGATGAGGGAACCCGCAAGGCGCGGTGACGCCCTGATGCACCCGGGGACTCTGCGCGCCGGCCACCGGCCGTTCTCGCGCTTCATCTTTTTGGATGCAGAGCGGAAACCACTCTTTGGCAGAGCTTCCGGAGATGAGGAGGTGACCTTCCGGACGGTCACTCACAAGGGAGAGACGGTTGGCTACCTCGGCTTTCTGCCGCCCCGGCACTTTCTCAATCCTCAGCAGCTGCAGTTTCTGAGCCGGCAGAAGCTCTCGCTGGTTCTCGCCGGGACAGGGATGGTGCTCGTAGCTGTCATCTTCAGCCTTCCGCTGGCGAACCGCCTCGTGCGGCCGATTAGGGCCATGGCTGCGGCGACCCATCACATCGCCTCAGGGAAGTATGCTGTTCGTGTCCCGGTTTCCTCCTCGGACGAGCTGGGGCAGTTGGCCCGCGACTTCAACGCCATGGCTCACACTCTGGAGAAGAACGAGAAGGAGAGGAGACAGTGGGTTGCCGATATCTCCCATGAGTTGCGGACGCCTCTGGCCGTGCTGAGGGGAGAAGTCGAGGCCCTCCTTGACGGAATTCGACCTGTCACTCGTGACACCATCCGTTCTCTCCATGCGGAGGTCCTTCGGCTGCACCGTCTGGTCGACGACCTGTACCAGCTTTCCATCTCCGATCTCGGGGCGCTGGCCTACCGGAAAGAGGATCTCGATCTGGGCGGGGTGCTGCGGGATTCGATCGACCACTACCGCGCTGAGTTCTCCCGCAAGGGGATTACGCTGGAGGTCAACCTTCCCGAAGGATTGGAGATGCCGATATTCGGAGACCCTGAGCGGCTCAGCCAGCTCTTCGGGAATCTGCTTGACAATACGCTGAAATACACTGACGAGGGTGGAATACTTGTTATCAGGCTAGAGTACCGCCGCGGCCAGGCTATGGCGGAGTTTGAGGACTCGGCCCCAGGAGTACCTGAGGCAGAACTGGGGAGACTCTTCGAGCGCCTCTACCGCCTGGAGGGGCCGAGAGGCAAGGCTTCGGGCGGCGCCGGTCTCGGCTTGGCAATCTGCAGGAACATCGTCGAGGCACACGAGGGGGCCATCTCTGCGCACCCTTCTCCACTCGGAGGCGTGCTGATCAGGGTCACTTTGCCTGTCACGGGGGTATAGAGGTGAGCGGGAGCATTCTCGTCGTTGAAGATGAACCGAAGCTTTCAAGTCTTCTCGCCGACTACCTGAACGCCTCCGGCTTCGATCCGCATTGCCTACACGACGGCGCCGATGTGCTGCCCTGGGTGAAGGAGCACAAGCCGGACCTGATCCTCCTGGATCTCATGCTTCCGGGACGGGACGGCCTGGACGTCTGCAAGGAGATACGGTCCTTCTCCCGGGTTCCCGTCATAATGATAACGGCACGGGTCGAAGAGATTGATCGTATACTCGGCCTCGAGATCGGCGCCGACGATTACATCTGCAAGCCTTTCAGTCCCCGCGAGGTGGTGGCCCGGGTCAAGGCTGTGCTGCGAAGAACCCGTGACGGTCAGACAATCGAAGATCATGAACTCCTTCTCGATGAACACCGCTATCGGGCTACGTTACGCGGTCACGATCTCGATCTCACAGCGGTAGAGTTCAGGCTGCTGCAGCTGCTGACCGGCAACGCCGGACGGATCTTCGGGCGTCAGCAGCTCATGGACAGAATATATCCCGACGAACGCTACGTCAGCGACCGCACGATCGACAGCCACATCAAGAAGCTGCGACGGAAGATCGAGGCGGTCGCTCCAGGGGCGAAGCTCATTCACTCGGTCTACGGCGTCGGCTACAAGTTCGAATCCGACCGGACGTGAAGCGGTCCTGGTAAAGCTGCGCCCGGGCGGCTCTTGTGAGTAGACATTGCGTGAGAATTTCCTTTATTCCTCCACAATTGCTGCATTTTCTTATGGTAAATTAACTAGAGAGAAGAGTTATCCTTGCAGAGACCCTTATGGTGATCGAGAAGGACCTCAAGCCGTGATGAGGTCACAGGAAGGGGGAGGCTGGCTGATATGGAGAAGCGCAGACTGTGGCGGATGAAAATGCAAAGTGGAAGGATGATTCACCTTGTCCTTGTTGTCCTCGTGCTGTTTTCGTCAATCACTGTGGCCGGCTATGCTTACGGTGACGGCGGCTATCGCGGCGGAGGCGGCGTTCGTGGCGGGGGGCAGTATCACGGCGGAGGCAGCTACCAGGGTAGGGGCGACTACCATGGCGGAGGCGGAGGAGTCTATTACGGCGGAGGCCGGTACTATGGCGGCGGTCCCTATTATCGTGGGGGTTACTGGCGCGGAGGTGTCTGGGTCGGCCCGGGATGGGGTTGGGGCGGCTGGGGCCCGTGGTGGTGGGGTGTTCCGTACTATCCGTACTATTCGGCCCCGCCTGTCGTTATCGAGCAGCAGCCTCAGGTATACATCGAGCCTGCTCCGGAACCTGAGGAGGAGAGTTATTGGTATTACTGCCGGAATCCGCAAGGCTATTACCCCTATGTCAAACAGTGCCCCGGGGGCTGGATGAAGGTGGTTCCTTCCCCGGTACCGCCGGACGTGAAGGAGTGAAGACATGATGAAGCGCGGAAGAAGCGTCCTAGTTGTGCTAGTAGCCCAGCTGGTGCTCGGAGGATGTGCGACCATGCCCACGGGTCCGAGCGTGATGGTGCTCCCGCCCCAGGGGAAGCCCTTTGAAGTGTTCCAGGCTGAGGATGCGGTGTGCCGGCAGTGGGCGGCACAGCAGATCGGGCTATCCCCTCAGGAGACGGTGAATCAGAACACCGCCGCAGGGGCTGTGCTCGGCACCGCCATAGGGGCTGGCCTTGGGGCGGCTATAGGTGCTGCTTCCGGCAACGTCGGTACCGGGGCGGCCATAGGCGCGGGGAGCGGACTTCTTATCGGATCGGCCAGCGGAGCGAACGCAGGTTACTACGCGGGGTGGCAGGCGCAGCGTCGGTACGACATCGCCTATCAGCAGTGCATGTATGCTAAAGGGAACCTGATTCCGGGCGTGACGCAGCGGACCCGTACTATCCAGAGGGTTCCGCCGCCTCCGCCGGACTACGAGGCACCGCCGCCCGGTTCCTACTCCCCCTATCAGGGTTCGCCGCCGCCGTACTATCCGCCGCGGTAGCATCCGGAGGAGGGGCGCAGGCCTGAAACGGGAGAAGTTCCGTACTTCGTCCTTGCTCGCGATTCGAACTGCACCTGCTTGAAAGGATTGTGACGGCGACCGAGAGGCTCCGGATCTCCTGAGCCTCTCGGTCATTTGTGTTCCCCGTGCATTGTGGAGCATCCTGCCCTGCGACTGAAATACTTACTGTTAAGATAATGATTCCTATTTTCGGATAAGGAGCACCCATGGCAAAATACACCGCGACAATCGACGAAGACACACGCCAGAGGATTCATGCCCTGCCCCGACGGATACACTTCTCGGCCTTCATGCGCAAGGCGATCACCGTCTTTGTCGAGGAGCTCGAGAAGAATCCGGACCTGGAGCCCGAGAACTTCATAATCACTGTCTCGGCCCGGAAGGACCCGTCAGACAAGAAGAAGAGATAACGGCATGGCAGGGAACAAGATCCTGATTACGTGCGCGAAGGGGATAACGCCCTTCCTGAGGGAAGAAGTCCTCCGGCTGGGGTTTGCCGTAATCTCTGAAACCGTTGCGGGCATCGAGACCGAGGGGACCATGGACGACACGCTCCGGCTGAATCTCCTGCTCCGCACGGGACATCGGGTCCTCTTCCTTCTCAGGCAATTCACTGCGGAA
>Ga0316622_100001617_pt1 | contig 14852 bp, 8 predicted proteins | sample OWC_Aug_OW2_C1_D_FD_207646 | JGI IMG/M metagenome (GOLD analysis project Ga0316622, IMG submission 207646) | Wetland soil microbial communities from Old Woman Creek delta, Ohio, United States - OWC_Aug_OW2_C1_D5_C | ecosystem: Environmental > Terrestrial > Soil > Wetlands | place: USA: Ohio... | reverse complement strand
TTTCGGCATTGACTCCGCGGCCGAGGCGGCGGCGTACCTGCAGCACCCGGTGCTCGGTGCCCGTCTGCGCGAGTGCGTCGAACTCGTGCTGGGTGTCACCGGGCGCACCGCCCTCGAGATCTTCGGCGCAACCGACGCGATGAAATTCCGTTCGTCGATGACGCTGTTTGCGACTGTGGTCCCGGACGAGCCGCTGTTCCAGCGCGCATTGCAGCGGTACTTCGACGGGGAACCCGATCCGCTGACGATGGCGCCGCTGCAGGCAGGCGGCATGACGGGAACGCCGTCCGGGTCCGATCACTGAGGGCTGCACGCCGGGAGCCGCACGGTCGTGCAGCGACAGTCAGGTGGTACGCGTGCCTTCGTCGCGTCCACCGCCCCGCATCGATTGGGTAACTTCCCCCCTTGGCGTGTCGCTGCAGCGAATGGTATCTCTCGGTGGCCGCGTCGATCGTCGCCGGCCACGAGCGTTCGTCACCACTGATTCAACATGCGCGCTGTCGTACTCGTCGCTCTTTCATGCCTGGCCACTGCCGCGTCCCCTGCCGCGGCCCAGGTCTATGTAGGAACGTCGAGCAACGGCAGCGTCGTACTTTCGAATTTCGTGTCCGTCGAAACGCCGAACAAGCTGGTTCTTGAGCCCGGCACGACGGCTACTGCAGCGAGGACTGAGCCCGCCTCCACCGCTCCGCTGGCCACTGACGTGGGCAGCATCGTGCTGAAGGTGGCACAGGAAGTCGACGTCTCACCGCACCTGCTGCATGCCGTTATCGCCGTCGAGTCCGCGTATGATGCCCGCGCAGTCTCGCCGAAGGGTGCCCAGGGCCTGATGCAGCTGATGCCCGCAACGTCGCAGCGCTTCGGTGTCAGGGATCCGTTCGATCCTCACGAGAACGTGCGCGGCGGTGCCCGCTATCTGAAGACACTGCTGGCGCAATTCAACGGCGATCTCCAGCTGACGCTGGCGGCTTACAACGCCGGCGAGAACGCCGTAGTGCGTTATGGCAACCGCGTCCCACCGTTCGCGGAAACGCAGAAGTACGTCCCGAAGGTCATCGCGCGCATGCAGCGCGCCGCGCGCAGCTAGGCGCGCGTTTCCCATCTCCTGCTTCGTCTGCATTAGTTGAAGACGGTCGGCGCGTTCCGCGCGCGCCACGGCCGATCCTTAACCCGCCTTAACGGTGGGGTGGTTCCTACCCACGAGTTCGAGAACCGTTGGGTACACCGACCCGCCCGTGAGTAGTCCGCTTACCTACAGACGGATTAGCGCGACGTACCAACAATTCGTCGCGTGATGAGTGCGAGTTCGCGCACTTGTTTGTCAGTGGGTCGAGGGAGGTTCTATGCGGCAGATCCGGAGCGGATGGATGCGGACGATGCGCTGGATCGGCGCTCTGGCGAGCGTGATGGGCAGCGTGCTCGCAACTGACGCCGGCGCACTGACAATCAACGTGAAGGCGCCGGGCCCAACCGGGGCTCCGATTCCGATCACGACGGGATTCCGGTACACAATCGAGGAAGACCGGACCTTCGAAGTCGTCCCCGGCTGCACCGGCATCACGCCACTGCCGGCGGGCTGCCCGGCGTCGGGTCCGACCTTGTCGCTGAACTTCCATCGCAGCTACATGCCAGTGGTCGAGACCGGCGAAGCGGCCGGCGCAACCGTCGGCACGACGGTAGCGCTCGATCCGACCAAGCGTTACTTCGTGTCCGTATTGCCGCTGGCCGATGCGACTTCCGGTGAAGGCAAGTATGCGATGGGCGGCGCGCCGGTCAAGGCGGGCCAGACCAGCGTCGATGTCCTCGTGGATGTCCTGCCGCTGAAGTCGGCGCAGATCTCGGTTCTGATATTCAACGACGACAACCCGATCAACAACGCCGCCGACGCGCCGCCGGCGCAGGAGCGCGGCCTGTGCGGCTTCGAAGTGCATCTGTACGACGCCGGCGGCACCTACGGCGCGTCGGGCGGCCGCATCTTCGCCGATACCTTCGGCAATCCGCTGGGCACCACGTACGACCCCGCAACCGGCAACGTGGCGTCGATGGGTAATGGGGTCCTGAAGACCAACGTCAATGGCGTGCTGCGCATCCAGAATCTCGCGCCGGCCAAGTACACGATCTTTGCGCTCGCACCGCTGCAGCGGCCGACCGAAGCCCAATGCCCTGGCGTCTACCAGGACGAGACCGGCACCGATCCCGCGCGCATCCGCTGGGGCCAGTGGAGCCAGACCACTACGCTCGAAGGCACGTGGGGCATCGATGCCTGGGTCAAGTCGGGTGAGCCGGGATTCTTCAAGGAGTTCGGGCCGCCGGGACACCATGTCGTCATGGGCTTCGTCCGCAAGTTCAGGAACGCGACAGCCCTCAACGGCTCGAGCCGCGTCAGCGGCAAGGTCGTCAACGTCCACATGTCGCGACCGCCCGACTTTGCGTTCTACAACGGCGAAGTCGTTGACCAGTGCTGGGTCGGATTGAACGAACTTGCTGCTGGTGTGGGGGGCGGGCAGGGTGTGTACGCCGGTCCCTGCAACGCGGATGGCTCGTTCGAGATCACCGGACTGAAACCGGGCACTCAGTATCAGCTGGGGGTGTGGGATACGCCACTCGACCAGGTATTTGCGCTGTACAACTTCGTCACTCCCGACAGCGGCAACGTGGCGCTGAACGACGTGCCGGTGTTCCGCTGGTTCGGCAAGTGGGAAGGCAAGGTCTGTCACGACAAGAACGAAAACGGATTCTGCGAAGACGGCACCACCGGCGGAGAGCCCGAGCCGGGCATTCCCGGGCAGGCCGTCAACCTGCGCTTCCGCGACGGCTCGATTTACCAGGCCGGCGCGACCGACGAAACCGGTGCCTACGAGCTGACCGAGATCTTTCCGTTCTTCAACTGGATGGTGACGGAGATCGACTTCGCACGCTTCAAGGCGACCGGAGCAACGGTGGTCGTCGACGCCGGCGGACCCGTGCCACCGGATGGTGGCTGGAACATGCCGTCGCGCAACAAGCTCAATCCCCAGCCGCAGCTCGGCGGAAACCTGTACCGCACTGAAACCGGCCCCGTGCTGCTGCAGGGCATGCAGACGTTCCTCGGTTCGACCAACGTGATCGAGTGGGGCAAGGCGCCATATTCCGGCAACGACAACGGCGGCATCTCCGGCATCGTCTACTACGCCAGCACGCGAGCGGAAAATGATCCGCGCTTCACCGCGGGCGAGAACAACGAACCCGGGATACCGGGTGTGACGGTGCGCTTGTATCGCGCCGATCCGACCGATCGCCGGAAGATCCTTGACCTGAACGGCAATGGCATTGATGCCGGCGACGCCGTTGCCGAAGTGCAAACCGACAGCTGGGACGACGACCCGCCAGCGGGTTGCGCCGGCAGCAACCAGTTGCCGGCACTCATCGCCGATGACGCCTGTTTTGACGGTCTGCGCAATTACAACCAGGTGCGTCCGTCGCTGTTCGACGGCGGCTACGCGTTCGTCACGTACGAACCCGGCGGCTTCGGCACCGGGAGCGAGACCCAGCTCGTGCCCGGCAACTACATCGTCGAGGTCGTGCCGCCGCCCGGATACCAGATCCAGAAGGAGGAAGACAAGAACGTCGATTTCGGCGAGTACTACGACGTTGCGATGCAGGCGCTGCCGCCGGAGTGCGTCGGCGAACGACCCTACGCGGTGCCGGCTGAGCTGACCCTGTTTCCCGGCGTCGAAATTCCAACTCAATACAGGGACGCGCCGGGCAAGCCCCGTCCCTACTGCAATCGGCTGGCCGTCACGCTGACCGCGCAGCAGAACGCGCCGGCCAATTTCTACCTGTTCACCCCCGCTCCGGTCACGGCGCACATCACGGGGATGATCCTCGACGACCTCGCGAACGAGTTCAGCCCGTTCTCGCCGCAGTTCGGCGAAAAGTACGGGCCACCGTTCATGCCGGTGTCGCTGCGCGACCAGGCCGGGCGTGAGTTCTCGCGCGTGTATTCGGACCGCTTCGGCATGTACAACGCGCTGGTGCCATCGACGTTCAGCTACAACATCCCAATTCCGTCGGGCGTGTCGCCGAACATGATTCAGGCCTGCCTGAACTCGCCCTACATGCCGGATCCGGATTATCCCGGCCAGTTCAAGCTCGATCCGCACTTCAACAAGAGCTACACGCAGTTCTGCTACACGTTCCAGTACCTGCCCGGCAAGACGACTTATCTCGACACGCCGGTGCTGCCGATCGCGGCGTTCGCCGGCCCGCAGCAGTTCCCGCTCGACTGTGAGGCGCCGAACGCGACGCCGGCAATCCGCAGCGTCACCAACGCGGCTGGCCAAGGCCCGTGGGTCTCCGGCCCCGGGCAGTCGATCACGATCACTTCGATGGGTCCGACTGAGGTCCTGAATCCGCTCTACAACCAGGACAACCCCAGTGCGATCGGCCCGAATGGCGTGGTCGAGCCCAAGCTGATCACGCGCGACTTCGGATTCGGTTCGACTCCCGGACAGGTTGTGTTCCTGGCCAACCCCGGCACGGCGGCCGAGGTGGAGGTTCCCGTCGCCGCGATGAGTTGGACCAATGCCCAGATTACGGTCGAGGTGCCCAACGCTTTTGGCGGCGGGACGACCTCCGGAACGGTGCTGGTTCGCCGTTCGAACGGCCGCACGACACCGCGCGGAGTCACCGTGCATCTACGCGGAACGGCACCAACCGTCGTGGAGGCCGGCCAGAAGATCCAGGCCGCGATCGATGCGGCGTCGGCCGGGCAGTTGATTACCGTGGCGCCGGGGAATTACGAGGAATCCGTGATCCTCCACAAGCGCGTGCGGTTGCAGGGCTTCGGCGCGGGTGGCACGCTGATCAATGCGGTCAAGCAGCCGACTGAAAGCCAGCAGGCGTGGCGCAACAAGGTCTGCTCGATCCTGTTCGCGCCCAGCCAGGATGGCACTCAGTATGTGCTGCCGGCCCAGGAGTTTCCGGCCAACGAGACCGAGTGCCGCAATGGCGACCCGGTGACCGGCGCGCCATTGCTGTTCGGTACCGATGAAGGCGCCGGCATCTTCGTGATGGTGAAAGACGTAAACGCTGCACAGCAAACGGCGCAGCGGCTGTCCATCGACGGCTTCACGATCACCGGCGCTGACCAGGGCGGCGGCATCATGGTCAACGGCTGGGCCCGGGCGCTGCAGATCGCGAACAACCGGATCACCGCCAACCAGGGCATCGAGGGGGGCGGCATCCGGCTCGGCCATCCGAACCTTATCGAAGAGTTTGCGGTAAACGAGCTGCGCTACGTCGCCTCGCGCAACACCAACGTCAACATTCACCACAACGAGATCGTGCAGAACGGCAATACCGCCGGCGCCGCGGTCGGTGGCGGCGGAGGGGTGTCGCTGTTCACTGGCGCTGACGGCTACCGGGTCGCCGACAACTTCATCTGCGGCAACTACTCGACCGGCGACGGCGGCGGCATCGCGCACATCGGCCTGAGTGTCTCCACGGGGTCCGGACCGAACCAGCGAGTGCCGACGATCCGTCGCAACATGGTCCTGTTCAACCAGTCGTTCAACCAGGGCAGCAACCCGAACGGCGGCGGGCTTGCAATCACCGGCCTGCAGTCGCTGGTCGCCAACAACGGCCTGTCCGCCGGCACCGGCACGGTGCTCGTCGACGCCAACACCTTCCAGGGCAATCTGGCCGGTGCGGGCGATGGCGGTGGCATCAGCCTGTTCGGCGTCAACGGCAGCGATTCGACCAACAATCCGAACGGCAGCAACGCGCCGCATCGGGTCGACATCGTCAACAACGTGATCGACAACAACGTCGCGGGTGTCGCCGGCGGAGGCATTGCGCTGCAAGACGCGGTCAACGTGCGCATCGTCAACAACACGATCGCGCGTAACGACAGCGTCGCAACGGGCTCGCGCGCGTTCGGCGCCAGTGTCAATCAGTCGATCCCACAGCCGGGCGTTGGAGTCGTATCGCGGACGCATAGCCCACCGCTGGCGAGCATCGTTGGCGGCGTATCGATCAACGGCCTGCCGCAGCAGAACTTCTCGAACCCGCTCATCCACAATTCGATCGTGCGGGAGAACCGGATGTTCTATTGGATGATCAACCCGAACGCCGACCAGACCAACTGCCTGCTGAATACAGGCGGGCAGACCTGCTACGGACTGGTGCCGAATATCGCCGCGGGCGATGCTCCGGTGTTCTCCGATCTCGCGGTCATTGGTGGCGCATACCAACTGACGGCCGACTACTCGATGCTTACGGCGACGTCGGTCTCGCCGGTGTCGGGCGCCAACAACCTGACGAGCGATCCGCTGTTCCGCTGCACCTACTACAACGGCGGACGCGATGCAGTGATCCAGGTGCCCGAGACCACGGCCATGGTCACGGCCGCGGCCTTCGACGAGGGCGGCAACTTCATCGATGCGCGCTTCGGGCCGCTGACGTTACTGAATCCGGTGTCACTCGCGCCGTACGGTGACTACCGCATTCTGAACGGCAGTCCGGCCAATGACACAGCCCTGGCGTTTGCTGGGCTCAGTGCCCTCGAGCGGGACCGTATCGGAGTGCAGAGGCTGACTGCCTGGTCGCGCGGCGCCTTTGAGGGCAACCAGGGCGTACCGGCCTGCGGTCCGTGACATTTAGGGAGGACGACGAATGAAAACGCTGCATGCTCTGACGTCGATCGCCGCGGGCGTCGGCCTGGCGCTTGTCGGGACGTCATCCATCGCCGGTGTCTTCCCGCAGTGCCCCCCGGCGGCGCCCGGCCAGCCCTTGTTGAACACGATCAACAGTTCGGCCGGGCCGGCCAACGCGCGGGTCTGCGCCCATGTTGCCGCCGGCGACGGCTGGGTGCTGCGTGCCGACGGTGGCCGCCATTACACGTTCGGCTTCTCCGACATGACCGGTGTACCGAACGACGAGGTCATCTCCAAGGCCCTGTTCAACGCCAAGTGGTCGGCGCCGACGCTTGCGTTCCGCGAGGGGCAGGAAGTGTACCTCGCGCTGACCAATGCGGGCCTGCTGCTGCGGCCGGATCTGTTCGATCCGCATTCGATCCACTTTCACGGCTTCCCGCAGGCCGCGCCGATCTATGACGGCGTGCCGGACTCCTCCGCCGTCGTTAACACGGGATCGACGTTCACCTATTACTACAAAGTCAACGATCCGGGCACGTACATTTATCACTGTCACGTCGAGTCAAGCGAACACATGCAGATGGGCATGCTCGGCACGCTGTACGTGACGCCGAAGCAGGACCTGCTGCCGAACAACACGCCGCTGGGTTCATTCGTGCACACCAGCGGACGGCGTTACGCCTACAACGATGGCGACGGCAGCACGCGCTACGACGTCGACTTCCCGGTGCAGCTGGGCGGGTTCGACGGCCCGTTCCACGACCTGCATGAAGCGGTACAGCCACTGCCGTTCCATGAGATGCGCTCGACCCACACCTTCATCAACGGGCGTGGCTATCCCGATACGGTCGTTGCGGCTTCGTTGCCCGCCGTGCAGGTCGATGAAGAGACCGTCCTGGCCGAGTCGTCACAGCTGATCTCCGGCCTGATCCAGGCGAACGTCGGCCAGCGCATCCTGCTGCGGATGTCGAACACCAGCGTGGCCGAGTACTTCACCGTCACCGCGCTCGGCCTGCCGATGCGGCTGGTCGGGCAGGGCGCGGCGATCGCGCGCGGACGCGACGACGCGTCGGCGGGCGTGACGGGGCGCGAATGGGCCCACGATGTCGGCTCGCTGACGCTCGGCGGCGGTGAGAGCGTGGACATCGTGATCGACACCACGGGCGTCTCGCCCGGGACGTACTTCCTGTACACGACCAACCTCAATTACCTCAGTAACGGCGATGAGGATCGTGGCGGGATCATGACCCACATCGTGATCAACTGATGCCGGTCCGGGAGGAAGAGATGATGAAGCTCAGCACATCCTGGACGGCGGCGGCAGCGCGTCTCGCCTGCTTGGTCGCGGCGATCGTTGTGATGCCGAGCGCGATCGCAAAGATCGACGGTGTCACCGGGCCCGCATTCACGCTCGTGGCGCGGCCCGGCTACATCAGCACGGCCGACGGCGCCAGCATCTACAACTGGGGCTACGCCGTACAGGGCGCCGGCCCGACGTTTCAGCATCCGGGCCCGACGCTGATCGTCAACCAGGGGGATCTGGTCGAGATCACGCTGATCAACGAGCTGCCGGCCAACGTATCGCTTCTCTTTCCAGGGCAGAGCGACGTTGCGGCTGCCGAATTCGCGGACGGCGCGCAGCCGGCTGGCTGCATTGGTGGCGCCAACACCGAGCGTTCGGCCCCCGGGCACGTGGTGCGAGAAGCACGGCCGCGCGGCTGCGTCAAGTACAGCTTCGTCGCCGTCAAGCCGGGCACCTACACGTATCACAGCGGCACGCAGATGAACATCCAGCTGGAAATGGGCCTGTTCGGCGCGCTGATCGTCCGTCCGAGCGGCGCGCCCGGTCAGGCTTACGAGCACGCCGGCACGCGGTTTGATCGCGAGCACCTGTTGATGCTCTCCGAGATCGATCCCGTGTGGCACGAGGCCGTGCGCGAGCAGGCCGACGTCGCGCAGGCGGCGCTTGCAGCGCTGCCGACAAACGGAACATTCAGCTTCAGCGTCAACATGACCAATTTTTCTGCGCGTAACCCGCTCTACTGGTTTATCAACGGCCGCACCGGTCCAGACACGTTGAACGGCGCGGGTGTCCCGGAGCTTCCGGCGCAACCGTACAACGCGCTGCCACGGATGCATCCCGGAGAGCGGCTGCTGATGCGCACGATCAACGCGGGACGCGACGTGCATCCGTTCCATCACCATGGCAACAACACCTGGACCCTGGCGGTCGACGGCCGCGTGCTCGCCAGCGCGCCCGGCGTCGGGCCGGACCTCGCGCGCTCCGACAACACGCTGCGCATGGTGCCGGGCCAGACAGTCGACGCGATCTACGAGTGGACCGGCAAGGGACTGAACTGGGACGCCTACGGCATCGACGACGGGCATACGTGCAACGGCGTCACGATCCAGCAGGCGCGCACCGTTCCGCCGCCGGCCGCGCTGCAGAACAACGGCGGCTTCGATCCGGTTACCCGTGAGTATTGCCCGGACCACGGGAAGCCGCTGCCGACGGTGATTCCGAGCCAGCTCGAGATGACCTTCGGCGATGTGTTCTCGGGGAGTCCATTCCTCGGTTCGACCGGCGGCGTGCCAGTGGGTGCCGGGCGCCTCGGATCCGGCGGCGCGTACTTCCACATGTTCCACTCGCATAACGAGCGCGAAATCATCAACAACGGCATTTTCCCGGGCGGAATGATGACCTTCGTCGTCATCGAGCCAGCGAACGTGCCGATCGATTGAGTCCGGGAAACAGCGGAGGCTGACATGAGGATTGACGGCAAAGCCAATGACCGGGCTCCGGCATTCGTGAGGGCGTTTTGCGTCGGGCTGGGTGCCGCAGTGATTGCGGCCGGCGCGCTGTACTCCGCGCGCGCACAAGCACTGAACGTCTGCATCCGCGTCGCCCCCTACACGGAGACGATGCCCGATGGCACCTCCACCGCGATGTGGGGCTACCAGGTGGCGCCATCGTGTACACCAGCAGATTTGGCCGACCCTCTTTCGGCGATCAACCAGCCGGTGTCTTCGCCCGGCGATGCGATCACGGTCCCTGCGAACGACACCACACTGACCGTCACGCTGATCAACCAGTTGACGGTACCGACATCGTTCGTACTGCACGGTCACAACACAGCGATGACGCCGAAGTTCACCCGCGTATCTGACGGCGCCGACTGCACTCCCACCCAGCCGCCCATTCCGGCTGGTGCGACGGCACCGACGATGGCAGCGCTGCAGGCGTTCCGCGACTGCCGCGTTCGTTCCTTCACGACCGAAGCAGCACCCGGCGGCACGGCGGTCTATACGTACAACGTCAAGCCCGGCAGCTACCTGTACCAGAGCGGCACGATGCCGCAGATCCAGGTGCAAATGGGCCTGTACGGCCTGGTGCGCAAGAACGCAGCGCCAACCGCCACGGCGGCGCAGGTCGCCTATGCCGACGCCGTCGTTCCCGACAAGTACGCCTATGACAGCCAGCTGGCGCTGGTGCTTTCGGAGGTCGACCCGATCGTGCATAACGATGTCAAGGCGGGAACCTTCAACCGCAGCACGCTCGCCTACGATCCGAAATACTTCCGGGTGCATCGCTACGACCCGCCCGGCGCTGCCTGCGCGACCTTGACGCCTGACACGTGCATCGGGCAGCCGCTCGGGATCACCGACTCGCCTGCGGGCACTCCGCTACCGATCCAGCCGGGCCAGCGGCAACTGGTACGCGTGGTCAATGCGGGCATCCAGTCGCGCGCGCTGACGCTGATCGATGGCCACTGGTATGCGATCGCCGAGGACGGCAACCGGTTTCCATATCCGCGCGAGCAGTATTCGGCGTTCCTGCCGGCGGCGAAGACGTCCGATCTGTGGTTCACGCCGACCCTGGCTGCAGGGGCGACCAGCCGTCCACTCGCCATCTTCGATCGACGGCTCGCGCTGAGCAACAACAACGCCGACGCCGACGGCGGCTTGATGGTCCGCCTCGACGTTTCCGCGGCCGGCTCGGCGCTGGCGCTGAACGTCGCGGCGTGCCCGGTCACCGGCATGCAGGGCGCGCCATACGCGTGCACCGTCACGACGACGGGCTCCACAACGCCGAGTTACGCATTCGACGTCGCGCCGGTCGGCATGACGATCAGTTCCGGTGGAGTTATCGCATGGACGCCGACCAACGCGCAGGCGCAGCGTCCGGCGGCACCGACACTTACCAACCCGGTCCTGGTGCGCGCGACTGACCCGGCTACCGGCCGGTATGCGACGGCCGGGTTCAGCGTCGCCGTTGCCAACGTCAACGATGCGCCGGTGGCCGTCAACGACGCGTATGACGTGCGCGGCGGATCGCTGGTCGCGACAACCTCGGTGCTCGCCAACGACAGCGAGCCGGATGGTGACGCCTTTGGCGCAGTCGCTGTCGTTACGGGGCTGGCCGGTCTGACGATGAATGCTAACGGTACGTTCAATTATTCGACGGCATCACTGCCGGCCAGCGGATCGCAGGCGCGGACCTTCACGTACCGGGTGCCCGACTCTGCGGCGGCGCTTTCGAATGTCGCCACCGTCACACTGAACGTGTTCGCGAATGCCGCGCCGACGGTCGTCGACGACATCGTTACGCGGGCGCGCTTCACGCCGCTGGAATCGCCGACGCTCATCGACGTGCTGTTCAACGATTTTGACGTCGACGGCAACCTGGCTGCCTCCACGCTGACGATCGTCGGTGCGCCCAACCGCGGCGGCACCGCGACGGTGGTCCCGGCGTGCATCCCGAATCCGCCGAATCCCGCGCGCCCGTGCATCCGCTACACGCCGCCGAGAGTGAATTTCCGAGGCACCGACGCAATCACGTACACGGTGTCGGACACGCTCGGAGCGGTCTCGGCGCTGGGCACGGCACGAGTCAATGTCGAGTAGGTTGATCGGGGAATCACAGATGAAACGACGCGTATCGCTGATGCCCCTCATCGCGGCGCTGCTTGCCGGCTGCGCCGCGACGCCGGACGACCGGCAGGCACTCGAACCGGCGCCGGATGCATCGGCGCCCATCGAGGCGGCAGCGCCTGCCGCGGCAACTTCGCCGACGGAGGCGGGCGGGATGGCCGCGGCAGCCGACGAAGCGTTCGGCGCCGGCATGGTGGTCGAGCAGTTCGGGGTTCGATTGACCGGCGTGCGGCTGACCGCGAACGGATACGTGGTCGACCTGCGCTATCGCGTACTCGATCCCGCCAGGGCCCAACCCTTGCTCGACCGCAAGGTGCGCCCGGTGCTGGTGGATGAAGCGACCGGGAACCGTTTCTACGTACCCGTGCCGCCGACCGTGGGCGCGCTGCGCCAGGTGTCGCGCAACAAGGTGATTCATACCGACCGCGATTACTTTATGTTGTTCGCAAATCCCGACCGCAAGCTGCAGGCGGGATCCAGGGTGACTCTGTATGTGGGCGATCAGCGATTCGGCAATCTGCAAATTGCATCACAGAGTGCTGCGTCGGCAATGGCGCGGCCTGCCGAGCGATCCGGTGGCCCGTCGCGTATTCGCTAGGACGGGCACTGGCGCGCTCCTGGGGCTCGCACTCGCTGGCGGCGCGCACGCGGCCGGCACGATCGACCCGGCGCTGCTGGCTCGGCTTGACCGGCCGGCGCAGGCCGCGCAGCGGCCGATCGCCGTGATCCTGGAGCTCGATGGCCGGCCCGATGTCGCCGCGATCGCTCCCACCCTGGCCGCACGCCGGCCTGGTGAGCGTCCCGGCGCGCTGGCCGCGACTCTGCGGGCCGCGTTCGATCGCTCGGCGCTGAAAGTTCGCGCGGCGCTCGATCGCAGCGGCGCAATGCAGGTCGAGCCATTGTGGATCTCGCATGCGTTTGCGGCCCAGTTGCCGCCGAACGCGGTGCGGCAACTGGCCGCCGAGCCCGGGGTGGCGCGTATCTACCTTGACATGCAACTGAAGGCGCCGGTGCGAGCCCCCGCCAGCTCAAGACGCGCGGTCCTGAAACGCGAACTGCCGGACGCGACGCGGAGCCGCGCCGCGGCGCCGGTGATGGCCGATCCGGCGAGCTGGCGCGGTGAACTGCCGAGCCATCTGAATGCACTCGGCGCGGCCGCGTACTGGCAGCGTGGCGTCACCGGCAAGGGAGTGGTCGTTGCGGTGGTCGATTCGGGCGTCGATTCGCGCGAAGCGCCGCTGATGGCCAAATTCCGCGGCGGCCCGCATGACTGGTTCGATCCTTACAGCCAGCGCGCGCAGCCGTATGACGGCGTCGGCCACGGCACGCACGTTACCTACGTGATAGCTGGCGGGACCGCGATCGAGGGCGGATCGCCGGTCGGCGTCGCGCCGCACGCGCAGTGGATCGCGGCGCGTCTCTACGACGACGGCGGCATCGGCCGCCTGTCGGCCGTGCACAGAACCTACCAGTGGCTGCTCGATCCCGACGGTAGACCGGAAACTGCAGACGCACCGGACATCGTCAACAACTCATGGGGACTGCCGCAGACGGTCGGCCGCTGCGAGCGCGAGTTCGCACGTGACTTCGACGTGCTGCGTGCGGCCGGCATTCACGTCGTGTTTGCCGCCGGCAACGACGGTCCGTCGCCCGATACCAGCATGAGCCCGGCAAACAATCCGGGCGTTCTTGCCGTCGGCGCGCTGACGGCCGACGGCAAGGTAGCGGACCAGTCGGGGCGGGGCCCCTCAGCGTGCGACGGCGGCGCCTACCCGCAGGCTTACGCACCGGGCGTCGACGTCGAGAGCATTGATGCCGCGGGCCGCGTGCTGGGTGAACCCCTGCGAGTCACTGGCACGTCGTTCGCAGCGGCACTCGCGAGCGGCGTGCTGGCATTGCTGGCGAGCGAAGACCCGACGAAGCCACTGGCGCAGCGCGAGCGCGATCTGGCCGCCGCCCTGGCGTCGACCGGGAGCGTGCCGGGGCAGGGCAGCAAGTCGCCGACGGCGCTGGCCTGGCGGCCGGAGCTGGGCGGCGGCGATCGATTTGAAATCAATGCGCAGACGCTGCGGGCCGTGCTGCCGTGGACCGCACGCCTGGCGCGCATCGAGATCGAAGCGCGTCCGGCACGCGGCCAACTCGAAACGCTGAGCGCCGAGCGAGTGCGCTACGTTGCCGATCGCACTGCCGATGTCGGGGCAGCGTCGTTCACGATCGTGGCTCACACGGCCGATGAACGGCAGTGGCGCATCGCCGTCGAGCCGCAGCCCGGCGTCCCCGGAGCCGCGGTTGCTTCACGTCGGCTTTCATTGGCGACCCGCGGCAGCGAACCGATCGAACTTTCGCGAACCCAGCTGGCGGGCGAGACCGCCTTCACGAAGGTGCAAGCGTCGCAGACTATCCGCGGCGGCCGGGTCCACGTGCAGGACGACGGCACCGTTCGCTACACGCCGCGCACGGGCTTCCGCGGAGTCGATCAGTTCGTCTGCACGCTGCTCGCCGACGATGGCGCGGCGCGCGGGCGCGTGCACGTTGCGGTGACGGTGAGGTAAGCGAGATGACACGCCGGCGGGCAGGGGCGTTGGTGCTGCTGTTGTCGGCCTGGTCGGTCATTGCGTGGGCACATAACGGCCTGCACACGAAGAGCGCAGAGAAGCTGAGCGTGGGCGTGCAAGCGCGCTACCGCATGCCCGAAGTCAACGTCGTCGACACGCGGGGGACGCCGGTTCGCCTTCCGGGGTCGATGGAGTCGGACACCCCGCTGCTGGTCAACTTCATCTACACGACCTGCTCGACGATCTGTTCGACGCAAACGGCGACGCTGGCCGAACTGCAGCGACAGCTCGCCGCGCGCGGTTCACGGGCGCACTTCGTCACCTTCACGATCGACCCCGACAACGACACGCCACAGCGGCTGGCCGCATTCGCGCGCCAGTTCTCGATCGAGCGTGACTGGGATTTCTATTCGGGCGACTTCAACGAGTTGCTCCGCGTGCAGCAGGCGTTCGACGTCTATCGCGGGTCGAAGGCCAGCCACCCGCCGGTGGTACTGATGCGGCGATCGCGCGAGGCACCCTGGGTGCGCGTCGAAGGCTTTGCGACGCCGGCCGATCTGCTCGCCGTGTATCAACAGTTGCCGGGTTCACGGTGAGGCGATGCGGCGCAACCTGGTCGCGGTCCTCCTCGGCATTTGCGCGTCACTGGCAGCTGCGCAGGGCGTGGCGTCGGATCCGGCGCTGATCGCGCGCGGCGAAAGCATCTACTTCGGAACCCATCCGTCGAGTG
>Ga0316622_100001616_pt1 | contig 14853 bp, 7 predicted proteins | sample OWC_Aug_OW2_C1_D_FD_207646 | JGI IMG/M metagenome (GOLD analysis project Ga0316622, IMG submission 207646) | Wetland soil microbial communities from Old Woman Creek delta, Ohio, United States - OWC_Aug_OW2_C1_D5_C | ecosystem: Environmental > Terrestrial > Soil > Wetlands | place: USA: Ohio... | reverse complement strand
TCCGCGAGGGCCAGCTCAAGGTCAGCTCCGACTGGAACAAGGACCTCAAGGTCAAATTCACGGTGCAGGACCCCTGCAACCAGGTGCGCAAGACTTACGGTGACGCCTACGCCGAGGACCTGCGCTTCGTCGCCAGGCGGGTGGTGGGCGAAGAGAACCTCATCGATATGACCCCCAACCGCTCCAACAACTACTGCTGCGGCGGCGGCGGCGGTGCGCTGCAGGCCGGATACACCGAAGGCCGGCGCAGCTTCGGCCAGCTCAAGGCCGACCAGATCCTGGCCACCGGTGCGGCTTACTGTATCGCACCCTGCCACAACTGCCACTCTCAGATCCACGATCTGAGCGAACACTTCCAAGGCGGCTGGCACACCGTGCACCTGTGGACCCTCATCTGTCTATCGATGGGATGCCTCGGTGAAAGCGAGCGGGCCTACCTCGGTCCGGACCTGGCGGAAGTCGGTCTGTGAGTATTGTCTTTCGAATCTCAGAAGAGGAGCCGACATGAAAACTTTTTTTAACCTCATCCAAGAAGTTCAAAAGCCGGGATTGTGCCACCGCTGCGGCGGCTGCGTCACGTTCTGCAGCGCCGTCAACTATGGAGCCCTCGAACTGGACCCGGACGGCAAACCCCGCTACGGCGAGATCGAAAAATGCATCGAATGCGGCCTGTGCCACGCGATCTGCCCCGAAATCGACGAGCTTGAAAAGGAAACCCGCGAGAAGGTGGGATGGGTCGCTCCGATCGGCCGCGTTATCGAAACCACGGTCGCCCGTGCCAGCGATCCGGCGGTGCGCAAGAACGCCTGCGATGGCGGGGTGGTCACCGCCTTGCTGCTGCGTTTGCTGGAGCGCGGCCGCATCGATGGTGCCATCGTGACCAAACAGGTGGGGCCTTTTCAGCGCCGGCCCTCTCTGGCCACCTCCAGCGAGGAAATCAAGGAAGCCGCGGGTTTTTTCTTCGACACATCGCATGGCATGAAGAGCTTCGGTGATCAGTACCTGCTATATTCCTCCATCGAAGAGTTCGACCCGATGATCAAAAAAGGATTGCGACGGGTTGCGCTGGTGGGGACGCCCTGCCAGATCAAATCCGTGCGCCGCATGCAGACTCTCGGTCTCGTGCCGTCGGATGCCATCCAGCTTTGCTTAGGCCTTTTCTGCTCGGGCAACTTCACCTTCGGCGAGGAACAGCGGCGCAGTGTCGCGGCCACCGGGGGGTTCAGCTGGGAGGACGTCCGCAAGGTCAACATCAAGGAGGATTTCATGGTTCATCTGAAATCCGGCGAAGTCAAATCGATTGCGCTCGACGACTTGCAATTCATGCGCCGTTACGCGTGCCGCTACTGTCCGGACTATGCGGCGGAGTTTGCCGATATTGCCTTCGGCGGGATCGGCGCCGGACAAGGATGGACGACCGTTGTCATCCGTTCGCCGCTGGGCCGGGCGGCGTTTGCCGACGCCAAGGGATCTGCAGTGCTGGAGGAATACAGCGTGAAAGACAACCCCAAGTTCGCCACCCAGGCCCTGGCCAAGGTGCGGTCGTGGTCGGCCAAGAAGCGCAAGACCGCCCAACAAAACCGCCGACAGCTTGGACCCAAGGTCGTGCAGGTGAAAGGATAGAAGTGGTTTCATAACCCCGTCTGACGGCCGGGGGCGGCGTTGCAGGCCTCTCGAAATGCTCACAACCTAACGAGGTTGCTCCGCTATCGAATCGGCCCGCGCCTTGCCCGCGGCCGTGATCCGAGGCTATGAGACCACTTTAAAGACGGGAGGAACCCCATGGGTGTACGTGTTGCAAGTGAATGGTTGAATTCGTGCTCGGGCTGCGAGATCTCGATCATCGACATGGGCGAGCGGCTGCTGGACGTGCTCCAGGTGGCCGACATCGTCCATATCCCGGCACTGGTGGACAGCAAATATTTCGGGCAGCTGGGCGACCAGAAGCACCTCTGCCTGCCGGAAGCCGATGTGGGCCTCATCAGCGGGGGTGTCCGCAACGAGGAGCACCTGGAGGTGGCGCACGAGATGCGCAAAAAATGCAAGATCATCATTGCGCTCGGTACCTGCGCCACTCACGGCGGGATCCCCTCGCTGGCCAACTCTTACACCCCCGGCCAGATCCTGGAGCGGGCCTTCGGCACCGAGACCACGGACAAACCGGAGGCCTATCCGTCCGAGGGAGTTCCGCCCATGCTGGAGGCCTGCTACGCCCTGGACGAGAAGATCAAGGTGGACATTTACCTGCCGGGCTGTCCGCCGCACCCTGACCAAGTCTTCAACGCCTTGGTCGCCCTGGTGCAGGGCAAACCGCTGAGCGTGCCCACCAAGAGCGTCTGCGACACCTGCCCGACGGTGCGCAAGGGCAAGGGCGAGCTCAAGCAGGTGCGCCGCTTTCTGCAGGCGCCGCAGTACCAGGCGCCGGATGAACCGCTCAACCAGATGCGCTGCCTGCTGGAGCAGGGCCTGCTGTGCATGGGGCCGGTCACGCGCGCCGGCTGCGGCGGGGACGGCGTCACCCCGCGTTGCATCTCGGCCAGGGTGCCCTGCCGCGGCTGCTCGGGTCCCGTGCGGCACGAGGGCAACCAGCTGCTGGACATGCTGAACGCGTTGGCCTCCAACGGCATCGACATCAAATCCATACCCAACCGCCCCCTGCTGCTGAGATTTTCGGGGGCGCATTCGTTGCTCAAACCGGCCATCCACGAAAGGAGATCGAGTTGATATGAGCCAGGCCATCACCATCCAACCGATCACCCGCATCGAGGGACACGCGTCCATCAAGATCTGGCTGGACGACGCCGGCAACTACCAGGATGCCCGCGTAAACTACATGTCCCTGCGGGGGTTCGAGAAATTCGTCGAAGGCAAGCCGGCGGAGGAGCTGCCGGACATCGTCTGCCGGATCTGCGGCATCTGCCCCTGGATGCACCACTTGGCCTCCAACAAGGCCGTGGACCGCTGTTTCGGCGTCACCCCGACGCCCGCCGGCCACAAGCTGCGCGAGCTGATGCAGACCATCGCCCACGCCGAGGACAAGCTGCTGCACTTCTACTTCTTGGCGGCGCCTGACTTTGTCATCGGCCCGGACGCCGACTACGCCGTCCGTAACGTGGTCGGGATCGCCAAGGCCAACCCGGAGCTGGCGACCCAGGTGGTCAAGACGCGTTACATGGTCAAGATGATCCTGGACAAATTCTCGCGCAAGACCATCCATCCCATCGCCGGGGTGCCGGGCGGCTTCTGCAAGCCGATGCTGGAGGAGGAGCGCCAGGACATCCTCGCGAAAATGCGGCAGGTCCTGGATTTTGCGCTCTTCACCATCGACTTCGCCAAGAAGAACGTCTTCCCCAAGTACCTGGATGCCATCAAGACCCTCGGGGTGATCACCACCGGGTTCATCGGCACCGTAGACGAAAACGGCGCCCACAACCTCTACGACGGCAAGATCCGCCTGATGAAAGCCGACGGCAGCTTCGTCGACTTCGATGCTCAGGATTACGCCGATTACCTCGGCGAACACGTGGAGCCCTGGTCCTACGGGAAATTCCCCTATGCCCGCACCTGGAACGAGGGGTTTGCACTGGATGTCGACCACCCCAAGGGGATCTACCGCGCCAACACGCTCGCCCGCATAAACGTGGCCGACCGCATGGCCACTCCGCGGGCCCAGGCCGAGCTGGAGGAATTCCGCGCGCTGTTCGGCCGTCCGGCCCAGGCGACCCTGCTCTACCACTACGCCCGGCTGATCGAGGAGGTCTACGCCTGCGAGCGGGCCATCGAGATCCTGGAAGACCCGATTATCACGGACACCAACGTCCGCGCCAAGGTCGAACCTAATGCCGGCCGCGGGGTCGGCTGCGTCGAAGCCCCGCGCGGGACCCTGATCCACGACTACTCCACCGACGCGAACGGGCTCATCACGCGCGCCAACCTCATCGTGGGCACCACGCACAACCTGGGACCCATGAACCTCAGCGTGAAGCAGGCGGCGCGCGCCTTGATCCATGACGGCCAGGTGACGGAAGGGATCCTCAACCGGATCGAAATGGCGGTGCGCGCCTACGACCCGTGAATCAGCTGCGCGACGCATCGCCTGGACGGCGATCACGGCGTGTCCATCACCATTATGGACGCCGAAAATCGGGTCATTCAAAAGTGGCCCCACAAGATGTAAGCTGAGGGAAACGACCGAGGTTCGAGGTTCAAGGTTCAAGGTTCACGGTTAGAAAAGCATGTATTGAGAAACCAACCGCTGAACCGTGAACCGTTGAACCTCAGTTACAACCAGTTACAAAAGGAGGGACAGCCCGTGAGTTCAACCCCCAAAGTGTACCTGACATCGCCGGTCTTTCGGCAGATCGCCGACCACCCGAAAGTGTCGGTCAAGTACAAATTTCTCATCAACAAGGTCTGGAGCAACCTGAACACCGCCGCCAACGTGATTGTTGCGGAAAGCCGGTTCCCCAGCGATGAGGAGATTCAGGGGGCGGTGGCCCAAAACGAGGTGGACTTCATCGGCTGCCACATCGGCCACCGCATCACCGAGGAAATCGTTTCCATTCCCAGCGTCAAGGCGGTCAGCACCAGCAACGTGGGGTGGAACCACATCCATCTGCATCCGGGGGTGATCGTCACCAACACCCCGGGGGTTCTCGCCGGCACCACCGCCGATTACACCCTGTCGTTGATTCTGGCCAACCTGCGCAACATCACCGGCCTCAATCAGTATGTCTGGAGCGGCCAATGGCAGCCGGGCGAAAAATGGGACCTGGACCGCCACATCACCAAGAACACCGAGAACCTGACCTACGGCATTCTGGGCCTGGGTGAGATCGGGCGCGAGGTCGTGCGCCGCGTAGCGCCCTGGGGCATCCACATCGGCTACCACGACATCTTCCAGAGCGCCGAGTTAGAGGAAAAGTACCCGAACCTCAACTTTTACGAAGATATCGAGCAGCTCTTCAAGATTGCCGACATCATCTCGATCCATATCCCCCTGGACGACAGCACGCGGCATTTCATCGGGGAGCGCCTGCTGCGGCTGATGCGGCCGCGCACCCTGCTAGTGAATACGGCGCAGGGCGCCATTATCGACTTCGAGGCCTTGATCCGGCTGCTCAAGAACAAGGAGATCTCGATCCATCTGGCCTTCGACGTCTACGAAGAGGAACCGATCCCGGCGGGATTGCTGGAGCAGTTCCGCCAAATCAACGCGGAGCGCCCGGATCTGCGGTTCATCTTCACCCCCCACAGCGCCACGGCCGACGCCGACACGCGGGCGCGGATGGCCGCCACGATGATGGCCAATCTGAATGCTTTAGTGCGGTCGACGTCGGTGCGGGACATCAAAGAACTGAATCTGATCCCGCCGCTGGCCTTCATCAAGAAGGAGCCGCGCATGCTGGACGACTACCGGATCTTTCGATGGTGGCAGGGGAAGTAGGAGAGGGTCCAAGAGGTCAACGGTCCGAGCAGACCGAAAACAGGGGGGCTGAAATATTTTCAGCCCCCCTGTTTTTTTTCCGGAAGATGACTAAGCAGCCGCCGTGGCGGTTTTCCTGCGGGCCAGCTGCAGGAGGATGATCCCAAACAGGATTACGGCCCCGATGATGTCAGTGATCCAGCCCGGCTTGATCAGGCACAACGCTCCGATAAACAAGATGATCCTTTCCCACTTGACACATCGGGTCAGGAGCCAGCCCTGGACCGATCCTGCCAAGGCCGCTGTCCCGATAGAGCCCGTAATGACCGCAAGAACGATCTCCCACCACTCGCCGATCAACACCATGGCGGGTCCAAGCACGAACATGTAGGGGATCAGGAAGCCGGCGATGGCGAAACGCATGCCCTGCCAGCCGACCTCCCAGCTGCGGGCGTTGGCGATGGCCGCTGCCGCGAAGGAAGCCAGAGCCACCGGCGGGGTCAGAGCCGAGATGCAGGCAAAGTAGAAGATGAACATGTGGGCCGCGATTTCGGGAACATTCATCTGGATCAGTGCCGGCGCCAGCACCGAGGCGCAGATGGCGTAGGCGGCGGTGGTCGGCATGCCCATGCCGAGCATAATGGCGATCAGCATGGTGAAGACCATGGCGATGTAAAGGTTGCCGCCGGAGTAGTTGAAGATGATCATCGCGAACTTCGTTCCCAGGCCGGTTTGGGTCAGGACGCCCACGATGATGCCCGCTGCCGCACAGGTGGCCGCAATCTCGATGGACCCCTTAGCCCCGCTGGCGAGAGTGTTGAGGATCGCCTTGATCCCCATGCGACTAGAGGCTCTGACCCAGCTGACGACAATCAAGGAAACAATGCCCATCATGGCTGATCGGTAGGGGGAATAATCGAATACCATCAGGCACAGAAGAAGGACGATGATCGGGACAAGCAGATATCCTTTCTCGGCCATGATCTTTCGAAATACAGGCAAATCCTCCTGTTTCAGGCCTTTCAGCCCGGCTGCGGCGGAGTAGAAATCGATCATCCAATAGGCAGATAGATAGTAAAAAAGCGCGGGGATGATCGCCGCAGTCGCCACCGTACCGTAAGGGATGGCCAATATCTCTGCCATCAAAAAGGCGCCCGCGCCCATGACCGGCGGCATGATCTGGCCGCCGGTGGAGTTCATGGCCTCGATGGCACCGGCCACCGCTCCTCTGTAGCCGCTGGCTTTCATGAGCGGAATGTTCAACACGCCGTCGACGACGACGTTCGCCACCGATGATCCGGAGGCCGTGCCGATCAGAGCACTCGAAAGGATCGAAACTTTTGCAGGCCCGCCCCTAAAACGGCCGGCGAGACAGCGAGAAAAGTCGACAAAAAACTTGCCGGCGCCGGAGGAGTCAACAAAGGCCCCGAAGAGCACAAAAAGATAAATGTAGTGGGCCGAAGCCTGGATCGGCAAGCCCAGAATGCCGTCCAGGCTGAAAAGGTAGGTGATCATCCGGTCCCAGTCATAGCCCTTGTGGTAGAACAGACCCGGCATATAGGCGCCGAAGTGACCGTAAAGGATGAAGAGGGCCGTCAGAATCGCCAGGGGCGTTCCGGTGGCGCGCCGAGCCATTTCCCATATCGCGGCCACGAACATCAGAGAGAAGATGAAATCCCACGTCTCAGGCACGACACCCACGCGGTAGATCCACTCATCGAATTCGATGAAGATGTACACCGCCGGTGCGACCAGCATGGCGATCAGGATCCAATCGACGATATGGACCTTGCTGCGATCTTTTTGCTTCCAGCCGGGCACCAGCAGAAACAAAAGCACACCCGCAAAGACGACGTGCATGGTGCGGAAATACCACGGGTCTATCGCGCGGATGGTCAACACCCAGATGTGAAACAAGCTCATGGCCAGTCCGATCAGATAGACCGCGATCGCCAGCGGGCTCTTGGGCTTGAATTCCCGCATCCCGCCGATTTCGAGGTCTTTGATCTTCATTTCCTCGAGCTTTTTTTCGACATCCTTGATGTCAACGGCTAAATCATCGATGCTCGGCTTCTTGTCTGCCATAATTGCTCCGACAGGTTCTCAGATGGTTTGCGATTCAGTATGCCGGTTCGGTTGGCTCCATGTTTGGAGTCAACCGAACCGGCGGTCACATGTTCCAACTTTAGACGCAAGACATTTGGAGCTATTTCGCGATCAGCTTGTCGGGGATCGCGATGCCCTTCTCTTTGTAATACTTCACTGCGCCGGGGTGTAGCGGGATGGGGCTGAAGACAATCGCCTCGGGCTTGACCTCCTGGGCGGATTTGTGGGCGGCGATCAGGATGTCCACGTTTGCAAAAGTCGCCTTGAGGACTTCATAAACGAAGTCCTCCGGCGCATCCTTGTGCACCGCCATGAAGTTCCACACAGTCAGGGTGGGAATGTCCTGGTCCGGATTGCTCTTGTAGCTGCCTTTGGGCATCGAGCCCAACGCCAGCGACGGGACCTTCTCGTGGATCTTTATGGCGATGTCCGCTGGCACGCCGTAAACGTTCACCTCATTCGTGGTTTCGACCTCGGTGATGGTCACCCAGGGCAGTCCCACGGACTGGCCATTGGCATCCAGCATTCCGTCCTTCAGCTGGGAATTGAGGTCGGAGGAGCTGGCGTTGACAATGCGCTTGGGCTTGATCCCGGCTGCCTCCAGGATTTTGGGCCAGTAGGTGGCGGGCGTGCCGCCCACCGGACCGACGCCAACGCTCTTGTTATTGAGGTCCAGGATGCTCTTGATGCCGGTGCTCTTCAGGGAATACATTTGGAAATAGGTGGTGTACATGGGAAAGATCACCCGAATGTCAGGATGTTTCTTGCCCTTCGACCAACCTTCGGGGTCGCCGACGAACCCCTCATAGGCCGGGGCGGATGTTACCATGCCGAAATCCAGATTTTTCGCTTGAAGCAATTGGACATTGTGCACCGGGCCGCCGGTGGACTCGACGTTGGCCTGAACGCCGACCTTGTCGTTCAAAAGCTTGGCGAAGCCGCCGGCCCAAATGAAGTAGGTGCCCCCCAGCGGCGCTGCGCCGATGGTGACGCCTTTCGGCCAGCCGGGCTTGTCCTGGGCTTCGGCGGTTCCGAACATCAGGAATGCACACAGAGTGATAGCCGACAGCACTGCGACGGAACGTCTCATGATCGTTACCTCCTAATCGTGATTTTGGTTTTCAAAAAGGCGACGTGAAATGAAGCAAAAATAGGGAACAACGGCATTCTCCGCGGGATGAGCTTCCGTGGATATGCGGCCGGAATGAGAATCACGCCAATCACAGCCGCCGTAAACACTCCTCGCTGCCAACTGCATAACTTTAATTAGTATTATTGATATGAGCTTCTTGTCAATCAAAACATCACAAAATCATTTGACACGGCCGGCCGGGATGACCTAATCAATTCCAATCCAACTCATCTGCGACTCCGAGCTGATCCCCTTCAGAGGGAAAGGATCCCTGCCATGCAACCTTCCCGCTTCCTTTCGTTGCTGCTGCTTTTTTTCACCTCGACGGCTTTCGCCCAAAATCCCGCACAAGTATCCCAGTTCAGCCCCCAAGGAGAGATGAAGAACGTCCGCCAGGTGCGGGCGACCTTCAGCGAGGCCATGGTCCCTTTCGGCGATCCACGGGCCGCCGTCGATCCTTTCAGCATCGAGTGCTCGGAGGCCGGCCGGGGCCGCTGGGTGGACCCGCGCAATTGGGTCTACGACTTCGCGCGCGATCTGCCGGCCGGGGTGCGGTGTTCCTTCCAGTTGAAAACCGGGTTGCGTTCCCTGGCGGGAAAAGATCTTTCCGGCCCGAGCGAATTCGCCTTCTCCACGGGCGGTCCGGCCATTCGGCGCTCGATTCCGCATGCAGGCAACAAGGGGATCACCGAGGACCAGGTGTTCATCCTCGTGCTGGACACCGCGCCGGACGAGGAGACGGTGATCGCCCGAGCGGGGTTTGCCATCGCCGGAGTCCAGCAGCGGGTGGGGGTGCGGATCATCACGGGCGAGGAGCGCGAGGCGATCCTCGAGGCCCACCGCTGGATTTTTGAAAGCGACCCCGACCGCAGCAAAGTCCTGCTCTTGCAGTGCCGGCAGCGCTTTCCCCAGAAAGCCCGAGTGAGTCTCGTCTGGGGCAAGGGTGTCACGTCCGCCTCCGGGGTGGCCACCGCGCGGGACCAGGTGCTGGCCTTCGAGACCCGCGAGAATTTCATCGCCGAATTCAGCTGCGAGCGCGAGAACCCGCGCGCCGGTTGCATTCCCGTCCTGCCGATGCATCTGCGCTTTAATGCGCCCCTGGATCCGGAAGCGGTGGGCGAGGCCGTATTGAAGGGGCCGGACGGAAAGATCTGGAGGGCGCCTCTCGGCAAAGACGGCGGCTCGGTGACGTTTGAAGGGCCGTTCCCCGCAAATGCCGAATTCCAGATCGAGATCCCCCGCAGCCTCAAGGACGATGCCGGCCGGACGCTCACCAACGCCAGTCGGTTCCCGCTCAAGGTGCGTACAGCGGGCTTTCCGCCGCTGGCCAAATTTGCGGCGCGTTTCGGCATCGTGGAACTCCATGCCGATCCGGCGCTGCCGGTCACCCTGCGCAACATCGAGCCCCAGCCGAGGGCGCGCATGCTGAAGGTGCACGAAGCGGATCAGACGCTGAGCGGCCAGCTGACGGGCAGGATCGTCAGCATCCCGCCCGGCAAGGTCGAGGATATCCAGCCCTGGCTGCGCAAGGTCGCCGCCGCCGAACGCGGGACGTCGGTATTCGCAGGCGAAAAGGCCGCTCGGCAATTCAGAATCCCCAAACCCCCGGGGGCCGGAGTGTTGGAAGTGGTGGGAATCCCCTTGAAGGACCCCGGGCTTTACGTGGTTGAGATCGAAAGCGCCATTTTAGGCAAGGCGCTGCTGGATCCGCCGAAGCCCATGTTCGTCCCGACGACCGTGCTGGTCACCAACCTTTCCGTGCACTTCAAGCACGGGCGGGAATCTTCGCTGGTGTGGGTGACGACGCTGGACAAAGCCGAGCCGGTGGCCGATGCGGCGGTCAGCGTCCTGAACTGCGAGGGCCGGGTCCTCTGGAAGGGCCGGACCGATGCGAACGGGGTGGCGCGCATCGACACGGAGCTCCGCGAGGAGGCCGATGAACCTGCCTGCCGCTTCGAGCTGCCGGCGCACGATTACTCCCAACTGAGGGCTCTGCGGCGCCTGGGGGAAGGCTTTTTCGTTACGGCCCAGACCCCGGAAGACATGAGCTTCGTGCATTCAAGCTGGGAGGAGGGCATCGAAGCCTGGCGCTTCAAGCTGCCGGGAGAAGCCGGGGCCGCGCCGGTTATGGCCCACAGCATTTTTGACCGCAGCCTGCTGCGCGCGGGTGAAACGGTGCACATGAAGCACATCATCCGCCGGCACACCCGGGAGGGATTCAGCCTGCCGCCGCCGGATCAGCTGCCGGACGCGGTCTCCATCCGCCACTCCGGCAGCCGCCAGACCTATGAGTTGCCGCTGGCGTTGGACCCCTCGGGCGTGGCCGAAACCGAATGGAACATCCCCAGGGAGGCCAAACTCGGAACGTACACGGTGAGCCTGCTGCGCAAACCGAGCCCCGAAGGAACGTCGTCCCCGCCAGGCGCAGCGGCCGGCGAACAGTTCGAGGAGGAGTCATCCGAGTTCGCCGAAGACCGGGGCCTGACCTCCGGCAGCTTTCGCGTTGAGGAGTTCCGGGTGCCGCTGCTCCGAGGCGTCATTCAGCCGCCGGCCCAGCCGCTAGTCGACGCGGGCGAGATGGCGCTCGATCTCAGCGTCTATTATCTGGCTGGCGGCGCGGCGAGTCTGTTGCCCGTGAAGCTGCGCACGAACGTGGGCCTGAAGCGCCTCCCGGCGTTCGCGGGCCTTGACGATTTCATTTTCGGCAACGGAGCAGTCAGAGAGGGCCTCGTCCGACGCGGAGAGCAGGAGGACGGCGGCGAAGGCCCGGCGGGCGAGCGCCGATCGAAGCTCACGGCCGTGGACCTGGTGCTGGATTCGTTCGGGGCCGCACGCACGGTGGTCTCGGAGCTTCCACGCGCCGATGTCCCGCAGGAGATGACCGTGGAAATGGAGTTCCGGGACCCTAACGGCGAGATCCAGACCGTGTCCAGCCGCATCCCGCTGTGGAATGCGGACCGCCTCGTAGGCATCAAGCCTGACGGCTGGGCGGTGTCCAAGGAGGCCCTCAAGTTCCAGGTCGCCGTCGTGGACCTTTCCGGCGCACCGGTCGCCGGGGCGCCCGTGAAAGTCGACGCGTTCGAGCGCAAGGTGATTTCCCACCGCAAGCGGTTGGTGGGCGGCTTCTATGCCTATGACCACACGGTGGAAATCAGGCGCGTCGCAACCCTCGCCGAAGGCCAGACCGACGATAGAGGCCTGCTGCTGTGCGAGACGCGCTCGCCGCTGTCGGGGGAGGTGATCCTGGTGGCCGAAAGCCGCGACCCGGCCGGCCGGCGCACCTTTGCCAACCGTTCGGTGTGGATCGCCGGCCGGCAAGACTGGTGGTTTGAGGCGGCGGACCATGACCGCATGGACCTCATTCCCGAGCGCAAGCGTTATGAGCCCGGTGACACCGCTGTCTTTCAGGTGCGCATGCCGTTCCGGGAGGCCACGGCGCTGGTTTCCGTCGAGCGCGAGGGCATCATGGAAACCTGGGTGCGGAAGATCTCCGGACGCGAGCCCGTGCTGGAAATCCCCGTCAAAGGGCAGCATGCGCCCAATGTGTTTGTTTCGGTGTTAGCCGTACGCGGCCGCACCGGGGAGGTGCAGCCCACGGGGCTTGCGGACCTGGGCAAGCCGGCCTTCAAGCTCGGCATCGCCGAGATCAGCGTGGGCTGGCGCGAGCACGAGCTGAAGGTTTCCGTCGCCACGGATCGGAAAGTGTACAAGGTCCGCGACAAGGTCAGGGTCGCGGTCAAGGCGACCACGGCTCAGGGAAAGGCGCCGCCGGCGGGAAGCGAGGTGGCTTTGGCGGCCGTGGACGAGGGGCTGATCGAACTCATGGCCAACACGAGCTGGGATCTGCTTGCGGCTATGATGGGCCGCCGCGGCTACGAGGTGCAGACCGCCACGGCCCAGATGCAGGTGGTCGGCAAACGGCATTTCGGAGTCAAGGCGCTGCCCGCGGGCGGCGGCGGGGGGCGCCAGGTGACGCGGGAGCTCTTTGACACCCTGCTCATGTGGAAGGGCAGGGTTGCGCTGAACGAGCGCGGCGAAGCCGAGGCCGTGGTGCCGTTGAACGACGCTGTCACCTCTTTCCGTATCGTCGCCGTGGCGACCGGTGGCGTCGCGCTTTTCGGGACCGGCGCCGCCTCCATCCAGTCGAACCAGGACCTGACGCTTTTCTCCGGCCTGCCGCCGCTGGTGCGGGAGGGCGACCGTTACCGTGCCGGCGTCACCGTGCGCAACGCCTCCGGCAAGGCGCTGACCGTGGATGTGTCCGCGCGTGCGCCGGTCGTCTCTCCGGCGCCGGCGCCCCAGACCGTGGCGCTGGCCGCGGGCGAGGCGCGCGAGCTTTTCTGGGACGTGGACGCCCCCAGCGGCACGGGGGAACTGGCCTGGGAATTCGAGGCGACGGCCAAAGAATCCGGAGAACACGACCGGCTGCGCGCGGTGCAGAAGGTCGTGCCGGCCGTTCCGCAGCAGGTTTTCCAGGCTAGTCTGGCCCGGCTGGAAGGGCGCTATGTCCTGCCGGTAGAGCGGCCGCCGGATGCGCTGGCCGGCGGCGGGGTGCGCGTGAACGTGCGCGCCCGGCTGGGCGATGGGTTGAAGGCTGTCGCCGACTACATGCGCCGCTATCCCTACGGGTGCCTGGAGCAGAAGATATCAGTGGCGGTGGCGTTGCGCGACCCGGAGCTCTGGGAACGTTGGATGGCCCAAATCCCCGCCCATATGGACTCCGACGGCTTGGTGAAGTACTTCCCATCAATCCCTTACGGCGACCCGGTGCTGACCGCCTACCTTGTTGCGGTGAGCCACGCGTCGGGCTGGACGCTCTCCGACGATCTGCTCAAACGGATGTCGCAGGGACTGAGACGGTTCATAGAGGGCAGCCTCGTGCGCTATTCGCCGCTGCCTACGGCCGACCTGACCGTGCGCAAACTGGCGGCGATCGCGGCCCTTTGCCGGCTGGGCGCGGCCGAGCCTGCGCTGGTCAGTTCCATTGCCATCGAGCCGAACCTCTGGCCGACATCGGCCGTGATCGATTGGGTGGAGATCCTGCTCGCTTTAGAGCAAATCTCCAACCGCAAGGAGCGGCTGGCCGAGGCCGAGCAGGTGCTGAGAGCCCGCCTCACCTACCAGGGTACGCTCATATCGTTTTCGACCGAGGCTTCGGACCGCCTGTGGTGGCTGATGGTGTCCAACGATCTCAATGCCGTGCGCCTGCTCCTGGCGGCCCTGCGTCTGGACGGCTGGCGCCAGGATCTGCCGCAGCTGGTGCGCGGAGCCTTGGCGCGGCAGCGCCAGGGACGCTGGGATCTCACGACCGCCAACGCCTGGGGCGTTCTGGCCATGGAGCGGTTCTCCGAAATGTTCGAAGCCGGCGATGTCACCGGCACGACCCGCATCGATTTCGCCGGCCAAACCCGGGCCTTCGACTGGAGCACTCCGCTGAAGGTCGATTCCCTGCTGCTGACCTGGCCTCCGGGAAAGAGCGAACTGGCGGCGGAGCACCAGGGGAGCGGCCACCCCTGGCTCACCGTTCAGAGCCTGGCGGCGCTTCCGCTCAAGGAGCCGCTCTCCAGCGGCTACACGATCCGCAAAACCCTCACCGCTCTTGAGCGACGGGCGCCGGGCTTCTGGAGCCGGGGCGACATCCTGCAGGTGCGCCTCGAGATCGACGCCCAGGCGGACATGACCTGGGTGGCCGTGAGCGACCCCGTGCCGGCGGGCGCCGCGATCCTGGGCACCGGCCTCGGCCGGGATTCCCGCCTGCTCATCCCGAACGAGGAGCCTACGAAACGGGTATGGCCGGCTTACGAAGAGCGCTCCTTCGAAGCCTTTCGGGCCTACTACGACTATGTGCCCAAGGGGACGTGGACGGTGGAATACACCCTGCGCCTCAACCAGCCCGGTGTTTTCGGCCTGCCGCCGACGCGGGTCGAAGCGCTGTATGCTCCGGAGATGTGCGGGGAAATTCCGAATTCTGCGATGGAAGTGCATCCGTGAAGGATAGGTATTGGGTTTTGGTCATTTATGGTGTCGCTTTTTTGGCCACACTGCTGGTCCCTTGTGCGGCTATGGCTTTGCCGTCTTACGACGCTGTGCGATCCGCCTACCGTCCATCCGAGACATTGCTGCTCGATCGCGATGGGGCCGTCCTGCACGCGCTGCGCACCGACCGCAGCGTCCGGCGGCTGGCATGGAC
>Ga0316622_100001615_pt1 | contig 14859 bp, 10 predicted proteins | sample OWC_Aug_OW2_C1_D_FD_207646 | JGI IMG/M metagenome (GOLD analysis project Ga0316622, IMG submission 207646) | Wetland soil microbial communities from Old Woman Creek delta, Ohio, United States - OWC_Aug_OW2_C1_D5_C | ecosystem: Environmental > Terrestrial > Soil > Wetlands | place: USA: Ohio... | reverse complement strand
AATTCCATTGTGAGAAAACGCACGCCGGCGTCTTCCTCCACCGAATAGAGAGTGACGATGTGCGGATGGTTCAGGCTGGCGACTGTTTTCGCTTCGCGCTGGAAGCGTTCGAGGTGGGCGGGGTCGGCCACATCGGTGGGAAGGACCTTTAGGGCAACGTCGCGGTCGAGCTTCGTGTCGCGGGCGCGATAGACCTGACCCATGCCACCTTGGCCGAGCACGGCGGTGATCTCGTAGTGGGCGAGCGTCTTGCCGATCATGCCATGGCTCCCGAGCGTGAGGACCGCAAGTCTAGGAGGAAGGCAGGTGGTGTGTCAATCAGACCCCGCCGGGTGGCACACGGGCCGACAGGGGAAAGCTCCGAACGAGCCTCCTTAAGGCAGACCGGGGATGGATGCGGAGCCCGACGGGATCTCACGCTGCGTCTCCAGGGACCTCCCAGGGATCTCTCGCTGAGAGGCCGGAAGCGGTTTCGAGGGCAGGACGGACCCGGCCGCCCGGAGAATCCCCGAGGTCCTCGGGGGCCGTGGGCCGTCGACACGGAACGACGACACCATAGTCCGGAGGATGATGAGCAACTTGGACCGGAACCCCACCGGCGCTCTACGCGGACTGCAGCTTCAAGGCGGACGGAACCTGCAGACGGCACCGGCGTAACCCGGGAATGCGCCACTGGCGCCGATGTCGAGCGAAGGTGCATCAGCGGTTATCGCACCGGACGTCATCGGTCCTGCCTGAAGGGCCAGTAAGGAGTGGTCAATCATGCGTTCATATATGCGTACATGCATGCTCATCCTCGTCGGAGCGCTCGCGCTGGCGGCTTCGCCCGCCCCGGCAACGACCATCGGACCACTGGGCAACCTCGCGAACGGGCACGACTATTACGTGAGCGACGATCTGATGACTTGGGTCGACGCCGAGGCCTGGGCGGTCGCGCTCGGCGGCCACTTGGTCACGATCAACGATGAGGCCGAGAACGCGTGGGTGGCGAGCACGCTCACGCTCGTGCCCGACAAGTATTGGATCGGGGCGCGGGACGACGCGAGCACGACCGACACAGTCTTCGAATGGAGCTCGGGCGAGCCCTGGGGGTACGCGCGGTGGAGCCCGGGAGAACCCGACGACGCCGCCGCCGTGGGTGGGCTGGGAGATTATGTGGTCATCGACAAGGGCACGGGCGACTGGTTCGACACCAACGGCTTCTTTCTCTTGCCGGGGGCGATGGCTGAGGTCGCGCCGGCCGCCGGTCTTGGGTCGAAGCCGAATGCCGGCGGGACCGGCGGCTTGGTCGTACAGACCAACGAGTCCCGCGACGGCGCGACCGTACGCTTCCGCCTACCGTACGCCATGTCGGTTCGAGTGCGGATCTACGACGTGTCTGGCCGCCCGCTGCGGACCCTCGCCGCCGGGTCGCTGCCCGCTGGCCACCACGAACTCGTCTGGGACGGGCACAGCGATCAGGGGCGCAAAGCGTCCTCAGGCGTGTACTTCGTGTCCCTCCGGGCAGACGGGATCCGGGCGAGCGGTCGCGTGGTCATTACCCGCTGAGCCAGAGACGCGCGTTGCCGTTCCACGCCGCGCGCGCCGTACTCCGCGAAAAGTCCGCCCGCATCATCCTCCCCGGCCGGGACCAGGAAGGGAAATCTCCCACTCCACACAGTATCATCTTATGTGCACGAGCCGCTGCACCGATCTCTGCTCCCCGGCCTCGAATAGGACGAAGTAGATCCCCGAACCAGCCTTGCGGCCCGCCTCATCGCGCCCGTTCCACTGCACGGACGCCTCTCCGGCCGGATAGTGGCCAGATGCGAGTAGTGCGATCCGTCTGCCGTTGGCGTCGCATACCGACAGGCGCACGTCACCTTCGCAGGGAAGGGCGAATCGGATGCTTGTCGTTGAGGCGAACGGAGAGGGGAGGCCGGGATCAAGCACCAGCAAATCGCCTCTCGCCTGCCCAGCCGGGACCGACGACGGATCAAAGAGGAGCCGGACGTACTCGGGGTGATCGACGAAGGGGTTGCGATTCTGCTGGTAGACGTACACGGCGCTGTTGCGCTCGATCTCCTTCACGCTCACCGGATCCGCGTCGCTCCAGGCGAGCATCATGTCCAGGGCCCAGGGCAGGAGCTGCGCGCCGTCGGTCATCGCGCTGCCCGGCCAGGAGGTGTCCTCCCCGTAGTAGCGCGCGGACATGTAGAAGTAGGCGCGCGCGAGATCGCCTTTGTACTCGTCGAGCGGCTCGAAGACGATTCCCTCGTAGCCGGGCGCGCTGCAGGGCCCCACCCGCGATCCGTTCAGCGAGACCCACGTGGGCGCCGTCACTTCCCCATACGGGTAATTGCCCCGCTGGCCGTTCACTTCGGCATCGGTCGGATGGAGGATGAAGAGATCGCTGTACATCGGCGAGACCTCGCCTCCGAACCAGCTCTTGGGCCAAGCATGCTCGCGCGTGTAACCGCTACCCTCCTCGCCGCCCGTGCCTCCCTGATCCTCGCCGAAAGTGTACTCGTAGGGTAGGATGCCGTAGGGAATATCCGAGTAGATGTCCCACACCTTCCCGTTCGGCTTGTCGTCGGTCGTCATGAAAGCCGTCCACGCGAAGCTGTAGCTGCATACCGTGTGGTCGTCGATGATGCCGTGCAGTGCCTCGCGCAAGGTCTCCCCGCCGAGTCCGGCCGCCTCATCGTAGTAGCCGGCGGGGATGTCGTTCCCGACGATGCGGAAGTCGAACGCCTCGTTGGCAACTGCGTTGCCGTGGAGATCCTCGACTCCGTCGACCACGAGGGTGCTCGTGCCCGGACTCATTCCCAGGACGGTGAGCAACACCTGCTCGGGATGCGCCGTGTCGCGGCAAGCGTCGAGGATCGTCAAGCCTTCGATCCCGTAGAGGCTCTCGTCCGCCGCGCTCGCGGGATCGATCGTCTCGGAGAAGACCACCCGGACGGTCTCGGCGCCCGGCGTTTCCGCGTCGAAGACGACCGGCCCCGCATCGTCTCCCGCCCAGACGACATCGGCTTCGTCGCGTGGTTCCACCCTGTAGCCGACGGCGTAGTCGACCGGCCCGACGATGTCGTAGCGGGCGCCAAGGACCGGACGGAAGGCGTAGCCGAGGTCGTCGACACGGATGACGCTGCTCGCGTCGCCCGCTTCCCATTCACCGCCCGGCATTCGCCAGGCGGTGCAGACGGCGCTGGAAAGCGCGACCAGCACGCCCTCGTATGCCTCGCTCCCCGCATCGGCCACCGTCACCGCGGCCGGTACGACCGGCCGCTCGACGGGGACGAGCATCGCGATCTCCGCGGCGGCGAGAGTCGTATTGCCCGTGCTCTCGTCGACGATGCCGACGACGGTCACCGAGTCGCCGATTGCGACTCCGCCCGCGATCTCTACCCAGATGCCGTCCCAGGGCCCGCTTCCCTCTTGGATCACATAGCGGGAGGGATAGCCGGCCGTGACGATCCCGGATGTCGCGATCGTCTGACCGGCATAGGGAGACGCGTCCGCCTCGCCCTGGATGGCGTGCACGGTGACGAAGCTCGCGAGAACGTAGTGCTCCACCTCGGAGACGGCCACGCCGGGGATATCGTTGATCGCCTCGACCTGGAAGTAGATCGTCGTGCCGGCAGTCTGCGACGGAATGGGCGTCACCGTGCGATAGACGATCCCCGACACAAGCGCCATCTCGATTTCGTTCGGCAGCGACGCAGAGTTGGTCCCCCAGGCCACGCGGACCGAAGTGACCTCGGCCAGGCTGTCGCTCACGTCGGCGAGGATGTCGACCGCATCGCCTGCCAGGGGAAGAGTGGGATCGGTCGCGATATTCGCGATGTCCGGCGCGTGAACGGGCGGCGTCGCCTCGTGCATGCCCGGACTGCCTTCCGTGGGAATTTCAACCGGCGTGGCCGTCCATTCGGACGGGGTGAACGTCGGATTGGGCGTGGTCACCCAGAAATCGCGCACGTAGTCGCAGTTCTCGAAACGGGTCGCGTCGACGACGGCATAGTCGACGATCGTTCCAGCCGGAGCGACCAGCTTTGCCCCGTCGCCGACCTTGCCGTTCCAGTTGCCGTTGCTGTTCGACCAGTTCTCGTCGGGAAAGTCGACCGGGAACGCGATCACCGTGGTCGCGTCCCCGGCGACGAGCGCCTCGCCGGCATCCACGGAACCGGAAAGCTGCCAGGTGAGGACGTCCACCCCGTTGGCGACCGCCACGAGGCGCCAGTTCGTGAGATCCATCGGCTCGTCGCCGGTATTGTAGATCTCGATGAACCGGTCGGTCAGGTAGTTGAGGTGGGGATCGCACATCTCGGAGATGAGGAGGTCCGCCCGGGCGCGAGCGGGCAGCCCCACTGCCAGGCAGGCCAGCGCGAGGACCATGAAGGGCAGGAAGTCTCTGCGCATGGATGCGCCTCCTGGTCGCGAATACACCGCAGGACTGCGGACCTGTGGTCGCGCGTGGACCGGACTTGGCGGACCAAAGCCCGGACCGACGGGCAAGGATTCTGACGCCGAGTGAAGAGGAGCAGTGCGACCGACCGGCTGCTCAAGGTTCCCTTGATTGTATTCCAGGACGCGGATGCGTGCACGGACCGTATGGTCATGGTCCGCGAAGACTCCGCCGGCGCTGAGCGACCAATAGCGGGCGGGGATGGCCGGTCTCCGATGAGCCGTCGGATCCGTGCAGGGAATGCATGGGGCGAGCGGCCGGGCAGTGGTCTACGCGACCAGGCGGTAATCGTAGTGGGGTCTTGCCGTTCCAGCTCCGTCCGGGCCGGCGGGATCCGATGATGCTCGTCCAGCCCGAGAGAGTGATCCGTTGGCAGCGGAAGGGGCTTCGTCACTCCTGGAGTGGCGTTCGTCGACGCCCACCGGGAGGCCTACGGAGTCGAGCCGATCCGCGCCGTCCTGTCGATCGCTCCGCCGACCTCGCTCTGACCTTGCTTCTTGACATACGTAGCAGCGCTATATATAGTGGTGCAAGGTATGGATATCAACAAGGATCTCGTCGCCGCTTCGGCCACGCCCCTCGTCTTGGCGATCCTCGCCGAGCGTGACAGCTACGGGTATGCCATTCTGAAGCGAGTGAGCGAGCTCTCGGGCGGGCGGCTGGAGTGGAGCGATGGCATGCTCTATCCGGTGCTGCACCGCCTCGAACGGCTCGGGTACATCGCGGGGAAGTGGCAGAAGTCGGAGAGCGCGCGGCGGCGCAAGTACTACCGGATCACGCCGCAAGGAAGAGAGCAGCTCGCCGCGGAGCGCCGGCAGTGGCAGGCCGTCGACGCCGCGTTGCGAAACGTCTGGTCGCTCCTCGCCGTGCGGACGGCTCCCGACTCCTTGCCCCGAGGATGCTGATCGAATGACCGTGGACGCTGAAGTGCTCGAGCGCCAGATCGCGGAGTGGCGGGCGTTCGTCGCCCGCGGCAGAGCCATCGCGGGTCCCGACGTCGAGGAACTCGAGGGACATCTGCGGGATCAGATCGAGGCGCTCACCGGCGCGGGCCTGGATGCCGACGAAGCATTCCTGGTCGCGGTGAAGCGGATCGGCAGTCTGAACGCCCTGTCCCGCGAATTCGCCCGGGAGCACTCCGAACGGCTGTGGCGGCAGCTCGTGCTTGGGGCCGACGGCTCCGGCGGGAAGCCGCTGCGGACCGAACCGATCGTCGTCCTGGCCCTGGCCGCGGCGGCCGCCGTGGCGATCAAGGTCCCGGAGCTCTTCGGCATCCGCTTCGCGGCAGACACATCGGACTTCTATGCACGCAACCTGGGCTTCTTCGTCCTCCCGTTTCTGACCGCCTATCTGGCCTGGAAGCGGGAGTTGGGCGCCGCGGGCTTCGTGCGTTTGCTCCTCCCCTTCGCCGCGGCCGCTTTGGTGGTGAACCTCTATCCGTTTCAGCCCCAGGGTCACACGTTCTACCTGGCGGCGATCCATCTCCCCATCGCTCTCTGGCTGGTGGTGGGCCTGGCCTATGTCGGCTTCCGCTGGCGGGACTCGGATGAGCGCATGAACTTCATTCGCTTCTCGGGCGAGCTGTTCATCTACTACGTGCTGATCGCGCTCGGCGGCGGCGTCCTCTCGGCCTTCACGGCGGGGATGTTCGAGGCCATCGGCCTCCAAGCGGAAGGGTTCATCACGCGATGGCTGCTGCCCTGCGGCGCAATGGGCGCCGTGCTCATCGGGTCCGGGCTCGTCGAGGTGAAGCAGGGCGTGATCGAGAATATGGCGCCCGTGCTCACCCGGATCTTCACACCGCTCTTCACCCTGGTTCTTTTGGTATTCCTGGCGACGATGATCGGGACGGGCCGCGGGATCGACTTCCAGCGGGAGGTTCTGATCGGTTTCGATCTGCTGCTCGCCGTCGTCCTCGGCCTCCTGCTGTACGCCGTTTCCGCGCGAGATCCGCTCGCGCCACCCGGTCCCTTCGATCTCCTCCAGCTCACGCTCGTCGTGAGCGCGCTCATCGTCGACGTGGTCGCTTTGGTGGCCATCGCCGCCCGGATCTCGGACTTCGGCTTCACGCCGAATCGCACCGCGGCGCTGGGCGAGAATCTGATCCTCCTCGTCAATCTCGTCTGGTCGGCGTGGCTCTACGCGCGCTTCATGCGCGGGCGGGCGCCGTTCAGCGCTCTCGAGCGGTGGCAGACATCGTATCTCCCCGTCTATTCCTTCTGGGCGTTCATCGTGGTGGCCGTGTTCCCCCTCGTATTTGGATTCGCGTGACGCGGATTCCACGCCGGAGGCGCCCGTGCTCCGCGAAAGCTCCATCACGGGTATCTTCCAGTCCCATCCGGGCTTTCCCAGGCTGGATGCGCGCTCGCGGCAGCCGCGGGCGAGGCTGATCTGAGGTGCGGACTTTTCGCGGCCGCGGGCCTATGCTCCGTAGCGCCGATTCGGATGCGCTGGTGAGCCGGGGAAGCCGCCGAGCTGGACGACACGGTGTCCGAACGGATGTCCGGTAACGTCGACCTGCAGAGTCACGCAAGGGGCACGCTGCCATGAACCCCGCGAGCTCGAGCATTGCCGGCACACGCATCGCCGTGCGCGTGGACCGCGCATTGACGCTCCCCGGTCGCGTGTGGGCGGCGGAGTCGCCACGTGCGCTGGTGGCGATCTGCCATGGCCTCGGTGAGCACAGCGGTCGCTACGCGGCACTCGCCGAGGACTTGGCGCGCGCGCACCTGTCGGTCGTGGTGCTCGACCTGCCCGGACACGGCGAAGGACCCGGTCCGCGCGGCGACGTGCGATCGTGGACGAAGCTGCGCGACGCCGGGGTGCCCGCCATGTTCACCGGCGCGTGCGGCGTGCCGGGCCATCCGGGCTCGTTGCCGCGCGTGCTGTTCGGCCACAGCATGGGCGGCGTGCTCGCTCTCGACTTCGCACTCCAGCACCCGCGCGAACTGCTGGCGGTGGTGTCGTCGTCGGCCGGGCTGCGCAGCACCGCCGCGCCGTGGTGGAAACTCACCCTCGCGAACATGGCGCGGGCCATCTCGCCGTCGACCGGCTTCCCGCACGGGCTCGATGAGAACAGCATGTCGCGCGACCCCGAAGTGCTCTCGGCGCGGGCGAAGGACCCCCTGGTGCACGATCGCATCAGCCCGCGCCTCTACTTCGAGTTCAACGAAGCGCGCCAGCGCGTGCTGAACCGCGCGCACCGCCTCGCAGTACCCGCGCTGCTGCTGCACGGAGAGGCCGACCGGGTGACCGATCCCAGGGGCTCGCTGCAGTTCAGCGACGCTGCGCCGCACGGCATGGTGCGGCTGATTACCTACCAGGATGCCTTCCACGAGCTCTTCAACGACACGTGCCGTGCCGCGGCGGTGACGGACCTGATCGGCTGGCTCGATGCTCTGCTGGTGGTCTAGCCGCCACTCACGCGGGCCGCGGCGCCGTCGCAGCCGGGGTCTCTCTGTCGTGCTCCGCGAAAACTCCCCATCGCTGCGCGTTCGAGTTTTCGGGAGGGACAGCCGGGATCTCGATTTGCAGGGAGAGCCGAGAGCGGAAGAGACCGTGGACGAACGCGGCTGCGGCGCGTAAGATTGGTGTCGTCGGTACAGGTCGCCCCCAGGCGAATGTTCTCAGCTGCCAGACCGATGGGTGGGGGGGAGTCTGAGGAATGCGGCTGCAGGCTTCAAGATCGCTTCGCGTTCGAGTTTTCGGGAGGCACAGGCGTGGCCGATTACGCCGGCAGCCCGGGAGCGTCGCAGCTCGGCCGCCCGCAAGGCGCTGTAACCAGGCAGCCCGAGTACTGCTGTGACATCCGAAAGGAGAAGGGCATGAGCGTTGTCAAGGTCATCGAAGTAATCGCGGAGTCTCCCAAGGGCTGGGCCGAGGCGGCCCAGCAAGCGGTGACCGATGCGGCCAAGACGGTCAAGCACATCAAGCACTTCTACGTGGAGAACATGACCGCGGTGGTCGAGAAGGACAAGATTGTCAACTACCGGATGAATGGGAAGATCTCCTTCATCGTGGAGGACTAGGCAGCCCGGCCCGTGGCCGGGTTTGGCCGTGCTCCGCGAGAACTCCACATCGCTGGGCGTTCGAGTTTTCGGGAGGGACAGGTCTCGATCACGCCTCCTCGATCGAGGGGACGGAGTTCGCTGTTCATTTCCCCCGGAGTCCGGCGGTCCAGTTCGTGACCACGATGAATCTGTCGGCCGTGGCCTCGCCGGCCGGCGTGTTGATGAGGAAGCGCTGGCCGTCGCGGGACACCGCCCAGCGGTAGCCATAGTACGCTGTCGCCGTGAGCGGGGCTTTGAACAGGAGCTTCGGTACACCCACCTCGAAGGTCGCTCCGGCGCGCACGTCGACCGCCATGATGCCTTGCTCCGTCCCCCGGTAGAAGAGTTCCTTCCCGTCCGCCCGCCACTGGGGGGTGTCTCCGCCCGCGGTCGAGATCTGCCACTTGCCCCTGGGCTCCGGGTAGGGCACCACGTAGACCTCGAACTGTCCGGACTCGTTCGAGGAGTAGGCCAGCCACCGCCCGTCCGGCGAGAGTTGCCCCGCCCTCTCGTCGAACGGGGAGTGCAGGAACGGTCTCGGCGCCTGCCGTCCGTCGGCGGGCATCACCCAGATGTCCCAATCCGCGTTCCATCTACTGTGCGCGAGCACGATAGTGTTCGCTGCGCCCGACCATTGATATGGAGCTTCGTTGCTGTCCGGTGTGTGGGGTAGGGAGTCTTCGGCCCCGACCCCACTGGCCGCCTTAACATAGGGGTGCACCCCGTCGCTGAGGAACTTGCAGAAGGCGAGGCGGTTCCCATCCGGCGACCAGGCCGGCGCGAACTCGCTCTCGGGACCGAACGTCAGGCGGGAACTGACGCCACGAGCCAGATCGCGCACCCAGATGTCGCGCGTGGCAGGCTGCTCGGTGGCGATGCTGAGAGCCACGCGCGTCTCGTCCGGCGACAGCACCACGTCCTCGTAGAAGCCCGGTGGGGCGGCCCCCTCGAGGATATGACCGTCGCGCGCAACCCAGACCAGGCGGGCCTGCCCTTGCGAGCCTGTTGACCGGTAGGCCAGGAGGCCTGCACTCGAGACCGAGAAATCCCCCGCCCACCCCCCGACGTTCTCGGCCAGGGGCACAGGATCACCGGTGGTGCGAGCGGACCCCGCATCGAACGGCTGGGCCACGAGCGTGCCCCCGTTCACATAGATCAGGTGGCCCGGGAGCGCGTACTCGGCGCGGCTCTCGGTCGTTCCGATGGCCCGGCTGTCTCGCGAATCCAGGGCGCCGACGCGGATGATATCCGCACCGCCAGCCATGCTGGCCACGAAGAGGAAGTGTCGGCCGTCGGGCAGGAAGGAGGGCCAGGCGTGGCCGAGTTCGTTGCCCGTGCGGTCGATGAACGTGATGGCCTCGGGGACTCCGCCCGACGCCGGTACGCCGCGGATCGAATCGCCGACAGTGCCGTCGAAGAGGATCCAGTCGCGCTTTCCCCACGTGCCATCGGCACCGCCGGGCGCATCGCAGATGTGGATGGCCGGCCCGCCGGCGACCGGGACCTTGCGGAGCTTCCCATCGGAGATGAACGCCAGGTACCTGCTGTCCGGGGACCAGAAGGGCCGGGCACTTCCCTGCACTCCCTCCAACGGATGGGCTTCGACGGCATCCACCGGCCGTACCCACAACCGCTGGGTCCCCGTCGAGTCGTATGCCAGGAAGGCGAGAGTCCGTCCATCCGGTGACACGCGGGGCCAGGAGATGCGCGTCGTTCCCTTCGGTGGGTGAACATCGAACCGGACGACGCGGGGGGGTTCGCTGCGGCGCGACACCAGCAAGCCCAGCGCCGTGAGCGCAACCGCCGCCGATGCCACGGCCAGCATCCACGCGAGCCTCTCGCGGCTGCGCCGCCGCGCCGCGACGGCGGCGGGCACGCCGGCTCGCGAGCCACCTTCGGCGATCCACTGCAGTTCGCGCGCGAGATCACCTGCGCTCTGCCAGCGCTCGTCCGGGTCCTTGGCCAGACACTGCCAGACGAGGCGCTCGAGCGCGGGTGGGCTGAGCGGTGACAGCTCCGCGATCGGCCGGGGCTTGTCCTTCATGATGGCGCTGATGAGACTCGCTTGGCTCTTGCCCCCGAACGCCCGCTGTCCCGTGACCATCTCATAGAGTACGCACCCCAGCGCCCAGATGTCCGCGCGGGCGTCGGCTTCATTCCCCTCCAACTGCTCCGGCGCCATGTACTGGAACGTCCCAACGATCGACCCCTCCGCCGTCAGCGGCCGGCTCAGCGTGGGAGATTCCGCCAGCGCACCCGGTGCCGTGGCGAGGCCGGCCACGCGGGCCAGGCCGAAGTCCATCAGCTTCGCCCCGCTCTTGGTCAGCATCACGTTGCCGGGCTTCAAGTCGCGGTGCACGATCCCCGCACGATGCGCCCGGTCCAGGGCGTCGGCGATCTGCGCCCCCAGCGTTACCACCTCCGCCGCCGGGAGCGGTCCCTTCTCCAACCGGCGGGCGAGGGTCTCGCCCTCGAGCAGCTCCATCACCAGGTAGTCGGTGCCATCCGCGCGGCCGACATCGAAGAGCGTGCAGATGTGTGGATGGTTGAGCTGCGAGATGGTGCGGGCCTCGCGCTCGAAGCGGGCACGCACCTCGGGTGTGGCAGCCAGATGGGGAGACAATACCTTGATCGCCACGTCGCGGCCGAGGCGAGTGTCGTGAGCGCGATAAACCTCGCCCATGCCGCCCGCGCCTATGGGTGCGAGGATCTTGTAGGGACCGAGTGTCGTTCCGGCGGCGAGCACTTGCTCCCTCCCGACATTCCAATAGCGCACCGGAGAGCACACGGAGAACCGTGTGCGAGCCTACACCCGTGGAGGGCCATTAGACAGAGGGGGCTCAGTCGGATCAGGGAGCGGGAGAGGAGTGGGCATCGACGAGTCCGGCTGCGGGCGCTCCTGATGATGACGCAGGGGGCCGGACCGCTGTTGTCTGAGGATGTGCCCAACTTCCTGCATAGAAATCGGTTAGGTAGGGGGTAGGTAGCTGCTGAGCGCCTGCCCGAGCCACCACCGCTCTTGCTGGTCCGATCTCGCTCCCAAACGCCCCAAATTCTCTGCGTTCTCCGTTCTCCGGCAGAGAGAGGCTGACGAGCGCGTCTGCCTCGGGGGCGCGAGAGGGACAGCTTGCGAAACTGGCTTGGGAGACGGGCCCGGTGGGAGTCGCGCGCGGTCCCCCCGAATGGAACAGCGGGCCAGGTCGCTGAGTATGCCGGTCAGACTCCTCTCCCAGGATCAGCGACGGAAGAGGGCCTTGATCCAACCCACGCTCGTGGCCTCAACCGGGGTCGGAGGCCCCACATCCATCGTGATGCGGTCGTAACTCGAGAACGAGGAGAAACCGTGGTTCTCGTTGCTGAGCGCTAGCCAGACAGCGGAGCCAAGAGCGGCGCGCGTGAAGCTGGTGAAGAGCTCGTCGTGGCGAATGAGTCCTGTGGAGAAGGGCGGCGCGCTCAGGGAGATGCTGAATGTCGCCTCGTTGAGCACGATCGTCAAACGCGTGGCCCCGCCAGTGCAACCTGGCACATAGATCAGGTACCGCTCTTCTTGGCCGCCGGCGACGTACGCGCTGCTGATGTCGATCCTCCCAGGCTGTCCCGGTTCCTCTTGCGCCCGCGGCTTGACGAAGAGGTGGTTCCAAATGTCCGTCGAATCGAGGAGATCCACCTCGGCCCGTTGATTTGTAGCAGTGATCTCGAGCGTCAGTGTGGTCACTCCGGCATTCGGATCCATCACCTGGTCGGGTATCATGGCGCAGTCATCGTACATGGTGACCGTGGTGCCCGACTCGATGATCGCTCCGTCGCCGCTTCCCGGGAAGCGTGACCAGCCTTCTGGGATTCCTCCGGAATCGCCGTCGAAGTGGTCGTCGAAGACGATCGTGGCCGAGGCTGGCTGCGGGACCGCGAGCAGCACACAGACCACCGACATTCCCGTCCACAGGCATGGACAGAAGCGCTGCATCATGACTCACCTTCCGCCGGATGCTCAGGCGAGACCCGGCCTGGTCGTTCCGCAGACTCACGGTCTCAAGCGCCAAGCTCAATTCTAGCACCGATTCCTGCGGGCGGAGAGGCGTATTCCGCGAAGGCTCCATCGGCATTGACCGACTGGGCGTGGCGGGGATGGCAGATCTCCGAGGAGTCGGAGGACCGATTGGTCTAGGGCCTTCGGATTCACGAAGGCGTGGTTCTGGGGTCGGTTCTCCGGTCGCGCGCCTGCCCGAGCCAGCACCGCCCTCACTCATCCGATTGCGCCCCAAACTCTCCGCGCTCTCCGTTCTCCGCCAGAGAGTGGTTGACAACCCCGTCCGCTTCGGGGGGGGGAGCGGAACGCCTTGCGAACTCGCGTCACTTCAACACCGTGCAATCACAATCGCCGCAAGGCGGACGGAGTTGCCGCGGACTACAGGCAGCGCCATTGGTGGTAGTGGCGGAAGTAGCAGGTCAGGATCCTTCGCAGATGCCGCTCGTCGAGCACGATCACGTGATCGGGGCACTCGCGGCGGATCGACCCGATCAGCCGCTCCACGCATGGATTCTGCCACAAGTCTCCGACCATGAAAAATGAACTTGACACGTTCGATTTTCATGGTATGGTGAGCCCATGGTGGATCGCCCGCAGCTCCTGGCCGAAATCCGCGCGGCTCTCAAGCGCAGCCGGGTCGTGGCACTTGTCGGGCCCCGGCAGTCAGGGAAGACCACCGTTGCGAGACAGATCGTCCCCCCGGCGTCGCCGCGGTACTTCGACTTGGAGAACCCGGCAAGCCTTGCCCGACTCGCCGAGCCGATGACGGCGCTGGCGCCCCTGCGAGGAGTAGTTGCCATCGATGAGGTGCGGCGGCGTCCGGATCTCTTCCCCGTCCTGCGCGTGCTGGCGGACCGCAAGCCTCTCCGGGCGCGCTTCCTGATTCTTGGCAGCGCTTCGCCGGGGCTCCTCCGTCAATCCTCTGAATCCCTCGCGGGACGGATCGAGACAATTGCGATGACGGGATTCGGATTGGCTGAGCTCGGGGCGGGGGCCTTGATGCGCCATTGGCGGAGGGGAGGTTTCCCTCTATCCTACCTGGCCCGCTCGGAGACCGACAGCACCCGTTGGCGGAACCAGTTCACGCAGACATTCCTGGAGCGCGACCTCCCGCAGCTTGGCATCAACGTCCCCGCCGCGACGATGCTGCGCTTCTGGACGATGCTCGCGCACTACCACGGGGGCATTTGGAACGCAGCAGAGCCTGCACGATCTCTGGGGCTGAGCCAACCTACGGTCCGGCGCTATCTTGATTTGCTGAGTGATCTCTTCATCGTTCGTCAGCTTCTGCCCTGGCACGAGAATCTCAAGAAGCGGCAGGTCAAGTCACCGAAGGTCTATATCCGCGACAGCGGCCTGCTGCACCAGCTGCTGGGGATCACCACAGAGAAGGACCTGTTGTCCCACCCGAAGAGTGGTTCTTCCTGGGAAGGGTACGCAATCGAGGAGGTCCTGAGGGTGGCCAAACCCAGTGAGGCGTACTTCTGGGCGACGCACACGGGCGCCGAGCTCGATCTGCTGCTCATGCGAGAAGGCCGACGGATCGGCGTCGAGGTGAAGCGGCAAGATGCCCCGCGGCTGACTCCTTCGATGCGCATTGCCGTCGCCGATTTGGGGTTGGATCAACTCACGGTCCTCTACCCGGGAGACGAGGTCTATGACCTAGCCGATCGGGTGCGTGTCGCCCCGTTGGCCTCGCTGGCCCAGGACAATCCCGCGGTCCTCCTTCCTCGAAGCCGTGGTAAGAGTCGAGGGACTCCGAAAGCAGAGAATGGTCCGTAGACTGTCTCGTTCGGGGAGCTGAGATGAGCCGTCTCGAACTGAGGCGGCTCGTTTGGTCGACGCAGGCCCCGGCGGAGAGAGACGCCGGGGCCGGTTTGTACGCTGCACGGGCACAGACGCTTGCGAGGCCGGGTCTCGGAGCAAAGTTCTCTGATCATGAGCTACGCTGACCAGACCCCGTTCTCACCGACTCGATCCCCTGCCTAAGATGCTCAAGGCTCTCCGCGTTCTCCGTTCTCCGACGGAGGGTGGCTAACAAGCGCGTTCGCTTCGGATGGGCGAGGAGGACGGTTTGCGAATTCCGCGAGACGCACGACGACAGAAAGTCATCTTGGCCCTGCGACCGGATGGCTACTCTCTTCCAGCCTCGTCGCACGATGCGGTACGGACCCTTCGCGGACCGCGACGGGGGCGGCGGCCAAGCCCGCGCCCCCTTGCGGTCACGGCCGAGGCGCGATCAGTTCAGGAAGAAGGTGATGCCGCCGCGAACCGACCACTGGTCGTACTTGAAGTCCTTGGCGTCTTCGATTGCGTTCTCCACGTCGCGATCGGGA
>Ga0316622_100001614_pt1 | contig 14863 bp, 13 predicted proteins | sample OWC_Aug_OW2_C1_D_FD_207646 | JGI IMG/M metagenome (GOLD analysis project Ga0316622, IMG submission 207646) | Wetland soil microbial communities from Old Woman Creek delta, Ohio, United States - OWC_Aug_OW2_C1_D5_C | ecosystem: Environmental > Terrestrial > Soil > Wetlands | place: USA: Ohio... | reverse complement strand
AATACAGCCGCGACGACGAGAGACAGGCCGACTCTCTCGGCGTCGAGTACTCGCGCAAGGGCGTCTATAATCCGGGAGAGATGATCGCCTTCTTCGGTTCGCTCGAGAAGCTGGGCGACCTCTCCGGAGGCCACGCCCTCCCCGGGTTTCTCTCCACCCACCCGCTGACCGGCGAGCGCATCGAGAAGGTCAAGCAAATGCTTGTCGCGGGCGACCAGGCGCTCGAAGTCAGAGAAAGGCCGTACCTGAGGCGCGTCGACGGGCTCGTCTACGGAGACGACCCGCGCCAGGGCTTTGTAGAGGGAGGCCGGTTCTATCACCCGGAAATGGCCTTCTCCTTCGCCATCCCCGAGGGCTGGAAGGTCGTCAACACGCCGACCCAGGTCATGCTTTCCTCGCCGGACGAAAAGGCGGCCCTGGTCCTTCAGGCCGAAAAGACCACCGAAACCCTCCCCGGCTACGTCAAAAAAAGGGCCGGCCAGATCGAGGGGAGCCGGTTCATCTCCGACGACAACCTCAAAGTCCCCGGCCTGAACTCAGTCCACCAGATTTACCGGGTGGACCAGCAGGAGGGCGGGGCGATCAGCCTCCGACTATCGGCCATTCGGATAGGCGACATGGTCTATACGTTCTCGGCGGTGGCCGGCGCTTCGGATTTTCCCCGCCACAACCAGGCCCTGCGCCGCTCCGCCCAATCGTTCGCCCCGCTCCGGGACCAGGCCTTCCTCAACCGCCGTCCCCGACTGCTCAAACTCACCGAAGCCAACGGACGCCAGACCCTTCAAGAGATATTCTCGGCCGCCGGAATGGCCAAGGACATCTGGCCTTCCGTGGCCATTCTCAACGGCCTGGAGCTTGGGGCCAAACCGGCCCAAGGTCAGTTGATCAAGGTGGTCCGCTAGTCTAAAGAAACGGCCCGGCTAGAGCTCGGCTTCCCTGAGCACGCCGTGGGCGAGCCGGAGCGCCCGGACGCCTTCCTCACCGGTGACCTTGGTCACCTGTCCGAGCCGGATGCAGTCCAGGAAATTGCGAAGCTCCTTCTTGAGCGGCTCCTCTTTCTGGATCCTCAGGGTCTTGATGTCCGTCCGGCGGTCCAGAGGGAAGACCACGACCTCCTGGTCGATATAGTCGATCGAATAGTAGACGGTCGGCTCGAAGATCCGCAGCTTCCTCACCTTCCCCTGGTGAACCCGGCTGGCCGTCAGGGTGGCCACGCATCCGCCCTTGAATTCCAGCCGGGCGTTGGCGATGTCGATCTTGTCGGAGAGGACATGGATGCCCGAGGCCCGGATCGCGCCGACCTCATCCTTGATCAGGGCCATGATGATGTCGAGGTCGTGGATCATCAGGTCGAGGACGACGTCGATGTCCAGGGAACGGGAGGAAAAGGAGCCGAGCCTCTGGACCTCGATGAACCGCGGCTCGCGGAGCATCGTTTCGACCGCCTCGACGGCCGGGTTGAACCGTTCCAGGTGCCCGACCTGGAGGACAAGGCCGTTCGCCTTGGCCGCCGTGACCAGCTCTTCCCCTTGCTCGACCGTCTCCGTGATCGGCTTCTCGACGAGCACCGACTTCCCGTTGCGAAGCAGGTCCAGGGAGATGGCGTGGTGGACGGACGTCGGCGTCGCTACGATGGCCGCGTCGATCTCGCCCATCAGCTCCTGGTAATTCTGATAGTACGCCACACCGTGCCGGTTCCCGATCTCCACGGCCTTCTTGAAATCGATATCGGCCACGCCCTTGAGCTCCGCCTCCTCGAGGTAGGAAAGGATGCGGGCGTGCTGGGTGCCCAGATAGCCGACTCCGATGATTCCGACTCGGACTTGTTCCATCAGCCGCCTCGCTTTCTGCCGCCGGCCCGGACGACGATCGAAAACCCCCGGGAGTCCGCCAGGGCGATCGCTTCCTCTTTCTGGAAAAAGGCGACCTTGGCGGCCTCGATGCCGAGCGCCGCCCCGCCCGCCCGGATGGCCTCCTCAACGGTGCTCAAACCGACGGCGGGGAGGTCGACCCTCATGTCCTGGGACGTCCGGGCAGCCTTGACGACGACGAACCCCGGTCCGGCCAGCCGTCCCCCGCGCCGGATGGCCCGGTCCGTTCCCTCCAGGCCCTCGACGGCGGCCACGACACCGTCCTTGACGACGACCGTCTGGCCGATCTCCAGGTCCGCCGCCCGCCGGGCGACCCTCAGCCCGAAGCCGATGTCCCGAAGGACCTCCCGGGATGGAGCCGTCCGGGTCAGGACGCCGGGCCGGCAGAAATGGTGAGCCAGAAGAAACTCCGGGCTCAGTACCCTGATGCCCTGGGCTTCAAGTAACTCAAAAACGGCCGCGAGGATATCCGGGGCCGATTTCCGGCCAACGCCCTCCAGCTGCTTCCACGTCTGGGTGTCGAAATTCCGCCGCCGGAAAACGACGCCGGGACGGACCTTGCCCAGGAACACGATCTCGGAGATTCTCTTCTCTTTGAAGAAGGCGAGCGCACGGCCGAGCTCACCCGGCCTGACGGCGATATAGGAATCGGCCGCGGCCTCTAGCCCCGAGCTGGATTCTCCTTTGATGCCGACGACGACGCAACGATAGCCTCGGCGGCTCAGCTCGGAAACGGCCCCGGTGATGAAGGGGCCGGAGCCGGCGACTATTCCGATTCCTCGTCCCATTTCCCCGACGGTTTCTTGATGATTCCCCGCTTCGAAGACTGGACGAAGCGGACGATCTCGTCGCGGTCCTCTCCCGCAGGGATCCGGGCCTGGATTTGTTCGATGGCCTGACTGGTGTTGAGGTCGGAATGGAAGAGCAGCCGGAAGACTTCCTTGATCACCTGGATGCGTTCCCGGGTGAAACCTTGCCGCCGCAGGCCAATGGCGTTGAACCCATAAAAAAGCACCGGCCGCATGCCCGCGACCTTGGCGAAGGGCACGACGTCCTGGGTCACGACGGTGAACCCGCCGATGTAGGCATACTTGCCGACCCGGCAGAATTGGTGGACGGAGCTGAAGGCGCTGATGGTGGCGAAATCATCGACACTGACATGGCCGGCCACGGTGGCGGCGTTGATGAACACGACCTTATTCCCGACCTGGCAGTCGTGGGCGATATGGCTGTAGGCCATGAAATAGCCGTCGTTTCCGATGCCTGTCTCTCCGCCCCCCTTGACCGTTCCCTTATGGATGGTGATGAACTCGCGGAAGATATTCCGGTCGCCGATCCGGACCCGGGTCTCCTCCTGGCGGTACCCCACGTCCTGGGGCTCGCCACCGATGACCGAAAAAGGCGAAAACCGGCAGGCTTCGCCGATCTCGGTCAAGCCGAGGATCTGGATATTCCCCTCGAGCCTGGTATTCCGGCCGATGACGGCTTTCCCGCCGATGACGCAGTGAGGCCCGATCCAGACTCCCTCTTCCAGATGCGCCCCGGAGTCGACGATTGAAGTGGGATGGACAAAAACCTCACCTGGGCGCATTCGCCTCCTCGAGGCCGACGATCGCCGCGGAGATCATCCCTTCGAGGACCACCTCTTTGTCGACGATCGCCCGTCCCCGGATCGTCGCAAAACGGGCCCGGACCTTGACGATTTCCGCTTCGAGCCGGATCTGGTCACCGGGCACGACAATCTTGCGGAATTTGATATCGTGGAGCTTGGTCAGGACAACGATCTTTTTTTGGGGGTCGGGAAGCGAGTTATAGAGAAGGATCCCCCCCGCCTGGGCGACCGCCTCGACGATCAAAACCCCGGGCATGATCTTGATCTCCGGAAAATGGCCCTCAAAAAAAGATTCATTGGCCGTAACATTTTTTATAGCCGCTATCGACTTCCCGGGTTCCAAGGAGATGACCCGGTCCACCAGGAGAAAGGGGTATCGGTGGGGCAGAAACCGGATAATCTCTTCGATCGTAAGCACAGGCTTCGCCGGCGTAATGCTTATTTGGCCGGCGGGGCGGCCTTGGAGGCGTCGTATCTCTTGATGACGTCCTCGGTCATGTCGACGGAGGGGTTGAAATAGACGGCCCCGCTCTTGGCCAGGTCGAGGATGAGGTCTATGCCCTTCTCCTTCCCCAACGCTTCGATAATGGGGATGAGTTCGCTCTGGACCTTGTTGAACAGCTTCACCTGGAGGTCCTGGAAATCGCGGCTGGCGTCCTCGGCCACGCGCTTCCGGTCGGTCTGCTTTTTCTGGAGGTCGGCGCTCATGTTGTACAGCGCTTCCTCGGAGAGGGTCAGGCGCTGGGTGTTGATCTTGGTTTCGAGCTGACGGATCTCGTCATCGAGTTTGGTGATAATGCCCTGGTTGGCTTTGTCCTTTTCCTGCAGCCGAGCGATGACCCGCTTGCCTTCGGCGGATCTCTCCAGGACATCCTGGGAGTTGATGACACCGATCTTGGGAACCTGCTGAGCCGAGCTCAGGGATACGGCGGCGACAAAAAGCGCGAGGAGCAAGAGCGCGCGGGCGGTTGATGTCTTCATCGTCGAAATCCTCCTAATCAAAATGTAGTCCCGATGGCGAACCGAAAATTCAGGTTGGTGTCGCCGGGGTAAACCAGACGGTTATTATAGGCCAAAATCAGCCGGAAGGGAACCCGCAGGGCGGGGACGAAGATCCGGGCCTCGACTCCCGCGGAGCTGTACATGTTGCGGAAGTTCATCTTCTGGTCCTGGAGGTAGGTGTTGCCCATGTCATAAAAGAGGATCAGGTTGAGCGGTTCGGCCAGATGGAACTGGTACTCGACGTTGAAGATGAAGGTCTTCATCCCCCCGAGAAGCTGTCCTTCCGCCGACCGGGGGCCGATCGAGTAGATGTCGTAGCCGCGGATGTCCCGCTCGCCCCCGAGATAGTACCTCTCCCAGAACGGGATCTGCGACCCGCCGGCCGGCTTGATGAATTCGTAGACGACGTGAAAGCCGAACACCTGCTTGGACAGAGTGGGGCGCCAATGGGTGAATTCGAGCTTGGGCTTGTAGAAATCGACCTCGCCGCCGAGCGGGCCGCCGGCGTATTTCAGGGAGGCCAGGATCATGGTGCCGCGGCTGGGCGTCAGGGGGCTGTCCACGGTGGACCGGTAGATCGTCGGGATGAGGGCGCTCACCGTGTACTTGCCGAATCCATACCCGAATCCCGGATAATAGCCCGAGCCATAGCCCATACCGTAGCCATAGCCGCCATATCCTCCGTAATACGGGTAATACCCTTTATAGGTGGATTCTCGGATGTCCACGTTCTCAAAACTGTAAGTCAAGTTCCCGCGCCAATAGCCCTTGAGCCGGGCGCCCATGATGAGGTCGGCGCCCGTGCCTTTCCGGTCATAGAGGTAGGGCAGCATCAGGAAGCGGTCGTAGATGTTGAACCCGAGCGTGATGGGCAGGTCGAAGACATAGGGCTCGGAAAACCCGAAAACGTAGTTTTTGACCCGTTTTCCGTATTGGGCCGTGATCTCCAGGTTCTCCCCGGCTCCGAGGAAGTTCACCGTCGAATAGCTGCCCATGACGAAGAACCCCTCGTAGCCGCTGTAGCCGGCCGTAAACTGGATGTTGTTCCTCTGGAGCTCTTTGACGCTGACCACGGCCTCGATCTTGGTGGGGTCCTCGGGGTTGGGCTTGATGTCCGGCTCTTTCTCCAGGTCCACCAGCCCGAGCTGCTTGATCCGGAGGATGCTGTCCTTGAACAGGGCCAGGCTGAACCGGTCGCCCTCGCGGAGCAGCATCTCGCGGCGGATGACCTTGTCCTTGGTGTAGTTGTTCCCCCGGAATTCCAGCCGGTGGAGGAAGGCCACCTCGCCCTCGTAGATGTTGTAGGTCACGTTGACCTTCTTGTTCTTGGGATCGAGGCTTTCGATGGGCATGACCTGGATGTAAAGATAGCCGACGTTGCGGTAGGCTTCCCCGATGTCCTCGACGGCCTTCTCCCTGACCTTGGTGCTGTACACCTGGCCTTTCTTGAGCTTGATCAGGCCGCGGAGGTAGTCCAGGGAGACGGCCTTGCTCCCCTCGACGGCGACGTCGCCGACGGAGTAGCGATAGCCCGCGTTCACCGGGAAGACGAGCTTCATCATCTTTTGTTTCTTGAAGAAGACGGTCCGCCTGGTCATATCTTCGACGCGCGGAGGGTCGACGGTGGCTTCCATATAACCGTGTTCCTGGAACTTGGCCTTGATGTTGGCCAGGTCTTCCTGGATCTTGTTTTCTTTGTAAACGTCCTTCCCCGCGACCCAGTTGAAGAGGCTGTGCGGCCGGTTCGACTTCATGGCCAGCTGCAGTTCGCTCTGCGGGATCTTGGGCCGGCCGGCGAAGAGGACCTCCCCGACCCGGACCTTGGGTCCCTCGTCGATCCGGAAGGCGAGTTCCACCTCGTTCTTGCCTTTCCGCTCCGCCTGGACGTCGACCTTGGCGGCATAGAGTCCTTTTTCAAGGAGCAGGTCCATGATGGTCTCCCTGACTTTCTGGACCTTGGCCGAGCTGTAGTAGGAATACGGCAGGACGTACTCGTCTTTCTCCTTGAGTTTGTTGACGATATCGTCCTCTTTGACCTTTTTCCCGGTTTTATAGGTGATGGCCTTGATTACCGGGTTCTCTTCGACCGTGATCTTGACAACCTTGCCCGCCGAGCCTTCATCGCCCTCGATTTTCAGGTTGGAGAAGAAGCCCGTGGACCAGAGCACCCGAAAGTCCTTGCGCAACGATTCCTCATTGAAGTAATCCCCTTCCCGAGAGGTCAGGTAGTAGAGGATGGTCTCGCGGGTGACCCGGTCGTTGCCGACGATCTCGATCTTCTCGACGCGGTCCTGGCCGGCCAGGGCCAGGGGCAGAAACAGGGGGACCAGAAGCCAAACTAACTTCTTCATTTCCTTATCCTTATACCATATCACCGCGAATTTTCCAAGCTCCGGGGGGGGACGGATCCCCTCCCCGGACCCGGCTCACTCTCTAGAACGGCCGCCGGCTCAAATGCGTTTCAGCCGCCCGGCCTCCATGACGTAGACTTTCCCGCAGAAGGCGGCGATTTTCTCGTTGTGGGTGACGACGATCGAGCTCAGCCCGCGCCGGACGTGGAGGTCTTGGACGAGGCCCATGATGGCCTCGCCCGTTTTCCAATCCAGGTTGCCGGTGGGCTCGTCGGCCAGGAGAAGCTGCGGTTCGTTGACCAGGGCTCGGGCGACGGCCACCCGCTGCTGCTCGCCGCCGGAGAGCCGGCTGGGCTTCTGGTCGGCCTTGTCCTCGAGCAGGACCTCTTTCAGGATGGCCCGGGCCCGGAGGGCGGCTTCCCGCCGGTCCACCCCGCGGACGAGGAGCGGCAGGAAGACATTCTCCAGGGCCGTGAACTCGGGGAGGAGATGGTAGAATTGAAAAACAAACCCGATTTTTTCATTGCGCAACCGGGCCATCTCTCGCTCACCTTTGGAATGGATATCCTCGCCGTCGAGGAGGATGGTCCCCTCCGTCGGCCGGTCCAGGCCGCCGAGGAGGTTGAGAAACGTGGTCTTCCCCACCCCGGAGGCTCCCATCACGGCCACCAGGTCGCCCCGTTCGAGGGCGAAATCAAGCCTCTCGAAGACCCGCAGCACCCCCTTGGGCATAGGGTAGGCCTTGCCGACATTCTCGGTGACGAGCAGGTTATTCATATTTCAGGGCGACCACGGGGTCGACTTTCGAGGCCCGGCGGGACGGGAACAGCGTCGAAAGAAGGCTGATGGACAGGCTGACCCCGATAATGATGGCTAAATCGATCGGTTGAATATGGAATGGGACGTAGGAGATCTGGTATATGTCGACGGGCACCTTGATCAACTGGAAGGCGTTGGCCAGCCAGCAGCACAGGAGTCCGAGCGCCACGCCCCCGGCCGTTCCGATGAGTCCGATCATCGCTCCCTGGAGGAAAAAAATTTTCCGGATGCTCCCCGACGGCACCCCGATGGCCATCAGGATACCGATATCCCGCGTCTTCTCCATGACCATCAGGATCAAGGTGGCGATGATGTTCAGGGCGGCCACGAGAACGATCAGGGTGATGGTCAGGAACATGATGTTCTTCTCGAGCTTGAGGGCCGAGAACAGGGAGCGGTTGAGGTCCATCCAGGTGGTCACGTAGGTCGTCGGCGGCAGGGAGAGGCGCAGGTCCTCGGCCACCCGGGGCGCCTCGAAGATGTCGGCGAGCTTGATCTGGAGGTGGTTGATCTTTCCCTCCAGGGCGAAGAACTTCTGGGCGCTCCGGAGGGAGATGAGGGCGGTCGTCGAATCAAACTCGTAAAGGCCCGTGGAAAAGACGCCGCTCACCTGGAACCGCTTGGTTTTGGGAATGAGCCCCAGGGGGGAGAGCCGGGAGGAGGACGTCAGCACGGTGACGACATCCCCGACGTTGGCGCCGATGGAGAAGGCGATCTCCTTTCCGAGAAGGATTCCCTCCCGCGGCGAGTCGACCGGAAGCGACCCCTGGTCCAGCTCGGACAGCCAGGGGGAATGGGTCTTGTCGAGGTCGAAGTCGATCCCCTTGAGCATCCCGCCCTTGCTCTTGAAGGGGCCGCTGATGAGGACCATGTCATAGATGACCGGGGAGACGACCTCGACGCCCCTCACCTTCTTCACCTGGGAGATCAGGTCCTCGTAGCCGCCGAGGCCCTCCCCGCTCAGGTCGGAGACCATGATATGCGAGGTCGCTCCCAGGATCTTGTCCTGGACGTCCTGCTGGAAGCCGGTGATCAGCGCCAGAGCAATGACCAGAGCCATGACGCCGATGGCGATCCCCAAGGTAGAGATGAAGGTGATCACCGAGATGAAGGCCTGTTTTCTTTTTGCCTTGAGGTACCGGGCGGCGATGAACAGCTCGTAGCCCATGACCTATTCTTTCGGCCTCAGCAGGGGGAAAAGGATGACCTCCCGGATCGACTTGCGGTTGGCCAGGAGCATGGTCAGGCGGTCGATGCCGATCCCCTCGCCGCCCGTCGGCGGAAGGCCGTATTCCAGGGCCTGGACATAATCCAGGTCAAGCCAGTGCGCCTCCTCGTCGCCTTTTTTCAGCCCCTCGGCCTGCTGCTCGAACCGCCGGCGCTGGTCGTGGGGGTCGGACAGCTCACTGAAGGCGTTGGCCACCTCCATCCCGGAGACCAGGAGTTCGAAGCGCTCCGCCAGCTCGGGGTCCCGGCGCGAGGGCTTGGCCAGGGGAGAAATCTCCTTGGGCGGGTCGATGATAAAAGTCGGCTGGATGATCTTGGGCTTGACCAGTTTGTCGAAGATGATGTCCAGGGCTTTCCCGTAGGAAACCGTCTGTTTCTCGCCGGCCAGGTTGGCCGCGAAGGCGGCCAGCTCGTCCCGGTTGTCAAAGCGGGCGGGCGCCAGGCCGCTGTGAAGACGGAGCGCGTCCATGTAGCTCAGCCGGGCGAACGGCCTCTTGAAGGAAATCGTGTCCTCCCCGAAGGGGAATTCCTCCCGGCCGAGAAGCTGGAGGCTCAGCGAGTTGAGCAGCACCTCGGTCAGCTCCATCATGTCGTGGTAATCGCTGTAGGCCTCATAGAACTCGAGCATGGTGAATTCCGGGTTGTGCTCGGAGGAGATGCCCTCGTTCCGGAAGTTGCGGTTGATCTCGTAGACCCTCTCCATCCCCCCGACCACGAGCCGCTTGAGATAGAGTTCGGGAGCGATGCGGAGATAGAGCTCGATGCCGAGGGCGTTATGAAACGTCTTGAACGGCCGGGCCAGGGCGCCGCCGGGGATGGGGTGCATCATCGGTGTTTCGACCTCGACGTAGCCGCGGGCATCGAAGAACCGCCGCAGCTCGGCGATGATCCGGCTGCGCAGCCGGAAGACCTCGCCCGCCTCCGGGCTCATGATCAGGTCAAGGTACCGCCGGCGGTAGCGCAGCTCGACATCCTGGAGCCCGTGCCACTTCTCGGGAAGAGGATGGAGGCACTTGGCCAGCAGCGTGCACGCGCCCACGAGCACGGTCAGCTCCCCCGTTCGGGTCTTGAACAGAGTGCCCTGGACGTCGATGACGTCGCCGATGTCCAGCCAGCCGAAAATCCGGTAGGCCTTCTCTCCCACCTGGTCTTCGCGAAGGTATATCTGGAGGCGCGACCGGCTGTCCGAGATGGTGGCGAAGGTCGCCCGGCCCATCTTGCGGACCGCCATGATCCTGCCCGGGACGATCACGCCGACCTTCTTGTCCTGGAGCTCCTCCGGCGTCAGGCCGGCATAGTCCCGGACGACCTCGAACACGGAGTGCGTCTTCTCCGCCCGGTAGGGAAACAGGTCCACCCCGGCCTCGGCCAGCTTGAGGATCTTTTCGTCCCGGGAGATTTCCTGGTCAGACTTTCGGGCGTCTTGGGACGGCTCTGCCTTTGGTTTCTCGCTTACCTTGTCGGGCATTTTTCTCCTCTTGATCGGGCGCGGGTCGGGTATGGATCTTCTTCCTCAGGGCGTCCAGGACTCCGTTGACAAAAACCGCCGCCTCCGGACCACTGAACTTCTTGGCGATCTCGATGGCCTCGTTGATCACGATCGCCGGCGCGATCGACCGGCCGTGGAGAAGCTCGAAAGCGGCCAGCCGCAGGATGTTCCGGTCGACCAGCGCCATCCGCGGGATCCGCCAGTGCTCGGAAACCGATTGAATCGCGGCGTCGATCTCTTCCCGGTGGGCGGAGATTCCTTCGACCAGCCAATGGCTGTATTCCTTGGCCTCGGCCGTCCCTCTTTTCTTTTTCCAGAACGTGGCGACAGCCGCCTCGGCCTCAGGCAGGTCGAATTCCAGCTGGTAGAGGATCTGAAGGGCGCTCTCCCGGGCGACCCGTCTCTGGCCCATGGAAAATGAGACCTCAGCCGAGCTTCGCCGCCTTGACCAGGTTCAGCATCTCGACGACGGAGAGGGCGGCGTCCCAGCCCTTGTTCCCGGATTTCGTGCCCGCCCGCTCGATGCCCTGCTCGATCGTGTCGACGGTCAGGATACCGAAGGCGCAGGGAATCCCCTCGTCCATGCTGATCTGGGCGATGCCCTTCGTCACCTCGGCGCTCAGATAGTCGAAATGCGGCGTGTCGCCCCGGATGAGGGCTCCCAGGCAGATAATGCCGTCCACCTTCCTCGCGCCGGCCAGCTTTTTCACCAGGAAAGGAACCTCGAAGGAACCGGGAACCTTATAGACGGTAATGTCGGTATCGGCGGCGCCCAGCTTGGTCAGGGCGTCCAGCGCTCCCTCGAGAAGGCGCTCCGAGATGAAATTGTTAAACCGGCTGAGCACGATGCCGATTTTGAATCCCTTGGCCTGAAGCTTGCCTTGGTAAGTCTCCATGCGTCACCTCTCTCACCGGCCGCGGAAGTCCGGCTTTCGCTTTTCCAGGAAGGCGTTGGCCCCTTCCTTGAAGTCCTCGGTCGCGCAGGTCCGGCCGAAGATCTCCGCTTCGAGTTCCAAACCCTCGTCCAAGGTCCCATCCAAGCCCCGGTTGATCGCCTCGATGGAGTAGGCCACGGCCAGGGGCCCGTTTTTGATGACCTCCTTGGCCAGGGCTTCCGCCGCCGCCAGGAGGTCGGCCGGAGGAAGGACCCGGTTGACGAGCCCGATCTCGGCGGCCTCCCGGGCCTCGACCATCCGGCCCGTCAGGATCATCTCCATGGCCTTCCCCTTGCCCACCAGGCGCGCCAGGCGCTGGGTGCCGCCGTATCCCGGGATGATCCCCAGTTTTACCTCGGGCTGGCCGAGCTTAGCCGTTTCCGAGGCCAGCCGGATGTGGCAGGCCAGGGCGATCTCGGTGCCGCCGCCGAGGGCGAACCCGTTGATGGCCGCGACCACCGGCTTGGGAAAGTTTTCGATCGACCGGGTCAGGGCCTGTCCCTCCCGGGAGAAATGACGGCCCATCTCGGCGTTGAGATGGACGAATTCGCTGATGTCCGCGCCCGCGACGAAGGCCTTCTCGCCGGACCCAGTCAAGATGACCGCCCGGACGTCGGCGTCGGTCTCGAACTCAGCGAAGGCGGCCTTCAGCTCGCCGATCGTCTCGACGTTCATAGCGTTGAGCTTGTCCGGCCGGTTGATCGTGATCCAGCCGATCCCGTCGCTCTTTTTCGTCAGCAAGTTCTTGTATGTCATCGCCTTCCCTCTCCAGGATTTTTTCCTATTCTAGCAGAACGGGGCTCTTTTTTCACCCTATTTTTCTCCCTCCGGCTTCCGGCGCCCGGACTTTCTTGTCTGGGGGAAGGTTTTATGATAAGAAGAAGACGCATGTGTTGACCCTTGTCCCAAGGAGCCCGGAGATGAAAGACCGAATGACGTTTGAAGAACTCCCCCCCGAGAAATTGCGCTGGAGACTGGAGCCCGAGGCCGTCCCGTTTGCCTCGACCGACGATTGCGAGCCCTGCGCGGAAATCATCGGCCAGGAGCGCGCCCTCAAGGCCATCCAGACCGGACTCGAAATCAAGAGCCTCGGCTACAATATCTTCATCACCGGCATGGTCGGCACGGGGCGAACGACGACGATCAAGCAGCTCCTGGAGAAGCTGGATAAAGAAGAGAAAACGCCGGACGACATCCTCTACGTCAACAACTTCAAGAACCCGGATGAGCCGAGCCTGATCATGCTGGCCAGCGGCCAGGGGCGTCTTTTCAAGGAGGCGATGGACCACCTTATCGAAATGCTCCAGAGGAATATCCCCGAGCTCCTGAAAAGCAAACACTATGCCGAAAAGAAAGAGGGGATCATCGAAACCCAGCAGGCCAGACAGAAGGAGATCATGCAGAAGTTCGAAGAGGAGGCCTCCCGGCAGGGATTCTCGGTCATCCAGGTCCAGATGGGGCTGTTCGTCAAACCCGACCTCGTCCCGGTGATTGAAGACCGGCCCGTTTCCTTCCGCGAGCTCGAGGGGATGGTCAAGGAGAAGAAATTCGCCCAGAAGGACCTGGAAAGCCTGCAGAAAAAATATGAGGATCTGACCTCCGGGATGGAGGGGGTCTTCGAGAAACTGCGGGAGATCGACGAGGAGACGCGGTCTCTTCTCAAGGCCTGGGACGCCGAGGCCATCACTCCCGTCATCAAGGGCGGGGTCAATGGAATCCGTGAGAAATTCCCCCAAAGCCAGATCTCCGAGTACCTGAGTCTTGTCGAAGAGAACCTGATCGGGACGATCGATCTCTTTAAAACCCAGAAGAAAGACGAAAAAGAAGAAAAGAGCAGGGAGCCCAACGATGCCTTCCTGGAATACCGGGTGAACCTGCTGGTCGACAACTCCGAGGTCAAGGGGGCCCCGGTGGTCATGGAGACAAACCCCACCTACGTCAACCTTTTCGGGACGATCGAGTCCGCCGTCACCCGTCTCGGCGTCTGGCAGACCGATTTCACCAAGATCAAGCCGGGGTCATTCCTCAAAGCCAACGGCGGCTATCTGGTCATCAACGCCCTGGACGCCCTGATCGAGCCGGGCGTCTGGACGACCCTCAAAAGGACCCTCCGCAACCAGATCTTCGAGATCCAGAACTACCTGTCCCTTTACCTGGTCTCCACCTCCCGGCTCAAGCCGCAGCCCATCAAATCGAACGTCAAGGTCGTGATGATCGGAGACGCCTACGTTTATAACCTTCTCTACTTCCAGGACGAGGATTTCAAGAAAATCTTCAAGATCAAGGCCGAGTTCGATTCGGAGATGACCAAGGACGAGGCGACGATCCGCGACTATGTGGGCTTCATCAAGAAGATCTGCGACGAGGACAGCCTCCTTCCCATGGACAAGGGCGGGATAGCGGCCCTCATCGAATACGGCACCCGGGTCGCCGGGCGGCAGAAGAAAGTGTCCACCCGGTTCCACATCCTGGCCGACGTCATCCGCGAGTCCAGCTATTGGGCCAAAATCGACAACAGGAAGGTGATCGGGCGGGAGAATGTGGAGAAGGCCGTCCTGGAGCGCTTCGAGCGGGTCAGCCTGCTCGAGGACAAGGTTCAGGAGATGATCGAGGAAGGCACGATCCTGATCGACACCGAGGGGCGGGAAGTCGGCCAGGTCAATGGGCTATCGGTCTACGACATGGGGCAGTTCGCCTTCGGCAAGCCCACCCGCATCACCGCCAAGACGGCGGTCGGCCGGGCCGGCGTCATCAACATCGAGCGGGAGGCTGACCTGAGCGGCCCCTCCCACAACAAGGGCGTTCTCATCCTGGGCGGCTTTCTCCGGGGCAAATATGCCCAGAGAAAGCCTTTTTCGCTGTCGGCGAGCATCGCCTTCGAGCAATCCTACGGAGGCGTCGACGGGGACAGCGCCTCCTCGACCGAGGTCTACGCCATCCTTTCGAGCCTCTCCCGGCTGCCCCTCCGCCAGGACATCGCCGTCACCGGCTCGATCAATCAGAAGGGAGAAATCCAGCCGATCGGCGGGGTGAACGAGAAGATCGAGGGGTTTTTCGATGTCTGCAGGGCGAAGGGGCTGACCGGGACACAGGGCGTCATCATCCCCCATCAGAACATCCAGAACCTGATGCTTCGCCAGGACGTGGTCCAGGCGGTGGCGGAGGGGAAATTCCACATCTACCCGATCCGGAGCGTTGATGAGGGGATGGAAATCCTGACCGGAATCGAGGCCGGCAAGGCCCGCCAAGACGGGACCTTTGAGGAAGACACGATGAACTTCCTGGTCGACAAGGAGCTCGAACGCCTGGCCACGTCTTGGAAGGGTTTTTCGGGCCCCCCCGAGAAGGAGCCATAGTTCAGCCGAGGCCGACCAGGGCTTTGATCCGGCGCAGTTCACCCGGCTCCAGGTGCCGCCATTGGCCGGGCTTCAAGCCCTCGATGGAAAGTCCGGCGAACTCGACCCGCCGCAGTTCCAGAACGGGGAAGCCGACCGCCCGGCACATCTCCCGCACTTCCCTCTTCCGGCCTTCCCGGAGCTCGAGCTGCAGCCAGCTCG
>Ga0316622_100001612_pt1 | contig 14867 bp, 9 predicted proteins | sample OWC_Aug_OW2_C1_D_FD_207646 | JGI IMG/M metagenome (GOLD analysis project Ga0316622, IMG submission 207646) | Wetland soil microbial communities from Old Woman Creek delta, Ohio, United States - OWC_Aug_OW2_C1_D5_C | ecosystem: Environmental > Terrestrial > Soil > Wetlands | place: USA: Ohio... | reverse complement strand
CTTGAGGATCCGGTGCAAGGTGCGGATTGCTGCCGGCGGATCGAAGATCAGTTGCAGCGTCTGCGTCAGGATGATCGCATCGAAGCGATCGTCCGGGATCTGCGGCGCGTCCGCGAGATCCGCGACGATCGTCGCGGCCGGATTGTCCGCCGACACATGCAGCACATCGTTGGCCATGACCCGCGGACCGCCGAAACGCCGCGTGTACGTGTCCTCGCCGATCTCGAGCACATGGCCGCGGATATCGTCGCCGTGTGAGTCGAGGAAACGCTCCACATAGAAGCGATCGATGGGCAAGCCGCGATCGACGCCGAACTTGCGGCTGATCGGTGCGAGCCGGCGCAGGTCGCCGAAATCGACCTGACCGACGGGTGGGAGGCCAAGCACGCTACGTCGTGCGGCCTCAATGCCCGGCCTGAATGGCCGCAGTACCTTCTTGAACAGGCCACGCACCGTCATCGAGCCTCCCCGCTGCGATGGTACTCGAGGAGTGCATACACGAGCAGTGCGATGCCCGCCATCTCGAAGACCTCCTCCAATGTCGCCAGAACGACGTAGAGCGCCGTCGCCTTACCCGACACCCCCGCGTGGAGTTGGCTGATCGATTCGATGCCCGCGGCTCCTCCGAGGTATAGCCCCGCCGCGGCAAGCAGCAGCAGGCGCGTCCGCGCATTGAGCCGTTGCAGCAGCGGCAACCACCAGAGCCCGACGCCCATGACCAACGGCACATAAAGCAGCAGGCCGGCCGCTCCGAAGGTGAGCGAGGAGGTGTCGCCCACGGTCTCGTGGATGCGTAGCACTTCGTCCACTGCCAGGAAAAAGAAGATGCTTCCAAGCACCCGCCAGCGCGCCCGATCGGCGGACCGTTCGATCCACGGTTGGCCAGCAATGCTGAACATCACGGCACCGGCGCCCGCCAGCGTGACGAACTGGTAGAGCGTCGGCAGGTTGTACTCCGTGTCCAGCCAGAACAGCTTGACGATTGCGTAGCCCAGGCTGCCGTCGGGCCAGCGGAAGAATGCCAGGGCCCCGACGGCCACGGTGCTCGCGATCGCGAGGAGCACGATGACGACGCCCATGGCGGCGAGCAGTCGGGGCGGAGAAACGCGCAGGCTGAGCTGCAGTTCCCCGTCCTCGCTGCGCAGCGCCAGCCGTGCACCGCTCGGCGCCGACTCCAGGCGGTCGCCAGTCGGCTGCAATTCGGTTGCAGGATTCATCTGCCTGGTCTCGCCTCAGGAGTTCCGATAGGACGCTCGGACCGAATCGCCTGCAGCTCGTCGCGCATCGCATCGCGCGTAACGCCCAGGATCATCATGCGATGCCAGAGCTCCGCGTTCAGCAGCAGCCAGAGACGGCTGCCATGATCGTGGGAGCCATCGAACTGCTCAGCGAGCAACTGCCGGATGACGTCGCCGCGCAGCACGCCCGCCTCCACCAGGCTCGCATCCTTCAGGAAGTGAGCGTAAAGCGTACGGTACTCGCGTCCGAACATGTACGGCAGCGCGGAGGCAAACCCTTGCTTGGGGCGGGCCAGCACCGCCGGCGGCAGGTAGCGCGCCGCCAGCTTGCGCTGGAGCACGCGCAGCGAACGGCCGTTCACCTTCGCGTCGACTGGTAACCGGGCCGCGAATTCGGCCAGACGATGGTCCATGAACGGGCTGCGCGCCTCGAGCCCGTGCGCCATCGACATGCGGTCCGTGATCATGACGGGATGATCCGGCAGGCGCACCTTCGAATCCGCATACAACATGCGATCCAATGGAGCACCGAACATGCGCTCGTACGGCAACCGGATCGCACTCTCTGCATCCCTGTCGGCGAGTTCGCGGCAAGCCTCGATCGTGAACAGCCGCCGCCGCTGTTCGCGCGCGAAGTAGAAGTACGACAGTCCCGCGGCGTAGCGTTCGCTGCCCGAAAGGAAGGACAATTCGTGCAGCCAGCGCAGCTGGTGCACCCGGCTCTTGTACCAACCCGCCCGCGGCAAGAGCCTGAGCGCCGGCTGAATCAAGTTACGACGCAGCGCGACCGGCAGCCGCGCGTACTTGTTCGCATACAGGTTGCCGTAGTAGCGGTCGTAGCCACCGAACAGTTCGTCCCCGCCGTCGCCCCCGATCACCACCTTCACGTGTTCGCGGGCCAGGCCGGCCGCCTGGTAGGCGCAGAGCGAGAGCGGATCGGACGGCTCGTCGAGGTGATGGATGAGTTCTGGCAGCAGGGCGATGAGCGACGGCTGCAGCGTGCGCTCGTAATGGATGGTCGAGAAACGACGCGCCACCTCGCGGGCCTGGGGTGCCTCGTCGTATTGCGCGTAAGGAACCCCCACGGTGAAGGTCGGCAGATCCCGGACCCCCAATCGCGCAGCGAGCATGGCCACCAGCAAGCTCGAATCCAGTCCCCCACTCAGGAAGGCCCCGATCGGCACGTCGCTGACGAGGTGCAGGCGCAGCGCCTCCTCCAGGCATGCCTCGAGCTCGTCGACCAGTTCGTCCTCCTTGCCGTGCCTCTTCGGCTCATAGGCGAGGTCCCAATACGGCTCCACTGCAGGCTCTCCCCCGTCCTCGAGCACGAGCTTGTGCCCAGGAGGCAGCTTGCGAATTCGCTCGTACATGGAGAGCGGCGCCGCAACGAGACGGAGCGCCAGATACTGGTCGAGCGCCGCGAGGTCCATGGCCCGCAGCGTCGGCGAGCAGGCGAGCAGGCCCTTGATCTCGGAAGCAAACGCCAGACCGCCTTGCACGGTTGCGTAGTAGAACGGTTTCTGTCCCAAGTGATCGCGAGCCGCCAGCAGTCGACGACGACGCGTGTCCCACAGGGCGAATGCAAACATGCCGCGGAGGTACCCGAGGAGTGCATCGCCGTGCCACTCATACAGCGCAAGGATGACCTCGGAGTCGCTGCGCGTCCGGAATCGGTAACCCCCGGCCTCCAGCGTCGCGCGCAGCTCCCGGTGATTGTAGATTTCACCGTTGCAGACCAACCAAACGGATTGATCCTCATTGGTCAGCGGCTGGCGGCCGCCTTCGAGGTCGATGACCGACAGGCGACGATGACCGAAGACCGCTTGCGGACCGGCGATCTGCCCTTCTCCGTCGGGTCCGCGATGCCGCAGCGCCTGCAGCATGCTCGGTAGCATGGAACGCAGTCCGGGATCGGCGCCGATGATGCCGGCAATTCCACACATGGTGCGTCGCGCCTGGCTAACGCCCGGAGCGGCGGGCGACTGCCCGCTCCAGGATGGCCTCGTACTGTTCGGCACATCGCTCGATGAAATAGCTCTTCGCCTTGCAGCGGTTGGCCACCCCGATCGCGCGGCGCTGATCGACCGAGCCTGCGAGGCTGCGCAGGGCCGCGGTGAATGCCGTCTCGTCTCCCAGCTCGATCACGTAGCCGTTTTCGCCCGAAGCGAGGAAATCAGTTTGACCACCCGCGTCGTAACAGACGATGGGCAGCCCGGACGCAAGCGCTTCCACGAAGACGAGGCCAAAACCTTCGTGCTCGCTGGTCGAAGCGAACACATCGGCAACGGCCAGCGCGCGGAACTTGTCCTCCTCGGAAACGAAGCCCAGCAGCTTTACTCGTTCCGCAATGCCCAGTTCCCCCGCGATGCGACCGATCTCCTTCGCTTCGGGTCCGTCCCCGATGACGAGCAAGTGAGCGTTTGCGATACCGCTGCGTGCTACGGCCCGGACGAGCTGGCCGGTCTGCTTGCGCGGAATCAGGCGACCGATCGTGACCGCGACGAAGACGTCCTCCGGGATGCCGAAATAGCTTCGTGATGCGCCCGCCACGACGGGTGGCCGCTCGATTCCCAAAGGCACGACGTTGACGTCGCGGTCGACTCCATAGGTGTTGCGGACGTGCGCCGCGGTGCTCGTGGAGTTCGCGACGACCGTGTCGGCACGCCGCAGCATGGATTTCACCGGGCCGCGCAGCCACCGGTGCCGATGGGGTGACAGACGCTTGCTGGGATCGTAGAGATCGCCGCCGTGCAGCGAGAGCACGTTGGGTATGCGACTGCAGTCTGCGATCCATTGGCCGACGGGCCCGGTGGGCACCACGAAGTGGGTGTTCACTGCGTCGAAGCCAGCCCGACGGCAGAGGCCGGGCGCCCGCATGCACGCGGAAGCAAGGTAGGTGAACATCGACGCGAAACTGGCGACGGACAGCTCCTTGCGAAAGAGGGTCGGCACACGCACCACACGGATCCGACCGTCGAACGAGACCGGCGGCAGGTCGAACGCACGCGAGGTCAGCACCGTGACTTCATGGCGCCGGGCCAGTGCCCGAACCAGCGCTGCCGTGACGACGCCGCCCCCGCCACCGAGCGGCGGATACTCGAAATTGCAGACCAGGAGGCGCATCAGTTTATCGAGGACCCTTTGCCGCGTACGCATGCGCGGCGCCAGATTTACACCGTAGCATCAAATCAACCCCTGGGCCTCGTACCAGTGCGCAGTGCTGCCTGCGCTCGCGACGAAGCGCTGATGCGGTGCATAACCGAGCCTCGTCGCCGCCTTGTCGATCGACAGGACGAACGACTTGTCGAAAAAATCCAGGCTGCGTCGAGACAGGGGTGGCCTGAGGCCGAGCGGCTTCAGCAGCTTTTCCCCCGCCGTCGCCGCGACAAGAAAAGGCCAGAAAGGCGACCGAAGCCGGGGCACGACGCGACCAACCGCCGCGGCGATGGCAGTGACCATTTCGTGGGTCGTGAGGTCATCGCCAGCCGCCAGCACGAAGGTTTCTCCCGCGGCCTCCGCTCGCGTCACACCGAGCAGCAGGCCGCGGGCGACGTCGTCGACGTGAACGAGCGCGTGCCGGTTGTGACCCGTTCCGATCATGAGGAAGCGACCTCGCTTGATCGCCCGGAACAACTTGAGCAGGCGCAGATCGCCGGGGCCATAGGTCTCCGCGATGCGCATCACCGTCGACTCCGGAATTCGCTCGCAGCCACGCACGACCGCCTCGGCCTGCAGCTTGGTGTGCGTATAGACGTTTCGGGGGTCGATGGGGCTGGCCTCGTCGAGCCTCGCTCCGGTGCACCCGCCATAGATGCCGATCGTGCTCCCGTAGACGAAACGCCGTACGCCGGAGTCCGCGGCGGCCTGCAGCAGCCGCGTCGTACCTTCGACATTGACGCGCCAGAAGTGCTCGTCGCCGAGATGCGCTTCGTGCTGCGCAGCTGCAAGGTGAACGATACCGTCGCAACCGCGAGTCACGACCGGGGGGAGTTCGTGCGCCAGCAGCGATCCGACGACGACCTCGATGCCCGACCTCGCAAGCGATTCGGAGCGCTCACGCTCGGCGGGGTTGTTGATCGCGCCCGTCGCCACCACTTCATGGCCCGCATCGCGCGCCAGGACTGCAAGTCGGGCACCGATGAAGCCGGTGGCACCAGTGACCAGCAGCCTCACGTCCCTCCTCCGTGAGCGGCATTCGCCCGACCGGCCCAATAGCGCCGCAAATGGTGCGAGACCACCGCCCTGTCGCGTTCGAGATCGCGATCCGTGGAGCCGAGTTCGTCGCGCATCACTTGCGCCACCTGCTCGATCGCCACACCGCTGGGTGCCTCGCCCGTGCCTATCTGGGTGCGCCGGAAGATGACGTCGGCCAGGCTCGCAACCATTTCCTGACGACAGGCGTGCGCCACTTCGGCCAGGCTGACATCCGTGCCATCGACCACCCGAGCCAGCGCCGGCTGCGACGCCGCGAGATCCAGGATCTGTCGGTAACCAGTACCGTGGTTGCGCACGAGCGACTCGATGCCCGACTGACCGAGCCAGTGCGGCGTGTCACCTCGCGCTGAAGCGAGCAGCGCGCTGAAGTCGTCGATCGTCCCGCCCGGCAGCGGCACAGTCGTCGAATCGACGTCATTGAACTTCAAGCCAGCCTGCGAGGCCGCAAGATCGAGGGCGGTGCTCGCATCCTGGCGAGCCACCGTATAACGCACGCTGATCACGGTAATCAGTCCTCGAACACCGTCGCGCGCGGCATGGTCGATCACCTTCGACTCGTGCCCGAAGCTCAATGTGGCGCCACCCTGCTGCGTCTCACCGAACGGGACCAGTCCGAAGCCGGCCATGCGCACGTCCCGCAGCGTCAGCTGCAGCGGCGGGAGCACCGAGTTGATCTCGTCGATGAACGACTCCAGTTGTTCCCTCGAAAGGTCCACCTCATCGGGCTGCCGCTCGACCACGCGATGCCATACCCCGACCAGCGTCTTGTCGCGCCATGGCGCGAGAAACATGTGGCGTGCGCCGCGACCGACAACCGTATCGGAGTCGCTTCCCTTGCCCTGCACGGCCAGCGCCAGCGAACTCGAGAACCGGCGATCGACCACGAAACACGTGTCGCGCGAGTAGGTCCCGCGGTAGCGAGCAGGCTCGATGCGTCCCGACTCCAGCAGCCCTTCGGCCCACGGCCCCGATGCATTGATCACGACCCGGGCGCGCACGTCGAAAACATCGTCGGACAGGCGATCGCGCACGGTCACGCCCTCGACACGGTCCCCACGACGCAGGAGGGTGACCGCCTCCAGGTAGTTCGCTGCGCTGGTCCCCGCCGCTCGCGCAGCAGCGACGAACGCCCAGACGAGGCGCGTGGCACTGTGCATTTGCCCGTCCTCGAAGACCGCCGCACCCGTCAGGCCATCGCGCTCGAGCAGCGGGAACTGCTCGAGGACTTCGCTCGGCGAAAGCAGCTGGGTGGACGCGATCCGCCGGGCGGGGTCGGCATTCTGGCGACGGCAATCCGCCGACAACAGGTCGTATAGCGTCATGCCGGCGGCGAGGAACGGCTTCCCCCGACGACCCCAGCCGTAGGTGGGCACCGCGATGGCCAGCGGCGAGACCAGGTGCGGCGCGATGCGCAACAACGCTGCGCGCTCCTGGCATGAGCGACGCAGGCGCGAGATGTCCAGATGCTGCAGGTAGCGGATGCCGCCGTGCACCATTTTCAGGCAGTGTGCAGAGGCCCCCTCGCCGAAGTCCCCTTTCTCGACCAGCGCCGTGCTCAACCCGCGCAGCGCGGATTCGCGCGCCACGGCTGCGCCGCACGCACCACCTCCAATGACGAGCACATCGAAAGTCCGGCCTGCGAGGTCGCGCAGCCACGGCCTCATGGACGCGCTCCTCCCCGGCACGTCCGCCACGGTCACAGTGCCTCGAGCACGTCCAGCGTATTTCTCGCGGTCGCTTCCCATGTCATCGATGCGGCTCGTGTGCGCCCCAGGATGCGAAGGCTATTTCGCAATGTCGCATCGTCCAGCAGATTGCCAATCCCCTCCGCGATGGAATCGACACTTTCTGGGTCGACTAGGACCGCCGCGTCGCATGCCAGTTCCTGGGTGCCGTGGCAGTTGGCCGTCAGGATGGGACAACCCGCGGCCATCGCCTCGATGATGGGCAACGGGCAGGCCTCGTACAGGGACGGCATCAGCATTCCCGTGGCCATCGAGTACAGGGCGGGCAGATCCTCGGGGGCCAGCCAACCGATGTTCCGAACCCAGTCCTGAAGACCGAGGCGTCTGCTGAGTTCGACCTCGTGCGCCGCGAGGAACCTTTCGGTGCCGCCCGCCACGACCAGATAGTAGCCGCGGGCGGGCCCGGTCGTCGCATACGCTTGCAGGAGCCGCGTGAAGTTCTTCGGGGGATACAGCGCACCAACGAAGATCACGAAGCGGTCCGGAAGGGCCAGCCGGGCCCGTAGGGCACGCCGCGTCTCTTCGGCCACCGGCGTACGGAACCGTTCGTGCGCGCCGGAGTAAACGACGTGCAGCTTGTCCGGCCGGACGTCCAGATACTTGAGGGCGTGATCCCGTACCGTCGCCGACACGGTGATGATGGCATCCGCCTTGTGCACGTACCGAGGCACCAGCACACGATGACTGATGCGATCCGGAAGTCTCGAAGCCCACGGCATGACGTACCAGTCGAGACCGTGGCAGACCCACGCCGTCCTGCAACTGACGGCCAGGGGAATGGAGTATTTCGGGTTGAACAGGACGTCGAGCCCCTCGCGGCGGACGGCCATGGGCAGGCCCACTTGGTCCCAGAGCAGCCGCGACCGCGCACGCACCATCACGTGCCGAACGCCCGCGCTCTCGGGGAAGAGTCCAGTGGGCGGCTCCTGCTGGAAGAACAGCACGAACTCGTGCCCCGACCCGAGGCCGAAAATCGCGCGCAGCAGTTCGTTCGTGTAGACGACGACGCCGCCGGGGTGCTGCCCCACGTGCCGCAGCATGATTCCTATGCGCATTCCACTATGCCCGGAATGCGACGGCCCCGATTTTTTTGGAGAGTATCTGCACCTTCTTGCCGTATAGCCGGAACACGATTCGCAGCGCCGCCTCCAGCACCACCACGCCGGCCAGGCCCAGGTAGTTCAACGGATTGCGATAGAAAACATACAGCTTCAACGGGAACGCCTCGATCCGCACGAAACCGCCCAGCGTCAGCAGCTGGCGGAGGCTGTATTCCGTCACCGTATAGAAGTGGTCGATGTTCTGGGCCAGGCTCTCCGCACCGACGAACGGGTTCGCCCCGTTGACGGCATAAGACACAATTCGACCGCCGGAGCGCAGCGCGGAGCGTGCGAGCTGCAGGAACGCGACCGTCTCGTCGAGCGTCAGGTGGTTCAGTTCCTGCTCTGGAACGATGACGTCGAACTCCTCGCTTCGACCCGCGAGGAATTCGAAGGCCCCCGCGAGCTCGCAGGGGAGCCCGCGGCGACGAGCGAACTCGAGTTTCGCCGGATCGGAATCGATGCCGATGACGTCGCGATACCCTGCCTGCCGTAACACTTCAACCAGGTAGCCCGGCCCGCAGCTGACGACCAGGATCCGACTGTTGCGATCCTCGGGCAACTGCGGCAGATAATTGGCACGATAGTAGGCTGCGAACGCCTCATACCCTGACTCGACGTTCGCGGGCGCTTGCCAGTAAGAATCGAAGGGCTCCAGCCGCGCGGAACGCCTGGCCTTCGCTCGCGCCCCCTCACGCTGCAATGACTCCATCCGCTGCCCTCACACGGTTTCCTCGTCGTCGCGAGCGAAAATACCATGCGGGACAGAGATCGCGACTGATTCTCAGCGATCAGTGACCCGGCGCCCGCCGGCGCGTCGCCGGTTGCCATCCGTCACCTGCTGCGCATGCGCATTCCAGACATCTCGAATGCGCCGATCCTCGCCGCTGCGACGATCATCGTGGTGCACGTAGCGGCAGCTGCAACCCTTAGGACTGCAGGTTGGTAGCGGCAAGGCGGGCGCCTCACTCGAGAGATAGCGCCTCTGCGAGTACCGAATCGCTGTCTTCTCGCAATTGGGGCCGGCCTTGATACTGACCGCATGGTACGGGTTGGTTACGCGATGTACTTGCACTGCGCGGCCCGAAAACTGTACCTCGGACCGGACTCGCTTTCGATGCCACCATGTCACGATACTGAAGGCCATGATTGCGTTTTCCTTAACGTCTAAACGCAATCTACGCCAAACCGCCTTGCAGCGACAACCGCATCACAGTGCAGATCAGTGCTGCATATAGCTCGGCCAGCAAAACCAGATAACATTTAGGAGGATGCAGCACTTATCTCCGACATTCCTGAGGATCGCGTGCGCCTCACCCGTATGACCGGTTCGCAGCACTCGTGTCACTGTCATTGCGCATCCCGCAACCGCTTTGCGGGCCGAAGGTCTGGCCGCGCAACCGCTCGATTTCGTCACGAATCCGTGCAGCTTCCTCGAACTCGAGGTTGCGGGCGTGGCGGTACATCTCGGCCTCGAGCTTCTTGATCTTCTTCATGGCCTGCTCCGGCCCGAGCACCAGCGCGGGTACTTCATCGCGAGTGCCGTGCCGTCCGCCGCCCCGCTCGGAGTCACCGCGCGCGCCTTCCATGACATCGGTGACCGCCTTGCGGATCGACACCGGCGTGATGCCATGCTCCAGGTTGTATTCGATCTGTTTCGCCCGGCGCCGATTCGTCTCCGCCAGCGCGCGCTCGATCGACCCGGTGATCCGGTCGGCATAGAGGATCGCCCGCCCGTTCACGTGGCGCGCCGCCCGCCCGATGGTCTGGATCAGCGAGTTCTCGGAGCGCAGGAAGCCCTCCTTGTCCGCATCGAGGATCGCCACCAGCGACACCTCGGGCATGTCGAGCCCCTCGCGCAGCAGGTTGATGCCGACCAGCACGTCGAACTTGCCGAGCCGCAGGTCGCGGATGATCTCGACGCGCTCGACCGTCTCGATGTCCGAATGCAGGTAGCGCACCCGCACGCCGTGCTCGTCGAGGTACTCGGTCAGGTCTTCGGCCATGCGCTTGGTCAGCGTCGTGATCAGCACGCGTTCATCGAGTTCGACGCACCGCTTGATCTCCGACAGCACGTCATCCACCTGGGTGCGCACCGGCCGGATCTCGACGACTGGATCGATGAGCCCCGTTGGCCTCACGACCTGCTCCACCACCTGTCCCGACATCCGCGCCTCGTACGGGCCCGGGGTTGCCGAGACAAAGATCATCTGCGGTGCGAGCGCCTCCCACTCATCGAACCGGAGCGGCCGGTTGTCGAGCGCGGACGGCAGCCGGAAGCCGTATTCGACCAGCGTCTCCTTGCGTGAGCGGTCACCTTTGTACATGCCGCCGATCTGCGGCACGGTCACGTGGCTCTCGTCCACGACCAGCAGCGCGCCCTTGGGCAGGTAGTCGAACAGGCACGGTGGTGGTTCGCCCGCAGCACGCCCGGACAGGTAGCGCGAGTAGTTCTCGACGCCGGCGCAGTAGCCGACCTCCATCATCATCTCGAGGTCGAATACCGTGCGCTGCTCGAGCCGCTGTGCTTCCAGCAGCTTCTCGCGCGAGCGCAGCTCCGCGAGGCGCTCGCGCAGTTCCTCGCGGATCTGCTCGATCGCGCGGTCGATACGCTCCTTGGGCGTCACGTAGTGCGATGACGGGTAGACGGTCAAGCGCGGCACCCGGCGCAGCACCTCGCCCGTCAGCGGGTCAAACCACGACAACGCCTCGATCTCGTCGTCGAACAGCTCGACGCGCACGGCCTCGCGCTCGGACTCGGCCGGGAAGATGTCGATCACGTCGCCGCGCACCCGGTAGGTGCCCTGTGACAGGTCGAGCTCGTTGCGCGTGTACTGCATGTCGACGAGGCGACGCAGGAGTTTGCGCTGGTCGAGCCGGTCGCCGCGGACGAGGTGCAGCACCATGCTCAGGTAAGCCTGCGGGTCGCCGAGGCCGTAGATTGACGATACCGTCGCGACGATGATCGAATCCGGTCGCTCGAGCAGCGCCTTGGTGGCCGAGAGGCGCATCTGCTCGATGTGTGCGTTGACCGACGCATCCTTCTCGATGAACGTGTCGGACGACGGCACGTAGGCCTCGGGCTGGTAGTAGTCGTAGTAGCTGACGAAGTACTCGACCGCGTTGTCCGGGAAGAACTCGCGGAACTCGCCGTAGAGCTGCGCCGCCAGCGTCTTGTTGTGCGCCATCACCAGCGTCGGGCGCTGCAGGCGTTCGATGACGTTTGCGATGGAAAATGTATTGTGGACGATCGCACCTCCATGCCCCGCGAGAAACGTCTCCGGTCCGGGGACCGACAGGTCATAAACGTACGGATGTGGATACGCGATCGGACGCACGCCCTTGACCTGCGTCCAGCGTACGCCGCATAGGATGTTTAACCGCTTCCATGTGCGCCACCACGCGAAATCGGCTACCCGTTGGTTGTCGGCAGCGGCGGCGAGGGCCGCGAGTAATCGACGCAGCAAACCCCGGCTCGGCCTCCGCTGGCTGCTCTCGATCAAGCTGATCGCACTGTGACGGACACCGCTCGACGCACCAAGATCCGACATCGTCAGGCGCAGTGAGACCCGCAACTCCTTCAAAGACTCGGGGCAGATGGGGACGACATCCACGTTCGTGTTCGTCTTGCGCTCCATATAAGTCCGCAGCTTGGCTGACTTTTCCGGGTGATCGAACCCGATGGAGTTGGCATACCGTCGGAGATCCTCCCCGCCGGACACGCAAACGTGGAAATAGATTCCACCCGTATGCGCTGAATTGGTGGCACGCTTGCGCCCTGAGCGCAGTCGCGCATGGACGCCAAACCGCTTCAGGGCGTACGCGAGGTCCGAAGCCAATGCCCGGCTCGCCGTTGTCGCGATGACCTCGCCGTTCGAGCCCACTGTCCCGTCGCCGTCGAAGTACGCGCGCAGCATCGTCGCCAGTGAAGCATCCGCGAGTTGTGGCCAGAAGTCGGGTAGACGCTTTGCGTGTGCTTTCGCGCCACACGAGGTGCCGAGCAGCCGCGCGAGCGCTGTCGATGACACGGTGTAGTCACTGCTCGGGCGGATGCGGTACGGAACACCGAGCGTCGCCAGCGACGCTTCGATCCGCTCGCGTAGCACCGGATGACGGTTCGCAAGAATGATGTACCCTCGCTGCGAATTGCCTTCCGCGACGTAGTAACCGAACAGGCGAAGCACTTCGTCCGAAAGTGGCAGTGCTGCAGGGATGCGGCAGCGCTCGAGTTTGCCACCGACGCGCCAGCCCGCAGCACTCCCGGCGCTGTAAAGGCCGAGCTGGATGAATTGATGGACCTTGATGCCCCGCCCGCGAATGCCCTTTCGCATTGCGAACAGCTTTCCATATGGATTGATGCCGCTGGTCCGCATGACGTTCACGAAATCGGCCTGCCCGCCGCTCGCGACATAGGCAAGCACGGACTCGTCCGCGAACACAGACAATTTCGTTTTGGACAGATATGGCAACACGTCGAGCACACGCAGATCGCCGGTGCTGCTCAGCGTCTCAGGAACGGGAATGTAGTCGGTCGCCTGGGCTTCCTCGGTGCGGATAAGAACGGGCACCCCGTCGCGCAGCACCCAGAGGTTATGGTCTCCCGTTAGAGTAATCGTGCGACCGCAGCGCGTTTCCAGCTCGAACATCCGCTGCGGGGCACGATGTCGAAGAAAAGCACCAACGCGATGAAGGCCCGCGGCTCCTCGTCGTACGTCAAAAGCCGGCGCTGAGAAGACCCGACCGACACAGCCATAGCGCTCCGTATCACCGCTGCCAACAGTGACAGCAGAGTGTTCGGTCATGAGCCTGTCGATGAACGGCCCCGCGCGGACCAGCGAAGCTCGGCTCCGCCCCTCGCAGTGCTCGACGATGTACATCTCATCGCCGTATCCGATACTCTTCCCACTGCCTGTCACTCCCAGCAGCGTCTGGTGCGAGAGTCCGTTCTCGAGACCCTCGATCAACCGAGCGATGGCCGCCGGCTGGTCGCCCGCCGGCTGATAGTCGGCTTGCAGGCGGAATTTTCGATCTTCCATGGTCATTCAACTAAGATACGCGTTCCCTCCCGTCCCCGGAACACACACCGTGCCTGTCGTCCTCGCCGAGCGCCTCAAGCGCGTCAAGCCCTCGCCCACCGTCGCTCTCACTGGCCGCGTCGCCAAGCTCAAGGCAGAGGGCAAGGACATCATCGGTCTCGGCGTCGGCGAGCCCGATTTCGACACACCCGTGCACATTGCCGACGCGGGTGTGGACGCGATCCGCAAGGGCTTCACGCGCTACACCGCCGTCGAGGGCATCCCCGACCTGAAGGACGCGATCATCGCGAAGTTCAAGCGCGACAACGGCATCGCGTATACGCGGCCGCAGATCCTGGTGTCCACGGGCGCCAAGCAGACGATCTACAACCTGTTCATGGCGGTGATCGACCCAGGCGACGAGGTGATCATCCCGGCACCGTACTGGGTCTCGTACCCCGACATCGCGCTGCTCGCCGAGGGCACGCCGGTCACGCCGTACGCGGGTCCGGACCAGGGCTACAAGATCACGCCCGCGCAGCTCGAGGCGGCGATCACGCCGAAGACGCGCCTCTTCATGCTGAACAGCCCGAGCAACCCGACCGGCGCGGCCTATACCAGCGCCGAACTGCACGCGTTGGGCGCCGTCCTGCGCCGCCATACCGACGTGCTGGTCGCGACGGACGACATGTACGAGCACATCTACTGGGCGAAGGAGCCGTTCGCGAGCTTCCTGACCGCCTGCCCCGACCTCTACGACCGCACGATCACGATCAACGGCGTCTCCAAGAGCTACGCGATGACCGGCTGGCGGATCGGCTACTGCGGCGGGCCGGCGACGATCGTCGAGGCGATGTCCACGATCCAGAGCCAGAGCACCTCGAACCCGTCGTCGATCGCGCAGAAGGCCGCCGTGGTGGCGCTGAACGGCGACCAGGCCTGCGTGGCCGAGATGAACAAGCACTTCAAGGCCCGGCACGACTTCTTCAATGCCGGCCTGAATGCGCTGCCGGGGTTCCGTGTGCTGCCCGGAGCGGGCACGTTCTATGCGTTCTGCGACGTTTCGGGCGCCATCCGCAACCTCGGCCTCGCAGACGACCACGAGTTCGCCGAATTCCTGCTGGACAAGGCCGGGGTGGCTGGCGTGCCTGGCACGGGTTTCGGCGCGCCGGGGCACATTCGCTTCTCGTTCGCGGTCAGCCCGCAGGCTCTTGAGAACGCGCTCGAGCGGATGGGTCGGGCGCTAGCGGGGCCTTGACCGCCGCCGATCTTGACGGCAACCGCCTCAATCCGGACACTACGCGCCCTCAAGTTCCGACATAGCTCAGCGGTAGAGCAGCTGACTGTTAATCAGCGGGTCCCTGGTTCGAATCCAGGTGTCGGAGCCAACCCCTTCTATATGTGTGATGCGGCTCACAGCCTGACCCCAGTCGGGCCCCGTAGGCTTGCCCATGGGAGTCTAACTTGCCGACCAATGGATGCTTAACCCAAAAAGGGACACGAACCTCGCCATGAGCGCTACAACTTTCCTTGATTCTCCTCTTTCCGACCGCA
>Ga0316622_100001611_pt1 | contig 14869 bp, 15 predicted proteins | sample OWC_Aug_OW2_C1_D_FD_207646 | JGI IMG/M metagenome (GOLD analysis project Ga0316622, IMG submission 207646) | Wetland soil microbial communities from Old Woman Creek delta, Ohio, United States - OWC_Aug_OW2_C1_D5_C | ecosystem: Environmental > Terrestrial > Soil > Wetlands | place: USA: Ohio... | reverse complement strand
AGCGCCATGCGCTGGCTATAACGTAGATCATTCAGGGCACGCGAATCGCCGGCATCGCTCGCGCTCGCACGGCGATAGTGGCGGAGCGAAACGTGGGACATTTCGTCGAGTTGGAGATGCGCTGGCGAACCCCTAGGTAAACTCTAGGTTAGAGTCTCGCATCAGATTCAACATGCCGTCGTGCGGCTTGCCACCCTGACACCCGGGAGTACTGTACGCATACTCACATTATGCGAGCGCAAGCAATTGATTATTGGAGGCGGGGGTCGGAATCGAACCGGCGTACACGGCTTTGCAGGCCGCTGCATGACCACTCTGCCACCCCGCCAGGGGTCGGGCGCACGGGAATGCGCCGTCAGCAGACTCCGGCCTACGCGGGAATGGAAACAGCCAGGAAGTGCCTGGGGTGGCACCAGCCGCTCCGCGAGGAATGACGCCGGAGACTCGTTGAAACTAAAAAGGGAAAACGAAGTGTTGCCACTTCGATTTCCCTTGCGAAACTGGAGCGGGAAACGAGGCTCGAACTCGCGACCCCAACCTTGGCAAGGTTGTGCTCTACCACTGAGCTATTCCCGCGTTCAACGAGAGCGGAATTATAAGGGTTTTTTATCTTCGTTCAAGCCCATCGACGGAACCGACCTGCGCAGGTAGTAGCCCATCGACCAGAGGGTCAGCAGGGCAGCCAGGTACATCAGGATGGTGCCAAGCGGTTGAATAGGGATACCGAACAAGGGCATGTAGAACAAAAGCATCAGGATTGCCGCCATCTGGCAACCGGTCTTGAGCTTGCCCAGGAAGTGCACGGCCACGTTGCGGCTCTGGCCGATCTTCGCCATCCATTCCCGCAGGGCTGAAATCGTGATCTCCCGGCCGATGATCACCACGGCGATCAGCGCGTCCACCCGCTGGAGGTTCACCAGCAGGATCAGGGCGGCCGCGACCATCAGCTTGTCCGCCACCGGATCCAGGAATGCGCCGAAGGCGGAGGTCTGGTTCAGCGCGCGCGCCAGGTAGCCGTCCAGCCAATCGGTGATAGCGGCGATGGCGAACAGCCCGGTCGCCGTGATGTTGCGCTCGGTCATCGTCAGCCAACTGTCGGGCACGTAGAACACCCCGATGAACAGCGGGATGAGCAAGATGCGCAGCCACGTCAGCAGGTTCGGCAGATTCATGTCCATGGGCCGATCCTCAGTGCAGGTGGCGGTAGATGCGGGCGGCCAGTTCGCGACTGATGCCGTCGACCTGGGCGATCTCGTCGGCGCTTGCGGCCATCAGCCCGCGCAGGCCGCCGAAGCGGGCGAGCAGGCGCTGGCGCCGCTTGGCGCCGATACCCTCGATACTCTCCAGCGTGGACGTCCGCCGGGCCTTGGCCCGGCGACCACGGTGGCCGGTGATGGCGAAACGATGCGCTTCGTCGCGGATCTGTTGGATCAGATGCAGTCCCGGATGATCCTTCGGCAACTGGATCGTGTCCTCGCGTCCCGGAATGACCAGCTGCTCCAGGCCCGGCTTGCGCGCCTCGCCCTTGGCCACGCCGACCACCGCAATCTGCCCGAGACCAAGTTCCTCGAGAACGCTCAGTGCGCTGGAGATCTGCCCTTTCCCCCCGTCGATGAGGATCAGGTCCGGCAACTTTCCCTCTCCGGACACGACCTTGCGGTAACGGCGATCGAGCACCTGGCGCATGGCGGCGTAGTCGTCGCCCGCGGCAATGCCTTCGATGTTGTAGCGGCGGTACTGATCGTTGCGCATGCCTCCATCATCCCACACCACGCAGGAGGCAACGGTGGCTTCTCCGCCGGTGTGACTGATGTCGAAACATTCGATGCGCTGCACGCTCGAGGGCAGCGACAGCGCGGCCTGCAGGCTGGCCAGTCGCGCCTCCTGCGTGGCCGCCAGTTGCAACCGCTGACCAATGGCGAGGCGCGCGTTCGTCTCGGCCATGGTGAGCCAGGCGCGGCGCTCGCCGTAGCCGCTGCTGCTGATTTGGACCTCGTGTCCGGTGTGCTCGCTCAGCAACGCGCTGAGCGCGGCGCTGTCCTCGATTTGCAGGTTGACCAGCACCAGCGGCGGCGCCTGCTTCCCCAGATAGTGTTGGCTGAGAAAGGCCTCCAGTGCCTGCTCCGGCGCATAGCCCTCGCCGTGATCGGGGAAGAAGGACTTGTCGCCGCGGTGAATGCCGCCCCGGACCGTGACCAGATTCACGCAAAGTGTCCCGCCTTCGCTCACCAGCGCGACGATGTCCACGTCGCGGGAACGTTCGCTGGCGACGAACTGCGTCTGGCGCACACCGCGCAGCGCGCGAATCTGGTCGCGATACTGCGCGGCCCCCTCGAAGTTCAGTTCATCCGATGCGCGCTGCATCTGCAACTCGAGCTTGTCCATGACCTCGTCGTCACGCCCCTGCAGGAACAGTTCGGCGTTGCGCACGTCCTCGGCGTAGGCGGCTTCGTCGATGGCGTTCACGCACGGCGCGGTGCAGCGGCGGATCTGATGCAGCAGGCAGGGACGCGAACGGTTCGCGAACACGGTGTCCTCGCACGTCCTGAGCTGAAACACCTTCTGCATGAGAGCGATGCTTTCGCGCACCGCGCTGGCGCTCGAGAACGGCCCGAAGTACCGGTTCTCCTTGTCGAGCGCGCCGCGGTAGAAGCCGAGCTTGGGAAACTTGTGACCGCTGATCTGCAGGTAGGGATACGACTTGTCGTCGCGATACAGGATGTTGTAGCGCGGCGCAAAGCTCTTGATCAGGTTGTTCTCGAGCAGCAGCGCTTCGGATTCCGAGCGCGTGACCGTGGTCTCGATGTCACGCACCTGCGCGACCATCAGCTGGATGCGTGGCTGGAGAGTGGCGGTACGCTGGAAATAGGAGGCGACCCGCTTCCTGAGGTCGCGGGCCTTACCGACATACAGCACGTCGCCCTCCTCGCCCAGCATGCGGTACACCCCGGGCAGGTGCGGCAGGCCCGCGACGCGCTCGGCAATATCTGGCGCCGAGCAAGCCTCGGCAGCCGACGCCGGTCCCGGGCTGCGCGCGTGCGCGGGAAGCTTGGTCATACGAACAGGGCCGTGGTCGAGAAATCAGGGCAGGGAGCGATTGATTATAGCGCCCCGCCTCCCGCTCCCGGCGTTCGCCGCGATGATGCAATCGCCGTTGACCCGCCCTTCCGGTAGAATGCGCCCCTTTTCCGCCCACATCGACCTCAGCCATGGCAAAAGTTCTCGCCACCGAAATCCGCGCCGGTAACCTCATCGAATGGGAAAAGCGCGTCTGGCGCGTGCTCAAGAGCTATCACGTGCACGTCGGCGGCCGCGGCGGCGCCTTCATGCAGGTGGAGATGAAGGACATCGAAACCGGCACCAAGGGCAACCAGCGCTTCCGCACTGACGAGAAGATCGAGCGCGCCTTCGTCGAGGGCCGCGAGATGGAATACCTCTATGACGACGGCAGCGGCTATGTGTTCATGGACAAGGAAAACTACGAGCAGCTCATCCTGTCCAAGGAACTGCTGGAAGGCCAGATCGAGTATCTATTGCCGAATACGATCGTGTTGGTGAACTTCCACAACGAGCGCCCGATCGGCGTGCAGCTCCCCCCCAGTGTCGTTCTCACCATCACCGAAACCGAGCCCACGCTCCGAGGCGCCACGGCGACGGGATCATTCAAGCCCGCCACCTGCGAGACGGGCCTGGTCGTTCAGGTTCCGCCTTTTGTCCAGCAGGGCGAAAAGATCAAGATCAACACCGACTCTGGCGAGTACATCGAGCGGATGTAGTAGCGGATTCGGCTTTCGCCGAAATGACGAGGACTCCCCTCACCCCAGCGGAAGCCGGGGTACCACGTCCTCCCCCGCATCGCAGGGTCGCGTGCGCACGAACGGAATCACTGCCGCCGATGCGGTTGGCTTTGGCGCCTCCAGCGCCCCGCACATGTCCGCGTTCTTCAGGTCGTTGAGCGCCGCGCTCAGCGTCTGGAATCGATCCCACATCAGGGTGTGGAGTCGGATCGCTGCACCCAGCGGTGTTTTCGCCTTGCGACGCTCCAGGTCGATTCGGCATTGCAGCCCGCGCAGGCGATCCTGCATCACCGGCGGGGCGGACGCGATCAAGATCTGGACGGCCTCTTTGCGGGCGCGCTCGAACTCCTCCGGATTCTCGCGCGCGAGCTTCAGCCAATGTTCCGGTTCGAAGTCCATGCGCCGAGTCTAGCAGCGGACCGGCCGCGCAACAGTCAAATCTTGGTCAGCGGCGCCGCACCAGCTGAATCACGGACTGCGTTCCGCCTTCCCCGGCGCCGGCCAGTTCGGGTTGCAGGGTCACGTGCTCGATGCCGAAGCGCTCGTGCAGGGTCCGCCGCGCCTGCGATAACAACAGCGGCCAGCCGTCGAGCCGGTCCACGCGGATGTGCGCGGACAAGGCGATCTGGCCCGATGAGATGTTCCAGATGTGCAGGTCGTGCACATCGCGCACTTCGGGCAGCTGCGCCAGCGTGCGGCCGACCTCGTCCAGGCGCAGATAGCGCGGCACGCCCTCCATCAGCACGTGCAGTGCCTCGCGCAGCAGGTGCAGCGTGGACAGCAGGATCAGCACGGCGATTGCGAGCGACAGGATGGGGTCGATCGGCTTCCAGCCGGTGAAGTGGATCACGGCTCCGGCGAGCACCGCGGCGAACGAGCCGAGCAGGTCGCCGAGCACATGCAGCAGCGCTGCGTGTTTGTTCAGGCTGGCCTCGCCGCGCGTCAGGACGAAGGCGACCGCGAGATTGAGCAGCAGCCCGAAAAAGGCCACGACCATGACCCCGAGCCCCTGTACGTCGGTGCCCGGATGCGTCAGGCGCTTGATCGCTTCGACCGTGATGAGCACCACCACGATTAACAGGGCGAGTCCGTTCAGGAATGCCGCGATGACCTCTGCGCGCGCGAGGCCGAACGAGTGCTTGCTCCCCGCCGGGCGCCGTGACAGCCAGGCGGCGAACCAGGCCAGCCCAAGGGCCGCTGCGTCGGAAGCCATGTGGCCCGCATCGCTGACTAGTGCAAGCGACCCGAACCACCAGCCGCTGACGAATTCGACAATCGCATAGCCCAGCGTGAGCGCCATGGCCCAGGCTAGCGCGTGCGTCGCGAGTCCCCGGCCGTGATTGTGGTCGTGATGCCTGGGCGCGCCGGGGGCACGCGCTTGATGGCCATGGCCAGGGCCGTGCACTTCGGGTCCGTGGTGATGGCCGTGCGCGTCGCTCATTGCGTAATCACGCGATGAGGGTGTCCGACACCGCGCGCGCGCGGCGCCAAGCGGCATCCGCGGTCAGGGCCGGCAGACCAACCGGTTCGGCCTGGGCGTACATTGCCTGCGAGCGCCGCTGCCATACAGGGCCGGATCGCCAACGCAAGCCGTCCAGAACTCGATCCGCGGCATCGGGTCGGTTGCATACCAGCGCCATGTCGCAACCGGCCCCGAGGGCAGCTTGCGCGCGCCCGAGCGCATCGCCGGCCACGCTGGCAGCTTCCATCGACAGGTCGTCGCTGAAGATCATCCCGTCGAACCCGAGCCTGCCACGCAGGATTTCTTGCAGCCACACGCGCGAGAAACCTGCTGGGCGCGCATCGATCTGCCGGTAGATCACGTGCGCCGGCATCACTGCCGGCAAACCCGCCGCGATCAGGCTGCGGAACGGGAAAATGTCTTCCGCGTCGATCTGCTCCAGCGGCCGATCGTCGATGGGGATTGCCACATGCGAGTCCTCAGCGGCATAGCCGTGACCGGGGAAATGCTTGCCTACTGCCGCCACTCCGGCGTGGCGCAGACCGCGCATCAGCGCCGCAGCGAGTTCGGCAACCGCCTGGGGCTGGCGGTGGAACGCGCGATCGCCGATCACCGTGCTTGGCCCATAGTGCAGATCGAGCACGGGCGTGAAGCTGAAGTCCACGCCGCTCGCAGACAGTTCCATTCCGATCAGGACGCCGAGCGCTTCGGCGTCCGCGCAGGCGCGTGCCGGATTGCTCTCCCAGCGCCGTCCCAGTTCCGCCATCGGCGCGATGCGGGTAAAGCCACTATGGAAGCGCTGCACGCGGCCGCCTTCATGGTCCACCGCGATGAGCAGGCGCGGCGTACGCAGCGCGCGAATCTCCAACGCGAGTTCGCGGATCTGTTCGGGGGAGACGAAGTTCCGGGCGAAGAAGATGACCCCGCCGGCCATCGGGTGCAGCAGCCGCCGGCGGTCCTCCGGGGTCAGCGCCGGACCCAGGACATCCAGGAACACCGGGCCGAGCGGGATGGAGGGCGCGCTCACGCCTGCTCCAGCACGACGAAGGCGCAGGCCATGCTCCGCTCGTGCGTGATGCTCAGGTGCTGCCGGCAGATGCCGCGCGAGTGCATCAACGCGCTGAGTGCGGGCGCCAGCTCCAGCACGGGGCGCCCATCAGCGTCGTGCGCAACGCCGATGTTGCGAAGGGAAGCGGGAGAGCGCACACCGGTGCCCAGCGCCTTCGCGAACGCCTCCTTGGCGGCGAAACGCGACGCGAGGTAGATAGGCTTGACGTTGCTGCGCTCGTAGCCAGGCCACTCGACGTCGGCCAGCACGCGACGTGCGAAGCGCTCGCCATGACGCGCCAGCATTGCTTCCACGCGGGGCACTTCCACCATGTCGGCGCCGATGCCGAATATCATGTGCGCCGCGCCTCGCGCATTAGTGCCTTCATCGCGCGCACGGCGTTCTCGAATCCGACGAACAGGGCGTGGCTGACGATGGCATGGCCGATGTTCAACTCCACGATTTGAGGAATAGCCGCGATCGGCTGCACATTCTGATAGTGCAGACCATGGCCGGCGTTCACGTGCAGGCCGAGTTCTGCGGCGTGATGCGCCGCTGTGCGCACGCGCTCCAGCTCGCGTGCCCGCGCGGTGCCGTCCTCGGCATCGGCGTAGTTTCCTGTGTGGATTTCGATCACCGGCGCACCGGCGCGCTTGGCCGCGTCAATCTGCGCCAGGTCCGGGGCGATGAACAGCGATACGCGCACGCCCGCATCGGCCAAGCGCGCGCAGGCAGTGCGCACGGTGTCGAACTGTCCGATCACGTCCAGCCCGCCCTCGGTGGTGCGCTCCGCGCGCCGCTCCGGGACCAGGCAGACATCATGCGGGCGCAGGCGCACGGCGATGCTGATCATTTCGTCGGTGATGGCGCTCTCCAAATTCATCCGTCCGGTCAGGGCATCGCGCAGCAGTTCGACGTCGCGGTCCTGGATGTGGCGCCGGTCCTCCCGCAGGTGCAGGGTGATGACATCCGCACCCGCAATCTCCGCCACCAGGGCGGCCTGCACGGGACTGGGATAGCGCGTGCCGCGCGCCTGGCGCAGCGTGGCGACGTGGTCGATGTTGACGCCGAGGAGGATCATGTGGGAAGCGCTCTCACAGTTGCTGCATCTCGCGCAGCAGCTGCCGGGTGTACAGCTCCTTGCCGCCGAGGTAGTGGTTGAGAATGTAGCGCATCAGGCCGCGTGCCTGCGGCATGAGGAGCGGATCGACATAATCGTCGCGCGCGATGGCGAGCAATGCCGCTCCTCTGAGCACCGGCACGGTCGCCTCGCCACCAAGCTCGTCGGCCGGCACCGCCCCGCGTTCGACCACATAGGCGTAGTCGCGCTCCGCCACGATGGGCGCGCCCTGCGCATCGCTCGCCAGCTGCAGGCCGTAACCCAGTTCGGTCAGCAGTAGCCGCTCGAAGCGGCGCAGCACCCGCGCCACCGGCTCGCCGGCGCGCAGCGCCGCCAGGGCCTGTTCGTACCCCTGGTACAGCACCTCGTGGGCATCATCGCGCGGCAGCAACTTGAGCAGCAGCTCGTTGAGGTAGAAGCCGCAGATCAGCGGCAGTCCGCTCATCTGCGCCTGGCCGCCCTGCCACTCGGCCCGGTGCAGCGCCTTCAGCTCGGACTTGCCGGACCAGGTCACCAACAACGGCTGGAATGCCATGAGCGTGCCGCGCAGCACCGAGGTCGGACGCCGAGCGCCCTTGGCCACCAGCCCGATACGCCCGCCGTTGCGTGTGAACAGCTCGGCCACGAGGCTGGTTTCCTTGAACGGATAAGTGTGCAGGACGTAACCCGGCTCCGCCTCGCGCACATTGCCGCGCGGACGGGGCGTGGGAGCGGGGGTATTCACGACGGGTTCGCAGACCAAGCCTGCGTCAATCATAGCCGAGGCGCTTCAGGGCGGCTGGGTTGTCCATCCAGCCCTCGCGCACTTTCACGAACAGTTCCAGGAACACCTTGCCGCCGAACAGCTTTTCCATGTCCTGGCGCGCCTGGGTCCCGATCGCCTTGAGCTTGTCGCCGCCCTTGCCGATCACGATCGGCTTCTGTCCGTCGCGCTCGACCAGGATGCTCGCCGAGATGCGGCGAAGGTTGCCCTCCTGCTCGAAGCGTTCGATCTCCACCGCCGTGGCATACGGTACTTCCTCGCCGAGCAGGCGGAACAGCTTCTCGCGGATCAATTCGGCAGCGAGAAAACGCTCGCTGCGGTCGGTCAGCTCGTCCTCGCCGTATATCGGGGCGCTTTCAGGCAGCAACTGGCGCAAGACGCGCAGCAGCACGTCGGCCTGCAGGCCGGTCTCGGCGCTGACCGGCACGATTTCGCGGAACGGATACGCGGACGACAACGAAGCCAGGAATGGCAGCAGCGCTGCCTTGTCGTCGAGGCGATCGATCTTGTTGACCACCGCGACTACCGGCGTTGCGTCGGGGATTCCGGTGAGGATCTTCTTGTCCTGGGCGCCGAATCGCAGCGCCTCGATCACCAGCGCCACCACATCGACCTGCTCCAACGCCTGAGTGGCCGAGCGGTTCATGTAGCGGTTCAGACGGGAGCCGTGCGCGGACTGGATCCCAGGCGTATCGACGAAGACGAACTGGGCGCCGGGCTGGGTCAGGATACCAATCACCCGGTCGCGCGTGGTCTGCGGGCGGCGCGAGGTGATGCTCAGCTTCTGCCCCACCAGGCGGTTGAGCAGCGTGGACTTGCCCACGTTGGGGCGTCCGACGATCGCCACGTACCCCGCCCGGAACGGTTCAGTCTGTTCACTCATGCCTGCTGCACGGCCAGTTCGTATGCCGCGCGCGCCGCCTCCTGCTCCGCCGCGCGACGGCTCGCTCCTTCTCCCAGGGTGCGGATCGCGAGATCCTCCACCGCACATTCGACCTTGAAGTACTGCTCGTGCGCCTGGCCCTCGACGCTCACCACCCGGTAGGCAGGCAGCGGCAGGCGCCGTCCCTGAAGATACTCCTGCAGCAACGTCTTGGGATCCTTCCCCAGGGCCTTGGGATCGAGGGCCTTGAGCAGGGGTTGGAAGATGCGGGCGATCAGGGCGGCAGCGGCGTCGAAACCGGCATCGAGATAGACCGCGCCGAAGATCGCCTCCAACGCGTCGGCCAGGATCGAGGGCCGGCGGAACCCGCCGCTCTTGAGTTCGCCTTCGCCCAGTTGCAGGTACTCACCCAAGTTCAGGTCGTGGGCCAGGCGCGACAGCGTGTCCTGGTTGACCAGGGAGGCACGAAGACGCGAAAGGTGTCCTTCGGGCAGCTTGGGAAAATGCTCGTACAGCAGCGAGGCGACGACACAGTTGAGCACGCCGTCGCCGAGAAATTCCAGCCGCTCGTTGTGTGGCGCGCCGAAGCTGCGATGAGTCAGCGCTTGGCGCAGCAGCTCGGGGGTGCAGAAGCTATGGCCGAGACGGGTGGTAAGGGCGCGCAGGGACATCCGCGCGCTACTGCATCGGAGCCGGGGCCCACGCTCGCTGCGACGGCTGCGGCGCGGTGCGCGCCGCGCGAGGGGTGCCCTCAGGCATCAGTTGGTGTTCTCCGCCACGAAATCGATGTGCGCGCTGATGTTGTAGAACAGCGGCACCAGTACGGAGTACTCGGCGCGGATCTGAAATCCCTCGCCAGTCTTGCTGATCTCCAGGTCGTTGCCGCGCAGCGAGCGGATGTCGTCGATCTGCGCGCGCCGGTTGAAGGCCGACACTACTTCCTTCACGGAGCCGCCGCGATTCTCCATGGCGATGTCGTTCACCACGCGTTTGACGGTGAAATACTCGATGTAGGACGGGGCGAGCTTGAAGCCGATGATGGCGACGAAAACGAGCACCGCCGAAACGATCAGCAGTCCGGTGATGGTCAACCCATGTTGCTTGCGCATGATTCCCTCCGCATCAATGAATCTTCGTTCCAACGCGGCTGAAATCCCCGAAGTTCCACCAGATCATGAAGGCCTTCCCGACGATGTTGCGATCCGGAACGAATCCCCAGTAGCGGCTGTCGCTGCTGCTGTCCCGGTTGTCGCCCATCAGGAAGTAATGCCCCTGCGGCACCTTGCACTCGAACCCGTTCTCCCGGTACTCGCAGCTTTCGCGGTTCGGGAACTGGTGCACGCTCGCCAACTGAATGGCCGGCACCTTGGGGTTGACCAGCACCGAGTGATCCGTCTCCCCGAGACGTTCGCTGAAGCGGTGGGCTTGAACGTAGTTCAGCCCGCCCTCCAGGTACTCGAACGTGCCGACGGAGTTCAGCGGAACCGGTTGCCCATTGACGGACAGCCGCTTGTCCCGGTAGGCGACCACGTCCCCGGGAATGCCAACCACGCGCTTGATGTAGTCCAGCGAGGGATCGTCCGGGTAGCGGAACACCATGACCTCGCCGCGCTTCGGTTGGTTGATTTCCAGCACCTTTGCGTTGATGACCGGCAGTCGGATTCCGTAAGTGAACTTGTTGACCAGGATGAAGTCCCCCACCAGCAGCGTGGGGATCATCGAGCCCGACGGTATCTTGAAGGGCTCCACGAGGAATGACCGCAGGACGAACACCAGCAGGATCACGGGAAAGAAACTCTTGGAGTACTCCACCCACCAGGGCTCGCGCCCCACGGTCTGGTGAACCTCCGCCAAGACCGCATCCTGCCTGGCTTGGTAATCGGCTTGCGTCTCTCCGGGCTTTAGGGCGAGCTTAGGTTCGGCCTGCCGAAGGGCCTCCTTGACCCGGGCCTGCCGCGCGGGTGCCAGAAAATACCGGTCCACCAGCCAGGCCCCGCCGGTGACCACCAGCAAGATCAGCATCCCCAGGGCAAAGTTCATAGGCCTCGCTCAGCGTTGATTTCTTCTACTTGCCTTCGACCTGCAGGATGGCGAGGAACGCCTCCTGCGGAATTTCCACCGTGCCGATCTGCTTCATGCGCTTCTTGCCGGCTTTCTGCTTCTCTAGCAACTTGCGCTTGCGGGTGATGTCGCCGCCGTAGCACTTGGCCAGCACGTTCTTGCGCAAGGCCTTGACCGTCTCGCGCGCGATGATATGCGAGCCGATCGCCGCCTGGACCGCCACGTCGAACATCTGCCTCGGGATGAGCTCTCGCATCTTGTCTACCAGTTCGCGCCCCCGGTACTGCGAGGTGCCGCGGTGGACGATGAGCGACAGCGCATCGACGCGGTCGCCATTGATCAGGATGTCGAGCTTGACCAGGTCGCCGGCGCGGAACTCCTTGAACTCATAGTCGAGCGAGGCGTAACCGCGGCTGACCGACTTGAGCTTGTCGAAGAAGTCCATCACCACTTCGTTGAGCGGCAGCTCGTAGGTCAGCATGACCTGGCGGCCCAGGTATTGCATGTTCTTCTGCACACCGCGTTTGTTGTTGCACAAGGTCATGACCGGACCGACGTATTCGCTCGGCATGAGGATGCTGGCCGTGATGATCGGCTCGCGGATCTCTTCGACCTTGGACAGGTCGGGCAGGCGCGAGGGGTTCTCCACCTCGAGCACGGTGCCGTCGCGCAGCTGCACCTGATAGACCACGGTGGGCGCCGTGGTGATCAGTTCCATATCGTACTCGCGCTCGAGCCGCTCCTGCACGATGTCCATGTGCAAAAGGCCAAGGAATCCGCAGCGAAAGCCGAATCCCAGCGCCTGGGAGGTTTCCGGCTCGAAACGCAGCGAGGCGTCGTTCAGGCGCAGCTTTTCCAGGGCGTCGCGCAGGGCGTCGTACTGATTGGCCTCGACCGGGTACAACCCGGCGAACACCTGGGGCTGGATCTCCTTGAAGCCGGGCAGCGGCTCCTGCGCGGGGCGAGAGGCCAGCGTGATGGTATCCCCCACGCGGGCATTCTGTAGTTCCTTGACCCCGGCGATGACGAACCCCACTTCGCCTGCGGACAATGACTCGCGCTGGACCGACTTCGGCGTGAACACCCCGACTTGCTCGCACAGGTATTGGGCCTGCATCGCCATGAGCAGGATCTTGTCCTTCGGGCGCAGCTCCCCGTCCACCACACGCACCAGCATGATGACGCCGACGTAGTTGTCGAACCAGGAATCGATGATCAGCGCCTTGAGCGGGGCCTTCGGGTCACCCTTCGGCGGGGGCATGCGCGTGACCACGCCTTCGATGACGTCGATCACGCCGTCGCCGGTCTTGGCGCTGCAGCGGATCGCGTCCTCGGCGTCGATGCCGATGATGTCTTCGATCTCCTCGATCACGCGGTCCGGGTCGGCCGAGGGCAGGTCGATCTTGTTGAGTACCGGCACCACGTGCACGCCCAGTTCGATCGCCGTGTAGCAGTTGGCAACGGTTTGGGCTTCCACGCCCTGCGAGGCATCCACCACCAGCAGCGCGCCTTCGCAGGCCGACAGCGAGCGCGAGACCTCGTAGGAGAAATCCACGTGGCCGGGCGTATCGATCAGGTTCAGCAGATAAACCGTGCCGTCGCGCGCCTTGTATCGCAGCGCGGCAGTCTGCGCCTTGATGGTGATACCGCGCTCGCGCTCCAGGTCCATCGAGTCGAGCACCTGGGATTCCATCTCGCGGTCGGACAGCCCGCCGCACAGCTGAATGAAGCGATCGGCCAAGGTCGATTTCCCGTGGTCGATATGGGCAATGATCGAGAAGTTCCGGATGTGCTGCATGGATATCGCTGGGAGGTCAGGCTCCCGCGGTTCGCAGGACAGGAGCAAAGGGCGCCGCCGAGGGGCGCGAGGTGCGGAGGCGGGTGTTGTGCAATGGACGCTGCCGCGCGAGCAGGCGAGAACGAAGCGCGGATTCTAGCGAATTTTTCCACTCTCCGGGCCGACTCGCTTGCATCGCGCACGAAACCGCATGCACCCCGAGCGAAGCTGCTCGTCATTGCGGCGAAGTCCCGGTCACACCGTGGCGACCACCCCGGCCGAAAAGCGTGGGTCCTGGCTTTCCGCCGGGACGACAACACCGTTCCAAGATTCCGGCGAAAGCCGGAATCTTGCCCGTCAGTTGCCGTTCAGCTTGAGCGGGATGTAGAGGGAGCCATCACCGCGCTTGATCAGCAGCGCCACGGTACGGCCCCTCTCCCCGCCGGTCAGGAGCTTGGTCAGATCCTCGACGGTCTTCACCTCCACGTTGCCGACCGCCGTGATCACATCGCCTTTGCGGATGCCGGCGCGCGCCGCCACACCTTCGGCGTTTTCCACCAGCACGCCGTTGGCGACGTTCAACTCCTTCTTGCGATCGGCGGGCAACTCGGCCAGGGTCAGACCGAGCTTGCCAATTTGCTCCGTCTGGGGCTTGCTGCCGCCCTGGGAGCGCCGGTTGGAGCGCTCGTCGGGGGTCTCACCCACTTCGATGGTCAGGTCCTTCGGGGCGCCCTTGCGCCAGATCTGCACGGGCACCTTGCTGCCGGGCTTGACCCCCCCGACGATACGGGGCAGTTCGTTCGAGTTGAGCACCTCCTTGTTGTTGAAGGTGAGGATGACGTCGCTCGCCTGGATGCCGGCCTTGTCCGCCGGACCGCCCTTCTCCACCGAGTTCACCAGCGCACCGACCGGGCGCGGCAGCCCGAACGAGTCGGCAAGTTCCTTGGTCACCTCCTGGATCACCACACCGATCCGGCCGCGGCTGACCCGTCCGCCGGTCTGCAGCTGCTTGGCGACGTCCACAGCCACATCGATGGGAATGGCGAACGACACCCCCATGAAGCCGCCGGTGCGGCTGAAGATCATGCTGTTGATGCCGACCACTTCGCCTTTCAGGTTGAACAGCGGTCCGCCGGAGTTGCCGGGATTGATGGCCACGTCGGTCTGGATGAAGGGAACGAAATTCTCCTGCGGCAGCGAACGGCCCTTGGCACTGACGATGCCGGCGGTGACGGTGTTGTCGAAACCGAAGGGAGAGCCGATCGCCACCACCCACTCACCCACGCGCAGGCTGTTGGGATCGCCGATCCGGGCCACCGGCAATGCACTCGCCTCGATCTTCAGCACCGCGACGTCGGTGCGTTTGTCGGTGCCGACGACCTTGGCGCGGAACTCGCGCTTGTCGGTCAGGCGCACGGTGATCTCGTCGGCCGCGTCCACCACGTGGGTGTTGGTCAGGATGTAGCCGTCAGCGCTGATGATGAAGCCCGAGCCGAGGGAACGCGCCTCGTAGTCGCGTTGCTGGGGCGGGCCGAAACGGCGGAAGAAGTCGAAGAACGGGTCTTCCTCGGCGCCGGGCGGCAAGGCCTGCTCGGCCTGGGCGCTGGAAGTGGTGCTGATGTTGACAACCGCCGGCCCCTGCTGGTCCGCGAGGTCGGCGAAATCCGGCAAGTTACGCGTCTGGGCACCCAGTCCGAGCGGCAGCCACAGCACGGCCAGGAGCAGAAGCTTTCTGAGCATGGTCCAAAGATCCTCAAGTGAAGACAGCAGGCGCGCGGCGCACCGGGCGCGTGAATACGGTCAGCGACCCTTTGGCGATACGGAATTGGCGATCTGCATCACGGTCACTGGCGGGGTTTCCCCCAGGACGGTGATGAGCTTATCCGAAAGCGGACGCGTGTAGATGCTTACGGCGCCCTGATGGGACAGGCCGGGGACGATTTTCGCGGAAGGCATCG
>Ga0316622_100001610_pt1 | contig 14870 bp, 12 predicted proteins | sample OWC_Aug_OW2_C1_D_FD_207646 | JGI IMG/M metagenome (GOLD analysis project Ga0316622, IMG submission 207646) | Wetland soil microbial communities from Old Woman Creek delta, Ohio, United States - OWC_Aug_OW2_C1_D5_C | ecosystem: Environmental > Terrestrial > Soil > Wetlands | place: USA: Ohio... | reverse complement strand
GGCGCCGACCGCGATCCGCATGCTGATGAAGGCGGGCGTCGAACTCGCGCGCGCCCGCAAGTATCCGGCGCTGCGACACCTCGTGAGCGTGGGCGAGCCGCTCAACCCAGAGGCCGTCGTGTGGGGTGTCGACGCATTCAGGATGCCGTTCCACGACACCTGGTGGCAGACCGAGACCGGCGCGATCATGATTGCCAACTACCCGTGCATGGACATCCGTCCCGGCTCCATGGGGCGTCCGATCCCCGGTGTCACGGCGGGCATCGTGCGGCCGCGCGAGGACGGTGGGGTGGAGGAGGTCACCGAGCCAGGGGCCGTCGGTGAACTCGCGCTCGAGCCAGGCTGGCCGTCGATGTTCCGCGGTTACCTGAACGAGGAAGAGCGCTACCGAAAGTGCTTCCGCGGCGGCTGGTACCTGTCGGGCGACCTCGCGAAACGGGATGCGGACGGCTACTACTGGTTCGTCGGGCGCGCGGATGACGTGATCAAGGCGGCCGGGCATCTCATCAGTCCGTTCGAGGTCGAGAGCGTGCTGATGACGCACCCGGCCGTCTCCCAGGCGGGCGTGATCGGCGTGCCGGATCCGGTGGCCGGCTCGGCCGTGAAGGCCTTCGTCGAACTCAAGGCCGGACAGACCGCAAGCGAAGCGTTGCGCAAGGACATCATGGCGCACGCCCGTCGCCAGCTCGGGGTCGCGGTCGCGCCGCGCGAGATCGCGTTCAGCGATCAACTGCCGCGTACGCGCAGCGGCAAGATCATGCGTCGGCTGTTACGAGCGCGCGAACTGGGTCTGCCCGAGGGCGACCTGTCCACCCTGGAGGGAGCGCCATGAGCGACCTGCCCGCCGGCATCACGCGAGAGCGTGGGCTGCACCTGCTGCGCCAGATGCTGCGCATCCGTCAGTTCGAGGGCCGCTGCGCCGAGCTCTACGGTGCCGGCAGTATCCGCGGGTTCCTGCACCTCTACGACGGCGAAGAGGCCGTCGCGGTGGGTGTCATGCAGGTGCTCGAAGCGGGGGACTCGATCGTCTCCACGTACCGCGAGCACGGCCACGCCATCGCGCGCGGCATCGCGATGGGGCCGTTGATGGCCGAACTCTACGGGAAGCGCACCGGGTGCAGCGGCGGCCGCGGCGGCTCGATGCACATCTTCGACGCGGCGACGCGGTTCTACGGCGGCAATGCAATCGTCGGCGGCGGGTTGCCGCTGGCGGTCGGATTCGCGCTCGCGTCGAAGATGCAGGGCCGGCACGATGTCGCGGCGTGCTTCTTCGGCGAGGGCGCGGCGGCCGAGGGTGAGTTCCACGAGTCGATGAACCTCGCGGCGCTCTGGAAGCTCCCGGTGCTGTTCCTGTGCGAAAACAACCTCTACGCCATGGGCACGGCGCTCGCGCGCTCGGAGTCGCAGACGGACATTCACGCCAAAGCGGCCGCGTATGGAGTGCGGTCGGCGGCCGTGGACGGCATGGACGTGTTCGCGGTCGAGTCCGCCACGCGCGAGGCGGCCGCGCATGCGCGATCGGGGCATGGGCCGACCCTGCTCGAACTGCGCACGTACAGGTTCCGTGCGCACTCGATGTTCGACGCGCAGTTGTACCGCGACAAGGCCGAGATCGAGGACTGGCAGACGCGCGGTCCGATCATCACGCTGACCACGCGCCTCAAGGCCGCGGGACTGATGACGGAGGACGATTTCCAGCGACTGCTGCATGAGGCCGACGCGGAGGTGCAGGTCGCGGTCGAGTTCGCCGAGGCCTCGGAGTGGGAGCCAGTGGAGGAGCTCACGCGGCACGTCTACGCGGAGGAGGCGAGACCATGACCGCCGCAACACGCATTACGTACCGCGAGGCCGTGAAGCAGGCGATCCGCGAAGCCCTCGCAGGCGACCCGCGTGTGTTCCTGATGGGCGAGGACGTGGGCAAGTACGGCGGTTGCTTCGCCGTCAGCAAGGGACTGCTCGCGGAGTTCGGCGAGGAGCGGATCCGCGACACGCCGCTCTCGGAATCCGCGTTCGTCGGGGCGGGCATTGGTGCCGCGCTCGGCGGAATGAAGCCGATCGTCGAAGTGATGACCGTCAACTTCAGCCTGCTGGCCATCGACCAGATCGTCAACAACGCGGCGACACTGTGCCACATGTCCGGCGGGCAGTTCCCGGTGCCGGTCGTGATCCGCATGGCGACCGGTGCGGGACGGCAACTGGCGGCACAACACTCGCACAGCCTCGAAGCCTGGTACGCGCATGTTCCGGGTCTCCGCGTAGTGGCACCGGCAACGATCGACGACGCGCGCGGCATGCTGCGTCCCGCGCTGGCGAGCCCGGACCCCGTGATCATCTTCGAGCCCATCTCGCTCTACAACATGGAGGGCGAGCTCACCGGGGCGGCGTCGAGTGCGAGCCTCACCGGTGCCCGCGTGCATCGGCCGGGGCGCGACGTGAGCCTGGTGACCTACGGGGCGAGTCTCTGGCGTTGCGTTGCGGCCGCGGAGGAATTGGCTGCGGGCGGCATCGAGGCAGAGATCGTCGACCTTCGCAGCCTGCGACCCCTCGACGACACGACGATACTCGACTCCGTACGCCGCACGCGGCGTGTCGTGATCGTCGACGAAGGCTGGCGCACCGGAGGCCTCTCCGCGGAGATCGCCATGCGCATCGTCGAGCAGGGCTTCTACGACCTCGATGCGCCGATCGCACGCGTGTGCACCGAGGAGGTGCCGATCCCTTACCCGAAGCACCTGGAAGACGCGGCGCTGCCGAGCCCGGCGCGCATCGTCGCCGCAGTGCGGAGGATGTCCAGCCATGCCCAGTGAATTCCGCATGCCCGCGCTCGGTGCCGACATGGAAGAGGGCACCGTGGCGCAGTGGAACGTCGCCCCGGGCAGCCGCGTGAAGCGCGGCGACGTGGTGGCGGTGGTCGAAACCGACAAGGGCGCGATCGACGTCGAGATCTTCGAGGACGGTGTCGTGCGCGAGCTGGTCGTGCAACCCGGCACGAAAGTGCCGGTCGGCACGGTGCTGGCGCTGATCGAGCGCGAAGGCGAGCTCGCGGCCCAGGCCGCGCAGCCGGCCCCGCCCGCCCCGGCCCCGGAGCGCGCGAAGATTTCGCCGGCGGCGCGAGTGCGTGCGCGCGAGCTCGGCGTGGATGTCGAATCCCTGCAAGGCAGCGGCCCCGGTGGCGCGATCACGCGCGAGGATGTCGAGCGTGCCGCACGTCCAGCACGCGCACCGGCTGCCGCGAAGCCGGCCGCGGCGGAAAAAGGCGGCGAAGTCGGCATGCGCGAGGCCATCGCGTCGGCCATGTCCCGCTCGAAGCGCGAGATCCCGCATTACTACCTGTCGCTGACGACGGACGTCACCCCGGCGGCGGACTGGCTCAGGACCCACAATGCAGCGATGCCTGTCACGGAGCGGCTCCTGCTGGCGGCGCTGCTCGTCAAGGCCATCGCGCTCGCCTGCCGCGACCTGCCGGGGTTCAGCGGTTACTACCGCGACGGCCGCTACGAGCCCGGTGCTGCCGTGCACGTCGGCGTTGCGGTTGCCATCCGCGGGGGCGGCCTCGTGGCGCCGGCGATCATGGACACTGCGGACAAGCCGCTCGGCGTGTTGATGGAAGACTTCCGGGGCCTCGTGACGCGGGCTCGGGCCGGCCGCCTGCGTGCAAGCGAGCTGGCGGCGCCGACCATCATCCTCACCAGCCTCGGTGACTCCGCCGTGGACACGGTGTTCCCGATCATCCAGCCGCCGCAGGTCGCGATCGTCGGGGCGGGCGCACCCGTGATCCGCCCCTGGGTGGTGAATGGCCAGGTGGTGCCGCGTCAGGTCCTCACGCTCTCGCTGGGGGCCGATCACCGAGTGACGGATGGTCGGCTCGGCGCGCAATTCCTCGCGCGTATCGCCGAGTTGCTCGCCACGCCGCAGGAACTGTGAGGTTACCCGCATGAACCGCGACGAACTCGCCACCCGCCTGCTCGAGCTGCTCACGGAGATTGCGCCCGACGTCGACCCCTCGACCGTGATTCCCGGCGTCGATTTCCGCGACCAGTTCGACTTCGATTCGATGGACACGCTCAATTTCGCGATTGCGCTGCACCGCGACTTCGGCGTGGACGTACCGGAAGCCGAGTACTCGCGGCTCGCGGGCCTGGACAAGTGCGTGGCGTACCTTTCCGGGAAGATCGGTGAATCCGCTCCCTGATCCCACTACGATTAGAGCTGCATGCTGGACGTCCGCAATATCACCAAGACATACGGCGGCGCCGGCGGAAGGCGGGTGCTCGATGGCGTCGGGTTGGAGGTGCGGCCCGGTGAGTACGTCGCGATCGTCGGCGAATCCGGTGTCGGCAAGTCGACGCTGCTCAACCTGATCGCGGGTCTCGACGTGCCGGACTCCGGCGAGGTCCTCCTCGAGGGGCAGGACCTTGCGCGCCTCGACGAGAACGCCCGCACCCTCGTGCGCCGCGCGCGCATGGGGTTCGTGTTCCAGGCCTTCCACCTGCTGCCGCACCTGAGCGTCGCGCGCAACGTCGGCCTGCCCCTGGCGTTGAACGGCCAGTCGGGGACGGAAGCATCGCGCCGCGTGCACGAACTCCTCGCAGCCGTGGGCCTGGCGGATCGCGCGGACAGCCTGCCGCGCGAGTTGTCGGGTGGTGAGATGCAGCGGGTGGCGGTCGCGCGGGCCCTGGTGCATCGCCCGGCGCTGGTGCTTGCCGATGAGCCCACGGGCAATCTCGATCCGGACAATGCGGCGGTGATCCTCGAGGTCCTCCGCGCGCAGATCAAGCGCGACAATGCGGCCGGCGTGCTGGTGACGCACTCGGCCAACGCGGCGGCCACCACCGATCACATCCACGAACTGACGCGCTCCGGACTGCGCGAGCGGCGGGCGGCGGCAGGGTCATCGTGACGCGAGCGCGGACTGCACCCGCGCTCGGCGCGAGGCTCGCGCTCCTCGAGGCGGCTGCGATCGGGCCACTGCGGCAGGTGCCCGGCCGCACGGTGCTCGCCGTCGTCGCGATCGGGCTCGGCGTGGCTCTCGGTTTCTCCGTGTACCTGATCAACCGTGTCGCGGCGGACGAAGTGCAGGTCGCGTCGCGCAGCCTGTTCGGGATGGCGGACCTGTCGGTGCAGGCACCGGGGCTGGGTTTCGACGAGGAGCTGTTTCCAAGACTGGCGGCCGTCGAGGGCATCGCGGCTGCGAGCCCGGTCGTCGAGGTGCAGGCGCGCGTGCCGGGCGACGATCGTCCGCTCAAGCTCGTCGGGATCGATCCGTTCAGGATCGCGAAGCTGCAGCCAGCGCTTGGCGCAGCCGGCGCCACCGCCGCGCAGGGATCTGGCCTGCTGTCCGACGATTCGGTCTGGCTGAGCCCGGCGGCCGCGCAGGCGTTCGCGCTGCGCGTCGGTGACGAGTTCGAAGTCCAGGTGGCACTCGACGTGGTGCGGCTCCACGTGGCGGGCCTGCTGCCGCCCGGCGAGTACCGCCAGCCGCTGGGCATGCTCGACATTGCTACGGCGCAGTGGCGACTCGACCGCCTCGGCCGACTCGACCGCGTCGACCTCCGGCTCGAGGCGGGTGCGGACCTCGTGGCAGTCCAGTCGGCCATCCGTGCGCTGCTGCCACCGGGCGTCCAGCTCACGACACCCGGGCAGGCGAGCGACGATGCGGTTCGTCTCTCGCGCGCCTATCGCTCCAATCTCACCGCGCTCGCGCTCGTCGCGCTCTTCACGGGTGCGTTCCTCGTCTACGCGACGCAATCGCTCGCCGTCGCCCGCCGCCGCCGCGAGATCGCGCTGCTGCACGCGATGGGAATGACGGTGCGCGAGCAACTTGGCGCCTCACTGCTGTCGGGCGCGATCGTCGGTACGCTGGGCGCGGCGCTCGGCATCGTGCTTGGGGTCATGGTGGCGAAGGCCGGGCTGACTGCCTTTGGCGCGGATCTCGGCGCCGGGTATTTCCGCGGCGTTGCGCCGCCGCTCGCCGTGCATCCGATCGAGACGGTCGTGTTCTTCCTGCTCGGGGTCGGTGCGGCGATCGCGGCGACGCTCGGGCCGGCGCGCGAGGCGGCATCGGTGCCCGCGGCCACGGCATTGAAGGCCGGTGACGAGGCGCCGATCGCCGCACGACGGCACGGCATCATCGCGCTGATCTTCGTAATCGCGGCCGGCGCGGCGCTGCTGCTGCCGCCGCTCGAGGGAATCGCGCTGCCCGGCTACACCGCCATCGCCTGCCTGCTGCTGGGAGCCGTGTTCCTCGCGCCGAGCCTGTCGCACTTCGTCTTCGAACGGCTGCCGCTCGGTGGGCCCGCATGGCGGCAGATTGCGGCTGCGCAGCTGCGCGGCACGGCGCGCCGCTCCACGGTCAGCATCGCTGCCGTCCTGGTGAGCTTCAGCCTGATGGTGGCGATGGGGATCATGGTGTACTCGTTCCGCAACTCGCTCGACGCGTGGATGCAACGCATCCTGCCGGCGGACGTCTACGTGCGGGCGGGGCCGTCCGGCCAGACGGGATTCCTGGACATCGCGGCACAGGCAGTCATCAAGGGGACGGCAGGAGTGGCGCGCGCGGACTTCGTGCGCTTCCAGGACGTCGTGCTCCCGGGCAGCCGACTGCCGCTCACGGTCATTGCGCGTCCGATCGACGCGGAGCGGGCGGGCGAGGTCCTGCCCATCCGGCGCTCCGATCCGAAACCCGCGCCACCGGGCACGGTTCCCGTGTGGGCCTCCGAGGCTGCACTCGACCTGCGCGGGTTCGACGTCGGCACCGTGTTCGATCTGCCGCTCGGCGGCCAGACGATCAAGGCGAGCGTGCGCGGGTTGTGGCGCGACTACGAGCGGCCCGGCGGCTCGGTCGTCGTGCCGCGCGACATCTTCGTGCGCTACGCCGGCGACTCCCGTGCCACGACGGCCGCACTCTGGCTCGAGGACGGAGTCGAACCGGACGAGGTTGCAGCGCGTATTCGCGCAGCCCTGCAGCGGGGAGGCGAGTACGAGATCGCGGCGCCGCGCGACATCCGGCAGCGCTCGCTGCGCGTGTTCGACCGCACGTTCGCCGTGACCTACCTCCTCGAGGCGGTGGCCGTGCTGATCGGGCTCTTCGGCATCAGTGCGAGCACGAGTTCGCAGGTGCTGGCGCGCCGTGGCGAGTTCGGCATGTTGCGCCACCTCGGTATCACCCGCGGCGAGATCGGTCGGATGCTCGCGTTCGAGGGCGCGGCGCTCGGTGCCGTCGGCGTCGTGACGGGCCTGGTGGTCGGCGGGATCGTCAGCTTCATCCTCATCTACGTCGTGAATCGGCAGTCGTTCCACTGGACCATGGACGTGCACGTGCCGTGGCTGCTGCTCGGTGCCCTGAGCGTCGTACTCGTGGCGGCCGCCGCGTTGACCTCGGCGATCAGCGGACGACAGGCGATGGGGCCGGACGTCGTGCGCGCGGTCAAGGAGGACTGGTGATCCGCTGGCTGGTGGCACTGCTCGTTCTCGCGCTGCCCGTGCACGCGGAGGTCGAGTACCCCGCGGTCGTGCCGGGCGTCGAACTCCAGCTGCCGCGCGACGAGGGGTCGCACCCGGCGTTCCGCATCGAGTGGTGGTACGTCACGGGATGGCTGGAGGACGATGCGCGGCGGCCACTCGGCTTCCAGGTGACGTTCTTCCGTGTGCGCCCGGGCCTCGGCGAATCGAACCCGAGCCGCTTCGCGCCGAGCCAGATCCTGTTCGGGCACGCCGCCATCGCGGAGCCGGGGCACGGCAAGCTGCGCCATGCGGAGCGCTCGGCGCGCGCCGGCTTCGATCTCGCGTTCGCTCGCGAAGGGCGCGTCGACGTCAGGCTCGACGACTGGGCGTTGCGACAGGTAGGCGATCGTTATCGCGCGGTGGTTCGCGGCGAGGAGTTCCTGATGGAGCTCGACCTCGATCGTGTGCAACCGCCGCTGCTGCAAGGGAGTCGGGGATTCAGTCGCAAGGGGCCGAGCCCGTCGTCGGCAAGCTACTACTACAGCCTCCCGCACCTGTCCGTGAGCGGCGACGTGACGATCGACGGGCGCGTGAGGCGGGTCAAGGGCGAGGCGTGGTTCGACCACGAGTGGTCGAGCGACGTGCTGGATGACCAGGCGCGCGGCTGGGACTGGATGGGCGTGAATCTCGACGACGGCGGCGCGCTCATGGCGTTCCGGATGCGCGATGCGGCGGGCGGCAAGCGCTGGGCTGCCGCCACGCTGCGCGCCGCGGATGGCAGCGTGACCACCTTTGCGCCCGAAGACGTCGAATGGACGCCGGTCAGGACGTGGCGCTCGCCGCGCACTGGAGTGCAATACCCGGTGCAGTGGCGCGTGCGCGTCGGCGACCGCCAGTTCGCGGTCGAGCCGCTGATGGACGATGCGGAGCTCGACTCGCGCTCGAGCACCGGCACGATCTACTGGGAAGGGCCCGTGCGGTTGCGCACGTCCGATGGCAAGCCGGTCGGCCGCGGCTACCTGGAACTGACTGGCTACGGAGGTGCCGGGTTTAACTTTTGAAACGTATTGCGGCCGGCATCGCCGGCGTGCAATACGTTTCAAAAGTTAAACCCGGCACCTCTCAGAGCGCTCTCGCGCTGAACGTGTCGCAGGCCTCCGGCGTGCCGGCTTCCAGCCCCTCGCGGAACCAGCGCACGCGCTGCTCGGAACTGCCGTGGGTGAACGCATCCGGCACCACACGCCCCTGCGTTTCCCGCTGCAGCCGATCGTCGCCGATCGCACTGGCGGCATTCAGGCCCTCCTCGACGTCGCCGGCCTCGAGCAGCTGCCGTGACTTCGCGGCGTGATTCGCCCACACGCCCGCGAAGCAGTCCGCCTGCAGTTCCAGGCGCACCGACAGCTCGTTCGCCTGTGCCTGGCCAGCGCCCTGCTGGGCGTCGTGCACTTGCGCGGAAGTCCCGACGAGGTTCTGTACGTGGTGGCCGACCTCGTGCGCGATGACGTAGGCCTGCGCAAAATCCCCCGGCGCGCCGAAGCGCTGCGACAGGTCGTCATAGAACGACATGTCGATATAGACCTTCTGGTCGAGCGGGCAATAGAACGGCCCCATTGCCGACTCCGCCGTCCCGCACCCCGACTGCACGGCCCCGGTGAAGAGCACGAGGGTTGGCTCGACGTACTGCACGTTGTACTGCGGCAGGATCGCGCGCCACGTCTCTTCAGTGTCCGCCAGCACGACGGCCGTCAGCTCGCGCAGCTTCGCCTCCTGCGCGCTTTCCTGGTACGGCTCCTCCGTCTGCTCCATCTGCACCTCGGGCGCCTTTGTCGCCATGCCGAGGTAGGGCCGGGGGTCGACGCCCATCATGCTCAGCACGACCAGGAACAGGACGCCTCCGATGCTCAATCCAATGCCCGTGCGCACCGGGCGCATGCCGCGGCGATCCTCGATGTTGCTGCTCTGGCGGCGTCCTCGGAGGTCCATGCGATGCGCTCCCTGTGGATCGGTGGACGGGCAGGAGCGCATAGCTTACTCCCCCCGCCCGGCGCAAGCGCCGGACGGCGGCCCCGTGATAACGGTTCAGGGATTGTCAGGGTCGGCTGAACCCGACTCAACCCAGACCCCGTAGCTGCACTTGAGCAGTTGCGAGCCGCTCACGACATACGTGCCGTGCGGGTAGCTAGTGCCGTTGAAGTGGCAGACCGGCTCGCCGGGCACCTGCTGGCGCACCACGTCGGTGTCCTCGTCTTCTTCCTCGGCGATCGGCGAGTTCTGCAACTCGGGATCCTGCGCGCCTACGTGCGGAATCCTGGGGTTGTGCAGCATGGCGGTGCTCCCGTCTGGAGTTGATTCGAGCTCGTCCAAGTCGATCTTAGCCCTCTCGAGCGGGCCTCGGTCACTGTCGGAAAACCCTCACATCTCCGGTGCTTCCATGGGTGACGCTTTTTCCTTCTCGGGCACTTCGGTCATGGTCGCCTCGGTTAGCAGCAGGACGCTCGCGACGGAGACGGCATTCTCGAGGGCGATGCGCACGACCTTGGTCGGATCGACGATCCCGGCCTCGAACAGGTCCACGTACTCCTTGCGGGCGGCGTCGAATCCGACCGGCCCGGTGGAGGACACCATGCGGTGTACGACCACGCCGCCATCCACCGCCGAATTCTCCGCGATCTGCCGCGCCGGCGTTTCGAGCGCGCGCTTCAGGCACTGGACGCCGGTCCGCTCGTCGCCGTCGCATTCGGCTTCGAGCTTCGCGACGGCGTCGATGCACCGGATCAGGGCCAGCCCGCCGCCGGGCACGATGCCCTCGGCCACCGCCGCCTTCGTCGCGCTGATGGCATCGTCGAGCGCGTCCTTCCTGGACTTCATCTCGGACTCCGACGGCGCACCCACCCGGATCACCGCCACGCCACCCGCGAGCTTGGCCAGCCGCTCCTCGAGTTTCTCCTTGTCGTAGTCGCTCGTGGCCTTGTCGATCTCGCGGCGGATCTGCGCCATGCGCCCCTCGATCGCCTTGCGGTCGCCCGCGCCGCCGATGATCGTCGTGTCGTCCTTGTCCACCACGACTCGCTTGGCGTGGCCGAGCTGCGCCAGCTGCACGTCCTCGAGCTTGATCCCGAGTTCCTCGGATACCAGTTGCCCGCCGGTGAGCACGGCCATGTCCGCAAGCATTGCCTTGCGCCGGTCGCCGAAGCCGGGCGCCTTCACCGCGACGCACTTCAGCACGCCCCGGATCTGGTTGACGATCAGCGTGGCGAGCGCCTCGCCCTCGAAGTCATCCGCGACCAGCAGCATCGGCCGGCCGGACTTTGCCACCTGTTCGAGTAGCGGAATCAGGTCCTTCAGCAGGTTCACCTTGCGATCGGTGAGCAGGACGTACGGATCCTCGAGCACGGCTTCCATCTTTTCCGGGTCGGTGATGAAGTACGGGGAGGTGTAGCCGCGGTCGAACTGCATGCCCTCGACCACTTCGAGCACGGTCTCCGTGGTCTTCGATTCCTCCACCGTGATGACGCCTTCGCCGCCGACCTTCTCCATGGCATCGGCGACGAGGTTGCCGATCTCCGGGTCGTTGTGCGCGGAGATCGTTGCGACCTGCGCCTTCTCCTTGCGCGTGCTGACCTTCCGCGACATGTCCTTGAGGGCGGCCACGGCAGCCGCTAGCGCACGATCGAGCCCGCGCTTCAGGTCGATGGCGCTCGCGCCCGCGGTCACGTTGCGAACGCCATCGGCAAAGATCGCGTGCGCGAGGATCGTGGCGGTGCTGGTGCCGTCGCCCACGAGATCGCCGGTCTTCTCCGCCGCCTGGCGCAGCATCTGCGCACCGAGGTTCTCCTCGGGATCCTTGAGTTCGAACTCCTTGGCGATCGCCACGCCGTCATTGCAGACGACGGGTGTGCCCCATTTCTTCTGCATCAGTACCGACTTCGACTTGGGGCCGAGGGTGATGCGCACGGCCTCCGCGAGCTGTGTTGCGCCGCGCAGTATCTTTTCGCGCGCCGCCGAGCGGAACAAAACCTGTTTGTGCGACATGCCCCAACTCCTGTATCCGGGCCGACGGCTCATTCTTGCCCCGATCGGCGCCAGCCGGAATACGCAGAAGCGGCAGCAGCGGCGGCCGAAAAGCTCCGTTTAAACAGGCAGTTATGTCATGACGGGGCGCGGGGAACTACAATCCACCGCATGCACGACTGGAGCTTCGAATTCCTGCGCAGCCAGATCGTCGGCATCGACTCGGCGTTCGACACGCCGTTCGGCCGGCGCCTAATGGTCTATTGCGACTACACGGCCTCGGGGCGCTGCCTGATTTTCGTCGAGAAATACCTGCAGAGCCTGCAGCGCGTCTACGCCAATACGCACACCGAGGACGACCTCACCGGCCGCAGCATGAGCCGCCTGCTGCACGAGGCCGAGCGGATGATCAAGCGCGCGGTCAATGCGGGCCCGCATGGCCGCATCGTCGCCTGCGGCACGGGCGCCACCGGGGCGATCGACAAGCTGCAGCAGATCATCGGCGTGTCCCTCTCGCCGGCGACGCGCAAGGTGGTCGGCGACGAACTGCGCGAGTTCATGGGCGAGGAACGATTCGAGGCGTTCCGGCAATTCCAGCAGGCCCATCAACCGGTCGTCTTCGTGGGCCCCTACGAGCACCACTCGAACGAGGTGACGTGGCGTCAGGGGCTGGCGACGGTCGTTGAGGTCAATCTCGCGGCGGACGGCGGCATCGACCTCGCGCACCTCGAATCGCTGCTGAAGGACCCGGCCTACCAGGGACGCATGCGCATCGGCTCGTTCTCCGCCGCGTCCAACGTCACGGGCATGCGGTCGCCCGTGCACGAGATCGCGCGGATGCTGCACGCACACGGCGCCTACGCGTGCTTCGACTACGCCGCCAGTGCGCCCTACGTCGAGGTCGACATGAATCCGGCGCCGGGCCCGGACGGCGGGGATGCCTCGATCGACGCGGTCTTTCTCTCGCCGCACAAATTTCTCGGCGGACCGGGTTCCAGTGGCGTGCTCGTCTTCAACGAGCGCCTGTACCATCGCGAACTGCCGCCGAGCGTCGGGGGGGGCGGCACGGTCGATTATGTGAGTCCATCCGACCAGGACTTCATCGCCGACATCGAGGAACGCGAGAAGGCAGGCACGCCCGGCGTGCTGCAGACACTGAAGGCGGCGCTTGCGCTCGAGCTGAAGCGCCGCATCGGACCCGAGCGCATCGAGGCCCGCGAGCAGGAACTGCTGTCACGAGCCATGCAGCGGTGGAGCGTTCACGAGCGCATCGAGATCCTCGGCAACCCCGATCCCGGGCGGCGCATCGGCATCGTGTCGTTCAACCTGCGCGACCCGCGCGGCCGCTACCTGCATCCCAAGTTCGTCACGGTGCTGCTGAACGACCTGTTCGGCATCCAGTCGCGCGCCGGCTGTTCCTGCGCCGGACCGTACGGCCATCGCTTGCTCGGCATCGACCTGCCGACCTCGGAGCTCTACCGCGACTGGGTCCGCAAGGGCTTCCAGGGCATCAAGCCAGGCTGGTGCCGCGTCGGCTTCCACTATGCGATGGACGACGTCGAGGCCGACTACGTCGTGGACGCAGTCATGTTCATTGCCGACCACGGACACCGTTTCCTGCCGCTGTACGACTTCGATCCGAACACCGGCATGTGGAGCCACCGCGAGTACCGGGAGACGCACGCCGCGTTCTCACTCGATGCCGCGTTGCAGGCGACGGGCTGCGACGCGACGGCGCTGCCGGCCGACACGCGCAAGCGGCTCTATGGGGAATGCCTGGCCGAGGCGCGCGCCTGTGCGGAACGGCTGGGTGAACCGGCTGCGGGCGCAACCGATCCGGCGCAGGTCGGCTTCGGCGAGCTGCAGTTCTTCAACGTCGGTTGATCTCGCCGTCGAGCGCCGCCGCCCTTGCTATCCTGCGCGGCGTGAATCTCGGACCCCTCGCCTATGGCTTCCGGGCGTTCTTCCTCGCTGCCGGATTGAGTGCGCTCGTGCTGGTGCCCTGGTGGGCCGCGGCGGCTTGCTGCGGCCTGCCAATCACGACCGCGTGGCCGGGCAGCCTGTGGCACGGTCACGAGATGCTGCACGGGTTCGTCGTTGCGGCGATCGCGGGATTCCTGCTCACCGCCGTGCCGAGCTGGACGGGCCGGCGCGGTTTCGCGGGCGCGCCGCTCGCGTTCATGGCATCGACGTGGCTGCTGGGCCGGCTCGCCGCCGCCGTGGCCGGCCACGTCCCCGCCGCGCTCGTCGCAGCGGCGGATCTCGCATTCATGCCGGTGCTCGTGGCCTGGATCGGCCCGCCGCTCGTCCGCGAGCGCAACCGCAACACGCCACTCCTGGCCGTGCTCGGCGGGCTGTGGGCCGGCAACGTGGTCTTTCACTTCGCGCTCTGGCGCGGCGACACCGCCCTCGCGCGCGAGACGTTGCTCGCGACGGTGAACTTCGTCCTCGTGCTCATCACCGTAATCGGCGGGCGCATCACGCCGTCGTTTACCGCCACGGCGCTGCGACTGCGCGGCGCGACGGCGACGGTGCGTGCTGCACGCGCGATGACACCGCTCGCCGTCGGCGTGATGGTGGCGGTCGTCATCGTGGACATATTCGCGGGCGGCAGCCGGGTCGCGGGATGGCTCGCGCTCGTCGCCGTGGCGGTGCAGTTCGGGCGGCTTGCGCAGTGGCAGGGTCACCGCACATTGCGCGAACCGATCGTGTGGATCCTGCACGTCGCGTACCTGTGGATTCCGATCGGGCTGCTGCTCAAGGGCATGGCGCTGCTCGGCATCGCGGGAGGGGCAGCGGGTTGGCTGCACGCGCTCACAGCCGGGACGATCGCGACGATGATCTTCGGCGTCATGACGCGCGTGTCGCTGGGACACACGGGGCGGCCGCTCGTCCTGCCGCGCGGCGTGGTGGCGGCCTATGTGCTCCTCACGGGGGCGGCCCTGCTGCGGGTGTTTGGCGCCGTGGTGCCGACGGTCGCGTACACCCGGACGGTCGCGGCCAGTGCCGCGCTTTGGGCGGCCGCGTTCGCGGTGTTTCTATGGCAGTACGGGCCGATCCTCTGGCGGCCGCGGCCGGATGGACGGTCGGGCTGAGCCAGGACGTTTCAGCGGAAACGTCCCGCACCTCTCCCGCTTGCGGGAGAGGTCGCCCGCAGGGCGGGTGAGGGCGATGTTCCTCATCCTGCCGCCAGCAGCTTGAACCCCGGCAGCTTTGCCGCCTTGCGGTCGAAGGTGACGGTGTGCTCGCAGCCGGCAGCGACGTTGGTTCGAGCCAGCAGGCAGTCGGTGAATCCCGCGGAAGATTTCTCGAAGTCGTCCGCTGCAACATGTACGTCGTCAGCCGACTCGATCTCGAGTTCGGACACGTGCAGGATCCCGCGGATCGCGCCTGCAATCTGCGAACGGTCGTAGTCG
>Ga0316622_100001609_pt1 | contig 14875 bp, 8 predicted proteins | sample OWC_Aug_OW2_C1_D_FD_207646 | JGI IMG/M metagenome (GOLD analysis project Ga0316622, IMG submission 207646) | Wetland soil microbial communities from Old Woman Creek delta, Ohio, United States - OWC_Aug_OW2_C1_D5_C | ecosystem: Environmental > Terrestrial > Soil > Wetlands | place: USA: Ohio... | reverse complement strand
CGTCGAGCAGGAACTCGTTGTTGCGGTTCTGGCCGCCGTTCATCGACCAGTCGGCGAGCGCGCCGTTGTCGAAGGGGCGGAGGTAGATGGCCTGGGCGTTGTAGGTGACGCCGGCGACCAGCGTGGCAAGCGCCATCGGGCTGCGGGACTGCAGCGGCAGCTCCGCGACGCGGGCGGCGTCGATGACGGTGCCGCGGCTCGCATTGCTCGTTTCGAGAAGTGGCGATTCCGCCGTGACCGAGACCACCTCCGTCACGCCGCCAATAGCCATCTCGACATTGATGGTCGCGGTCTCGTTGACCTGGAGCACCATGCCCGACCGGGTGTGCTTCTGGAACCCCTCGAGTTCGACCGTCATCTCGTACCGGCCGGGGCGAAGGAACGGCACCGTGTAGGCGCCTTCGGCGTTGGTGGCTGCCGTCGCCACTTCGTTCGTGTCGGTATTGCGCAGCGTGACGGTTGCACCCGGAAGGGCGCCCTGGTTGCTGTCGACGATTGTGCCGCGAACCGTCGCGCGGAACTCCTGCGCCGCCGCGTGGGCGCCAGCCAGCGCCAGAAGTGAACAACAGACTGCGACAGCGCCGAGAAGTCGTAGGAGCTTCATGAGACCTCCTGCCATGGGCGAGTCTGCGTGCGTGAACCGGCGAGAACGTCCGAGACGCAGGTCGGGTCTGGCTCCGTCCGACAGCAGGTCGGGCGTCGAAGGGCCGGCGCTTCTCGGCCCTATGCTACCGGTTCGCATCCTCAACGCAATGAGGGAATGGGTCAATTCCTGTAGAATACCGGTCAGCCCCTGAAGCCGACGCAGCGGGTTTTTGATGACGGCATCCTCACATGGTTTGGATCGCCTGTTTCTCACGGTTTAGAAATCCGGCCACGCGCCTATGCCGAGCAATCGCATCGTTCAGAAGCCCCGGCGCCACGTGGCGTTGCTGGTTGAAACCTCCCTCGCTTCGGGCCGGGATATCCTCCGCGGCATAGCCCGTTTCGTGCGCGAGCACGAGCCCTGGGCCCTGTATCACGAGCCCCGCAGCCTCGAGGAACTGGCCCCTCGCTGGCTGAGGCGCTGGCGGGGCGATGGCGCCATCGCTCGCATCCAGAACCGCGCCCTGGCCGAACAGGTCCAGGCCCTCGGCATTCCTGTCGTGGACGTGCTCGGCGTGGTGCCGTCGCCCTTTCCCCTGGTCCACGTCAAGAACGCGTCCATCGCCGGGATGGCTGCCGGGCACCTGCTCGAACGCGGCTTCCGGCAGTTCGCCTTTGTCGGAATCGACGGAGAAAACTGGTCCGAGCAGCGACGGGACGCGTTTGCGGCGTCGGTCCGCGAGGCGGGTGGCACGTTTCAGAGCTATGAGTTGCCCCGGCACGCGGCTGACATGAGCTCCTGGGAGCGGGTGGAGTCGGATCTGGCCCGCTGGGTCGGCAGCCTGGCCAAGCCTGTGGGTGTGATGGTCTGCAGCGATCAGCGCGGGTCTCAGTTCCTCGAAGCCTGCCGACGGGCCAACGCCCGCGTGCCGGACGAAGTCGCGGTCATCGGGGTGGACGACGACGAACCGCTGTGTGAGGTCTGCAATCCGTCCTTGTCCAGTGTGCGTCCCGGGCACGCCGAGGTTGGCTTTGAAGCGGCCAGACTGCTCGGGGACCTGATGGCGGGGCGGGAGCGCCCCGAAAGCCCGCTCCTGCTCGAACCGGAAGGCGTCACCACCCGCCTGTCTACCGAGGTGCTCGCCATCGATGATCGGAAGATTGCCGACGTGCTCCGGCTGATCCGCGAACACGCGTGCGAAGGCCTCCGGATCGATGCCTTGGCCCAGCAAGTCGGCATGTCGCGGAGCGTGCTGCAGCGGCGCTTCCGCGGCCTGCTCCATCGGTCGTTGCACGAGGAGATTCTCCACACCCGTCTGCGGCGCGCCCGGGAGTTGCTCGTGCGGAGCGATCTGTCGCTGGCCGAGGTTGCGGAGCGCTCTGGCTTCAGACACCAGGAGTATCTCGGTGCCGTCTGCAAGGCGCACCTGGGAACGACCCCCGCGCGAATCCGCAAGGAGAGCCAGGGGTAGCGCCGAGTGACGAGGGGTCTGATGTTCGAGGGCGTGACTGCCGCTCGAAGAACAGCAACCGGCCGAGGGAAATGGAGCAGTTCTTCGGGGTGGGGCCCGTGATCAGCGTGCCGGAAGGCGTCGCACAGCGTCTGCCCGGCCGTGGCGGAGCGTGTTGTCCGCCGACGTCACGCGCAGGGTCCTGCCGGTGAACGCGAACAGGATACGCACGAACGCCACCAGTGGGCGAGGCGCCGCCGCAGGCGCTCAGAGCGTCCAGCCTGAGCGATACTCGGCGCGGACGAAATGGTTCGCCTCGGGCAGATTCGTGACCTGCATGTTCGCGGCGTCCCATTCGATCCGCGCATCGACGCGCTTGGCGATGTTGCCGAGCAGGCAGATCTCCGTCAGCGGGCCGCTATAGCCGAAATGCGCGCCGGGTTGCCGCCCTTCCTTCGCGGCGTGGACCCAGTTCATCTCATGGGTGCCCTTCGCGCGCGGCAGCGTCTTCGGCGGACGCTCATACGCCTTCATCGCCGCCTCCGGAATCAACCGGGGGCTCTCACCATAGACCCCGCACATGATGATGCCCTTCGTGCCGCGAAACAACGCTCCGCCTTCCTTCGGCATCGGCCGGTCATCTTCGAGTTCGGGCGGCCGAGGCGGCCGCAAGCCCTCGTACCAGGTCAACTTCACCGGCGGCAGGTCCCCCCGCGCCGGGAAACGGAAGGTCACGATCGCCCCGATCGGGTGAGTCTCGGGGTTCCTGTCGGTCGAGGTCGCTTCGATGCTCGCGGGCGGCCCGAGTTTGAGTGCAGACACCACCGGGTCGAGCGTGTGGGCGCCGCGGTCGCCCATCATGCCGTTGCCGAAATCCCACCAGCAACGCCACACCCCGGGATGGTACGCCGGGTGGTACGGCCGCTGTGGCGCCGGCCCAAGCCAAAGGTCCCACTGTAGTTTGTCGGGCAGCGGCGGCGTGTCGACCGGCCGCGCCGCTCCCCACCGCGAACTCCAGGAGGCGTGCCCCCACGGGTAATAGGTCAACGAGCACCACGCATCCACGTCGCGGACTTCGCCGATGGCCCCGTCCGAAATCCACTCACAAATCAGGGCCAGACCCTCGTCGCTGTGGCCCTGTATCCCCATCTGCGTGGCGACTTTCGAGGCCGCCGCCGCCTGGGCGAGCGCCCGCGCCTCGCGAATGTCGTGGCACAACGGCTTCTGGCAGAAAACATGTTTGCCGGCCCGGATCGCGGCCATCGCGATGACCGCGTGCGTGTGGTCGGGCGTGGCGATCACGACCGCGTCGATGTCCTTCTGTTTCTCCAACATCTCCCGGTAGTCCGTCCAGATTCTCGCTCCCGGATGTTTGGCGATCGTCGGGGCCGCGTAATTCAGGTCCACGTCGCACAACGCCACGATGTTCTGGGAGGAGAGGTTCTCCAGATTCGCGGCACCCATGCCCCCGACGCCGATGCCGGCGATGTTGAGTGTCTCGCTGGGAGCCGCCGCGCGGGCTCCCGCCACCAAGTGGCGGGGCACAAGGAGCAACGAGGACGCGGCTGCGGCCGATTTCAGGAAGTGACGGCGGCCGGTGCCACGCGCCGCCTCGGGCTTGGAATCGATGGGGTTCGTTGGAGGTTGGCTCATGTGGTTGCCCTGGCGTATTCCAGCAACGCGCGGAGGTTCTCCGGCGGGGTATCGCGCGGCACTTCGCAGCCCGCGCCGATGATGTAACGCGAACCGGCCTGGCGATGGCATCGGGCGAGGGCGTCGCGGATCGTGCCGGGCGTGCCGTCGCGCAGCAGGCGCACGGGATCGAGGTTGCCCAGCAGCAACGTCCGCGGCCCGATGGCCGCCCGCGCCTGGTCCAACGGCACCATCGAGTCCGCGTCCACGATGTCGCAACCGAGCCGGCCTATTCCATCCAGAATCGAGCGGACGTTGCCGCAGATGTGCAGCCTCACACGCGTCCGGAGTGCGTGCAGACCGTCCACCAGCTGTTTCTCGAACGGCCAGACGAACTCCTCGTAGATTGACGGTCCGACCAGCGACGCCACCGCATCGCCCACGCCAATGAGGTCGGCGCCGGCCTCGACCTGCGCTCTGGCGAAACGCAGCGCGTTCTCGACCGCGCACGCGAACACATCGCGGACGAATGCGGGATCATCGAAGAAATCCAGCATCAGCGCGCTGGTGCCGCGCAGATCCGCCCCCTCGGCGCACGGCCCTTCCACCCAACCCTCGATGATCTTCTCGCGCCCGATCCGTTCTTTGAAACGCGCCAGGGCCTTCACGCGGTCGTGCATCCGGCCGCCGCCCAGCGGGTCGGGCCGTTTCAAGCGCCCGAGCGTCGTTTTGTCGGCCAGCAACGCGTAGTCCTCGTCGATCGACGGCGGTTGATCCGGGAAGTACCGGACGGCCGCGCCGAAATCCGCCGCTTCTCGCGTCGGGTCGGAAATCGACGACACGTAATCCAACTCGAAACGCTCGGCCGTGCGCAACTGCGCTTCGGTCAGCACGCGGTAGTCAGTGGCATACTCGCGATACTTCGCGCCGATCTGATCGCCCGCGAACATCATGGTGATCGGCATCAACGCCAGTCGATCGGCCGGCTGGCCGTCCAGGTGCGCCATGATTCGTTCACGGCCGTTCATGCGTGACCTCAGCTTGACTTGGATGGCTCGAACACGACACTAGCCGTCTGCCGCCTGCGCTCGGGGCATTCTACGTCCGCCCGGCTCCGGTCCGCGGCTCGCAGTCAATCTCACAAAGGCCGACGGCCTGATTGAACTTCGCCCGGTGCCCTTGGGCGCGGACGTCTCCTGGACGGATGACGATCGGCAGAAGGCGGGCCGGCCCGGCCCAGAGGGCCGCGAGGACTTGATGGGTCGGCGATCAGGTATGGTGTACCTCGGCGCGCCGGCAGCGGGCCCACCCCAGCCGCCACCCGATCGAGGACGCCGTCAACGACACGATTCGCGGCTTCACCACCGGAGGAGTGCACATGAGACGCGCCCTGCCCGTCCTGCTGGTCCTCATCATCCACGTGGCTGCTGCCGCCGGCGTCGAGGCCCAGGCGGTACGCGGCCCGCTCACCGCCGACCGCCTCTGGCAGATCAAGCGCCTCGGCGCGCCCGCCATCTCACCCGACGGGCAGTGGGCGGTCGTGTCCGTGACGTCGTGGAACGTCAAAGAGGAGAAACCCTCCACCGATCTGTGGCTGGTGCGGACCGACGGCAGCGCGTCGCGCCAGTTGACCACGCACGAGGGCGCCGAGAGCGCACCCTCCTGGAGCCCGGACGGAAAGTGGATCGCCTTCGAGGCCCGGCGCGGCGACGATGCGAGCGGGCAGATCTACCTGCTGCCCCTCGAGGGCGGCGAACCGCGCCGCCTCACGGCGATCCCGACCGGCGCGTCGTCGGTGAAGTGGTTCCCCGACAGCACGCGCGTGGCGTTCATCAGCCGCGTCTTCGGCGACCTCGAGTCCTGGGACGCACAGGGCCGGCGCCTCAAGGAGCGGGCCGATTCGAAGATGACCGCCCGCACCTGGGACAAGGCCCCGATTCGCTACTGGGATCACTGGCTCGACGACCGCGAGGCGCACGTGTTCACCGTCGGCATCGAGGGCGGCGATCCCAGGCCGGTGACGCTGGGCACCGGCCTGCAGCTCTCGAAGGCCGAACCCGGCGCCGACTCGTACGACATCTCCCCGGACGGCGCCGAGGTGGCCTTCGCCGCCGATACGGACGCCACCGGCGTCCTGCCCAACTACGACATCTATCTCGTCGCGGCGGCGGGCGGCCCCGCGCGCAATATCACGACGGACAACCCGGCCGACGATGTGGCGCCGCTCTATTCGCCCGACGGCCGTGTGCTGGCGTTCGGGCGCCAGACGATCCGCGACTTCTACGCCGATCGCGTGCGCCTGGTCTTCCACGACCGCGCCACCGGCGCCAGGCGCACCGTCACCGACGGATGGGATCGTTCGGCCAGCGGCCTGGTGTGGACGCCCGACAGCGCCTCGCTCGTCGGCGCCATCGACGATGCGGGGCGATCGAAGGCGTACCGGATCGACGCGGCCACGGGGAAGCCCACCGCGCTGACAACCGAGCAGAGCGTGCGCGCGATTGCCCTGTCGCGTGACGGCCGGACGGCGGTGGCGCTCCGCGACGGCTTCTCAGAGCCGCCGACGCTCGTGCGGCTGGATCTGGCGGGCGGGCCGCCGGCGAAGATCTCCACGTTCAACGACGCCGTGCTCGCCAGCGTCGACTGGGGGCGCTACGAGAGTGTCACCTACAAGGGCTCGGGCGGCGCCGAGATCCAGATGTGGGTGGTCTACCCGCCGGGGTTCGACAAGACGAAGAAGTACCCCGTCTACCTGCTGCTGCACGGCGGCCCGCACAACGGCGTGCAGGACGCCTTCACGTTCCGGTGGAATGCCCAGGTGTTCTCCGGTTGGGGCTACGTGACCGCGTGGCACAACTTCCACGGGTCGTCGGGGTTCGGCCAGGCCTTTGCCGACGCCATCACCAACGACTGGGCGACCAAGCCGTACGAGGACACGATCGCGGCGGCATCGTGGCTGGCGGCGCAGCCCTGGGCCGACAAGGACCGCATGGCGGCCGGCGGCGGCAGCTATGGCGGCTATCTCGCCACGCTGCTGCTGGGCCGCACCCATCCGTTCAAGACGCTCATCGCTCACGCGGCGGTCTACAACCTCTACACGCAGTACGGCTCGGACGGCGGCGCCGAGCGGCGGCGCTTCGGCGAGTTCTGGGACCCCAAGCAGGATGCTCTGTATCGCAAGATGTCACCCCACTTCGGCGCGGCCAACTTCACCACGCCGACGCTGGTGATTCACGGCGCGAACGACTACCGCGTGCCCGACAACCACGGGATCGAAGTCTTCAACGTCCTCCAGAACCGCGGCGTGCGCAGCCGGCTCATCCACTTCCCCAACGAGAACCACTGGATTCTCAAGCCGCAGAACTCGCTCTACTGGTACCGGTCGTCGCGCGAGTGGCTGCGCGAGTTCATCGGCCCTGGTGTCGCGCCGGCGCCGCCTGACGCAGGCCCGCTGCAATTCACGACGCCGCTCGGGCGCGCGGTCTACGCGCGAGCCGATGCCGGCGGCGCCGTGGCGAAGGCCGACTTGGCGCTGGCCGCCGACCCGCGCAACGTGGATCTGCTGCTGGCGGCTGGCCGTGCGCGCGACGCGGTCTGGCGGTACGGCGAAGCCGTCGATCTCTATACCCGCGCCCTGGCCATCGCGCCGGACGACGTCCGGCTGCTGAGGTTCCGGGGGCATCGCTACATCTCCACTCGCCGGTTCGACGCGGCAATCGCGGACCTGGAGCGGGCTGCGTCGCTGGCGCCCTCCAGCTTCGACGTGTTGTACCACCTCGGCCTGGCCTACTATCTGCGCGGCGAGTTCGACAAGGCCGCCGGCGCCTACCGCTCCTGCCTCGACGCCGCCGCCGACCCGCGGCCGCTGCCGCAGGGCTGGCGAAGCTGCACGGCGGCGAAGACCCAGGACGGCGACCGCGTTGCCCTGTCCGACTGGCTCTACCGCTCGCTCCGTCGCGCGGGACGGAACGACGAGGCGAAGGCGCTGCTCGCCACCATCACGCCAGGGATGAACGCGGGCGAGAACGACGCTTACTACACGGCGCTCCGCTTCTACCAGGGGGCGCTGACCGAAGCCCAGGCGCTCGAGGGCGCGGAGCACCAGGACAACAGGCTGGCCAGCGTCGGGTACGGCGTCGCGAACTTCCACTTCGTGAACGGCAACACCGCGCGGGCCTGTGCGCTCCTCCGGGACATCGTGGACACGCCCACGTGGCAGGCCTTCGGCGCCATCGCAGCCGAAGCGGAGCTGGTCAGGGGCGCGTGCCGCATACCGTAGGCGCGCGGTCGCACGCGAAGGCGGTGACATGAGGCTCACGATCGTCGCCGCGCTGCTGCTGGCGCCGCTCATTGGGCTGCCGGCACCGGCGAGGCGTCTTCACGACGCGCCACAGGCGCCGGCTGCCGGCGTCGTCCAGTGGTGGAGTTCGTCCGAGGATATGGCAGCCCGCCTGACACCGCAGGCCGACGAAGCCGCTGCCGGGAGGCCGAACAGCCACGTGCCCAGGTTCCAGATGACGGCGGCCGGCAGGAGGGAGCACACCATCGCCATGCCGGCGCCGAGCGGCGGCGTCTGCGCCGTCGCGCTACGAGCGCGGCGCACCCGTGATGATCTCGCGCACGGCCAGTCCCGACGCTCCGACGCGCACGTGCAGGAACCCGATGGGGGCGCCCTTGAAGTTCCAGCAGCACGAGCGGACCTGCCACACGTCGGTGGTGCCCAGCCGGTAGGTCTCGGTCGGCTGGTGCAGGTGCCCGAAGAACGCCGCCTCCGGACGTGTGCGCCGCAGCAGGTCGTTGAACCAGCGGGAGTCGTTGCGGCCGAGGTGCATCTCGCGGTCCGCGCCCTCGCGCTCGGTCGGGATATGGGTGAAGAGCACCTTGCGCGCCTCGGGCGCCGACAACTCCCCTTCCAGCCACTCGCACTACCCGCGCGGCTGGATGTTCTCGGACGTGAACGTGCCGATGTGCTCGCCGCCCAGCCCCGCCGTGCAGGCGCTGACGAAGCGGACGCCCTTGTGCACGAAGCTGTAGTAGTCGGCCGGCTTCGCGTCGCGGACGAAGTCCTGCGGAAACGCCCCACGCAGGGTCTTCCGGTCCTCGATGGACGACTCGTGGTTGCCGGCCGTCACGTGCACGGGCAGCGGGAAGCGCGGCAGCAGCGGCAGGAACCCCTTCAGGTGCAGGTCGCCCGCGATGATGAGGAAGTCCGGACGGTCGGCCGCCGGCAAGGCCCCAATGTGATCGAAGACGCGCATCAGGCGGTCTGCACCGGTCCCCAGAGCTTCCATGCCCTTCGCAGGCGCATCGTTGCAGTGGGGGTCCGCCGCCACGCAGAAGCAGAACGGCTCGGCCGCGCCGGCGGCGGATGCGCGCTGACCGATGGCCGCGGCCATGGCCGCGCCACCCACGGTGGCAAGAAACTCGCGTCGATGCATGGCCCATGGTAACAGGGCGGCAGGACCGGGTGCCATTTCGGTATCATGTGACGCCATGACGCTTGACCCGACCGGTTCTGCCTCTCCCCGCGCCGCCTTGGTTCGCGCGATCGCCAGCCGCGTGTTGCTCAGCCTGGTGCTGGCCGCGAGCGCGGCGGACGGCGCGCTCTCCGCTGCCGCCCAGACTGCTGCGCCGCCACCCGCCCCTCCCGCGCCCAACATCGTCGTGTTCCTGGTCGACGACATGGGCATCATGGACACCTCGGTGCCCTTCCTGACCGGCGAGGATGGCCGCCCCGTGCGGCATCCGCTCAACGACTACTACCGCACGCCGAACATGGAGCGCCTGGCCGCGCAGGGAATCCGGTTCAACAACTTCATGGCGATGAGCGTGTGCTCGCCGACGCGCATCTCGATCATGACGGGGCAGAACGCCGCGCGGCACCGCACGACGAACTGGATCGCTCCGTCCACGAACAACCGCGATGCCCAGGGGCCGCCCGACTGGAACTGGCGGGGCCTCACGAAGACCGCCGTCACGCTGCCGTCGCTGCTGCGCGCCGCCGGCTATCGCACCATTCACGTCGGCAAGGCGCATTTCGGCCCGAACGACTCGGAGGGCGCCGATCCGCAGAATCTCGGATTCGACGTGAACGTGGGCGGGCGGGCGATCGGCCATCCGGGGAGCTATTACGGCCGGGATGCGTACGGCAAAGGCGGCACCCACGCCGTGCCGCACCTCGAGCGCTACCACGGCACGGAGACGTTTCTGACCGATGCGCTCACGACCGAGGCCGAGGCGCGCGTGGCCGATGCAGTCACCGCACGGCAGCCGTTCTTCTTGAACATGGCGCACTACGCCGTGCACACACCATTCCAGAGCGATCCGCGCTACGCGGCGCACTACGCGGCGTCCGGCAAGCCGACGCCTGCCCAGGCCTTCGCCACCCTGATCGAAGGCATGGACGCCTCGCTGGGGCGCCTGCTCCACCACCTCGACAAGCTGGGCGTGGGCGGGAACACGCTGGTGTTGTTCCTCGGCGACAACGGCTCGGACGCGCCGCTCGGCCACCAGCACACCGTGGCGAGCGCGGCCCCGCTGCGCGGGAAGAAGGGCTCGCACTACGAAGGCGGCATGCGGGTGCCGTTCATCGCCGCGTGGGCGCGGCCGGATCCCGCAAGTCCCCATCAGCGCCGGCTGCCCATCGCCGTCGGCGGCGTGCAAGGTCAGATCGCGTCGGTCTGCGATCTCTTTCCGACGATCCTCGGGGCGGCGGGAGTTGCCGCGCCGGGCGGCCACGTCGTGGACGGCACGAGGCTCGACGTGCTGCTGGCCGGGCGGCGCGACTCCGCGAAGCCGGACGAATTCCTGATGCACTTCCCCCACGAGCACCGGACCAACTACTTCACGGCGTACCGCCGCGGCGACTGGAAGGTCGTCTATCACTACATCCCGTCGGACGTGTCAGGCGGATCGCACTACCAGTTGTTCAACCTGGCCAGGGATCCGTTCGAGTCGACCGATGTCGCCGCCGGCGAGCCGGCGCGGCTCGGCGAGATGATGGCCGCGCTCAAGGGCGCGCTCGAAGAACACGGGGCGCTGTACCCCGTCGGCGCAGACGGCCGCGCGCTCGCCCCCGTGCTGCCGCGGGCGCCGCAGTAGCGGCCGCCCTCAGCGGCTCCGCCCCCCGTCGACGATCTTGCGCATCTCGGCGCGCAGGCGCGCGACGATGTCGGGTTCCGCGGCAAACCGGTTCGTCGTCTCGGCAGCGTCGGCGACGAGGTCGTAGAGTTGTCCCGCCGGGTCGTTCGGCCCGGGCTCGATCTGCGCCGGCTTGGTGAAGCCGCCCGACCCGAGCCCTTCAATGAGCTTCCAGCGGCCCGAGCGGATGGTCATCAGCCCGCTGCTGCCGGACTGCATCACGATCGGGGCCCGGCTGAAGGTGCGGCCCTTGAGCGCCGGAAGAACGCTGAAGCTGTCCGGGCCGGCCCCGGCGGGGAGGTTCTTGCCGACCACGTCGGCCATCGTTGCCAACACGTCGGTGAAGCTCATCGTCTGATCGCAGACGGACCCGGCGCGGACCGTGCCCGGCCAGCGGACGATGAACGGCATGCGATGCCCGGCCTCCCAGGCGTCGGCCTTCATCCCGCGGAGGCCTCCGGCGGAGTCGTGGCCGAAGCGCGCGACGTCGGCTGGAAACCAGACGGGGCCGTTGTCGGACGCAAACACGAGCAGGGTGTTGTCGAGCATGCTCGCGGATTCCAGCGCGGCGAGCACGCGGCCGATCTCATGGTCGACCATCATCAGGAAATCGCCGTACAGGCCGGCGCCGCTCTTGCCCATGAACGCGGGCGACGGCAACCAGGGCGTGTGCGGCGCGGGGTAGGCGAGGTACAGCATCAGCGGTTTCTCCGCACCGCGCCTCTTCTCAATGACCGAGATCGCCTCATCCGTGAATCGCGGCAGTACGTCGCTCAACTTCAGATCGGGCGCGATCCCGCCCGCGCGCCAGAACGCACCCTGAATCGGCGACGCGCCGGCCTCGATGTGCCCGGTTGGCGGCGTGACGGCGCGGTCGCCGCGGATGTAGAAGTAGGGCGGGATGTCCGTCGAGGCGCGGATGCCGAAGAAGCTGTCGAAGCCGCGATCGAACGGTCCGCCGCGTAACGGCTTGTCGTAGCCTTCTTCCGCGAATCCGAGATGCCACTTCCCTACCATGGCGGTGGCGTAGCCGGCGCCGCGGAGCATGGACGGAAGGGTGACCTGCCCTTCGTCGATGAGCGGCCGGGTCGGCCAGTGGCTGATGTCGATCCGGAACGGGTAGCGCCCGGTCATCAGCCCGTAGCGCGACGGGTGGCACAGCGGCCCCGGCGCATGGGCGTCGGTGAACCGCATGCCTTCGGCGGCAAGGCGGTTGATGTGAGGCGTCGAGATCTTCGAGTGCGGGTTGTAGGCGCGCAGGTCCCCGTAGCCCATGTCATCCACGAGGATGACGACGATGTGCGGGAGACCAGCGGCCAAAGCGGGACCGGCCAGGGCTGCCAGCAGCAGCGCGAACAACAGGTGTCGGACTCGTGGCATCAACGACTGGATCGCGTGAGGGATGGGCACGACGCCATTCTCCACGCGCGGCCGCCGGCGTCAAGCGCCGCGTGAGGAGCCGCCGCGCGAGGGACATGCCCCGCCCGCGCGTGACGCCGCCGTCGTCGCCGGCAGCGCACCCGGCGCCCTGAACATGCGCCGCCTTGCTCCGCGGCAACCCTTGCGCGTAGGATGCGCCCGAGGTGCCTGCCGTGACCCCACTCACCCGTCGATCGTTCCTGCAGGCGGCCACCCTCGGTGCCGCGTCCCTCGGGCGGTTCCCGCTCGCCGCGCAGGCCCGGCAAGGCGCGCAGGCGGCGCCGGCGGCGGCCAGGGGCCGCACGCTCAAGCTCGGCCTCATCGGCTGCGGCTGGTACGGACTGGTGGACGTCGAGGCCGCCTTCAAGGCGGGCGGCGTCGAGGTGCTCGGCGTCTGCGACGTGGACGCCGAGCATCTCGCACAAGCCGCCGACGCCATCGGGAAGATGCAGGCGGCCCGCCCGCGCACGTTCAAGCACCACCGCGATCTGGTGGCGCTGCCGGGCCTCGACGCCGTCATCGTCGCGTCACCGCCCCAGTGGCACGCCCTGCAGCTTCTCGACATCGTCGATCGCGGCCTCGACGCGTACTGCGAGAAGCCCCTCGCCTACGACGTGCGCGAGTGCCGGGCCATGGCCGACGCCGTGGCGCGAAGCGGCCGCATCGTGCAGGTCGGGTTCCAGCGCCGTCAGAGCCCGGCGTTTCAGGCCGTCCGGCAGTACATCCGGGAGGGCCGGGCCGGGAGAATCGTCTGCGCCGAGGCGACGATCAACTACACGGCCGGGACGAAGGACCCCACGCCACAGGCGCCGCCCGCCGCTCTCGACTGGGACGCGTGGTGCGGTCCCGCGCCGCTCATCCCATACAGCCCGCAGGTCGGGCACATGAACTGGCGCCTGGAAAAGACCACGGGGCACGGCCACCTCGTGGACTGGGGCATCCACCTGATCGACGCGGCGCGCATGATCCTCGACGAGGGCCTGCCCACGTCGGTGGCGGCCACCGGCGGGATCTATGGACTCCGCGGCACGATCACCACGCCGGACGTGCTCACGGCGCACTTCGAATTCCCGACGTGCCCGCTGACGTGGCGCCACCGGCTCTGGGGGGCGGAGGAGTACACACCCGAGGTCTCCAACGGCCTCACGTTCTTCGGCGAGAAGGAGACGATCTTCGTCACCGACCAACGCTGGGTCACGATCCCGAAGGGGAAGTCAGCCGAGCGCCGGGTGAACGAGGCGAAAGCCGACATGGGCCTGCTGTGCATGGCCGAGTTCCTCGACGCCGTCCGCACCCGCCGCCCGCCCGGGTGCCCGGTCGAAGAAGGCCTCAAGTCGACCACGGCGGTGAAGCTGGCCATGATCGCGTACGACACGGGCCGCCGCGTGACGTGGGACGCCGCCCGGGAACAGGTCGTCGGCGATCCGGACGCCGCGAGACACCTGAAGCGTGACTACCGCGCACCTTGGGTGCACCCGTACCGGGGGTAGCCCGCCTGCTCCAATAGGCCGTTCGGCGGCAGCGACGGGGCGCGACGCGGGAATGGCCTCCGAGGGCGGCGGACGCGGAACACTCCCGTGCATCGCGCCTCGGCGATCGTCGTTCCGGCGGTCGTGCGCTATGCTTTTCGGTCATGAACCCGCGTGCATTTGCCTTGTACCGGATTGCGGTCTTCGTCGTCCTCGCGGTGGCGGCGGCCCCGCGATTGGCGCCGGCCCAGCCTCTCGAACACCTCTTCCGGAGCGGTGACGACGGCTACCAGTGCTTCCGGATCCCGGCCATCGTCACCACGAACACCGGCGCCCTGCTGGCCTTCGCCGAAGGGCGCAAGAACGGTTGCACCGACACGGGCGATATCGACCTCGTGCTCAAGCGATCGGAGGACGGCGGCCGGACCTGGTCGCCGCTGGCCGTGGTCTGGAGCGACGGGTCCAATACCTGCGGCAACCCCGCGCCCGTCGTCGACCGCCGGAACGGCAAGGTCCTCCTGCTGTCGACGTGGAACCTCGGCGTGGACCGCGAACCGCAGATCATCGACGGCACGAGTCAGGACACCCGCAGAGTCTTCGTCCTGTCTTCGAGCGATGACGGGAGGACCTGGTCGAAGGCGCGCGAAATCACGAAGGACGTCAAGAGGCCCGACTGGACCTGGTACGCCACCGGGCCGGTCAACGGCATCCAGATCCGCGCGCAGGCGCACCGGGGCCGCCTGGTCATCCCGTGCGACCACATCGAGGCAGGGACGAAGAAGTACTTCTCGCACACCATTCACTCGGACGATGGCGGCGAGACGTGGACGCTGGGCGGGTCGACACCCACCGACCAGGTGAACGAATCGACCGTCGCGGAGCTGCCCGACGGGACGTTGATGCTGAACATGCGGAACTACACGCCGGTCCGCATCCGCCAGGTGTCGTTGAGCCGCGACGGGGGCGCGACGTGGTCGGCGCCGGCGGGCGATGCCGCGCTCGTCGAGCCGGTGTGCCAGGCGAGCCTGCTGTGGTCCGAGCACGGGGGCCGCAAGCCGGTCCTCGCGTTCTCGAATCCCGCGAGCCAGACATCACGGAGCCGCATGACCGTGCGGCTCTCGGACGATGGCTGCCGATCGTGGGGGCGGCAGACCGTCGTGCACGAGGGTCCCTCGGCCT
>Ga0316622_100001608_pt1 | contig 14881 bp, 10 predicted proteins | sample OWC_Aug_OW2_C1_D_FD_207646 | JGI IMG/M metagenome (GOLD analysis project Ga0316622, IMG submission 207646) | Wetland soil microbial communities from Old Woman Creek delta, Ohio, United States - OWC_Aug_OW2_C1_D5_C | ecosystem: Environmental > Terrestrial > Soil > Wetlands | place: USA: Ohio... | reverse complement strand
AGCACGGGCAGCACCGGCGCCAGCGTGCGGACCCACGCCACTCCTTTCTGAGAGGCGAGCAGCGTGCGGAGCGGCTCGGACAGCGGTTTCCGGCTTCGGATCTCGATCAGGGTGCTGTCCGTGCCGGCGTGCAGCAGAATGTCTTCCGCCGTGACATGGTGCTTCAGGGTTTCATGCAGCGCCATGTCGACGCCATCCACGCGGATGAGGGTCTCGAAATAATCGCCCTGGATGGACAGCGGGACGCCATCGACCTCCACGATCTCCACCATGCCGCCGCCGGTGGACAACGCGATCATCTGCCGGGATCCTTCGCGACTGGAAAGGGTCAACCGGTACGTGTTGGGATGGGCGTCATGGTATTCGCCGATGCGGATGTCGATGCGGATGCCCGCCTTTTCCAGGGCAGCGGCAGAGTCCGGCAGGCGTTCATCCTGGGCATCCCATCCGAGCAAGCCGCCGCAGAGCCCCATGTCCGAGCCCTGGCTGGCGTGGGTGAAGGCCAGCGATCCCCGGGAGTCCAGTTCCAGCAGCACGCGTTCGATGCGTCCGCCCATCAGGTCGCGCGCCAGGCGGCCGATGCGCAGGGCCGCCGCGCAGTGGGAGCTCGATGGCCCGCGCATCACCGGGCCGATGACGTCGTTGAAGATGCTGGGGTAGGTGGTTGCCATTACTACTCTCAATCTCTATAGATAGTGTCAAGTTCGGACAATCCCTTGAGGAAGTGACGTGGTCAATCTACCAAGCGATAAGTCGCTAATCAAGCTCAGACAGCCAAATTGCCTCAGCGTCACAATTGACTCTAATCTAACTACAGGGTATTGTTTGACCACCAGCGGTCGTTGAAAGAGAGGATTTTGACATTTCGTATTATAATTTGACCTGAGAGGTATCTAATGACTTTAGCCCGGGCACTGTTAGTGCAAAGTTGTTGCCCGGTTTTTTTTATTCTGTCACGTGGGTGATATCATTCGACTAATCACCGACCCACCATTTCTGAGATTGTTTCAGTGAATCACAGTGGCCTGTTACCCTCAGAACCCACCCGCGTCTGAACTAATCTGCAATTCCCTTAATCGATACCTTTGATCTGCTAAAGCAACCCTCCGTTCAGCTCAGGCAAGGTTTGGACTGAGGCACGCGGTCTACACCCTTCCGATCTTTTGTTTCGCATGACCAAAAGGGGGCATGTCACCCGGATTTGGAACCATTAAAGCGAACGCCATATGGGATTCCTAGCTTTCGCATGCGGTGCCTCAACGTGTTCGGTTGAACTCCCAAGAGAGATGCAGCCCCCCGGGGTCCCTGGATTCTGCCGTTTGTAAGACCGAGCACATGGGTGATGTGAGCGCGCAACACCGTATCCAGCGCCAGGTCCGTGACACCGTGCAGGGAACCCGGTGGGGGCGATGCTTCCTGCGGTTTGACCGCCGGCGCTTCGATTTCGTCGAATCTGAGCGGGCTACCCCGGCCTCTGGCTTGGCTGCGGATCAATTCCCGCTCGACGGCGTTCTCCAGTTCGCGAACATTCCCAGGCCAATCGTAAAGCTTCAGGCGCTCGAGCACCCCTTCGGCCAATACCGGCTGACGCCGAAGATTCATCTCGCGGCACTTACGTTCTATAAAGTGATAAACGAGCGCAGGTATGTCCGCCTTCCTTTCTTTTAGCGTAGGAATGCGGATGGGAATGACATTGATCCGATACCACAGATCCTCCCGAAACTCCCCTCGCTGAACCATTGATTGGAGATCTCGGTGGGTGGCAGCTATCACCCGAACGTTTACGCCTACCGGTTCGGAGCCTCCCACGCGCTCGATCACCTTATCCTGCAGCACTCTCAGCAAACGGACCTGAGCCGCGGGCGGTAACTCCCCCACCTCATCCAGGAAGATGGTGCCTGCCTCGGCGCGCTCGAAGCGGCCGCGCATCATGGTGGTCGCACCGGTAAATGCCCCTTTCTCATGACCGAATAGCTCATTGTCGATCAATCCCTCCGGGATGGCTCCGCAGTTGACTTTTACCAACGGGCCACTGCGGCGTGGAGAGGAATAATGGATGGCGTTCGCAATGACCTCTTTGCCCACCCCCGTCTCGCCCAGAAGAAGTACGGCGCTTTCCATCGGGGCTACCGCATTTACCAGCCGCATGACGTCTTTCAACCCGAACCGCTCCCCGACAATCTCGTTTCCGGAAAGACGATGCAGTTCACTTTGAAGATACTGGTTGTCGTCCGCCAGCAGGTCCTTGAGTCGCAGCACCTCCCGGTGGCGGAGATGGTTGGACAACGCTATCGCGAACGGATCGTGCAACAGTTCCAGCAACTCGAGGTGGTTTTTTGTGAACGGCTTGGCCGATTGCGACAACACTCCAAGACCCCCCAGTTGTTCCCCCTTGATCCGCAAAGGCATTCCGATCCCGGTAAGATTCGGAAGGCCCAGCGCCTTTGCGAGCTCTCCGGCGAGGATGGTGTGAGGTGAGTTTCCACCTGAATCGGCCATCAACACTTCACCCGTATGCGATTTCATGTAGGCCTTGGATTCCGGTGATAAGGCAATGGGGATATCAGCTGAGTGCTTGACGGGAAAATCGGCCGCCAGCGCCAGGATGCGAAGCGCATCATTCTCCGGTTCAAAGAGACCGAACAGAATACAGTTCAGCGGCATGAAACTTTGAAGAAAAAGAAGGCAGTCGTTCATCGCTTCATTGATATCAAGGCTGCCGCAGATCTTGGACGTTCCCTCTTTGAAAAAAAACAGCCGATCCATTAGCACCGCCTTTTAGGCATACGTTTGCGAATGAAATATTTAGAACAAATACCATATTTTTCGTTTTAAAATGCCACATTTTTCATCCCGCCGCAAGCCTAACGTTTAACATATTGAATTTAAATATAAAAAATATATGGCACGATTTGAGCTATACCGGTTGCCATGAAACCGCGATGCGATTCCATAAGCAGGATTGAAGTTGTTCAGGTAAGGCTGTTCGACATCAATGATGGGTCTAAGGTCGTTGGCATCTTTCACCGTGAGACAGGATCTTCGCAGCATCCATTGCAAGCGACCCTTTATCAAAGCCCCACCATTCGAAATGACTGGTCGATCTGCTTTTGGAGAGCTGATTCCGGGAACCCAGGATTTAAGTCTCCGGAAGCCGTGAGGTGCGCTGAGCTTCTGCGGCCTATGGGGTTTGTGGACCATGCCGTATGGCAGCCAGTGAACCTTGGCGAAATCAAAACAATCGTGCCAAGAAATTGATGGAAAAGGCACGGCAAACCGGAAAAAGAATGGAGGCACAAAATGAAGAAATTGATCACAGCTTGTCTTATCGTCGTCGCTCTTATCGCGTTCACCACGAAACCGACCATGGCAGAGCCAATTACCTTGACGGTCTTGGCGATCACCGGGCTAACCGTAGTCGCTTCATTGGCCACTGCGGACACGGCTTATCATGCAGTTAAAGACTCTCATAATGAAGAACGTAGCGCAACACTTCAAAAAAATGATGACCGTGCTCAGGCACAAAATGACTCAAATGCTACAAAAGCTAACCAAGAAAGAAGCAATTGATCGTCAGTAAGAATGTCGAGGGGATGAGGAGTTTATGTGAATCCCTCATCCCCTCACTTGTTTGGGGTAGGAAGAATTCAGTTTCTTGGGGTTTTATTGGGAATCTCGAAGCTGAAAAGCTAAGTGGAGAAGCAGATGCGACATTATTCATATTTATTAACACTCATAGTCTTGCTGCCATTTTTCGTCTCTGGCTGCAACGAACACAAGGAAGTCGAAGACATCCGGCCTGTTCGCACGATGGTTGTGGGCGGTCAGGTGCATGAGACTTCGACGGTTGTGACGGGACAAGTTACCGCTCACGCCTACGTGAACGCATCGTTTCGGGTTCCCGGCAAGTTGTCGCAACGACTGGTTTCAGCTGGAAGCGCAGTCAAGGCGGGGCAGCTTCTGGCACGTCTGGATGATACCGTTTTTAAAGACGCCCTGACGGCTGCGAAAGCGGAAGTTTCCTCTGCAAAGGCGGCCATGGAGCTGGCTGAAAAGCTGGAGGGCCGCAACGGCAGCCTGCTTCAGTCAAGGGCGGTGTCACAAAACGATTATGATGGAACTCTTCGCCAGCTTAAGTCGGCGCGCTCCGAGTTGGAAGCCGCCGAAGCCAAGGCGCGGATCGCAAAAGAGCAACTGGATTACACCCAACTGAAGGCCGAGACGGATGGCGTTGTCACCGAAAGGCTCGTCGAAGTGGGCGAAGTCGTCACCGCCGCACAACCGGTATTCCGGATCGCGCAAAACAATAAGAGGGATGCCGTTTTTGAAATGCCGGAGGATATCATCCGGAGCGGACTGGCTTTGGGCCAGAAAATCGAGTCGTGCCTGGATCGGAACAGAGACATATGCGCGACGGCGACCGTCTACGAAATTTCACCTGAAGCCGACCCTGTGACCCGCACCTACCAAACCAAGGCTGCTTTCGAGAATGGCGGTTCTTCTCAGATGCTGCTGGGGTCGACCATCCTCGGACGCTTCGTTTTCAAACCGCAGGGTGACCTTCAGATTCCCGCACCGGCTTTAACGATGTCTGAGAAAATGCCCGCCGTATGGCTTGTCGATCCATCCACTCAATCCGCTGTCCTTCGCCCGGTTGAGATCGCGCAATACACAACGGACAAAATCATTCTTACGAAGGGACTCCATCCCGGGGATCGTATCGTGACGGCCGGCGTTCAATCGTTGCGCGAAGGCCAGAAGGTCCGGGCCATGGAGGAGAGCCATGAAATCCGTTAATTTGTCGGAATGGGCCGTCAAGCACGGCGCTCTGGTCGCGTTCTTCATGGTTCTGGTCTCGGTTGCTGGGGGGTATGCCTATTTCCACCTCGGGCGCGATGAAGATCCGCAGTTTACGGTCAAGACCATGGTCGTGCGGGCCTATCTGCCGGGAGCGACAATTGAAGAGACGACCCTGCAGTTGACCGATCGGATCGAAAAGAAGCTGCAGGAAACCCCATCTCTAGACTACCTCAAGAGCTACACCCTGGCGGGGGAAACGACGATCTTTGTGCACCTTCTGACCAGCACCGATAAAAAGGATGTCCCGGACATCTGGTACCAGGTGCGCAAGAAAGTCGGCGACATCAAGGCCGAGCTGCCCTCGGGCACGATCGGCCCCTTTTTCAACGACGAGTTCGGGGACACCTACGGCATCATCTACGCCTTCACCTCCGATGGCTTCACGCACCGGGAGCTCAAAGATTACGTCGAAACGGTGCGGGACGAGCTGCTTCAAGTGCCCGATGTGGCCAAGGTCGTCAAGATCGGCTTCCAGGACCAAAAGGTCTACATCGAGTTCTCCTCGCATCAGCTCGCCAATCTGGGGATTAGCCGGGCATCCATCATGGCTGCCTTGCAGGAGCAAAACATCTTAACGCCCTCCGGTGTGGTTGATACCGAAAAAGAACAGGTCGTTGTCGAGGCCACCGGGAAGTTCGGTCCGGATGAAAACCTGAGAAATGTCACCGTTTACGCCGGATCGAAGAAGGTGCGCCTGGTCGATATCGCCACCATCACCCACGCCTATTCCGACCCGCCGCAGCCGGGTTTTCGTTACAACGGGATCGACGCCATCGGCTTGGCTGTACACATGAGAAAAGGGGGCGATATCCTGGCGCTCGAAAAGAACGTGGCCGACAAAATGGCAGCCTTGCGCGCCGACATGCCCATCGGTATCGAGGCGCATCTGGTCGCCAACCAGCCCAAGGTCGTTCACGAAGCCGTGAATGAGTTTATGGAAGCCTTGATCGAGGCCGTGGCGATTGTTCTCGGAATCAGCTTCATCAGCCTCGGCCTGCGCGCCGGTACGGTGGTCGCCTTTTCCATTCCGCTCGTGCTGGCCTGTGTGTTCGTCGGCATGCAGATCTGGGGGATAGATCTCCAACGCATCTCCCTTGGCGCTTTGATCATTGCTTTAGGGCTGCTCGTTGACGACGCCATGATCACGGTCGAAAGCATGGTGTCCAAGCTCGAGCAAGGCTGGACAAAGGTCAAGGCCGCGACCTTCGCCTACACCTCCACCGCCTTCCCGATGCTGACCGGAACGATGGTCACGATTTTCGGCTTTGTGCCCATCGGCTTCGCCAAAAGCGACGCGGGCGAATATACGTTTTCCCTGTTCGCCGTGGTCGCAATGGCCCTTTTGATATCATGGTTTGTCGCTGTTCTCTTCGCGCCGTTGATCGGAGTCAAAATTCTCAAGGAAAAGCCTGAGCATCATGAACAGCGAAAGAGCAAAGCGGTGAGTCTCTTTCATGATCTTCTTTTGTTCACCATGCGCCGCCCCAAGGCAACCGTCTTTCTGACAGTCGCGGTTTTTGCTCTCGCACTGGGTGCCTGGCCGCTGGTTCCAAGCCAATTCTTCCCTGCTTCGGACAGACCGGAGCTTCTGGTCAACATGACCTTGCGTCAAGGGGTTTCCATCGATGCAACGATCGAAGTCGCAAAAAGATTCGATGACTTGCTGAAGAACGACGCGGACATCGATCATTGGAGTGTATATATCGGACGCGGCGCCATCCGTTTCTACCTTCCGCTGGATGAGCAGCTTGAGAACGACTTTTTCGCGCAGGCGGTGGTCGTAACCAAGAACGCAGAGGCGCGCGAGCGTGTACGCGTTCGCCTCCAGAAAGCGCTCGATAACCAGTTTCCGGAACTAGTGGCCGGTTTGTTTTCCCTTGAACTCGGCCCGCCCATCGGATGGCCCGTGCAGTATCGCGTCAGCGGTAAAGATCCCAGCAAGGTCAGGCACTTCGCGCAGAAGGTCGCCGAGATCATGGCGACCGCCCCTGATCTGCAAAACATCAACTTCAACTGGGGGGACCCGGCACGCAAGCTGAAAATTGACATCCTGCAGGAAGAGGCGCGCCGCCTCGGCCTTTCCTCCGCCTCGATCGCACAGGCGATCTACACGACCTTGTCCGGGGTCACCGCGACGCAAATCCGAGACAGCATTTATCTGATTGATGTCGTGCTCCGCGCCCCAAAAAATGAGCGCGTTTCGATCGAAGATCTGCGGACGCTCAGCCTTCCGCTGCCGAACGGGAAATCGGTGCCCTTAAGCGCCGTGGCAACGCTCAACTATGTCCAGGACTACCCCCTCATCTGGCGGCGGGACCGCTTGCCGACGCTGACGGTTCAGGGCAACGTGAAGGGAGAGGTTCTGCCCGCGACGATCGTCAAGCAATTGCAGGGAAAAATCGAAGAACTGAACGGCTCCCTGCCAAGCGGCTACAAGATCAAAGTCGGCGGAGCCGTCGAGGAAAGCGCCAAGTCGGAGGCTTCCGTTATGGCGGTGATGCCGGTCGTGTTGCTGCTTTTCATGGCGACGCTGATGATCCAGTTGGAGAATTTCAAGCATCTCGTCCTGGTCTTGAGCGTTGCGCCGCTCGGGTTGATCGGTGTGGTTTTCGCGCTGCTGATGACCGGCCAGCCGCTGGGGTTTGTGGCCCTGCTGGGCATCGTGGCGCTCATCGGCATGATTGTGAGGAATTCCGTCATTCTGGTGCATCAGATCGAGGTGGAGCGACAGGAAGGGCGTTCCGACTGGCAGGCCGTTGTCAATGCGTCAACCCTGCGGTTCCGGCCCATCATGCTGACGGCTTTTGCCGCCATCCTGGGCATGGTTCCCATCGCGCCAACCGTTTTCTGGGGGCCAATGGCAACCGCCATCATGGGGGGCTTGGCCGTGGCGACCGCCTTAACCCTGATTTTCCTGCCGTCGCTCTACATCTTATGGTTCGGCGTTAAAGAAAAGATGCCGGCAACGAGTGCCGTGGCTCCTTCGGAGGTTTAAAGCAACATGAGCAAGTTAATTTCACTTTTAGCTTCAGCAGCGGTTTTTTTGACCGGCTGCACCCTGATCCCGGAATACACGCGGCCGGAGCCGCCGGTTCCTTCCCAATGGCCGGCCGGGCCAGCTTACCGAGAGCAACCAACTACGCCGGAAACCCCTCTCGCGGCTGATTTAGAGTGGCGGGAATACTTCCCCGACCCGCGTCTGCAGGCGCTCATCGAGACCGGGCTGCAGAACAACCGCGATCTGCGCACGGCGGCCCTGAACGTCGAGCGCGCACGCGCCCTGTACCGGGTCCAGCAGACCGAGCTCCTGCCGGCCGTCGACGCCTCCGGGCAGATGCTCCGGGAGCGCGTTCCCGGGACCTTGAACGTGGATGATCGCTCGCACACGCTGAAGCAGTACCGGGCCGATGTCGGCGCCTTATGGGAAATCGACTTCTTCGGCCGCATCCGCAGCCTTACCGAAAGCGCGCTGCAACAGTTCTTCGCGACCGAACAGGCGCGCCGCAGCGCCCAGATTCTGCTGGTATCGGAAATCGCCAATGCCTACTTGAGGTTGGCTGCCGATCGCGACAGCCTGGCGTTATCTAAATCCACTCTTGAGACCCAGCAGGCGGCCTATAATCTGATCCGGCAGCGCTTCGAGACCGGGGTCGTGCCCGAGCTGGATCTGCGCCAGAGCCAGACGCGGGTGGACAGCGCGCGCGTGGACGTGGTGCGCTTCACGGAGCAGGTGGCCCGCGACGAAAATGCCATGGACCTGCTGATCGGGGCGCCCTACGATCGCGCCCTGCTCCCGGATGGTCTTAAGGCCGTCACTCCCATGCCGGGGCTCTCACCGGCCATGCCGTCCGAAGTGCTGCTGCGCCGCCCGGATGTGCTTGAGGCGGAAAGCCTGCTCAAGGCGGCCAACGCCAATATCGGCGCCGCACGGGCCGCCTTTTTCCCGAGGATCACTCTCACCGGCACCGTGGGGACGGCGAGCGACGACCTGACCCACCTCTTCAAGTCGGGTTCTTTCGGGTGGAACTTCACCCCTCAGATCACGCTGCCCATCTTCGCCCCCCGCACTTGGGCGGAGTTGAGAGTCAGCAAGGTGGAGCGGGAGTTGGCCGTCACCAATTATGAGCGGACGATCCAAGCGGCCTTTCGGGATGTAACGGATGCACTCGCCCGGTATGGGACCATCGACGGCCAGGTGCAGGCGCAGGAGTCGCTGGTGGACGCCACGCGCGCAACCTACCGGCTGTCTACTGAACGCTACGATAAGGGAATTGACATCTATCTGAATGTGCTCGACGCGCAGCGCAGCGTGTATGCCGCCGAATTGGAGCTGATTGCCGCCCGCTTTCTCAAGTTTAACAACCAGGTCAATTTATACGCGGCCCTGGGGGGAGGTGGCGGTTGAAAATTCAATCTGCGCTTCATTGAGGCGCTGGGGAAAACGACAAGTCAGCGAGGACGGATATGCCCATTATTCCTAAAACCGGGAACCCGGACATGGAAAGAAGATCAAACCAACGATGCATCATGAATATTCCAATTATCTGCAGCCATCTGAGTTCATCTTGCAGCAGAGAGTCAATTGACGGTGTAATTTTAAATACCTGCCCGGACGGCTTTTACGCTGAATTGAAAGAACATGTGAAAGTCGGAACGATCATCGTTGTCCGGAAGACTGGCTCCTTTTCGGAGAGTTCAATGGGTGCTGGGGTACGTTCCTGGGCCCTGGCTCAAGTAAGGTGGTCGAAACCCATCTTAGTCGACAAAAAGATATGCTACGCTACTGGGTTGCAATTGATGGATTATTAAGATTCGAAGTCAGTCAGCTACTTTTTTCTGCCGAACGAAGAAGACACAAAAGGAGTACTCAATGTGTATATATGCCGAGATAAGTCTTCACCCAAGCAACAAGAATATTGGGAGTCTATTTCAACCTTTTGATCCCATACCTAAGGATTGTGTGCATTCTTTTCAGGGGATTGGGGGTGAAGCACAATTAAAGCGGCAAATAATGACTTTTTCTTTAATTTTCCTTTGGCTTTTCCTTTTGCCGGTTAGAGCAATCGCTGATCAATGTGTTGAAGGAGACTGCGTTAACGGCAAAGGCACAAAGATTTTCTCCACCGGGCACAAATACACCGGCGAGTTCAAGAACGGGAAGCTCGACGGGGAAGGCTATATGACTTTGCCGCTCGGCCGAACCCTGAAGGGGCGGTTCCGCAACAATTCAGTTTTCGAGGGAACTTTCACCTACCCGAACGGCCAAGTTTATATCGGTCAGTGGGAGTTTCTTGAGCGCAACGGCCGAGGGACAATGAAGTACGCAGACGGCCGGGTGTATGTTAGCGAGTTTAAAAGTGGTTTGAGGCATGGCAAGGGGATTATGACCTGGCCTAGCGGCCGACGGTATGAAGGGGAGTTCGTTCGCGGCAAGCATACGGGCAAGGGCATTATGACCTATCCAGACGGCCGGGTGTACAAAGGCGACTTCCTGGACGGTGAGCAGTCCGGCAGTGGAGTCATGACGTTTCCGAACGGAGAGCGACTGGAAGGGCAATTTGTCGATGGTAAATATGTCCTACCGCGATAGCTTCTATCCAGGCGCGAGCTGCACAAAGCTGACGGATTTCTTTCCGACAATCTTTCGCTTTTAGGGTTAACGATGAAAGCCGCTCGGGTGAGAGGAGGACGATCGGTTGAAAACTTACCCGCTCAGAATATTCGTTAAACGGGTGCTGCTGATTCGACTCGCGGTTGTGACGATAGGGGCCGCACTGCTAGGCGGGGCAACCACCTTTTTTTTAAAGCAACAGGAGATCGAAAAGCAGGTCGTGGATCTTGGGCGTCACGCGGTTTCGACTTTATCGGCGCAGGTGGCAGCCCTTATGAAATACCAGAAGGCAACTCCGGTCGATGCTTTGCGCCAAGTCCTATCTGAAGGTCCTGAATATCTGGCAGAATACCGCTCGGGTCATTTTTTGCTCGCACAGTTCTACGACAGCTCAGGTACCATGTTTGCGGAAGCTGCGGCGCCGGAGCCACGGATGATCGAGACTCTTAAGGCTTTGGTCAATTCCCAATCGTTATCCTTTCCGGATGCCGAACAAGCAGAGGTGCAGACTCGACGAATCAATGAAGGCTTTGTCGTTTACTTCGTGATGCCGGTAGCCGATTCACAGGATGCGGTGGGCGGATATGCGCGGGGGATCTTTGCCATCTCTTCTGAAACCGTGACGGAGATGCGCAGCGCTGTCCTGCACAGTGTCATGATTGTGGTTTTCATCGTTTTCGGCGTCGCGGCGATTCTCTATCCCGTCATTTTACGCTTGACCCACCGGCTGGCTGACTACTCTACCCATCTGCTGGACGCCAACCTGGAGACGCTCGCCGTGCTCGGAAGCGCCATCGCCAAGCGTGATGCTGATACCGACGCGCACAATTACCGCGTATCGCTCTACGCGGTTCGATTGGCCGAGAAGATAGGCCTTGGGGTGGAGGATATGCGGGGACTGATCAAGGGCTCGTTCATCCACGACGTCGGAAAGATCGGGATTTCCGACGTCGTGCTGCATAAACCGGGGCCGCTCAACGATGAGGAATACCGGGTCATGCAGACCCATGTTGCCATGGGGGTTGACATCGTGCGCCGTGCCGCCTGGCTTCGGGACAGCGTCCCGGTGGTCGCAGCACATCATGAGAAATTTGGAGGTGGTGGCTACCCGCAAGGGGCTCGGGCGGATGATATTCCTCTGGTGGCGCGTATCTTTGCGATTGCGGATGTCTTCGATGCACTCACCTCGAAGCGGCCATACAAAAACCCACTCGGGTTTCAGGAAACAATGAAAATTATCCACGAAGGGCGATGTGTTCATTTCGACCCTAAGCTGCTGGATGCCTTTGCCGGCATCGCAGTTGAACTTCACGAGAAATACGCCGGCGGCGAAGAAGGAGATCTCCGGCAGGAATTGGCTGCTATGGTGGGTCGATATTTTTCCGCCGGAATGGAATCTTTGCATTATGGCAAGACTGAAGGCGCGTTGGGCTCCCCGCAATAAAAAAAACATTGTCGGTGGAGCCAACCGCAGAACAGAAACGAAATGGAATTCCGGTCAAACGGCTTGATTCAGATTATAGGATTCCGGACACGGTGGCCGGTTCAATGCCGACCGCACGGCCTACCGGAGTCTCTTCTATGCTCCCGTCATCAGACGGAGGCGATCACACCATGAAGCGACTTACCTACTTTCGAGTCAATAATGCCATGATTTTTTCAATCCTGATCTCCAATCTGATCGGGGTTGGCATCACCCAGTATCTTACGCAAAGATCGGCCTTCCCGTATTTGCCCGACATCGTGAGACTCGGTGCGCAAATCGACAAGTGGTTTCTACCGGCCTCGCTCCTGGTGTCCGTGGCTCTCATCCTGATTTACGAGAGGCCGATTCGGGCCTATCTCACGACACGCTACGAGCGAAAGGTATTGCCATCTATTTCCGTTTTCAAAGCGCGCCAGAGACTGCTCAACGAACCTTTTTTTCTAATAGGCCTTTCCTTTTGCATGTGGTTGGCCGCCGCTGTTGCCCATTCCAGCGTGCTTTGGGTACATGACGCCAGGACGGTAGTCATCCTCATCGCCTGCTTGCGTCACATCGAAACGGGTCTGATTACCGTAACCGTGGCATTTTTTGTGGTGGAATTCATTCTCCAGCGCAGCGTGATTCCGTATTTATTCCCGGACGGCGGACTATCTGCGATCACCGGGACGGTGCGCATACGCATCCGAACCAAGCTTACGGCTTTTTTATTTGCCTGCAACATCGTTCCTCTCGTTTCCATTCTGCAGCGTACCCATGGAAGACTGCATGCCGATGAATCCTTAATGACGGCTCTGGGGGCGTTTCAATCGGATTTAGCCATCCAGATTTTCGTGTTCATGGCAGTTGGCATCTGGTTGACCTTCCTGGTGAGCAGCAATCTGACCAAACCGTTGCAGGAGATTACACACGTGCTGCGCAAAGTCCAGCACGGTTTGTTCGAAACTAGGGTGCGGGTTACATCCAACGATGAAATCGGGTATACGGGTGACGTGATTAACGCCATGACTGAAGGTCTGATCGAGCGCGACCAGATCAAACAGTCGCTATCGTTGGCAAAGGAGATCCAGCAGAACCTCTTGCCGAAGGATACATGGAAGCTCGATGGCTTCGACATGGCCGGCAAAAGCGAATACTGTGACGAAACCGGCGGTGACTATTTTGACTTTATCCCCGCTGTCGCCGGTAAGGACCAGAAATTAGGAGTGGTGATTGGCGATGTATCGGGGCACGGAATATCGTCCGCCCTGCTCATGGCAACGGTTAGATCCGCGTTGAGACAGAGAGCCTTTCATTCGGGCAGCGCGGCCCAAATCATTACCGATGTAAACCGCCAGCTCGTTCAGGATACCGAACCATCCTGCGATTTTGTGACCTTGTTTTTCCTGATAATTGACACGGCCAGCCATGAACTCACCTGGGTGCGGGCCGGGCATGATCCCGCTATTTTATATGATACGGGGAGCGATTCGTTCCAGGAACTCGGCGGATCGGGAGTGCCTCTGGGCGTGGATGGCAGATACAACTACGAGGAGCAAAAGGGGGCCATGCTTTCGCAGGAGGGAGTCATTCTGCTCGGAACCGATGGGGTTTGGGAGGCACCCGATTTGAAGGGAAACCGGTTCGGTAAAAAGGCGGTATATGAAGCCGTGCGCCACCACCATCAAAAGAGCGCTAACGAAATCCTGGATCGCATTTTGTCCGCCCAGGCTGCGTTTCAAGGAGGCGCTAAAAGGGAGGATGATGCCACCCTGGTTATTATTAAGACCCTACAGTGAATTGTTTCACCTTTCCTGAACGAATCTCCCAATAATGGATCTTATTAGGCAGCCGGGATGATCGGTTTAGAGCCCATCAGATAACTGCCGTCCTGATTGCTTTGATGATTTCATTCAGTGAGCATCCCTTGTTGAGGCACCAAAATGCACCGGATTTGAAAGCTGCCTCAGCAATGCAGTCCACGTCATGCATGGTCAAAATAATTACTCTGACCTCCGGGAATTTGGATTTGATGACCGAGGTTGCATCTATACCATCCATGACGGGCATGCTTATATCCATCAGCACAACGTCTGGTCTGTGCTTTTCTACGGCTTGAATGGCAGCCAGTCCATCCCCTACCTCCGCAATGACCTGGAAGTTATTCTTTTTCTGAAGAAAGTTGGAGATGGTGTTTCGGTAATGCAGGTTGTCGTCAACAATGACAATTCGGAGAGGTGTAGTTGGCATAGAGATAATTTGCAGGACACTGGTCCCAATGGTACTTGGTTGGTTACAGGAAACCTTATTTGGCATCAATGGGGTGGATCCTGTATTTGAAGGGTAATCCAAAATTGGTGAGGGCCTCGGATACCGGCATACCTATCCGGATGTTGCCATCAAATCTATCGGGAGCAGACAGTGTTTACCAAGTAAGCAGAGTATTCTTTAGGCCACAAGAATACAATGCCAAGAGAGGCCCACCAAGGATTGCCCCTTAAAAATTGGACTCATCCACGTTCAGGGTGCGGATAACGGCGATTAATAGAAACTTCGGAAGATTTCTTCGGTTTTGATGGCATTGATCAGGTAATCGCAAAGGAATCGTAATTCCAAAAAGTGTGGATATGATCTTGAGGAGGGGCGCACTTGGATAGATTGTGCCGCAGAAATATATCCAACAAAATTTATTTGCCGCCATTCCGTTGTTATTGACAGCCTATCCAAATCAGTCCTCTTCCACTTTATACCTACTCTTCCGGCTTGTTTTCGATCTCCTTCAATTCTTTATCGGATAAACGTTTACAGACCCAACACGATCTTTCTTGGGTCAACCCTCAATGCGTCTCCTGGGCCGTACGGCTGATGATCTCCTCCTGGTGGTATTGGTCCAGGTCCACGAAGGCCGGGCAGAGGGGACGCCGGGCAGAGGGGACGCCCCTGCGGTT
>Ga0316622_100001606_pt1 | contig 14892 bp, 13 predicted proteins | sample OWC_Aug_OW2_C1_D_FD_207646 | JGI IMG/M metagenome (GOLD analysis project Ga0316622, IMG submission 207646) | Wetland soil microbial communities from Old Woman Creek delta, Ohio, United States - OWC_Aug_OW2_C1_D5_C | ecosystem: Environmental > Terrestrial > Soil > Wetlands | place: USA: Ohio... | reverse complement strand
GGCCGTGTGCGTTTTCGCGATCTCATGCTGGAGGGCAGTGAACCAATGGGGTCGGCATCGACCAAGTGCGCGTCGACGAAATCGCGCTCACGCCCGAGGTGTACGGCGAGCCGGCGCGCGTGCACGTCAGCCTCGGCGTCGACGATGGTTCGATCGACGTCAACGCGCGTCTGAAGCTTACCGCCGCCGACGGGCACGACGTAGCCGTTACCACTGAGGTGCGCGCCGAGCGGCTCCCGCTCCGCCGTGCCCGACTCTACATCCCGAAGGTGGGCTGGAGCGAACTGCGCGGTGAACTCGACCTTGCCCTGACCTACGCGCTCGAGCCGCGGCAGGCGAACCAACTGCGCGGGACCCTCGCTCTGCGCGAGGTCGCGGTCTCGGTGCCGAGCCTCGAGGACAGTGCCGCCAGCTGGAAAAGCCTGACAGTGAATCTGGACAGCATCGATCTGCTCGGCCAGCGCGCGGTAGTGAACGAGGTCGCGATCGATGGCGCGCATATCCAACTGCACGCGGGGGGCGGCAAACTGCTGCTCCCCGTGCTGGATCGGTCCGCCGCGGGTGAGGCGCCCGCCGATCTGCGCGCCGCGCCGCCCGACGCCGGGCTGAGCGTCGATCTCAAGAAGCTCGATCTGCGCATCGACCAGCTCGCCGTGCCGGGCGTGATTCCGCTCGGACAGACCGCCGCGGCGGGGAGCACGATCGATCTCGCCGCCGCGCTGACGCTCACCGAGCCGCACATCGCACGCGCCGGTGATCCGTCGTTGACCGCCGGCGGGAAGGGCGCACCGATCGCTCCCGCGCCAATCGCCTTCCGCCTCGGTCGCGCCGAGCCGACGACGGCCGGGGCCGAAGCGGCCGATCGTCTGGCAGCGTTCCTCATCGGTCGCCCGGGCATGGGTGTGCAGCTCGACACGACGCCGACTCAGGACGACGTCCGCCGGCTGTGCGAGCAGGCGCTGGGCGCCGAGTGGGAAGAGCAGGGTCTCTTCGAGCGATCGATCGGGTTCCTCACCCAACGCGGTCCGCGGCAACGCATTCGCACCTACATCGAGGCACGCGCCGCCGATGGGCGTCCGGAGCTGTCCGCCGAGGATCAGGCCACCCTGCAGCAATGGCTCGACGAGCGTCCCACCCCCACCGCGGAGCAGCTGCGCGCGCTCGCCGCGGCGCGAGTGGCGGTGGTCGAAACAGTGCTGCACGACAAGGGTATCGACGCGGCGCGGATCGCCCACGGCGAGCCGAGTTCGCGGCCGCCCGCCACACGCCGGCATTGATCGGCAGCGCGGGCACCACCGCCTCGTACTCGCGCAGCGCGCGCCGCTCGCGCTCATTGCCGATACCGACCCAGATTTCCAGGCGGACCATATCGCACCACGCGGCCTCGCCCGCTCGCAGCAGCACCTCCACCCTGGCCCGCACCGCCGGGTCGCCCTTCTCACGCATCTGGTGAATCCACGAGGATGTGTCGACCAGTTTCACCGGGGGCCCCGGGCATGCGGCTCCCGCTCTTCCCGCGCTTCGATCTCCTCGTTTGTCGGGAGCGATCGGAAGGTGCCGGAGTGTCTCACGAGTGCGGCCATGCGCCGGCGACGGTTGAAATCGGCGATCGCGGTGACGATGGCCGCGCGCTTCGTCTTGGCGCGCGTGAACCGCACCAGATCGCGCAACTCCGCATCCAGAATCTCAACCGTAGTCTTCATGATTCCAGGAAATCTCTGGTCGCGCCCTCATCGGTCTCGCGGCCCGCGACGTCCCGCGGGACACGAACTCCCCGGGGTAGCCACCAGAGAGCGGCTGCATCTTCGCCGCCCGCGAGATGGAGGTGGGGTAGGAAGTTGCGCCGGATGATCTCGCCCCAGGCGTACTGCTTGGCGGTCAATGTCCCTCGGCGGCGCAACGCCCGCTCCTCAGACGGATTCGTCCGCAATCGGTGGAAGTGACGAACAAACTCGCGCGGGTTGTCCGTCTGCAACACGAGGGCGTTCCAGCCCTGGACCGCGTAGTCTTCGCCGGTGCTCCCCGTGCATGCCACCCCCCCTGCCGCCATCGCCTCGAGCCCGACCAGACCAAACGGCTCGTGACCACTGTTTGCCAGGACCGCATCCGATCCCCGGAACAGCACGCGGCAGGCCTCCGGCGACAGGGGCGAACGGAGGCTCACCACGTCCACGTCTCTCAGCCCGCCGAGAGTATCGAGCAAACCGGGAACTCCGGCGCGAGCCAGTGAGCGTTCCACCACCCGCAGACCGACGGCGGCGGCTCTCGCCAAAACCTCCGCACCATGGGCTTCCACCCCACCGCGAGCAATGAGCAAGGGTTGCCACCCGTGCCGCTTGAGTTCCCCGACGGTGTCGATGGCCAGCAACCAGCGCTTGTCTGGGTCCCAGCGGGCGATCTTGCTGAGGATGACGCGATCACCAACGCGCTGGCGAAACGCGGCCGTTGCACCTCGATTCGGCGGCTGGAACGCCGCGGCCGAGAGCCCATTCGGCACCACGAGCGGCGCCACCCCCAGACGCCACATGATGTGCTGCATGTAGCGGCTCACCGTCGTGGTCACCGCAGCTTCCGCGAGGCGGCCCCAGTCGATGCGTTCGAAGCCAAAGGTGTTGTTCGCGTTCCAGAAGATGGCAACCTGCCCGCGGACTCCGGCGCGCTTCAACAACCAGTCCAGATGCAGGACGGCGTCGACCGTCTGCCACTCCTCTGCCAGGATCACCGCGCGTCCGTCCTTCTGTCCCAGGAGGGGGAACAGAGCCTCCTGCAGGATGAACGGTGGCAGCGACGCAGCGAAGTCCGCCCGCTTCCCCTCTTCGCCATCGTACACCCCGCCCGGGTGATAGTGGCTGATCCACTGGCACCAGCGATGCAGCCTGAGCTGCCCTCTGCTCTCATGCGGGGGCAGCTTGGGATCACCAACGAACCAGAGGTGCGTCTCGAAGCCCGCCTCAGCAAGCGCCCCCACCAATCCCGTGATCCGGCTCGCAATCCCGCCGGCGCGGGAATACTCATCCGGGCCCTCGAAGCAGAGGATATGGAATTGAACCGGTTCTGACGTCATGTCGTGCCCCAGCGGCATCATTCGCTCTCCGGCTCAGATTCAGAGGTAGAACAGAAACAATCGCCGAAATCCCCGCCGTTGAAACCCCGCCGGCGCCTCCTTCCAGAAGTGCGGCTCCGCATATGCCGGATGCTCGCACACGCAGCGCCAACAAGACGGGCAGATCTTCGACAGCTCGCCTTCCTGGTGTCCGCACCACGCCGCTGCAAATACGTCGAACCGCCTCCCGCAATAGGGGCAGCAGACCACGTGGACCACCTGTTCCAGACCCGGCCGCTCCGCCGGTTCGCCGAAGCCGAGTCGTATGGCCTCCGCGCTGGTCCGCGCGGCTCCCGTGGCGGCGCGGTTCCCGCTCTTCTGAGCGCTCACCCGCAGACCCCGCTCAAGCATGCTCACCCCCTTCTCGCTCCCCGACGATCGGCGTGGCCGGGAGGACGTCCACGTCCGAAGGCAACCACACCCGAAAACATGATCCGCGGCCGACCTCGCTGTCGACGGTAATGCGTCCGCCAAAGCGATCGACGAGGCGGCGCACGAGATACAGACCCAGCCCCGCACCACCGTCGCGGCGCGCCACCGAACCATGTGCCTGGCGGAATGGCTCGAAGATGGTTTCCCGCGCCTGCGCCACGATGCCAATTCCGGTGTCGGTCACGGAGAATTCGACACCCCCGGCGGTGGCACGCACCTCAACCTCAACGCTGCCCCGCTCGGTAAACTTAATTGCATTCGTGATCAAATTGCCGAGCACGACCTTCAGCTTCGTGCGGTCTGTCCGCAGCAATGGCAGGTCGGCCGGCACGCTGCAGCGGAGGGCGACGTGCGGTTTCAGCAGCGGCCGCGTTTCCGTCGCCAACAAGTCCATGAAATCGTCGATGCGCACCACTTCGAGCTGAAGTGGGATGGCCTTGGTCTCCAAGCGGCTCAGGTCCAAGGTCGCCCGCATGAGCGCAAGCAGCGACTCGGCGCTTGTCCTCATCGTCTCCAGGATCCGCGTCTGCTCACTGGTCAGCGGCCCATACTCGCCCGCAAGCAGGAGATCGTCGTACCCGAGGATCGCCTGCAGTGGCGTGCGCAGCTCGTGCGACATGTTGGCGACGAAATCTGGTACGGTCGAGGTTTCGCGCACTCGCCCCGTCGAGTTCGCGGCAGCCCCCGCCATCGCGGCGGAACCGGTCGGACTCGCCGTCTCCCCGCGCCCGCGCCGACCCATCTCGATGGCGTCACGGATGCACGCCAGCAGCGTTTGCGGAGGGACGGGCTTGAGCAGAAAGTCGACGGCTCCGGCCTTCAGCGCGCGAACCGAGGCGGGCACCGTCCCGTGTCCAGTTATGAAAATGATGGGGAGTGCGCTGCCACGCTGGTTGAGCTCGTCTTGCACCTCGAGGCCGCTGCCGCCCTGCAAGCGCAGGTCGAGGACCAAACAGCCCGTCCGCCGCACATCGTAGGACGCGAGAAACTCCTCCCCTGAAGCATACGTCTCGACCGCAAGCCTCGCGGTCCGGACGAGCGCCTCGAGGGACCTCCGGACTGCTGGGTTGTCGTCGACCACGAAGACCGTCGGCTCGGCCGCCGCTGGCACCGTGCTCTCGGCGAGCGCTCCTCGCGATGTCGTTGCCATCCGGCAACCGTCGTAGAACAGACGGGGAAGCACCGGAAGATCGTATTACTACGCGCGTGTTTCTACGCGGGTGGTTCTACGCTCTCACTGGCCCCGCGCGCGCAAGACCGTCCCAGCGAGATGGGCTGCCGACGAAACTTCCATCTTGCGCAGTACCCCGCGCCGGTGCCCCTCTACCGTCCGGACGCTGAGATGCAGCGCCGCGGCGATCTCCTTGGAACTCTTCCCGGCTACGAGCAACTCCGTGATCTCCCGTTCCCGGGGGGTCAGCCGCGCCAAGCGCGCGGCCACCGCGGTGCGGGTGGTCGCGACCTCGCGGGCGTGCCGGTCGATTTCGAGGGCTTCGTGAATACGTTCGAGCAATCTTTTGGGAGCGATCGGCTTCTGCAGGAAGTCGATGGCGCCTCCTCTCAGCGCCCGAACCGATGTCGGAACGTTCCCGTAGCCGGTCATGACAATAACCGGCAGCGCCGCATTCCGCCGGCGCAGCTCGTCCTGCAGGTCCAAGCCGCTGCTGCCGCGCAAGCGAATGTCCAGCAACAGACATCCCGGCCGACTTGCATCGTAGCCGTCGAGAAACTCCTCGCCCGAGGCGTAGGTCTCGACCGCCAGTCCGGCGGACTTCATCAGCGCGCGCAACGACCTGCGCACCTCGGCGTTGTCGTCGATCACAAACACCGTGGGCTCAGCGCTCATGCGATGCTCTCGCTTGGTGGCCCTTCGGTATAGAGCGGCAGGACGAGCCGCACCGTGGTGCCCGAGAGGCCGTCTGCCCGCGGCGCCATCGACAGGCGCCCGTGGTGCGCCTCGATGATGGAGCGGCTGATCGGTATGCCCATTCCCAGGCCGTGAGGTTTGGTGGTGAAGAAAGGCTCGTAGATCCGCTCCGCCACGCCGGCGGACAACCCCGTGCCGGTGTCATGCACGGCGATCTCTGCCATGCCGTCCTCATTCTGCGAGATGCGGACCCCCACCTCTTTCTGGTCGCCGCCCGCTTCAAGAATGGCATCGATGGCGTTCTGGACGATGTTCACCAACACCTGTTCGATCTGGACACCATCCGCACAGATCGGCAGCGCCGCAGGCGCTGGGTCCAGACGCAGCGTAATCCGGTGCTGCCGCAGCTCAGGCTCCAGCAGGCGGGCGACGCTGCGGACGAGGTCCCGGAGATCGAGCACCGCTAACTGCGGCTCGCGTTTCTCCACGAACTCTCTCAGGTGATGCACGATCTCGCCGGCTCGCAGTGCCTCGCTCGCTGCATGCTCGAGCAACTCCAGGAGCGAGTCCGCGGTGGTGTCGCCAGACCGGACATACGCGGCGCACGCCTCCACGTCGTTGGCAACCGCACTCAGCGGCTGGTTGAGCTCGTGGGCCAACCCGCTGGCCAACTCCCCCATCGTGCTCACGCGTAGCACGTGCGCAAGCTCGGCCTGACGCTGCCGCACCTGCTCCTCCGCCTGCTTGCGCTCCGCGATATCGCGCACGATGCCGGTGAACCGGTGCCCGCCCCCTTCGTGAAATTCGCTGACGCCTACTTCCATGGGAAACGTCGTACCGTTCTTGCGCCGGCCGACCACCTCGCGCCGGCTGCCGATGACCTTTTGCACGCCGGTCGAGAGATAACTCACGATGAAGTTATCGTGCAGCTCGCGGTAGGGTGGGGGCATGAGCATCTTGACGTTTCGTCCGATCACCTCATCGGCGGTGTAGCCAAAGATTTTTTCGGCGGCGGGGTTGAACGACAGAACCGTGCCATGATCGTCGATGCTGACGATCCCCTCCGCAACGGTCTCCAGGATGCTACGGACTCTCGCCTCGCTCTCCCGCAGCTTCTGTTCCGTCCGCTTGCGCTCGGTAATGTCGCGGACGATGGCAACCACCTCGTCTCTTTCACTCGTGATGACTCGCGCCTCGTAGTGGCGAACGCCCTCAGGTACGGGCACGGCGTACTCGATGCTCTGGACGGTCCCCGTGTCGAGCGCCCTTTCAATCGCCGCCAGGCATCGATCCGCGACCTCCCCAGGTAAGGAACCCTGCCGAATGTTGCTCCCGAGTATTTCACCTGGCGTCCGCAGCAGGTCACTGCGCTTCGCGGCATGAACGTCGAGATAGGTTCCGTCGCGGCTGATGCGAAACATCATGTCTGGCATCGCATCCAAGAGCGCCCGCATCCGCGCCTCGTTGCGCTGGAACGCATCCTTCTCCCGCTTGCGCTCGGTGACGTCTTCGATGGCCAACAGGATCAGCTCGGAACGACCGGGTCCTCGCGCAAGGACGCGCGCGTTGAGGAGCAGGCTGCGCCGGCCAATCGTCTGGAATTCGCCTTCCACGTCGAAGTCGCTGATCCGCCGGTTCTGGGGCAGCCTCTCCTCCAGCAGCGTCCGCAATCGGGGGATGTCCCATTGATGGTTGCCCAGCTCGAACAGGAGGCGGTCTTGCGTCTCCTCCCTCGCGACCTGGAATGTCTGGTAGAACGCGGCATTCCCGCCCTGCACGCGCAGGCTCGCGTCCAGCAGGAGCAACGGCTCGCGAACCGTGTTGATGATGGCCCCGGCCGCCCACCCCACCTCCCACAGCGCGTCGGTGGCCACGTCTGACGGGGTGCTGACCGTGCACAGCTCCTCGGCGAGGGACGGCAGTTGCGGGTCGGAGTTCTCCCGCGGGAGCTGCGCGTTGACCGACGAAACCTCTTTGTTGGCGCCCGTGTCGGCTTGGTCGGAGCTGTCATTCCGACGGACCGATGTCCCTCGATTGGTCGCGCGCATCAACCGAGCGGCTTTAGCCTGCTTGCGCTTGCTCACGCATCGAGCTCCCGGGCTACGACACGCTTACCGCCGGCGAATGTCTCCCGTCAAGGCATTTTGTCTCGACCTGACCCTGTATGCCCGTGGCAGGACGTCGCGCGCTGTGCGATAAGCTCGCCTCACATGATTCGAGCCCGGCTTACTGGTCATTACCGCGGCGACGCACGCTACCCCGCGGCGATGGTGAACATCACCAACCGCTGCAACCTCTCCTGCCAGCACTGCTTCATCTACCGCGACGGCAATCCGAACGAAGAGCCCGCCTCGGCGCAGGACGAGATGAGCGACGAGACCATCCTCGAAACCCTGGCTGGTCTGCGCGACCGGCACGGGATTGTGTCGATGCTGTGGATGGGCGGCGAACCGCTGCTGCGGCGCCGCCTGCTGGAGGAGGGGGTGCGCCTGTTTCCCCGCAACACGATCACAACCAACGGGACGGTGCCGCTGGTCGATTTCGGCTCGCCGGTTCTCTACGTCGTGAGCCTAGACGGCCCCGAGGATCTCAACGATGCGATCCGGGGCCGCGGCACCTACCGGCGCGTTCTGCGCAATCTCTCCCGGCTGTCGCCCGCTTTCTCGAGCCCGGTGCAAGTCCAGTGCGTCGTGACCCGGCGCAACCAGCACCGGCTGGAGGACTTGCTCGGCGCCGTCCGCGAGGCGGGCGTGGCGTGGATGACCTTCTCCTTCTATGTCCCTCGCGCACAGGATACGACTGGCGACGCTTGGGCCAGCAACGCGGAGCGCGTCCCGGCGGTCCGCGAGGTCATGCGGCTCAAGGCCGAGTATCCCGGCTTCGTCCGCAACTCGGCCCGCAGTCTGCAACTCATGCTCCCGCCGCACTGCGACGTCGTGACCTCCGCCTGCCCGGCGCAGGACACGGTGTTGCCGCTGTGGCTGGAGGGTGACCAGTTCGTCACCCCCTTCTGCTGCTACGGCAACGACGTCGACTGCGGCCGCTGCGGCGCCTGGGTCGTATTCAGCCTCGCTGCCAAGTAGACGGGAACCGGTGGCTATGCGTGCATTGGTGACAGGATCGACGGGGCTCCTTGGCTACGCGCTGGTGGAGGAACTTCTGGCGCGGGGCCATACCGTCAGGGCCATGGTCCGACCGGACAGCAATCGAAGCCTGATCGACCGCCTCGACGTCGAGAAGGTGGTCGGTGACCTACGCGACCGGGACTCGCTGCGCCAGGCAGTCCGCGGGTGCGAGTGGGTGTTCAGTGTGGGAGCGCTGTTCTGGTCCGAGCGCCCTCAGGACCTGTACGACGCCAACGTGCTCGGGCAGCGGTGGTTCATGGAGGAGAGCGCCGCCGCGGGAGTCGAACGATTCGTTCATGTCAACGGGGTCACCTCGGTCGGTTACAGCGCCAACGGTGACCTGTTGAACGAAGACTCCATCCCCAACCTGCTGCACATGGCCAATCACGCCGAGATCTCGCTGTTCCTCGGGTACGTCGAGATGCTCAGGATGGCCGCCCGGGGATGCCCGGTTCTCAACGTCGCCCTCACCTTTCTGATGGGCCCACACGACCTCATCCCCTCCCCTTCGGGTCAGCTCCTGGTTGCCTACGCCAACCGGCGGGTTCCGGGTTATCCCGCCGGCGGGCTGAACTTCATCGACGCGCGCGACGCCGCCCGAGGGCTCCTGCTCGCCGCCGAGAAAGGGAAGATCGGCGAGCGCTATATCATCGGCAACGTCAACATGCGCTTCCGTGACTTCTTCCACCTGATGGAGCAGGTGACGCGGATCCCGGCGCCGCGGCTGCGCCTCCCCCACCAGTTGCTCTACCCCGTCGCGGTGGTCGCTCCCGTCGTCTCCCGCTACTTCACCCACCGGCGACCAATCATGACCATCCCCCGGGCGCGCATGGCGGACCTCACCTACCACTACAACAATCAGCGGGCCGTGGAAGAGCTCGGGCTGACGTTTCGGGACCTGCGCGACACCATCCGCGACACGGTCCGATGGTTTCGCGACAACGGCTACATCACCAACCAGCGCAGCCTTGCGGCGGTCAGATGTCTGTAGGGGCGATCGTGCGGCAGCGTCCGGTTTCTCTTGAGACTGACGCGCCGACGCCGCGGCGACAAAGAGACAAGGGAGCAACATGACGCACACCGCCAACGGGAAGCGCGGCCTCGATCGCCTTGCCGAACTACAAACGAAGTTCCCCTCCATTCCGCGCTCCGCGATCGTCAAGGCCGACGTCTTCCGCGAGGGGATCGCGTGGACCCCCGATCTCAACGTCATCGGGCGTTGGGCGATTCCCCACACGCACATGATCTTCGATTGGGATCACGATCGGCTCGACAGCAAGCTGGAGGTGGCGGAAGGATGGGTGCTGATCCCAGCGGTATTCCAACTGCGCGACGGGACCACGACCATCGTCAAGCTCGCCGCCGACAGTCCTTACACCATCCAGACTCTCCAGGGCGACGCGCGCTACATGCTCTGTCGCGACGGAGAAGAGGTCGACGAGGTGTTCTTCGAGCCGCGCCCCCTGTGGTTCACCCGGCGAACCCGGGATGGCACGCTCATGTGCAAGGTCGTCTCGACCGCGGGACGTCACTGTATCTTTGCCATCACGCTGCTCAGCTACTGCCACTACTTCAAGACCAACGAGCAGTGCGTCTTCTGTTGCATCGTCCCGTCGGTCGATCACGCCCGCGAGCTCGGCATCGAGCGGACGTTGAAGCCGACGGTGCAACGCGTGCTCGACGTCTACAAAGCCGCCAGCGAGGAGCACCCGATCGCACACTTCAATCTCACCGGTGGCGGCCTCATTGATCGGCACCGCGAGGCGGATCTGTACGTTCGCTTCCTCGAGGAGATGATGCAACAGCTCGGTGACAACCAGTTGCCCTGGCACGTCATCACGCAAGCGCTTGACGAGGACGATCAGCGACGCGTCGTCGACGCGGGACGTGGCAACATCACCCTCTGCCATCCGCTGGAGGTGTGGGAGGAACGCTTGTTTCCCATCCTCGTCCCGGGCAAGGCGAAACATGTAGGTCGTCAACAGTGGATTGATGCCATGCTGCGGGCGGCCAAGCTGCTGAGCCCGTGGCGCGCCACCACGACCATCGTGGCGGGCTGCGAGACCGTGCCGCCGCATGGCTTCGAGACGCTCGGCGCGGCGCTGAAGTCGATGGAGGAGTATCTCGGGTTTTTCCTCGAGCACGGCGTGCTCCCGCGTTTCACCTTCTGGACTCCCGCCCCCGGATCGCCCTGGGAGCACGTGTCACCACCCCCCACGGAATACTTTCTGGAAATCTCCCAGCTCCAACACGAACTGTATCGGCGGCACGACGTTCCCCTCCTCAAGAGCACCTGCCGCAAGTGCCGCACCGTAAGCCTGGAGGCGGATCTGGCCGCTGCATCCCTTCCCGCTGAGGGAGAGGAAGCCGAGCAGCTCGGGAGGCACGAATGACCAGACTCGACGAGCTGTGCGACCAGTTTCCCGACGTTCCGCGCTCGGTCGTGATCAAGACCGAACTCCTCACGCAGGGCCTGCGCTTCACGCCCGTGGCCCACGAGATCGGCACGTGGGCCAACCCGGAGTTTCTGCCCTGGGACCGCGAGGTCCACAGGGACTACACCGCGATCGAGAGCACGCTCGTCAGTCAGGATTGGGCCTGGTTGCCGCACAGCATGAGCTTTCCCGACGGCGTGACGACCAAGGTGATCTACGACTTCCTTCGCCATCACGACAGGGCTACTGCGATCCGTACAGCCTGAAGGGTGATGTGCGCGTGAGCCGACTGGAGAAGGGAGGATGGCGAATCATCCTTCAGGATCGGCCCATGTTGGGGTACCAGGACCAGCACTGGTCGGGCGCCGCCTGGGCACCGGTCAGCATGGTTCTCGCGCGCAGGAAGTGCTGGATCGTCGAGGCCGTACCCAGGGACCCCTCTGCCACTCGAGCCCCAGCGCTTCGATCAACAAGTACTGATCCGTTTCGGGAAGTAGCATGAGCGAGCGCCACGTGTCGTTCCTCAGCGGCGGTCAGAAGCTCGCCGGGGTGCTGTACTGCCCAGAGCGACCTTCGCAGCCGACCGCTGGGATCGTTCTCTGCCAGGGCTACACGGGCACCAAGGAAATGTTCCTCCCCATTCTGGCGGAGGCGTTCCGGGAGCAGGGCTTCACCTGCCTCATCTTCGACTATCGTGGCTGGGGAGAGAGCGAGGGCGAGCGCCATCGCCTCTTCCCGCTGGAACAGACCGAGGACATTGGCAACGCCCTCACGTTTCTCGGTGAGCAACATGGGGTCGATCCGGAGCGTCTCGGCCTGTACGGCACCTCGTTCGGCGGCGCCAACGTCGTGTACGTGACGGCTGCCGACCCTCGGGTGAAGTGTACGGTGGCGAGTCTCGCGATCGGCAACGGCCGGCGCTGGTTGCGGTCGTTGCGGCGCCTGTGGGAGTGGAACGAGCTCGTGGCGCTGCTGGAGGAGGACCGCCGCGCCCGCGCGGAGTGCGGCGTTTCCCGGCCCATCAAGGCGTTCGACGCGGTTCCCCCCGATCCGCCCATGCGCGCGCTGATGACGGCGGCCGCCGAGGGTGGCATGTTCGCGCAAGAGGAACCCGAAATCACGCTCGCGTCGGTCGCGGCCATCATGGAGTTTGCGCCGGAGGAAGTGGCGGACAAGATTGCTCCGCGGCCCATTCTCTTCATCCACGCGGGCAATGACACTCTGGTGTCACCGGAGGAGGCGCAGTCGCTCTACGCCCGGGCGGGCGAGCCCAAACAGTTGCTCATCCTGCCCGGCGTCACTCACATCGACTTCTATCTGGGCGACGCGCTCGAGCAGGTAACCGCCGCGTCGCTCGACTGGTTCGTGCGTCATCTGCTTTCGCCTCCGTAACGTCGATGCCGCTCGCTCGCCTGTTTGAGCCTATCCAGCTCCGTGGCAAGACGATCAAGAACCGCATCGTCCAGCCAGGTCAGGGCACGGGTTTCGGCCACCTCGATGGCCGGATCAGCGAGCGCCACATCGAGTTCCATCGCACCAAGGCTCGCGGTGGCGTCGGTCTGATCATCTTCGAGCACACCGGGATCGACCGCGCCGGCAACGTCATCCCGCTGATGGAGCCGCTCATCGACCACGACCGCTTCATTCCCGACCTGCGGCGCCTCACGCAAACGGTCCACGAGTACGGGGCGGCGATGTTCTTTCAGTTGGGCCACGGTGGCAGGCGATCCGTGTACTCGCCCGCCTTCTACCTTCTGCCGTTCATTCCGGGCCTGGAACGTCTCGCCCTCGCCTTCCCACGATACGTTCCCACCATCTATGCTAAGCTGTTCGCCGCAGCGTGGCGCGTTGCGCGCCGACCCAAGGGGCCCTCGGCCGGGCCGATGTCCTGGGGCTTCTCCAAACACGGTAAGGCGTTCACACACGTCTCGCGCGCCAAGCCGCAACCGCTGACGACCGAGGAGATCCGCGTCCTGGTTCGCAAGCACGCGGAGGCAGCGCGCCGGGTGCAGGAGGCGGGAGCCGACGGCGTCGAGGTTTACTGCTGCCATGGCTATCTGCTGAACCAGTTCTACTCTCCGTTCTTGAATCAGCGCGGTGACGAGTACGGCGGCGACCTGGCGGGCCGCGCGCGGTTCACCCTCGAGGTCATCCGAGAAGTCCGCCGTGCCGTCGGTGACGACCTGCTCATCTGTCTGCGACTGAACGGCGCCGACTACGTCGACGGCGGCAGCACCCTCGAAGACGCCAAGGCCGTCGCCGTCTGGGCGCAAGAAGCCGGGGCCGACGTCATCAACGTCACTGCCGGGTTGTACGGTTCGTATCCCTTCATGATCCCGTCCATGGCGGAGCCGCAGGGAACCTTCGTGCCGCTGGCCGAAGCAGTCAAGCAGGCCGTTCGCATTCCCGTCATGGGCGGCATCCGCGTCGTCGACCCGCAGCACGCGGAGTCGCTCCTGGAGAACGGGCAGGTCGACATGGTCATCATGGGCCGCGCCCTGCTCGCCGATCCCGACATGCCCAACAAGGCGCGTGCGGGCCGCCTCGACGCGATCCGCAAGTGCATCGGCTGCAACCAATGCCTCGAGATTGCTGAAGGTCTCGAAGGCGGCATTCACTGTCTCGTCAATCCGCAGCTGGGTGTGGAAAGCAGGCTGAAGGTCACTCCTGCGAGACCCGAGCGCGTGGTGGTCGTTGGCGGCGGTCCGGCCGGGATGACCGCCGCGGAAACCCTGGCGCGGAGAGGCCACGAGGTCATCCTCTTCGAGAAAAACGCCCTCGGCGGGCGGCTGCGACTCATGGCGCAGGTGCCAGGGAACGCGGAAACGGCGGTCTTCCTCGATGCCCAACGCCGCGAAATCGAGCAGCTGAACGTCACCATCCGCCAGGAGGAGGCGGTCGTCGCCAGCATCGAAGCGCTCCGTCCGAGCGCCGTGATCGTCGCCACCGGAGGCACACCGTGGCGGCCGAATTGGCAGACGGAGATGCCGTGTCTGGGCATGGACGACGCCTTCGCCGGGAACGCGGTGGGCAAGCGGCTCCTGGTCTGGGGCGACGACCTCTACTGTCTCAGTACCGCGCTCTTCCTCTCCGACCAAGGGGCTGAGGTGATCGCGGTTGAGCTGCCGCGCTTCTTTCCGCTGGACATCATGGAGGTCACAGCGTCGGCGCTCTACCTGCGACTGCAGCTCGCCGAGCGCGGTGTCGAGGTGGTCCGCGATTCCACCATCCGCGACGTGTCCAACGGAACCGTTACCCTCGCCAACGGACGCGTCCTCCGCGACCTCGACGCCGTCGTCGTCTGCAAGCTGCAGAAAGAGCGAACGCTCGAGCGCGCGCTGAAAGCCGCCGGCATCCGCGCGTACACCGTCGGCGACGCCCGCTGGCCGCGCAAGTCGCTCCCCGCCACCTGCGAGGCGTTCGAGCTGGCGGTCCGACTGTAGCAGGGCGTGGTCGGTCTCGATCCGCTCGACTTGCTGATCCGAGCGTCGGTGCGACTGCGCTGCCCGTTCGTGTTCTGCGCCACGTGCCGTGGCCAGCAGGAACCGCATCCCCTCGACGAACGCCTCGGCGTCGTAGGCCTTGGCCGCCCCCACCGTGATCCGCGCGGCCCGCTGCGCCAGCCCCTCCTACCGACTCCAGCGCCGCCAGCGACTCCGCATCCCCCGTGGCCAGGCGCGCCTGCACCGCCACGGCCATCGCTTCACTTGAAGATACCGATCGCGGAAGAGGGAGTGAACGTGCGCAGTGCGACGCCGGCGACGCTGCTCTGCGGTTCGTCCTGCGCGAGGCGATCTCCCCCGACCCCCTCCAAGCTCTTCTGTGCTCTTCTTGATAAAGGTTCTTGACAGAATTCAAGCGTTGGAACTAGTGTCGGATTCTCCAGGCTGGGGAAAAGTGCCCAGGACAGCATCGGGCTCTCGCACACCG
>Ga0316622_100001605_pt1 | contig 14901 bp, 13 predicted proteins | sample OWC_Aug_OW2_C1_D_FD_207646 | JGI IMG/M metagenome (GOLD analysis project Ga0316622, IMG submission 207646) | Wetland soil microbial communities from Old Woman Creek delta, Ohio, United States - OWC_Aug_OW2_C1_D5_C | ecosystem: Environmental > Terrestrial > Soil > Wetlands | place: USA: Ohio... | reverse complement strand
CGTGCTAAGCTGACCGCCCTCGCCACCCACCCCCTAGGAGCGCATCAATGCCCGGACTTCTTCCCAACATCGACCCCGACGGCCTGCTTGAGTTTTCGGTGGTGTACACCGACCGTGCCTTGAACCACATGTCACAACGTTTCCAAGGGGTGATGACAGACATCTCCCGCATGCTCAAAGAGGTCTACCACGCCAGGTCTGCGGCGCTGGTGCCCGGCAGCGGCACCTTTGGCATGGAAGCGGTGGCACGCCAATTTGCCACCGGCAAGAAGACGCTGGTGATTCGCAACGGCTGGTTCAGCTATCGCTGGACGCAGATTTTTGACATGAGCCACATCCCGTCCGAGTCCACGGTGATGAAGGCCCGCCGGATCAGTGACGGCAAGCAGGCTCCGTGGATTCCCTGCCCGGTGGACGAAGTCGTGGCCGCCATCCGCAGCCAAAAACCTGAGGTGGTGTTTGCCCCGCATGTGGAAACTGCAGCGGGCATGATCCTGCCCGATGACTACCTCAAGGCCGTGAGTGCGGCGGTGCATGAAGTCGGCGGCCTGATGGTGCTGGACTGCATTGCCTCGGGGGCCATGTGGGTGGACATGCAAGCCACCGGCGTGGACGTGCTGGTGAGTGCGCCGCAAAAGGGCTGGAGCAGCTCACCCTGCTGCGCCATGGTGATGCTCAGCGAGCGCGCCCGCGCCGCCATCGATGCCACCACCAGCACCAGCTTTGCCTGCGACCTGAAGAAGTGGCTGCAGATCATGGAAGCCTTTGAAGCGGGTGGCCATGCCTACCACGCCACCATGCCCACCGATGCGCTGGCGCGCCTGCGCGATGTGATGCAGGAAACCCGCGACTACGGTTTTGAGAAGGTCAAGGCCGAGCAGGTGGCCTTGGGCCAAGCGGTGCGTGCACTGTTTGAGCGCCGCGGCATCCAGAGCGTGGCGGCAGAGGGTTTCAAGGCTCCCGGCGTGGTGGTGAGTTACACCGACGACGCAGGCATTCAGAACAGCAAGAAGTTCCTGGCCCTGGGCCTGCAAACCGCTGCCGGCGTGCCGCTGCAATGCGACGAACCGGCGGATTTCATGACCTTCCGTGTGGGCCTGTTCGGGCTGGAGAAGTTGCACAACGTGCAGCGCAGTGTGGCGCACCTGAGCGCCGCGCTGGATGCCATGGGCATCCGGGAACCCGCCGCGGCTTGACAGGGCGCGCCGCGCGGGCGGCCTTACTTCGCCATGCGCATCGCGCGGCTGGCGAGTTCCTGGGCGAAGCGCGCCTTGGCTTCGGGGTAAATCAGGGTTTCTTCCAGCGCGATGTGGTCGCGGCACAGGCTTAAAAAAACTTCAATGGCGTGCCTGAGCTCGGCCATGTCCACCCAGTCTTCGCCCAGCGAGATGGCGCGCAGCATGGGGGCCAGCTCCAGCCAGTTCTGCTCAATCCAGCCATGGTCTTGTTGCAGCAGGCGCACCGCCTGCACCAGCTCGGCGTTGTCGCTGAGCAGAAGATTGGGGAACACGGCCTTTTCTTCCTCTGCGTGATGCGCGCGTGAGGTGCTGGAGAAAAAAGCCTCGATGGTTTTGGCTTTTTGACGGCACTGTGCGCTGTCGTCATTGGCTTCAAGCTGCGCCAACAAGCTGGCCAGTTCCGCCAGATGCTCTTGGATTTGTTGGTGGCAGGCATCCAGCGCTTTGAATGTGTCAGCTTGCAAAACGGATTTCATGGGGTTTCTCCTGAGTAGTTCCGGCAATTGTGGCAAGCGCATTCACTACAACATTGATTCAAGTCAAAAACGGCAAATGTTGACCGCCTGGATTTTTTTGACATGGATCAGGAAATCTTCATATTCCGGGCTTTGCCCGGTACTGGTTTGCAATGGGCGGGCGTAGGATGCCCAATTTGCAGCGGTCGAAGCTGACAGTGAGCAGCCCAAGGAGACAACTTTGCAAGCCACCAACACCACCCACCCGGCCTATTTCCACAAGGTTGTGGATTGCCAATGGGCCTGCCCGGCCCACACCCCGGTGCCCGAATACATCCGCTTGATTGGTCAGGGTCGCTACAGCGATGCCTACATGATCAACTGGGTGTCCAACGTGTTTCCGGGCATTTTGGGACGCACCTGTGATCGCCCTTGCGAGCCGGCCTGCCGACGTGGCCGGGTTGAAGAAAACAACGGGAGCAAGCCTGAGCCGGTGGCGATTTGCCGCCTCAAGCGCGTCGCGGCTGACCATAAAGACTCGGTGTTGGCGCGCATGCCCACCATTGCGCCGTTCAACGGCAAACGCATTGCCTGCGTGGGGGCTGGGCCAGCATCATTGACGGTGGCGCGTGACCTGGCCCCGCTGGGTTATGAGGTCACGGTGTTTGACGGTGAAGCCAAGGCGGGCGGTTTTGTCCGAACGCAAATTCCGCGTTTCCGCTTGCCTGAATCCGTCATTGACGAAGAAACTGGCTACATCCTGAACATGGGGGTGAAGTTCAACAGTGGTCAGCGGGTGGAGTCCATGAAGGCTTTGCTGGCGCAGAACTATGACGCGGTGTTTGTCGGCTGCGGCGCGCCTCGCGGGCGCGATCTGGATGTGCCTGGCCGCGCGGAGGCGGGGGCCCATATCCACATCGGCATTGACTGGCTGGCCTCGGTGTCGTTTGGCCATGTCACCAGCATCGGTGAACGGGTGATTGTGCTGGGTGGTGGCAACACCGCCATGGACTGCTGCCGCTCGGCACGCCGCCTGGGCGGCAAGGATGTCAAGGTGATTGTGCGCAGCGGTTTTGAGGAAATGAAGGCCTCGCCCTGGGAAAAGGAAGACGCGCAACACGAAGGCATTCCGATCCTGAACTACCACGTGCCCAAAGCGGTGGAGCATGTGAACGGCAAGCTCACGGGCATGACTTTCGAGATCGTTCGTGCTGAGTACGATGCCAAGGGCCGTCGCAGTCTGGTTCCTACTGGCGAACCTGACGTGCGGGTTGAATGCGACACCGTGCTGGTGGCCATTGGTCAGGAAAATGCCTTCCCCTGGATTGAGCGCGACTGCGGCATTGAATTCAACAAGTGGGGCCTGCCGGTGCTTGGTGAGGGCACCTTCCAGTCGACTTTGCCCAGGGTCTTTTTTGGCGGCGATGCGGCTTATGGCCCCAAGAACATCATCACCGCCGTGGCCCATGGGCACGAAGCAGCGGTGTCGATTGACCGATTGCTCAACGGTGAAGACGTGGCGCACCGCCCGCCTCCCTTGATCAACCTGATGTCGCAAAAAATGGGCATTCACGAGTGGAGCTACCGCAACGATGTGTCCAACGACCACCGTTTTGCCGTGCCCTGGGCGGCCGCCGAGACGGCGCTGGCCAGCATCAAGGTCGAGGTGGAACTGGGTTTTGATGCCGCCACCGCGTTCAAGGAATCCAGCCGCTGCCTGAACTGCGACGTGCAGACCGTGTTCAACCGAGTCACCTGCATTGAATGCGATGCCTGCGTGGACATTTGCCCGATGGACTGCATCACCTTCACCACCAACGGTGAAGAAGCCGATCTGCGCACCCGCCTGAAGGCCCCGGCCACGCACACCGCGCAGGCCCTGTATGTCTCGGCTGAACTCAAGACCGGTCGCGTGATGGTCAAGGACGAAGACGTGTGCCTGCACTGCGGCCTGTGCGCCGAACGTTGCCCCACCGGGGCCTGGGACATGCAGAAGTTCCGGCTCAACACCACGCAAGCGGGGCCGCACTGCCGTGACACCCAACCCGCTGCCACCCCAGCCATTGCCCACCCGGAGGCCGCATGAAGCGCATCGAAGCCATCAACGATTTCGTCATCAAATTTGCCAACGTCAACGGTTCGGGTTCGGCCTCTGCCAACGAGTTGTTTGCCAAAGCCGTCATGCGCATGGGCGTGCCGGTGAGTCCGCGCAATATTTTTCCCAGCAACATCCAGGGCATGCCCACTTGGTACGAAGCGCGGGTGTGTGAGAAGGGTTACCACGGCAGGCGCGGCGGGGTGGACATGATGGTCGCCATGAACCCGCAGACCTGGGATGCCGACATCGCCGAAATCGAATCCGGCGGCTACCTGTTTTACGACAGCACCCGCCCCATGCCTGCCAACAAATTCCGCGATGACGTGCACACCATGGGCGTGCCGCTGACCGAGATCACCAACGCCGCCTACACCGACCCGCGCCAGCGCCAGTTGTTCAAGAACATCATTTACGTGGGTGCCCTCTCGGTGCTGCTGGATGTGGATGCCGAAGTGTTTGAGAAGCTGTTTGCCGAACAGTACAAGGGCAAGGAGCGCCTGCTGGAATCCAATGTCAAAGCGCTGCACCTGGGGCGTGATTACGTCAAACAGCACCTGCAAGCCCCGCTGGGCATTCGCGTGCAGCGTGCCGACAACGTGGGCGACCAGATCTTTACCGACGGCAACAGCGCGGCCGCCCTGGGCCTGGTGTATGGCGGTGCCACCGTGGCGGCCTGGTACCCGATCACACCGTCGACCTCGATCCCTGAGTCGTTCCAGAAATACTGCGAAAAATTCCGTGTTGACCCGGCCACCGGGCAGCATAAATTTGCCATCGTGCAGGCGGAAGACGAACTGGCCTCCATTGGCATGGTGGTGGGCGCTGGCTGGAACGGCGCACGTGCCTTTACAGCGACTTCCGGCCCGGGCGTGTCGCTGATGACCGAGTTCATCGGTCTGGCCTACTTTGCAGAAATTCCCGTGACCATCATCAACGTGCAGCGTGGTGGCCCAAGTACCGGCATGCCCACGCGCACCCAGCAGTCAGACCTGCTGGCCTGCGCCTATGCCTCGCACGGCGACACCAAGCATGTGCTGCTGTTCCCGCAGGATCCGCATGAGTGTTTCACGCACTCTGCCGCTGCGCTGGATTTGGCAGAACGCCTGCAGACCCCGGTCTTTGTCATGACGGATCTGGACATCGGCATGAACCAGCGCCTGTGCAAACCCTTTGTCTGGGACGATGCCAAGGCATACGACCGGGGCAAGGTGATGAGCGCTGCCGAGCTGGAAGCGGGCAAGCCCTTTGCCCGCTACCGCGATGTGGATGGCGACGGCATTCCCTGGCGCACCTTGCCAGGCACCCACCCCACCAAGGGGGCGTTCTTCACCCGTGGCACCACGCGCAACCCGCAGGCCATGTATTCCGAGGCCGGGCCCGATTACATCTACAACATGGAGCGGCTGCTGCGCAAGTTCATCACCGCAGCCACGCTGGTGCCGCAGCCGGTTGTCCGCAAGGCTGCCAAGCCCACCAAACTTGGGGTGATCTACTACGGCTCCACCACCCCGGCCATGCGCGAAGCGCTGGACGTGCTTGAGCGAAATGGTGACCATGTGGATGCCATGCGGCTGTGTGCCTTTCCGTTCCCGCAATCGGTGGCTGACTTCATTGCCGCGCACGACAAGGTGTTTGTGGTCGAGCAAAACCGCGACGCGCAAATGCGCTTCATGCTCATCAATGAGCTGGAGGTGAACCCGGCCAAACTGGTGCGGGTGCTGCACTACGACGGCACGCCGATCACCGCGCGCTTCATCATCCGCAGCATTCATGACAGCGTGCAAAAGGAGACCGTATGACTTTCATCGCCAAACCCCGGCTGCACCACCCTACCCTGCACACCAACAAGGTGGGCTACACCCGGCGTGATTACGAAGGCCGCATCTCCACCCTGTGCGCGGGCTGCGGTCACGACTCGATTTCTGCAGCCATCATCCAGGCATGCTGGGAGCTTGACATTGAGCCCCATCGGGTGGCCAAGCTCTCGGGCATTGGTTGCAGCTCCAAAACGCCAGACTATTTTCTGGGGGCATCGCATGGTTTCAACACGGTGCACGGGCGCATGCCCTCGGTGTTGACCGGGGCCAACCTGGCCAACCGTGAACTCTTGTACCTGGGGGTGTCTGGCGACGGTGACTCGGCCTCCATTGGCCTGGGCCAGTTTGCCAACGCCATGCGACGTGGCGTGCGCATGGCTTACATCGTGGAAAACAACGGTGTTTATGGACTGACCAAAGGCCAGTTTTCCGCCACCGCAGACCGTGGTTCCAAGAGCAAAAAGGGCGTGGTCAACAGCGACAACCCGGTCGATCTGGTGGGCATTGCCCTGCAGCTGGGGGCCACCTATGTGGCGCGCAGTTTCTCGGGTGACAAGGCGCAGTTGGTGCCACTCATCAAGGGAGCCATGGCGCATGGTGGGGCTGCGTTCATCGACGTGATCAGCCCCTGCGTCACCTTCAACAACCACGGCGGCAGCACCAAGAGCTACGACTACGTGCGCCAACACAACGAGGCGGTGAGCCGCATCGACTTCATGACCCCAGGCAGTGAAATCACCACCGATTACGCCCCCGGTGAGCTGGTCGAGGTCGAGCAGCACGACGGATCGATCCTTCGCCTGCGCAAGCTGCACACCGACTACGACCCAACCGACCGCTACGCCGCCATCAGCTACATGCAGTCACATGCAGCGCTGGGGGAAATCGTGACCGGGCTGCTCTACATTGACCCGCTCGCCACCGATTTGCACACCGCACTTAACACCTGTGCCGCGCCGCTCAACACCCTGAGCGCCGCACAGCTCAATCCAGGTTCCAAGGCGCTGGAAAAAATCAACACCGCGCTGCGCTGACCGCGCTGTTCATTGCCTCTATTTGTTGCATCTTCCGGAGACCCACATGACAGAACGCACCGTTTTCCAATCCATGGCGCAACGCCATGTGGTCAGTGTGCTGCCAACCGCCACCGCGTACTCCGTTGCCTGTGTCATGACGCGCGCCAACTGCAGCAGCGTGCTGGTGATTGATGCCAGCAACACCATGCTGGGCATCGTGACAGAACGCGACATGATCACCCGTGTGCTGTCGAAGGCACTGGACCCAGCCAACACCACGGTAACCGACATCATGACGCGCAGCCCCCATTGCGTGGTGCCTGAGACCAAAGTGGCCGATGCCGTGTTGATGATGATTGAACGTGGCTTTCGCCACCTGCCGGTTGTCACCGACACCCACAAAATCCTTGGCGTGTTTTCGGAGCGGGATGCCATGCCGCGCGAAGTGCAAGCGGCCCAAGGCCTGGCGGAGTTCAACGCGCAGGTGAACGACGCGTTGGGCTGATTCCAAAACAGCTGCGCCAATGCCTTCAGCATTGGCCAAATGACGTTGGGTAAGGGTTCGCTTCACGCATCGCGGCCAAGGGTTATCCATGACGTGAACCGCCTGGTTTTCTTGGCACGAAACTGGCTTGTCACCCTAGAATAAGTTGACCGATTGGTTAGTTTCTTGATGTCAAGACTTCTTTTGGTGCAACTGACCCATTTTTGTGCCTATGAACCACCCTGAAGATTTTCCCATTGTGTCCAGGTTGATCCCTCCCAACGGCGGACGACTGGCTGTTGAAATTCGCAAGGCCAGCGTGGTCTACCAAACGGCAGATTCGCCGGTGCATGCGCTGGAAAACATCAACCTGAACATCCACGAGGGCGAATTTGTCTCGCTCATCGGCCCCTCAGGCTGTGGCAAGACCACCCTGATGCGGGTGATTGCCGACCTGGAGCAGATCAGTGCCGGGCAGGTGCTGGTCAACGGGGTCAGCCCGCATGAGGCCCGCTTGGCACGCGCCTACGGCTACGTGTTCCAGGCCCCGGCACTGTTCCCCTGGCGCACGGTGCTGGCCAACGTGACCCTGCCGCTGCAGATTCAGGGCCGCACCAAAGCCGATGCCCAAGTCATCGCCCAGGTGCATCTGGAGCAGGTTGGCCTCAAAGGCTTTGAAGGCAAATACCCCTGGCAACTGTCCGGCGGCATGCAGCAGCGCGTGTCCATTGCACGGGCCTTGTCGTTTGAGCCCAAGATTTTGATGATGGACGAGCCCTTTGGCGCGTTGGACGAAATCACCCGCGACCGGCTCAACGAGCAGTTGCAACAGCTCTGGCAGCGAGAAAAGCGCACGGTGGTGTTCGTGACGCACAGCATTGCCGAGGCGGTTTACCTGTCCACCAAGATCGTCGTCATGTCACCGCGCCCGGGGCGCATCGTCAAGGTGATTGACTCTCCCCTGCCTGACGAGCGCCACCTGGGCTTGCGCGACACCGCAGCCTTTGTGGAACTGGCCCATGAAGTACGCGAAGCCTTAGCCGATGGCCACCACTAAAACCCTGACGCAACGCGCCAAACACGACTGGCTGCCCGTGGCTGTGGTGCTGCTGGCCGTGGTGCTGGCCTGGTACGGTGCCGCCTGGGCCTTGAATGCGCCCGGTGCCATTGAGCGCGTGCTTGATGCCGAGGCGGGCTACACCCAGATAGAACTGTTTGAGGCCACCATGAGCATGGAACGCCCCCTCATGCCCGCGCCGCATCAGGTGGCCATGGACTTTTATGAGAGCCTGACCGAATGGCCGGTGGACTCGCCGCGCAACCTGATTTACCACGTGCTCGTCACCGGCGAGTCCACCTTGCTGGGCTTTGTGATGGGCACGGCGCTGGGGCTGCTGCTCTCAGTACTGATCGTGCACAGCCGCACGCTGGACAAGGCGCTGCTGCCGTGGATCGTGGCCTCGCAAACCGTGCCGGTGCTGGCCATTGCGCCCATTGTGCTGGTCATTTTGGGCACCCTGGGCTTCTCGGGCACCGCGCCCAAGGCGGTGATTGCCATGTACCTGTGTTTCTTTCCCGTCACCGTGGCCATGGTGCAGGGGCTGCGTTCACCCCAAAAAATCGAGATGGAGATGATGCACACCTACGCCGCCACGCGCTGGCAGTCGCTGTGGTTGCTGCGTTTGCCAGCGGCCTTGCCGTTCCTCTTTCCGGCGTTGCGCGTCGGTGTGGCCGCCGGGCTGGTGGGGGCCATGGTGGCAGAGCTGCCCACCGGTGCACAAGCGGGCCTGGGGGCCAGGTTGCTCACTGGCTCTTACTACGGGCAAACCACGCAAATCTGGTCGGCCCTGGTGATGTCCGCCTTGTTGGGCCTGGCCCTCACCAGTGCCGTGGCTTTGGTCGAGCGTCTGGTGTTGCGCAGCAGGGGGGAGGTATGAGCGAAGTCGCATCCATTGGAGCCGCTCTCTGGTTCTGGCCTGCCATGCTGGGGCTGGCCCTGGTAGCCGGGTACAGCGTGTACCGCATGGCCGCAGTGCAAGGTGCACGCTGGGTGGGCATGGCCACGGCTGCCTTGTTTGGGGCCTGGGTGCTGGTGTTTTGGGAAATTCTGGTGCGTGCGCTGGATGTGCCACGTGTGCTGTTGCCCGCCCCCAGCCTGGTGCTGGCTTCCATGGCCGAGCACGGCCCCAAACTCTGGGGCGACTTTGTGCAGACCGTGCTCAAGGCGGTGCTGATCGGCTGGTCGCTGGGCTGCGGCCTGGGGTTTGCCGTGGCGGTGGCGATAGATCGCATGCCGTTCCTGCAACGCGGTTTGTTGCCGGTGGCCTCACTCACCAGTGCCATTCCGCTGGTGGGCGTGGCCCCCATTGCCGTCATGTGGTTTGGTTTTGAGTGGCCCTCCAAGGCTGCGGTGGTGGTGCTGATGACCTTCTTTCCCATGCTGGTGTCGACCTTGGCCGGGCTCAAAGCCTCGGGCAAGCTGGAGCGTGAGCTCATGTACAGCTACGCCGCCAGTTACACCCGCACGCTGTTGGCGCTGCGCCTGCCAGCGGCGCTGCCGTTCATCTTTGGTGCGCTCAAGGTCAACGCCACATTGGCCTTGATAGGTGCCATCGTGGCCGAGTTCTTCGGCTCACCCACCTCGGGCCTTGGCTTTCGAATTTCCACCGAGGCGGCACGCATGAACATGCCGCTGGTGTGGGGGGCGATTGTGGTGGCTGCCGTCACCGGATCCTTGGCCTACGCCTTGCTTGTTCAGCTGGAGCGCCGCGCGGCGTTCTGGCACCCCTCGGTGCGCGAAGGGTGAGTCCGCGCTGCTTGTGTGTTGCGTTTTTTCATTAACCCCTAGAAGGAGCTTTCCATGATTCGTTCTTCCCAATGTGCCAAGAGCCTGCTGGCCCTGGCACTGGCAGCTGCAGGCTTTGCCGCACAGGCCGCTGACAAGGTGACAGTGCAGCTCAAGTGGGTGCCGCAAGCTCAGTTTGCGGGCTACTACATGGCCGCTGCCAAAGGCTTTTACAAGGATGCCGGTTTGGACGTGACCATCAAGCCCGGTGGCCCCGACATTGCCCCCACGCAAGTGATTGCTGGCAAGCAAGCCGACATCGTGGTGGACTGGATGCCTTCTGCCCTGGCCGCCCGTGAAGCCGGTGTGCCGCTGGTGAACGTGGCCCAGGTGTTCAACCAGTCCGGCCTGATGCTCACCTGCAAAAAGTCCAGCGGTGTGGCCAGCCCCAAAGACTTCAAGGGCAAGACCCTGGGGGTCTGGTATGGCGGTAACGAATACCCCTTCCTCAACTGGATGGGCAAGCTCGGCCTGAAGACTGACTCTGACATCAAGATCTTGAAGCAAGGCTTCAACGTCGACCCACTGCTGCAAAACCAGGCCGCCTGTATCTCCACCATGATTTACAACGAATACTGGCAAGTGGTGGACGCTGGCATCAAGGAAAAAGACCTGGTCACCTTCTTCTATGAAAAAGAAGGCGTGGCCACGCTGGAAGACGGCTTGTATGTGCTGGAGCCCAACCTGAAAGACCCCGCCTTTGTGGCACGCATGGGCAAGTTCCTCAAAGCCACCCTCAAAGGCTGGGACGCTGCAGTGAAAGACCCCGAGGGTGCCGCCAAAGCCGTGGTGGCGGCCGACACCTCGGGCAGTGCCAGCGTCAAGGTGCAAAAGCGTCAGATGGAAAACGTGGCCAAGCTCATCACCAATGCGGGCACGCCCAAGATTGGTTACCTGGAACCCGCTGCCTATGAGCGCACCGTCAAGGTGCTGCTGGCCGGTGGCAGCGACCCGGTGATCAAGAAAGACCCGGGCAAAGCCGCTTACTCGCACGCCATCTGGGAAGCCGCCACCAAGTAATTGGATGGTTTCAACCCCAGGGGCCTTGTCCTGACGGGTAAGGCCCCTTTTTTCACCATGACACCACTCTCCCGCAAGCAGATTTCAGGCACCGCAGACGACACCACTAAAGGGCAGATCCGCCAGGCCAACGAAGCTTTGATCCTGGCCGCTGCCGAGCGGGTGTTTGCCGGGGCCGGTTTCGCCGGGGCCACCATGGCGGCGATTGCCGAAGCCGCCGGCCTGCCCAAGGCCAACCTGCATTACTACTTTGGCTCCAAGCAGGAGCTGTATCGTGCCGTATTGGCCCAGACGCTGAAAGACTGGCTGGAACCCACCCTGGTCATCACGCCCAGAGCAGATCCCAAAACGGCCATTGAAACCTACATCCGCGCCAAGATGGCCCTGTCGATGCAGCGCCCGCATGCCTCGCGGGTGTTTGCCAACGAACTGCTGCATGGCGCGCCGGTGGTCAAGCCCCTGCTGGCCAACGACCTGCGCAAGCTGGTGCAGGCCAAAGCGGAGGTCATTGCGCAGTGGGTGGCCAGTGGCCGCATGGCCCCGGTAGACCCGGTGCACCTGTTTTTCACCATCTGGGCGGCGACCCAGACCTATGCCGACTTTGAGGTACAGGTCTGCGCCGTGTTGGGCCAGCCTGAGCTGTCTGCACAAGAACAATCCCGCGCCACCGAGCATGTGGTGTCGCTCATTTTGCGGGGCTGCGGGTTGGGGTGATTTGCCGAGGTGCCAGTTTGACGGCAACCGGTGCACCAAGATGCCTGGGTTGCCGCCCTGTGCTCAGATCAATCATGGCTTTGACACGGGCCAGTGCCTCGCGCAAATGCTGGCGCACTTGCCACCACTTTGGCGCATCTTGAGCCGCCAACCCCACCGTGCGAAGACCCATTTCAGAAGCCAGATACAGCGCTCTCTCCACATGTTTTCTTTGGCTGACCACCACAAAACCTTGTAAGCCAAAGACTTTGTTGGCGCGCGACACAGAATCCAGCGTTCGCAATCCGGCGTAGTCACAGGTGATGTACTCCGCTGGAATACCAGCGGTGACCAAATCCTGCTTCATCTGTTCGGGTTCGTTGTAATCCGTGCGGGAGTTGTCCCCACTGATCAAAACCGCCCGGATTTTCCCCAAACGCCAGAGTTGGGTGGTTGCCTTGAGTCTTTCCACATAGAAGAAATTTGATTTCTCTCCCACCGTTGGAGCGGTTCCAAGCAAAAGCGCAACCTCCTGTTCTGGAACGTCCTCCGCCTTGCTGAAAACAGCATTTCCGACCGCCTGGCTCACGCGCCAGTCCGCAAAGGCAATCACGCTCAAGGACAGCACACAGAAGGCAGCCATGCCAACGATCAGAATTTTTAGCTTGGGCTTTCGCACAGGGTTTCCTTGGAGACTGGGTGGTGCCCAGATTGTCAAGCATGCGCAAGCCAGCCGTGCCGTCTAAGGCTCAAACACATAGGTTCCCGGTGCCGGGCCGAGGTCAGGGTAGCCCTTGGCCTTGACCTTGGGCGCATCCACCATCGGCCCGCACTGCGGGGCCAGCCAGGCCAGCCAGTCAGGCCACCAGCTGCCAGCGGTCTTGGGGGCGCGTGCTAGCCAATGGTCGCTGGCTTCGTTGCTCTCGGGCTCGGCCACCCAGAAGCTGCGCTTGGGCGGCTTGACCACCGGGTTGACGATGCCAAAGATATGCCCGGAAGTGGTCAACACAAAGCGCACCGGCGCTTTGACGTTGACGTGCTGGCGGATGCGGTAGGACTGGCTCCACGGCACGATGTGGTCGTCCTGGCAGCTGACGGCGTACAGCGGCTGGGTGATACGGGTCAGGTCAATCAACTCACCCCCAATGGTCAGCGCATCGGGCTTGACCAGGTTGTTGTGCAGGTACATCTGGCGCAGGTAAAACGAGTGCATGGCAGCGGGCATGCGCGTGGTGTCCATGTTCCAGAACAACACGTCAAACGCTGGCAGCGATTCGCCCAGCAGGTAGCTGTGTTCAAAGTAGTGCCAGACCAGACTGTTGGAGCGCAGCAGGCGGAAGCTGGTGGCCATGTCGCTGCCATCCAGAAAGCCGGTTTGCGCCATTTTTTTCTCCAAGGCGGCAATCGCCCCTTCGTCAATGAACACGTCAATGTCCCCCGGCTTGGAGAAGTTGGTCAGTGTGGCCAGCAGCGTCCAGTGCGCCACCGGGTGGTCTTTGGCATCAAAGTGGCGGCTGGCCCAGGCCATGTAGGTGGACACCAGCGTGCCACCAATGCAGTAGCCGGTCAGGTGCACCTGCGGCACCTTGCAGATCTGGCGCGCGGCTTGCACCGCTGCGTCCACACCTTCGAGCAGGTAATCGTCAAAACGCACGTCGGCCATGTCGGCCGTCGGGTTCTTCCAGCTGGTGATGAACACGCTGTAGCCCTGCTCGGTGAGGAACCTGACCATGCTCTTCTCAGCGGTCAGGTCCAGCACGTAATACTTGTTGATCCAGGGCGTGACGATGACGATGGGCATCTGGTGCACCTGCGCCGTGGTGGGGGTGTAGTGGATCACTTCCACCAGCCGGTTGCGCAGCACCACCCGGCCCGGCGTGGTGGCCAGATCTGTGCCAACCTTGAAGGCATCGGCCTCCACCATGCGGATGCTTCTGGATTTGACATCACGCAGCAGGTGCTGCAGGCCATGTTTCAGGCTGTCACCGTGGGTTTCCAGATAGCGGCGCATGGCCACCGGGTTGCTGAAGAAGAAGTTGGTGGGTGCCATGGCGTTGAGCCACTGGCGCGCCCAGAAAGCGGCGCGGCGGCGCTGCACTTCGGAGAGCCCCGGGGTGGCAAAGAGCAGGTCTTCCGCCCGGTGCGTGATGGCCAGGTAGCACTCCTTGACGGCATCCCAGCCTGGATTCTTTTCCCAGTCGGTGTCGGCAAAGCGCACGTCATCCACCTGTGACTTGATCAGGCTTTCGCTCGACAAGCCCAGTGCGCGGCGCATCAGGTGCGACTGGAACGCCAGGGCATCCACACAAAAGGCATTGAAAGCCTGCGAAAACTCTTGCGGGTGCATCCACCAGGCGGCCTGGGCATTGGTCACCGAGGTCATCATGCCGTAGGGATCCATGCGCTGCTGAAAGGCGGCCGCCATCTCGGCGCTGGGGCTGGCACGTGTCACGTCGGTGCCGGGTGTCTTGTGGGGCAATGCGGTGCTGTTGTGCATGAAGGTCTCCAGTCGATGGGCGATCCACCATAAGTCCGCTGCGTGAGCGGGTGATGCCAGTTGAGCACAGGGGTCAACCCTTGTCATTGATCAAACGCATGAAGTCGGGCTGTGCCTACCATGCAAGCCCGCCAGCCCACGGCCTGGCCCACGCACGGAGACCTGCCATGCCCCCACCCAGCCCCTGCCCTGACCGCCAAATGGCGCTGCAACAGTACCGCCTGCGGGCTGCGGTGTATGACGGCGAGCTGGCGGCCTTCGAGCCGATTCGCCGCCGCGCCATCGGTCGGTTGAATCTGGCCGCCGGTGCCACGGTGCTGGACGTGGGCTGCGGCACCGGCCTGAGTTTTGAGCCCTTGCAACAGGCCGTGGGTTCGCTCGGGCGTGTCATCGGCATCGAACAATGCCCCGAAATGCTGGCCCGGGCCCGTGACCGGATCGCCCGGCAGGGCTGGCCCAACGTGACGCTGCTGAACACCCCAGCCGAGGTGTGCCACACCCACACCCTGGCCGATGCGGCGCTGTTCCACTTCACCCATGACATCCTGCGCAACCCCGATGCCATCCGCAACGTGGTTCAGGGGCTCAAGCCGGGAGCCCATGTGGTCGCGGTCGGTCTGCAATGGTCTCACCCCTGGGCTTGGGCCACCAACTGGTGTGTGATGATGATGGCCATGTATTCGGTGACCTCGCTGGAAGGGCTGGATCGGCCCTGGAGCCCCCTGGCCGGCCACCTGG
>Ga0316622_100001604_pt1 | contig 14902 bp, 15 predicted proteins | sample OWC_Aug_OW2_C1_D_FD_207646 | JGI IMG/M metagenome (GOLD analysis project Ga0316622, IMG submission 207646) | Wetland soil microbial communities from Old Woman Creek delta, Ohio, United States - OWC_Aug_OW2_C1_D5_C | ecosystem: Environmental > Terrestrial > Soil > Wetlands | place: USA: Ohio... | reverse complement strand
GCCCGAGCAGGCGATGTACCGCGAGCTGTACGAGGAGATCGGCCTGCGCGCCGAGCACGTCAGGATCGTGGCCCGCACGCGTGACTGGTTGCGCTACGACGTTCCAGAGCAGTGGATGCGGCGAGAGCTGCGGGGCAATTATCGCGGCCAGAAGCAGATCTGGTTCCTGTTGCGGCTGATGGCACGCGACTGCGACCTCTGCCTGCGCCGTTCGGAAAAGCCGGAGTTCGATGCCTGGCGTTGGCACCCTTACTGGGTGCCGCTCGATGCCGTTGTCGAATTCAAGCGCGACGTCTACCAGCAGGCGCTGTCCGAGCTGTCCCGCTATGTGTTCCGGCCGCCGCGCGGCGCCGCCGACCGGACACGCCCGCGTCCGGGAAGCGAGCGAGCCGAAACGTCACCGTCGGAAGACATCGACGCCGGCAGTGCGCCCTTTTGACGGCAACTGGGCAACGCAGCTGTCAGAGGACGACGAGGTTGTCGCGATGGATCAGTTCGCGCTCTTCAACAAAACCGAGCACTGACTCGATCTCCGCGCTCGGCCGGCCGGCGATGCGGCGGGCCTGCTCGCTGCTGTAGTTCGCCAGACCCCGCGCGATCTCGCGTCGGTCGGGGCCGATGCAGGTGACGACATCACCGCGGGCGAATTCTCCGTGCACCTCGACGACGCCGATGGGCAGCAGGCTCTTGCGCTCGCTGACCAGCGCGCGTACGGCGCCGTCGTCGATTCGCACTCGCCCCTTCACTTGCAGGTGATCGGCAAGCCATTGTTTGCGCGCCGTCAGCACCTCTGTCGACGCCAGCAGCTGAGTGCCGAGCCGTTCGCCCCCGGCCAGCCGGATGAGGACGTCCTTCTCGCGGCCGCTGGCAATGACCGTGTTCGCGCCGCTTCTGGCCGCGCGCTTCGCCGCCAGCACCTTGGTGATCATGCCGCCGCGCGCGATGTGGCTGCCCGTGCCACCGGCAATCTCCTCCAGATCGGGGTCACCCGCCCGGACTTCCTGCAGCAGGATCGCGCCCGGATCGCGACGCGGATCCGCGCTGTACAAGCCCGCCTGGTCGGTCAGGATGACGAGCACATCGGCCTCGACCAGGTTGGCGGTCAGCGCTGCCAGCGTGTCGTTGTCGCCGAACTTGATCTCGTCGGTGACCACGGTGTCGTTCTCGTTGATCACGGGCACCACGCCCAGTTCGAGCAGCGTGAACAGCGTCGAGCGTCCGTTCAGGTAGCGCGCCCGATCGGCCAGGTCGGCGTGGGTGAGCAGGATCTGTGCCGTGCGAATGCCCAGTGCAGCAAAACAGCTCTCGTAGGCCTGCGCCAGACCCATCTGTCCAACCGCGGCTGCCGCCTGCAGTTCGTGCACCTCGCGTGGACGCCGCACCCAGCCCAGCCGCTGCATGCCCTCGGCAATGGCACCGCTGGAGACCAGCAGGACTTGCTTGCCGGCAGCGCGGAGAGCGGCGATCTGTTCGGCCCATTGGGCAATTGCGGCCCGGTCCAGGCCGCGGCCTTCATCGGTGACCAGGCTGCTGCCGACCTTGATCACCACCCGGCGAGCGGCCTGGACCGCTGTGAGCGCGCTCATGGGGCAGCCTTGGAGCCGTGCTCGACCAGGTGCCGGTTCACTGCGCGCATCAGTTCCCGACAGCCCTCGCCGGTCGCTGCAGACACAAGGAACATCGGTGCCCTGGTCCGCAGGCGGCGCCGGAACTCCGATGCAAGCTGTTCACGACGGGCCGCATCGACCAGGTCGATCTTGTTGAAGACGATCCACCGCGGCTTGCGCGCAAGTGCAGGGTCGAACTTCTTGAGTTCGGCGACCAGCGCACGCGCCTGCCGAACAGGATCGGTACCCGCATCGATCGGGGCGATGTCGATCACATGCAGCAGAAGACGCGTCCGGCTGAGGTGGCGAAGGAAACGATGTCCAAGCCCCGCGCCCTCGGCGGCGCCTTCGATGAGACCGGGCACATCGGCGATCACAAAGCTGCCGTTCCCATCCACGCGCACCACGCCCAGGTGAGGATGCAGGGTCGTGAACGGATAGTCGGCGACCTTAGGCCGCGCGTTCGACACCGCTGCAATCAGCGTCGATTTGCCCGCGTTGGGAAAACCGAGCAGGCCCACGTCTGCCAGCACCTTGAGTTCTAGGCGCAGGAAACGGTGCTCGCCGGGCTGTCCCGGCGTCTTCTGGCGCGGCGCGCGATTGGTACTTGACTTGAAATGAAGATTGCCCAGCCCCCCCGCGCCGCCCTTGGCGAGCAGCGCCCGTTGGCCACTGGAAGCCAGGTCGGCCAGTGTGTGACCGGTCTCCTCGTCGAAGACCACGGTGCCGACCGGCAGGCGCAGTTCGACGTCCTCGCCTGATGCGCCGTAGCAGTCCGAGCCGCGACCGTGCTCGCCGTTAATGGCAGCGATCCGACGCTGGTAGCGGTACTCGATCAGCGTATTGATGTTGTGATCGGCCACTGCCCAGACGCTCCCGCCGCGACCCCCATCGCCACCGTCGGGGCCGCCTTTCGGGATGAACTTCTCGCGCCGGAAGGAGGCGCAGCCGTCCCCGCCTCGCCCCGCCTGCACCTCGATGCGCGCTTCGTCGACGAACTTCATGATCAATCAGGAAAACAAAAAAAGCCCTGCCGGCAACGGACAGGGCTTTGCCGCCTGCAGCTGCCGGCCTCCGGCCAGCGAGCGCTGGGCTTACTGCGCGGTCTGGACGCTCACCGTGCGTCGGTTCTGCGCGCCCCGGGTCTCGAAGTGCACGTGGCCGTCGACCAGCGCGAAGAGCGTGTGATCGCGTCCGATGCCGACGTTGCTGCCCGGATGAAACTGGGTGCCACGCTGGCGAAGAATGATCGAACCCGCGCTGATCGCCTCGCCGCCGTAGACTTTGACGCCAAGCCGCTTGGCCTGGGAATCGCGACCGTTGCGCGATGAACCGCCTGCTTTCTTGTGTGCCATTTCCTGTCTCTCTGCGCGATGCTCGCCGATCAGCCGATCGCGTCGATGCGAACCTCGGTGAAATTCTGCCGGTGCCCGGCATGCTTCTGAAAATGCTTGCGCCGGCGCATCTTGAAGATGGTCAACTTTGGATGACGGCCGTGGCCCACCACGGTCGCCTTGACCGTCACTCCCGGCAGGCGCGGCGTGCCGATGCGCAGGTCGCTGCCGTCACCGACAGCCAGGACCTCGTCGAAGGTGATTTCGCTGCCCGGCTCAGCGCCGATGGCCTCGACCTTGATTGCCTGGCCGGCCGCGACCCGGTACTGCTTGCCGCCTGTCTTGATCACTGCGTACATGGTGTTCGTCCTGGGCTGGCGCGCGACTTCAGCGCTGCGCCAACCGGCAATCGGAGCCGCCGCCCTTGCGACTAGGCGACCCACGAGGATTCTGGAAAGCCCGGTATTTTCGCGCCTAGTCGGCCGACTGTCAAACCAACCGCTGCCGCCATCTGCGAAGGCGCGCCTGGCCGACCCCCTGCGCGCCCGTCGCAGCGGTATGCCCGAGGCGCGCGCGGACGCCCACCTATAATTGCCATTCGCCTCGAATTCGCAAGCGAGTATCCCCTTGACGCCCGTGCTGGCCGAAACGGCGGCCACCCCCCGATCGCTGCCACAGATCCTGGCGCCCATCGCCGAGGATCTGCGCTCGGTCGACCGCACGATCCGCGCCCGCCTTTCTTCGGACGTCACCCTGATCGGCACCATCGCTGACTACATCATCGCCGCCGGCGGCAAACGCCTTCGCCCGGCGGTCCTCTTGCTTCTCTCCCGCGCCCTGGGCTACAGCGGCACTGCGCATGTCCTGCTGGCAGCGGTGATCGAGTTCATCCATACCGCAACCCTGCTGCATGACGATGTGGTCGACGAGTCCGAGCTGCGCCGCGGCCGGGCAACCGCGAATGCGCATTTCGGCAACGCGGCCAGTGTTCTCGTCGGCGACTTTCTTTACTCGCGCTCGTTCCAGATGATGGTTGAGGAGGGCGAGATGCGCGTGATGCAGATCCTTTCCGACGCGACCAACCGGATCGCCGAAGGCGAGGTCCTGCAGCTGATGAACGTGCACGACCCCTCGGTCGACGAGAAGCGCTATCTGGAGGTGGTCGGGCGCAAGACCGCAGCGCTTTTTGAGGCGGCCGCGCGCATCGCCGCGGTGATTGCAGGCGCCAGCACCGACATGGAGGAGGCGGCGGCGCGCTACGGGGCCGGTCTCGGCATCGCCTTTCAGATGGTCGATGACTTGCTTGACTACTCTGGCCAGGTCGAGGAAATCGGCAAGCGGCTCGGCGACGACCTGCGCGAAGGGAAGGTCACGCTGCCGCTGATCCATGCCATGCGCTCCGCAAACGCGACCCAGCGGCAGCACATCGAGAGGGTGATCCGTGAAGGCGGCGGGGACTTCGCCGAGATCGCCCGAATCGTGCAGGCCAATGGCTCGATCGCATACGTTCGAAGCCGTGCCGCCGATGAATCGGCACGTGCGGCGGCGGCGGCCCGCTCACTGCCGCCGTCGGCATTCAAGGATTCTTTGTTAAACTTGATTTTTTTCGCGATGGATCGTGACCGCTGACTTGGCGTCGGTTCTTCGCTATCCGGCAGGGGCGACCGAATTGGCGTGGTCGCCGCTGCGTCGTCGGGGTGTAGCTCAGTCTGGTAGAGTACTGCGTTCGGGACGCAGGAGTCGGAGGTTCGAATCCTCTCACCCCGACCACTTCCTTCCTTGCCCCCGGTAGGCTGCTCGGCCCGCGGGAGCCGCCGGGCGGAAAGCTTTCTGTTATGGGCGCAGGTCCTTGCGCTCACCATCCTGCTGCTGCTTTCGGCCTTCCTTTCTATGGCCGAGACCGCGATGATGGCGATCAGCCGCCTGCGGCTGCGACATCTCGCGCGGGAAGGCAGCGGCGCTGTCCGCCTGACGCAGTTCCTGCTCGACGGACCGACCGCCCGCTCGGCGTCATCCTGCTCGGCAGCAACCTTGTCAACACTGTCCTGGCGACTCTGATCACCGCCCCGGCGATCCATCACTTCGGCCAGAACGAGTGGGTGCTGGCGATCGCCGCCGGCTCGCCGACATTCGCACTGCTCATATTCGCGGAGGTCACACCGAAGGTCATCGCAGCGACCTCCCGGGAGCGCGTCGCCCTTCCAGCCGGCTTTGTGCTGGCGGTGCTGTTGAAGCTGGCCACGCCCCTGGTGTGGTTCGTGAACCTCTTTGTCGGCGCAGTGCTGCGGATAACTGCGCATCCGTCAGCGCAGCAGCGCCGATGCGGCTGAGCCGACGCCGCAGGAGGCCCGGACGATCGTCCTCGAGGGCGGAAACTTCATTCCATCGAAGCACCGCAGCATCCTGCTCAACCTGTTCGACCTTGAGCGACTGGCCGTCGATGAGGTCATGACCCCGCGCGCCCGGATCGAAGGTCTCGACACCTCGGAGCCGCTGGAGGCCATCGGCAGGCGACTGATGACCTGCCACCACAACAAGCTGCCGGTGTTCGAGGGCGACATCGCGCGCGTACTCGGCATCCTGCACGTGCGCAAGCTGCTGCCCCTGCTTGGCGAGCAGTCGCTGACCGCCGAGCAGACCCGCGAAACGATGGTGCCCCCCATTGCATCCCCACCAGCACGCCGCTGCTGCAGCAACTGCAGATGTTCCAGGACAACCGGCAGCGGGTCGGCCTGGTCGTCGATGAGTACGGAGACGTGCGTGGCCTGGTGACGCTCGAGGACATCATTGAGGAGATCGTCGGCGAATCCTCCACGCAGCCCAACGCCGGCGGCTTACGCGGGACGGATTAGGCCGTTTCCAGAGCTGTCGTGACCGTTTGTCTGCTTTACAAAAGCGTGCCGCGTGGGCACTATTTTCTCGCTTCGTGGGTCCTCACTCCCGCTGGAGCGCCGGCAATCGGCGGCATGTGCCTCTGATCATCAAGCGGTTGCTCATTCTTGCAGGTTCAACGTGTCTGCTGTCAGTCAGAACCCTGTTGTGGCCGCCAGTTCGCTGACCGGGCTGGCGCGCGCGCTAGTGCAGCAAGGCAAGCTGCGACCAGATCGCGCCGAGTCGCTCGCGCGCAAGGCGGCACAGTCGAACACGCTCTTCATTGACGAGCTGATCGGCGCGGCCGAGGCGACCGGCCTGCAGTCGAGTCAGATCGCGCGCTTCGCCGCTGAAACGTTCGGCCACCCTCTCCTTGACCTTGCCGCCGTGGACGCCGATCAGCTGCCCGGAGACGTGATCGACAAGAAGCTGGTCAGTTCGCTGCGCGTGCTTGCGATTCGCAAGCGCGGCAACCGCCTGGCCGTGGCGGTGTCCGATCCAACCAATGTGCAGGCGCTGGACCAGGTCAAGTTCCAGACGCAGCTGGCGCTCGAGATTGTCGTCGTCGAGCACGACAAGCTGCTGAAGGTCATCGAGTCGAGTTTTCAGAGCGCCGGCAAGGTGCTGGAGAAACTGGTCGGCGACGACATCGACTTCGGCGAGCTGCTGGCCGAGGTGCCGGATACCGCAGCCCAGGACGACTCGGCGATCGATATCGACGACGCGCCGGTCGTGCGGTTCCTGCAGAAACTGCTGCTCGACGCCATCGGTGACGGCGCATCGGACCTGCATTTCGAACCGTACGAGAAGTTCTACCGCGTCCGCTTCCGCGTCGACGGCATCCTGCGCGAGGTGACGCAGCCGCCGCTCGCCATCAAGGATCGGCTGGTGACGCGCATCAAGGTGCTCGCCAAGCTCGACATTTCCGAGAAGCGGGTGCCGCAGGACGGCCGCATGAAACTGGCGCTGAGCGCGCAGCGGGCAATCGACTTCCGCGTCAGCACGCTGCCCACGCTGTACGGCGAGAAGGTCGTGGTCCGGATCCTCGATCCGAGCCAGGCGAAACTGGGCATCGAGGCGCTGGGCTACGAGCCAGAGCAGAAAGCGACCCTGCTCAATGCGATCAAGCGCCCCTACGGGATGGTGCTCGTCACTGGGCCGACCGGCAGCGGCAAGACCGTGTCGCTGTATACCTGCCTGAACATCCTGAATCAGCCGGGAGTCAATATCGCGACAGCCGAGGATCCGGCGGAGATCCAGATCGCTGGCCTGAACCAGGTCAACGTCAATGAGAAGGCCGGCCTGACCTTCGCCAACGCGATGCGTGCATTCCTGCGGCAGGATCCGGACATCATCATGGTCGGCGAGATCCGAGACCTGGAGACCGCCGATATCGCCGTCAAGGCGGCGCAGACCGGCCACATGGTGATGTCGACGGTGCACACCAACGATGCACCATCGACGCTGACGCGCCTCGCCAACATGGGCGTACCGCCGTTCAACATCGCCTCATCAGTCATCCTGATCACGGCGCAGCGACTTGCGCGGCGATTGTGCACCTGCAAGGAGACGGCCGATCTCGGCGAGGACGCGCTGCTTGCCGCCGGGTTCGCGCGCGCAGACCTGGACGGATCCTGGACGCCGTACAAGGCGGTAGGCTGCGACCGCTGCAAGGGCTCCGGCTACAAGGGACGCGTCGGCATCTATGAAGTCATGCCGGTCACGGAAGCCATACAGCACATCATCCTCAAGGGCGGCAGCTCGATCGAGATCGCCCAGCAGGCGCAGCGCGAAGGCGTGAAGAACCTGCGGCAGTCAGGCCTGCTGAAAGTCAGGCAAGGCGTCACGTCACTGGAGGAAGTGCTCGGCTGCACCAACGAGTAAGCCGGCACAACGGAGTCGAACAGGCTATGGCAACAGGCGCAGTCGCAAAGCCCCGCGCAGCAGCGCAGGAATCGCTGTTCGTATGGGAGGGCAGGGACAAGACCGGCAAGGTCGTGCGCGGCGAAATGCGCGCTGGCGGCGAGTCCGTGGTCGCTGCGGCCCTGCGTCGCCGCGGGATCGCCAAGCCGAAGATCAAGAAGCAGGTCTTCTCGCGCGGCAAGAAGATCACCGAGAAGGACCTGGCGCTCTTCACCCGCCAGCTGTCGACGATGCTGCGCGCCGGCGTGCCGCTGATGCAGAGTTTCGACATCATCTCGCGCGGGCACTCGAATCCGTCGGTGTCACGCCTGCTGATGGATATCCGCAGCGACGTGGAGACCGGCACCAGCCTCAACCAGGCGTTTCGCAAGTTCCCGCTGTATTTCGATCCGCTGTTCTGCAACCTGGTGGCTGCGGGCGAGCAGGCGGGCATTCTGGAAACGCTGCTCGACCGCCTGGCGACCTACAAGGAAAAGACCCTCGCGCTGAAGGGCAAGATCAAGAAGGCACTGTTCTATCCGGTGATGGTCATCCTGGTCGCCATCCTGATCACGGCGATCATCATGTATTTCGTGATCCCGTCGTTCAAGCAGGTCTTCAGCAGCTTTGGCGCCGACCTGCCGTACCCGACGCTGGTCGTGATCGCGATGTCGGACTTCGTCGTCGGCAACTGGTACTGGATGCTGTTCGGTTCGCTTGGCGCCGGATACTTCGGGTTCCAGGCCTGGCGCCGCTCGCCATCGTTTCAGCGGCTGGTGGACCGCTACATGCTGAAGATCCCGGTCATTGGCGAGCTGCTGCAGAAGGCCTCGGTTGCCCGCTGGTCGCGCACGCTGTCGACGACCTTCGCCGCCGGCGTGCCGCTGGTGGACGCGCTCGACTCGGTCGGGCCGGCCTCCGGCAACGCGGTGTACAAGGACGCGACCAAACAAGTGCAGGCCGAGGTCAACGTCGGCACCAGCCTCGCGCAGTCGATGCAGAACACCGGCGTGTTTCCGAACATGGCGGTGCAGATGACCAGCATCGGCGAGGAATCGGGTGCCCTTGATTCGATGCTGTCCAAGGTCGCCGACTACTACGAACGCGAAGTCGACGAGACCGTCGACGCGCTGGCAAGCCTGATCGAACCGGTGATCATGGTCGTGCTCGGCGTCATCATCGGCGGCATTGTCGTCGCCATCTACCTGCCGATCTTCAAGCTCGGCCAGGTTGTCTGATCGGACTTTCGCGGACGGCACGGGCGGAGTGCGCCCGGCCGTCGCCCCTTAGTACGAACGCTTGACACCCGATCTCGTCTTCGCCATCTGTGCCGGGGCCTTCGGCCTGGCAATCGGCTCCTTCCTGAACGTCGTCATCTACCGCCTGCCGAAGATGATGGAGGCAGAGTGGCGGGCCCAGTGTGCCGAACTCGCAGGGCGTGAGCCCGAACCGGCATCGCGGTTCAACCTTCTGGTGCCCGGATCGCACTGCCCTTCCTGCAAGACGCCGCTGCGGGTCCGCGACAACGTGCCACTGATCTCCTACTTCGCGAGCAGCGGCAAGTGCGCCCACTGCGGCGCTGCCATCTCCGCTCGCTACCCGATTGTTGAAGCCATTACGGCCGCGCTTTCGGCGTGGGTTGCGTGGCGTTTTGGGTTTGGCCTGCCTGGCCTCGCTGCCCTTGCTTTCACCTATGTGTTGATCGCCCTGACGTTCATCGACGCCGACACGACACTGCTGCCGGACAGCCTGACGCTGCCCCTGCTGTGGGCTGGATTGCTGCTCAACATTGGCGGCACGTTCGTGCCACTTTCCGAGGCGGTCATCGGCGCTACGGCCGGCTACCTGATCCTGTGGTCGATCTACTGGCTGTTCAAGCTCGCCACGGGAAAGGAAGGGATGGGCTACGGCGACTTCAAGCTGCTGGCGGCTCTTGGCGCCTGGTTCGGCTGGAAGATGCTGTTGCCGATCCTGCTTCTGTCTTCGGTGGTCGGCGCGACGGTTGGGATAATCCTGCTCGTTCTCGCGCGCCGTGGCCGTGACATTCCGATCCCGTTCGGACCGTACCTGGCCGCCGCGGGCCTCACTGCCCTCCTGTATGGCCAGGACATCGCAGGACGTTTCGTCCCGTTCTGAATCGTCCGGATTCGCAGTCGGCCTCACCGGGGGCATCGGCAGCGGAAAGACGGCGGTGGCCGACATGTTCGCCCTGCTCGGCGCCGCGGTCGTCGACAGCGACGCCATTGCCCACACGCTGACTGCGCCGGGTGGAGCAGCGATCGAAGCCATTGCACGGCAGTTCGGTGCGCAGTACATCGGCCCCGACGGCGCGCTCAACCGGCAACGAATGCGCGAACGGGTCTTTCGTGACCCGTCAGCGAAGTCACAGCTGGAATCGATTCTGCATCCACGAATCCGCGAGCTGGCGATGATGCAGGCATCGGCAGCGCGTGGACTTTCGCCATACGTGATGTTCGTGGTGCCGCTCTTGATCGAGAACGGCAGTTGGCGCGGCCGCGTCGACCGGATTCTGGTGATCGACTGTTCGCCGGCGACACAGGAAGCGCGCGTCTGCGCTCGCAGCCGACTCGATGCCGCGCTGGTGCGAACGATCATCGCCCAGCAGGCTCGGCGGGCCGACCGGCTCGACGCGGCCGACGATGTGCTCGTCAACGAGGGGCCCGTCGAGCAGCTTCATCCGCGCGTTGACTGGCTGCACCGCCGCTATTGCGGGTACGCGGGCGGCGGCGATCGCCTGTGATATGTTCAAGCATGGTCAGCGGGCGAGACGGCGTGATCCTCTACGAATACCCTTTTACCGAGCGCGTGCGGTCGCTGCTGCGCCTCGAGGATCTGTTCGACAAGCTCGGCTTCTTCGTTGAGCAGTCTCATCCCTACTGCCACCACGCGGCGCTGATGGCACTGTTCGAGATTCTCGAGGTCACGTCGAGAACCGACTTGAAGGGCGACCTGCTGCAGGAACTGGAAAGGCAGCGGCAGGTGCTGCAGGCGCTGCGCAACAACCCGCAGGTGGCGCAGGAAGCCCTCGCTGGCGTTCTCTCCGAGATCGAGCAGTCGCAGCAGAGCCTGAATGCTTCGGCGGGCAAGGCCGGCCACCACCTGCGCGACAACGAGTGGCTGACCAGCATCCGCAGCCGGGCGGGCATCCCGGGCGGCACGTGTGAATTCGATCTGCCCTCTTATCACGCCTGGCTGATGCGCGACGGTGACAGCCGTCGGCGTGACCTGCTGACCTGGGTGCAGCCATTGCAGAAGTTCAGCACCGCCCTCGGCATGGTCCTGCGCCTGCTGCGGGAGAGTGCGCATCACTCCAGGCAGGTGGCCGCGCAGGGCTCGTACCAGCAGGCTCTGCAGGGCCGCAGCTATGCGCTGTTGCAGGTGCGCGTGCCTGAAAGCGCTGACGCGATCCCGGAAATCAGCGCCAACAGGTACATGCTCTGGATCCGTTTCACGGCGCCTGACGGCGACCTGAAGCCGCGCTCGGTCGACCGCGACGTGACCTTCGACCTCGCCCTTTGCGCGCTGTGACCCGCCCATTGAGCGTCAACTGTCCAACCTGCAACGCCGAGGTGAAGTGGTCGGACGCAAGTCCGTGGCGTCCGTTCTGCAGCGCCCGCTGCAAGGGGATCGACTTGGGCGACTGGGCCAGCAGCCGGTTTGTCATAGCAGGCGACGACCTGACAGATCGGTCCAGCGATGCGCCGCCATCAGCAAGTGACCTGAAGCAGTAGCCTGCTGATCAGCGGCTGGGGACAACAGTGCCCCGTCCGGCCCGACGCGGCGATGCCGTTCAGCCGCCGGATCCAGCCGGCGGCCGCAGATCGATCCACCGTCCTTGTCCGGGCCACTCCGCCGACTCTGCCGCCCCGATCGAGGCAGCGTTGGACAGGAAATACGCCGGCAACGAGGCTGAATGATTGCGCAACTCCTCAGCCAAGGCGGCCGACCTGACCAGAACGAAATCGCAGCCACCCTCTGAGGCGAGCTGCAAGTCCTCTGCGGAGCCGACCCAGGCGCCGTGCAGGCCACTCGCCCGAAGGGCAGCGTCCACGATCGCGCCGGCCTCGAGCACGACGCCGTCGGCGTGGGTGATCCGCTGCGCGCCTGGGCCAGAGGCCAGCAGCAAGGGTTGCTTGGTTGCCAGTTCGGCGCGCAGCAGCGTGAACGCAGACTGCGGGCCAGTGCCTCGCCAGTCCGCGTCGACGACGATGATCGGCGCCGCTTCGTTCCATCCGGTGCGGTGTGGATCTGCCGCGCCGGCAGGCAGCGCCGGCGGAATCTGCGGACCGACCACAAGCACCAAGCGCGGAAGGAGCAGCCAGCGCAACGTCGGCACGGCGGCCGGCAGCAAGGGCTGCGGAAGCTCGCCCGCTGGGTCGACGAAACGCAGTCGCTGCCCCTCGCGCGCATGCGGATCGCCGTGCCACTCGCGCACAACGCGGAACTGCAGTTCGACATGGGCGTGCGGGTAATCGAACTCGAACGTCACCCACGGGACCGACGGGCCAACATCGATCCCGAGTTCTTCGTGAAGCTCGCGCGCCAGCGCTGCAGCGACGTCCTCTCCCGACTCGATCTTGCCGCCGGGGAACTCCCAGTAGCCGGCATAGGGCTTGCCGGCCGGCCGATCGGCCAGCAGCACGTATCCGTCACCGCGGATCAGAACGCCAACCGCAACGCGCGTGACCTGGCGATGCGGCGGCACAGCCAGGCTCATCGCTGGCTGCTGCCGATGCCCAGCCTTCCTGCGCAGTCGCGCGCGAACTGCAAAGCCACCCGGCCGGACCTCGAGCCGCGCTGCAGGGCGAATTGCAGCGCTTCGGTCCGGACGGCCTCGATCTGCGCAGGCGCAGCGCCGAAACGGCCCAACCAGTACGCGACGATGTCCAGGTAGTCGTCCTGGCGGAAGGGGTAGAACGACAGCCAGAGCCCGAATCGCTCGGACAGCGAGATCTTCTCTTCCACTGTTTCGCCGGGATGGATCTCGCCGTCGTCCTGGTACCTGGCATCGAGGTTCTCGCGCATGTACTCGGGCATCAGGTGGCGGCGGTTCGAGGTGGCATAGATGAGCAGGTTCTCGCTCGGCGCTGATATCGAACCGTCGAGTACCGCCTTCAGCGCCTTGTACGACGATTCGCCCTCCTCGAAGGACAGGTCGTCGCAAAAAAGGACGAAACGCTCCGGCCGGGCCACCACCAGGCTGACGATGTCAGGAAGGTCGGCGAGGTCGTTCTTGTCGACCTCGATCAGCCGCAGGCCATCAACGTGGAACCGCGCCAGGCAGGCGCGGATCAGCGACGACTTGCCGGTGCCGCGGGCGCCGGTCAGCAGGACGTTGTTGGCCGGCAGGCCGCGCACGAACTGCTCGGTGTTGCGCAGGATCGCCGTGCGCTGCTCGTCGATGTGCTGCAGGTCCTCAGGGGCGATGCGAGCCACGCGCCGCACCGGCTCCAGATGGCCGACTGCGCCGCCGAGATATTGGCGCTTGCGCCAGCGAAACGCAGGCGCTGTCCAGTCGACCTCGCGGCGCGGCGGCAGCAGCAGATCGAGCCGGGCGAGGAGCGCCTGCAGCGCGGCAGCGACGTCGCCATTTCCCGCATCAGCCATGGCCTAAGTTGCTCCCTTGCACTACGAGCGATAGTCGGCGTTGATGCTCACGTAGTCATGCGACAGGTCGCATGTCCACACGGTGGCCGACGCACCGCCGCGTCCGAGTTCAACGCGGACCTTGATTTCCGAGCCCTTCATCACCCGCTGGCCGTCCTCCTCCCGGTATTGCGGATGGCGGCCGCCGTCGCGCGCGACCCAGACATCGTTCAGGTGCAACTGGACCCGCCCCTGGTCGAGGTCGCCAATGCCAGCGTTGCCCACCGCAGCGAGGATTCGGCCGAGGTTGGGGTCCGAGGCAAAGAACGCCGTCTTCACCAGCGGCGAGTGCGCAATGCTGTACGCAACGCGGGACGCCTCGTCGGCCGTGCCCGCGCCTGCGACGACGATCTCGATGAACTTGGTTGCTCCCTCGCCGTCGCGGACAATCGCCTTTGCCAGTTGCTGCGCCACCTCGAACAGCGTCCCGCGCAGCGCGCCTAACCTGGGATCGTCGGCAGTCTTGATCGGCGCGATTCCACTTGCTCCTGTCGCGATCAGGATCAGCGAATCGTTGGTCGAGGTGTCACCATCGACCGTTATTCGGTTGAATGAAGCGTCAGCAACCTGCACGGTCAACTCGCGCCAAAGCGACGGCGCGACCGCTGCGTCGGTCGCAATGAAGCCGAGCATTGTTGCCATGTTTGGCCGGATCATCCCGGCGCCCTTCGCGATCCCGGTCACCGCAATCGGCCGCCCATCGATCACCGCGCTGCGCGAGGCGGCCTTGGGCACGGTGTCGGTGGTCATGATCGCCTCGGCAGCCTCGCCCCAGTGCGCTGGCGCCAGCCGCTGAACCGCCTGCGGCAGTCCGTCGAGCAGGCGCTGCATGGGCAGCGATTCCATGATCACGCCAGTGGAGAACGGCAGTACCTGCTCGGCAGCGCAATTCAGGAGCCGCGCCACCGCGCTGCAGGTCGCGCGCGCGTCGGCCAGACCCGCCGCCCCGGTGCCTGCGTTGGCATTGCCAGTGTTCACGACCAGTGCGCGGATTTCGCCGCCCGCCGCCAGATGCTCCCGGCAGACAAGCACCGGCGCAGCGCAGAAGCGGTTGCGCGTGAAAACCCCGGCAATGCTTGCGCCCTTGCCAATGCGCAGAAGCAGCACGTCCATCCGCCCGGGCTTGCGGATCCCTGCTTCCGCCCAGCCCAGTTCGATGCCGGCGACCGCGAGCAAGGAGGCAGGATCGACCGGAGCGAGATTGACTGGCTTCGTGCTCTAGGTGTTCGGTGATTCGTTCAGCAAGGCAGTCCGCGGGCCGTCATTCCCTTCAGGCCAGCTTGCCGTGGCACTGTTTGTACTTCTTGCCGCTGCCGCAGGGGCAGGGATCATTTCGACCGATCTTGTCGCCGTAGCGCTTGAACGGCTGCGCCTTCGCCTCCTCGCTGTCGGCCAGGACGGCAGTCTCCCCGGCTTCTTCCTCGGCCTGGGCCGCGGCGGCGAACTCGGCGTGCTGCGCCCGCGCCTGCTCCATCCGCCGCTCGCTTTCCTCCTCGATACGCCGCTCGGCCGCAGCCACCT
>Ga0316622_100001603_pt1 | contig 14904 bp, 19 predicted proteins | sample OWC_Aug_OW2_C1_D_FD_207646 | JGI IMG/M metagenome (GOLD analysis project Ga0316622, IMG submission 207646) | Wetland soil microbial communities from Old Woman Creek delta, Ohio, United States - OWC_Aug_OW2_C1_D5_C | ecosystem: Environmental > Terrestrial > Soil > Wetlands | place: USA: Ohio... | reverse complement strand
TGTAACCCCTCAGTCTCGGTAGGGTGCGACCGCGGTCACCACGGCGTGAGATTTCCGTGGGGCACGTTCAGGGTGGAGAGTGGTTGTGGAAGAGCACGCGGTAAAGGTCCGCCTTGGGGTTCAACGCAAGTTGATCGAGAGCGTTTTTGAATCGTGCCTGAAAGTCCTCGGGGAAGCGCCGCCGCAGGGTGACGAGCACGGTCATGAGGATCTCGCGGGTCCGGGCGCCAGCCTCGGACTGGGAGCCGAAGCTGACCTTTCTGGCGATGACCAGCGGGCGGAGTTCGCGCTCGGCAAGATTGTTCTCGGCCGGGATCCGGCGATCGGTCGCCCAGTGGTAGAGGCGCTGGGGATTTTCCCGGAAGATTGCCTGGATCTTGTGGATGCCGGCATGGTGAGCGTCGGCGTTGATGACCTTGATGATTTGCGCCTTGAGCTTGCGCGCCTCAACCGCGAAGCGCGCCTTGGTCATCGACTCCGCGCGTAGGCCCATGGCGCGCGCCAGCAAGGGACCGAGTGTCTGCCCGAAGCGCTGCACCTCGGGGTTGTCGGCGAATTCGCGCTCGATCTCGTTGAGGTCCCGCAGCAGATGGGCGTAGCAGTACTGCAGTCGGCAGGGGAGTTTGGAGTAGCCGTGATACCGGTCAACTACCAAGACGCCGGGCAGACGGCGAGGGCCGAAGACCTCTCGGGGCACCGACGCCGAACGGGTTTGGCGGAAGCGAAACAGACTCAAGGTCGGCGTGGCGAAGATCCAGGCGTAGCCATTGAGTCCGTCGGTTCTCCAGCCCGTCTCATCGGCGTGCTTGACCGGCGCGTGTCGATACTCCAGCACCAGCTTCTCCGGGACCGCGGCGCACAGCCGCCCGAGCCGATGCAGCGCATCGAGCAGGCTCCCGTAGCCGATGGTGGTCTGGGCCTCCAGCCGCCCGAGCGGAACGCCGTAGACGTAGTGCTGCACGGCGAGGTGGGTTAGGAGCTGGTTGCCGTAGAGCGAGCGGGGCAGCACCTGCGGCGCGCGCGCCGCAAACGTCCGCCGACACCGCGGACAGCGCTTGCGTTGCAGGCGATAGACAATGGTGTGCGGCACCACCGGCGGACAGTCGATGACGCTGCGGTTGCGTAGTCCTCGATCTTCTAAAGCCACCCGGCAGTGCGGACAGCGGCTCGCATCCACGGCGACCGTCTCGATGCGATCGGCGCGGGCGTTCTCGACCGCGGTGCGCCCGTGCCCGATGTGCCCTTTCTGGGCTCCGCCACGTAGGCGTTGTCGAGGCGCGTCGGGAGCGGTGTTCGTTTTGACCGGGAGTTTGGAGGACGGAGTGGAGGCCCCGAAGAAGCCTTCTTCTTTCACCACCCGCTCCTGATAGCGCAGACGCGCCCGCAGCCGGGTATTCTCCTCTGTCAGGCGGTCGATCTCACGCTGCTTCTCCAAGCATGTCTTGCAATATCCCCAGTCCCCAACCACCGCCACCGCCCCCGGGGCTCGATGCCCGCTCAGGATTTCGGGCGCCGCCGCTTCTTCGTTGCGGCCCGCCGCTCGTGGCGGTGGGCCAGGATGAGCGTTTCGCCGCTCTCCACCAGCCACTCCTCGATGCGCCGCCCGCCCTCCAGCGCGCGCCGCAAGGTTGGCACCAGCTCCCGCGGCACATAGAGGCAGCGCGACTTCCCATTCCTTCGGAACGTGAAGTGAAAGGCCAGGTGGCGCTCGCCGCGCGCGCACGCTGCACAGCCGTCGCGCACGCACGGCTTGGCGACTTCGGCCAGCGAGCCGCGGGCTACGGGCCACAGCCGCTGGATTTCTTCGAGCAGCGCGTTGAGATCGCGCATGGCTGGCATGTATCACTAATGCATACGTACATCAAGCGCACCCCTAATCCACGCACCTCCGGCGAGATCACCCTACCGAGACTGAGGGGTTACTGACGCCTTCAAGAAATTCTTCAGTACCATGCCCGCCGACAGCGGCGCGGCTTTCGTGCTGATCCAGCACCTCGACCCGACACGCGAGAGCCTCACCGCCGAGTTGGTAGGCACGTACACACGGATGCGCGTGGTGCAGGTGAAGGACGGTATGCGGGTCGAGGCAAACCATGTCTACGTTATCCCGCCAAACGCGTACTTGAGCATCCGCGCGCGCACGTTGCGGCTCAGCGCGCCCACCGTGCCGCGCAGCCTGCGGATGGCCGTCGATTTCTTTCTGCGTTCGTTGGCGGAGGACCAACATGAGCAAGCGATCGGCGTCATCCTGTCCGGCACGGGCACGGACGGGACCCTGGGGCTGAGGGAGATCAAGGCGGGCGGCGGCATGACGATGGTGCAGGACCCGCAAACCGTGCAGCACGATGGCATGCCGCGCAGCGCCATTGCTGGGGGCAACGCCGATTACGTCTTGCCGGCCGAACAGATGGCGGACGCCCTGCTGGCGTACGCACGGCACGCGGCGCTGGCGGCGACCAGCAGCGCAGTGGTGCCGGAGAAGGCGCCTGACCCGCTGACGACCGCGCTGGCATTGCTGCGCGAGCGCACCAAGTTCGATTTCAGCGGCTACAAGAAGGGCACCCTGCGGCGGCGCATCCAACGCCGCATGAGTCAGGGACACATCAATGACCTGCTCAAGTATGTGGAGATGTTACGCAACGATCCCGTGGAGGTGACCGCGCTGTTCAAGGATCTGCTGATCAACGTGACCAGCTTCTTCCGCGAGCCCGCGGCGTGGCAGATCCTGCAAGAGCAAGTGATTCGCCGATTGGTCGCCGAGAAAAACACGGACGCTCCGCTGCGCGCTTGGATACCCGCCTGCGCAACCGGCGAGGAAGCGTACTCGATCGCCATGGTGCTGATTGAAGAAATCCAGGCGGCCGGAAAGAGCTGTCGCCTGCAGATATTCGCGTCCGACGTGGATGCCGAGGCACTGGAGACGGCACGTGCTGGTATCTACCCTGAAGGGATCGCGGCCCACGTGTCAGCCGAACGGTTGTCGCGATTCTTCATCAAACGCGAGCACAGCTACCAGGTAAACAGGGAGCTGCGTGACACGGTCGTCTTCGCGCAACAGAGTCTGGTCAGCGACCCGCCGTTCTCCAGGCTCGACCTGATCAGTTGTCGCAATTTCTTCATCTATCTCGAGCCGGCGGTCCAGGGCCGACTCATCCCGCTGCTGCACTTTGCTCTGCTCGAAGGCGGCTACTTGTTCCTGGGCAGTGCCGAGGGTATCGGGCTGCAAGCCGGCCTGTTTGAGGCGGTGTCGACGAAGTGGCGGATCTATCGCCGCATCGGACCGACGCGCCGCGACAAGCTCCAGTTTCCCCTCGCCGCCGCACCCGTCTCGATCGCTGTGCGCGGGCGGACACCGAATCTGCCGAATCCAGCCCGGCTGGCAACATTGGCGCAGCAGCTGTTGCTCCGGCGCTACGCACCGGCGTGCGTGATCATCAATCGCACCGGCGAGATTCTCTACTTCCACGGCCGAATCGACGACTACCTCATGCAGCCGGAGGGTGTGCCGACGCAGGACCTCATCGCGCGGGCGCGCAGCGGGCTGCGCACCAAGCTGCGCAGCGCCATTTATGAGGCCATCCGCGGCAATCCACGGGTCATCCTTGCCGGCGTTCAGGTTCGTCATGGCGACATGTTTCGGCGCGTGAAAATATCGGTCGAGCCGCTCGATGCCATCGACACGGAGGCTCAAGGCTTGTGGTTGGTGTCGCTCGAAGACGAACTGGAGCCCTCGGCACCGGCCGCCGCTCATACCGCCGCCGAGGCGAGCGCTGCTGACGCGGCGCTCGTGCACCAGCTCGAGTACGAGCTGAAGAGCACCAAGGAGGATCTGCAGCAGACCATCGAGGACCTCAGGGCGGCGAACGAAGAGCTGATGTCGGTCAACGAGGAGTTCCAGTCCAGCAATGAGGAGTTGGAAACCTCGAAGGAAGAACTGCAGTCGCTCAACGAGGAGCTCACCACCGCCAACACCCAGCTGGAAGGCAAGATCGGGGAGCTGGAAGCGAGCAACAATGACCTCGACAACCTGCTGACCAGCACCAACATCGCGACGCTGTTTCTGGACACGCACCTGCGCATCCGGCGCTTCACGCCGGCCGCCACCCGGCTCTTCAACCTGATCCCGTCTGATGTCGGCCGCCCGATCGGCGACATCGCGCAGAAGTTCACCGACCCCGGTCTCCTGACCGACGCCGCGGCGGTCCTCCAACAACCGATAACGCCGAAGACGGAAGTGCAAGCCCACGACGGCCGGTGGTATGTCCGCCAGGTCCTCCCCTATCGCACGCGCGGCGACCGGACCGAAGGTGTGGTGATCACATTTTCCGACGTGGCGGCGGAGGCGCTTCAGGAAGCGCGACGCTATGCCGAGTCCATCGTCGACACGGTGCGCGAGCCGCTGCTAGTGCTCGACGGAGACTTGCGGGTGCGCTCGGCAAATCAGGCCTTCTACGCCACCTTCCATGTCTCCCAGGAGGAAACGGTCGGACGGTTGTTGTACGAGCTGGGCAGCGGTCAGTGGGATATTCCCAAGTTGCGGACGCTGCTCGAAGACGTTCTGCCCGAGAAGCGCGTGCTGAACGACTTCGAGGTGGAGCTCACCTTCGAGTCGATTGGTTTGCGGATCATGCAGGCCAACGCTCGCGCCATCGCTCGCGGCGGCGATCGTCCGCAACTCATCCTGCTCGCCATTGAAGACATCACCGAGCGCCGGCGCGCGCAAGAAGCCCTCCGGGAGAGCGAGGCCCGCAAGCGTATCGAAGAACAGGTGCGGCAGCGGCAAACCGAGCTGGCGCACGCGCTGCGCATCAGCACCGTCGGCGAGCTGGCCAGCGGCTTCGCTCACGAGCTCAACCAGCCGCTGTCGGCGATTGCGAACGGGGTGGAAGCGTGTGCTCGGTACGTGCGGTCGGGCAAAGCCAAGCCCGACAAGCTTCTGTCGCTGCTCGGCGAGGCATCGTCCGAGGCCCTGCGCGCTGGCGACATCGTGAAGCATCTGCGCGGCTTCATTGAAAAGGGAAAGCCGCAGTTCCAGCGGACGGATCTGTGCGCGATTGCCCGCAACATCCCGCGTTTGTTGGCTCGCGAGATCCTGCAGGCGCATATCACGCTGCGGCTCGACGTGCCCCCGCGATCGCTTCCGATCTATGCGGATCGCGTTCAGATCGAGCAGATCATCGTGAACTTGATGCAGAACGCCATCGACGCGCTGCGGAAAGCACCAAAGGACCGCCGAGAGATCGAACTCCAGGTGTCGGCAGCGAATGGCATGGCGCAAGTGGACGTGCGCGACAGCGGCGCCAGCGTCTCTGCCGCAGCGATGGAGCGCATGTTCGAGCCCTTCTTCACCACCAAGCCCCGTGGTCTGGGAATGGGCCTGGCGATCAGCCGCTCCATCATCGAGGCGCATCGGGGTCGGATCTGGGTGAAGCGTCCCGGCCCACGGAGCCGCGGGACCACCGTCCGCTTCACGCTGCCGCTGCATCCACCTAGGGCGGCGCGGAAGCAGCGTGCCACATGACCACCGAATCGACCGTCTTTGTGGTGGACGACGATGTCAGCGTGCGCAAGTCGTTGCGCGAGCTGCTGGTGTCAGCGGGCCTCGCGGTCGAGACGTACGCCTCGGGCGAGGAGTTCCTCGCCGCCTACGACCCGGAGCGCCCGGGGTGCCTGGTGCTGGACGTTCGCTTGCGACACAGCAGCGGCTTGGACCTGCAGGACGAACTGCGCCGGCGCGAGGCGATGCTCCCCATCATTGTCCTGACCGGTCACGGTGACGTGCCGACTTCTGTGCGGGCGCTGAAGGCTGGCGCCGTCGACTTCCTGCAAAAGCCGGTGCCGCCCAAGCTGCTGCTGGAGCGCGTCGGCGCGGCGATCGACAGCGATCGCGAGGCGCGCGCGGCGGCCGCCGAACGCGCCGTCGTGATGAAGCGACTCACGCGCCTCACGCCACGTGAGCGCGAAGTCATGGAGCTTCTCATTGCCGGCAAAACGTCCAAGGCGATCGCGTTGGCGTTGCGTGTCAGTGTCCGCACCGTCGAAGGGCACCGGCGCATGGTGTTTTTCAAGATGAACGTCTCCTCGGCAGCCCAGCTCGTCAGCATCGTGCTCAGCGCGCGGGCGACACGTCCGCATGCGTAGAGCCCGGTGGTTCCACTGCGAGGGCTTCATCGGCGCCTCGGGTTCGCGCCGGAGAGGAGCGTCTCAACCCGGACGACTACGCGGACTATCCGTCCGCTCGCTGCTTGAGGTCGAGGCTCGCGACTCGCGGCGAGGCCACTGCGCCGATTCTGATGCGCCCCTCGGGGCATCGCGCACCCTGCAAATTCCCCGCAGCGTGATCCCGTAAGACCGTACACGTAGAACTACGCGCGTGGTACCCCGAGCTTACGGCGCTGTCGTGCCTGTTGTACAAATAGGTATGGCGATAGAAGCCAATCTTCATCTGGGGGGAGTACCCGTAGACATGAAGCAGCCTGATCTCATTCTGCCGTCGCAACACTACGGACCGCGGCGCAAGCAGGCACCCGAGCAACGGCTCATGATTGCCGTCCTTCAAGACGCGCTCGATTGCGTTGAGAAGTATCGCTTCGCGACGGGCAAACACGGCCGGCAGTTTTTCCGGGAGGCGCGGCGGTGGTTCCTCGCCGACGAGGCAGACTGGCCGTACTCCTTTGAATGCATTTGTGGGGTCCTCGATCTCGACGCGAACGCCGTACGCCAGCGTTTGCGCGTCGTGCCGTAGTAACGAACGAGTCACCGCACCACGCGAATGGAGAAAGCGCCATGTTGCACATGGTGCAACCAAGGACAATCATCTCTCGACTGACGACGAAGCGGGTCTTGCTCGGGGCAGTCCTGAGCTGTGCGCTGGCGGCCCCGGCTGCCGCAGTACAACCAGACGCGTGGATTACGACGAAGAGCAAGCTGGCGCTGCTGACGACCGCGGGTGTGAGCGCCACAGCCGTGAGCGTTGATACTGTCAACCAGCAGGTGACCTTGCACGGCAAGGTGCGCTCCGCCGAGGAGAAGGCGAAGGCCGAGACCGTCGTCAAAGCGATTGACGGCGTGCAGAGCGTGCGCAATCTTCTCGAGGTGGTGGCGCCCCGGCACGAGAAGGCCGTCCAGCGCTCTGATGACGACATCAAGAAGCAGGTGAATACGGCGCTGCAGGCGCAGCCTTCACTGAAGGACAGCGCGATCACCGTGCAGTCCGTGAACAGTGGCGTGGTCCTGCTTGCGGGTACGGCGAAGACATTGACAGATCACCTAACCGCTGTTGAGGTCGCCTCCCGCGTGCCCGGCGTGCGCCACGTGTCCAGCGAAATTCAGAGCCCCGACACACCGGCTCATAAGGAGATCTGGCGCGAGCGCCCGGCGCCCAAGTCCAATGCCGAGTACGGCGCCGCCGACGCGGCGCGCGATGTGTGGATCACGTCAATGGCGAAGATGCGTTTGCTCGCCGACAGCCGGACGCCGGCGCTCGACATCAATGTGGATACCCGTGATGGCGTGGTGACGCTCTTCGGCATCGTTCCGGGGAACGAAGCCAAGCGGGCGGCAGAGGCCGATGCGCGCAAGGTGAGCGGCGTGCGCCGTGTCCGGAACGAGCTGCAGGTGGTGCCCAGCGCCAAGCAGTCCGGCGTGAAGGCGCAGGACGACGAGATCGAACGAGAGGTGAAGAAGGCCCTCCAGAAGCATGAGGATTTGAAGGGCGTCGACGTCGCGGTGAAGAACTGCGTTGCACGCCTCACCGGAAGCGTGTCCACGAGTATGCAGCGCCTCGCCGCCGCCGTCGTGGCGCGCTCGACGCCGGGCGTCTGCTCGGTGCAGGACGACCTGCGCATCGTGAACTAGGCCGGTTGCAACCTCGTACCTAACTGTCACAACGGGAGGCGAGTCACAATGCCACTGATTAATGTGATCATAGTCTTGGTTATCGTTGGTGTGCTTCTCTACATTGTAGAGACCCTTCTCCCAATTGATGCAACAATCAGACGCATTATTCATATCGTTGTCATTCTCGCGGTCTGCATATGGTTGCTGCAAGCATTCCAAATCATTGGGCCACTGGGATCGTTTCGCTTTAGATAGGCTGGCGCATTGGGCGACATGGCGCTGAACCTGAAGGTCTGGCGTCGTCGTGCGGAATTACTCTCGTCCAAATGGGGATGTGAAAACGGGTGAGATCCCGGGTAAGGTGCGGTTGGAATGTTGCGCCGAATTCTGATCGAGCGAGGAAGCGAAGCCGTGGAGCTCTGGTCGTTTCCCGCCAACAGCCTTATCGTGACCTACGAGGTCATCGGCCTCACGGGCTGGCAGGCCCAGCGCGATAGCCCGCATCGCCTGCGCTCTAATTACCCGGCGTTCGCTGCCACTAGACCGCCGCCATCTACGAAGACGGCGGCAGATCGGACTGCTGTTCAAAGCGTTCAAAGAGAACCTCAAGATCAAAACGTTCGTCGGCACCACGGGCGATGCGCGTAGAATTACGCGCGTAGAACCACGTGCGTAATACTCCGAGCTTACTGCGTGGCCGTGCTCTTTGTATAAGGATCAGCATGGTGACCACGGCGAACCGTGAGCAGGTAGTCCACGGCGACGCCCGCCGAGTTAACTCGCAGGCTGTAATAGGGAAAGTACGATGAAGACAGGAAAAGGCATTTCAACGATCATAATGGCTCTGTCGCTCGGAGCCTTCGGCGGAATCGCTACAGCCGCAGAGCACAAAGGCCATTCAGCCATGTCGATGGAGATGGCCCATGAGCCGGACCATGTCCTGGCGATGGCCTACCACCGCAACCTGGCGACCTTCGCCAAGGCCCTGCACGAGCAAACCGCGGGAGCCAGTTCCGTCAACCTCGAATTCGTCCGCGCTGCGGTGGCGGAGATGCGGCGCAGTTTCGACCAGATAAAGCAGCATCATCAGGCGTGCACGCAAACGATGAGCGCGGAGATGCAGACCAAAATGAAGGGCGAGATGCAGCAGATGGAAACGCATCAGAACCAACTGAACGACCAGCTTACGGCGTTGGAGCAGGAAGCCCAGTCGGCCGCGCCCGATGCGAAGAAGGTCTCTACCTTAGCGTCCAAGGTTTTCACGCAACTCGATGCGATGTCGAAAATGCACGCGGGCGGTCGAGGCAAGAAGATGAAAATGAAGATGTAGATTGACGCGTTTGCACAGGAGTTACTCGCAAGACCTGCAAAGAAGGAGGCTCGACAATGGCCAGTGGCAAGTCGGATAAACTGAAGGGACGAGTGAAGGAAGCTGCGGGGGCCCTGACCGGCAATGCGAAGCTGAAGCGGAAGGGTCTGGCCGACCAGGCCGTCGGGAGCATCAAGCAGATGGTGGAGGGGGCTATTGAGATGGTGGAAAACTTTTTTGATTGGGTCAGAGGTTTGTTCGCATGAGGGCGAGGCTCGGCTGAGTTGAAGACCGGGACAGGGGTCCACCGAAGCGGCGGTGGGGAGGCCGCGGGTCGTGGCGCGCTTAGCCGCGGGGCGGTGCGCGCGGCGCAGGACGATCTGTGCGTCACGGACTGACCTTGCAGAGCGGAGCGCGATTGAGCGAGGTGAATCTTGGCACCTGCAGAAGCACACGCAGCCCAGGGCGACAGTGCTGGCGGGCACAGAGCCACGGGCGAGCCGTCCGTATCGTCAGCGATCGAGCATTTGGTGGGCAGCAGTCAAGGCGTGATCACCAAGCGGATCGATTTGGCGCTGCTCGAGGGGCAAGAACTGCTCTCGCGCACCCTCCAACGCGCCGCATTGGTCGCCTTCGGCATGGTCTTGGCGGCTGGAGCGTGGTTCGCGGTAGCGGCATGCCTGGTTCTGTTGGTTACCCCAAACGCCAAGCCGGTCCTTCGTTTGGCCGCCTTCGGGTTGCTCAACGCAGGAGGTGCGCTTGGGCTCGTCGCGCTTGCCATGCGCGGTCGGCCACAGACCCCGGTACGCGCGAGCAGCAATGTGTCCAGCACAACCGAGGAACCGTAACGGAAAGATCGCATTGCATTCGCCGGAAGGAAAGCCCAGGCCGTGGACAAGACCGACTTCGCCGAACAGCGTGAGGACCTCCTGCAATCGATCGAGCGGGACCAAGAAGGGGTGCGCGTCGCCGTGCACGAGCTCACGGGTGCGGCCGGGTCAAAATTCGACGTGAGCGAGCACATCAAGAAGTTCCCGCTGACGTGGGCGATTGGCGCATTTCTCGTCGGCGTGTGGCTGGGTAGTCGCGGCGCTCCGGCCCACGTCGCCGGACAAAGGAGAGCATGATGATCACCGATCAGATGGCGGAGGAGCGGCGGTCACCACCGCGCTCGGAGCAGGTGCAAGCACGCATCACACAAGTCCGCTCCAGCGTGACGGACCTCGAGGAACACGCCCGCACCCTGATCAGACGGCGGCCGATCGTGGCGGTGCTGGCGGCTGTCGGCGTCGGCTATCTGGTCGCCCGCCTCGTCTCTCGCGCAATGCGGTGAGCGCCATGAGTGACGCGAAGAATTCGAACGGACCAGAGGGCGCGCCGAGCGGAACAGAGTGGCAGTCTCAAAATGCGCGCCCCCTCGGTGACCACTGTCGACAAATCCACCACGAGGCGCACGCACTTGCCGCTGCCGTGCAGGAGGCGACCGACGACTTGGAACGCTACCTCACCGAGCAGGTGGAGCAGCGACCGTATACCACCTTGGGAGTAGCGGCCGGGGTGGGGTTCGTTCTGGGCGGGGGTCTCCGTTCACGGTTGACCGCCATGTTGCTCGGCGCCGCGACGAGATTTGCCATGGCCCTGGCCGCACGCGAGCTTGCTGCCCGGTTGTCGCCGGGCGCTTCCGCGTCCGTTCAGAACAAAAGCTCCTGAGAACGTCTCGGAGCAGGAAAGGAGTGATCATGAGAATTGAGGACATTCTGCAGGCACTGCCGTCGAAAGAAGACATCGCGAGCGCGGTCGGTCTACAGACGCGGGCCTCCACGACCGGGGACATGCTCACGGCCTTCGCCATCTTCGGTACCGGGATGATCCTGGGCGCCGGGTTGGCGCTGTTGTTCGCACCGAAGGCCGGTCACGAGATCCGCCACGACATTGCCGAGAAGGTCGGCGAGATTGGCGGACATCTGCGCGCGCAGGCGCCACAACCCGCCGCGCCAGCCAACCCACCCAGCGCCTGAACCTCGGGCACAAAGGAGAACGTTATGTCACTGCTGCTTCTGATTGTCCTGTTGCTCCTCGTCTTCGGTGGCTTGCCCAACTGGGGCTACCATAACTACGGCTATGCGCCATCCGGGATCGGCGGCATCATCCTCATCATCGTGCTCATCCTGCTCCTCACCGGGCGGCTGAACTTTTAGCGCCTCAGCCCGCTCCTTATCGACGCTTCGCGGTAGGCGCGTAAGATCCTGCGCTCCCACGGCGTCGCCGGTGCCACGCTGATCGGATCATGGTGCACGCTCTCAATATCGACGTCGAAGGACTGGCATCACGACTTTCCGGTCGATCTCCGCGCACGCCGCGGGAGAGCCGCGTCGAGGCCAACACGCTCGGTGTGCTGACATCCTGGAGGCGCGCGGGGTGAGAGCGACATATTCTTTCTTGGGCGAAGTTGCGCAGCGCTTCCCCGCACCGGTACGCCGCGGCGCGGCGGGGGGTCACGAGGTAGGGAGTCACGGTTACCGCCACTATCCAGTGACGCGGATGACGCGACGCGAGTTCCTTGCCGATATGGTCCGTTCGCTGCGCGCCACGGAAGACGCGATCGGCCGACCAGTGCTCGGGTATCGCGCCCCGTACTTTTCGATCAAGGCCGGCGTGCACTGGCCGATCGCTATTCTCAAGGAGTTGGGGATCCCCCACGACGCGAGCGCGCTGCCGATCGATCAGCCGCCAGGCATGGAGTTGGTGTGCCCGCGTCGGCCGTTCCCCCATGCAAACGGCTTGTGGGAAATCCCAGTGAGGGCGCTGCAGCTGCTGATCTCCTATTATCTGCCGCTGGGCAGCGGCAACAGCTTGCGGTGGCTGCCGAGACGTGTGAGGCGACGCTGGGCACGGCGCTTCGAACGCGACGTCGGAGCGGGAGTCTTCGACTTGCATCCGTGGGAGTTCGATCCGGGGTCCCCCGTGGAACCATGCCTCAGTCGTTGGCTGTTGCGCGTCGGCCGTCGTCTGCCCAGGCGGTTCCACGAGCTGCTTCGCGAGACGTCGTTCGCGCCCATCGTCGAGGTGTTCGCGCACCAACTCGGCGACCCAGCAGTGCTGGCGCCGGTCGGCGGTGCGAGGGCGTGAGATCATCCAGGAGTAGATCGCCCATGGCTCTGGCGCCGCCTTCAGATCAGCTCGCGGGAAGCGCGGTGTCTTCCTTCGGCGCTCGGCTGCGTCAGAACCTACGCTTCGACGGACTGTGGTGGCGGAAGCTCGCAGCCCTCGGATGCGGGTACGGCCCGCAGTGGGTGAAGCGATACTTGCCGGCGCCGACCGCGGCGGTGATCTTCTTGCTGGTTCGTCTGAATCGTCGCGGGGCGATTGCCAACATGGCACGCGTCGTCGGCACCACGCGCCGCACCGAGGCCGCCCTGGCGGCGTTGCGCATGTACGCCGAGTTCGCCCGCTGCATGACGGAGACGATGGAGTATTTCGGCCCGTCCCCGCCGCCGATCCAGGTGGATCTGCCCGAGCGGGACAACGTCGCCGACGCCTTGCGCGAGGGACGTGGGGCGGTGATTGTTACCGGTCACTTTGGCAACTGGGACATTGCCGCGAAGACCTTGCATGAGCACGGGCGGCCGATCAACGTGGTCATGGCGCGCGAGGTAAACGCCACGACCAACCAGTACGTCCGCGCGGCGCGCGAACGGGCGGGGGTGCAGGTGATCTACTCCGACACATCGGTACTCTCCTCGCTCAACATGATCCACGCGCTGCGGCGCAACGAGATCGTGGCCATCCAACTGGACCGGTCGCTAGGAGCCGTCGGCGTGCGTCTGGTGCCCTTCTTCGGCGCGCCGGCGTTGTTCCCGTCGGGACCGTTCATTCTGGCCCGCGCCGCGGGGGCGCCGCTCATCCCGGTGTTCACCCCACGCCTGGGCACGCGTCACTACGCGATCCGCGTCGGCGATCGATTCAGCGTGCCGCGCGAGGCACGGGCGCTCGACCGTGTGATGGCGGAGGTGGTGCACGTCTTCGAAGACACCGTACGCGCCTTCCCGACCCAGTGGTTCCAGTTCGCCCCATTCTGGCCCGGCGGGGCTGCCGAACAAGGATAGCTCCGCCGACGCCCGCGGGACCCTGTACCCATACTCATGGTCGCCCCATAACAGTGCGCCGGACGACGATGAGCATCATCGAGCTGCCGCGCGGCACATTGCTGTAATCCTTGTGCGTGAACACGTAGGAGTACGCGCGTAGAACCACGCGCGTAGTATTCCGATCTTACGGCGGTGCCATGTCTTCCTGTATAAGGCCGCCTGGCTATGGTCGTGGTTTCGGTGTCGCGCGAGATGCAGACGACGAAGAGGCACACGGCGGTGAACTGGGATCACACCAAAGGCAAGTGGAACGATGCCAATGGGAGGTTCGGGAAAATGGGGCAACCAGGCGCGCTACGTCCCCGCCGGACCGCAGAGCAGAAGGGAGGATACATGAGAACAGGTTCGGTGCTCGGCTTGATGATTCTCGTGGTCGGCCTCGGCGGGTGCATGATCGTCGAAGCGCCGATCAAGGGCGTCTTGGGAACCGAGGTCATCTGGGGTGACATAGCGACCGGAGAGTCCAGTGCCCCCGGCCGCGGCGTCGGCACTATGAAGACTGGAAAGGCCTGCGCGGACTCCATCCTCGGCCTGATCGCGAGAGGCGACGCGAGCGTGCGCGCGGCGAAGGAGAACGGCGGGATCACGGAGGTCACAAGCGTGGATCACTCGGCGAGGAACTTTCTCAATATCGTTGCCGAGTGGTGCACCTTGGTGAGAGGGCACTAGTTACTTTCCGGTGCAAGAGTCTGGTTGCCGAAGGAGAGCACACCCCGGCGTTCGAGGCCGGCAGAGGTGAACGAACCTGAATGGACTCGTTCGGAACTTTGCCCGGTTGCTGGAACACGAGATCGTGCAGCGGGAGATCGCGCTCCGACTAAATCTGGTGCCGCGACCAGTTCCAACCTCCACCTCGTGCTCGACCACGACGGCTACCTGCCGAGCGCGGCCGTGACGACCGCGTGGCGCGCCGCCTGCGCTTTGAACCGGGCGCCATCCTGATCAATGGACCGTGGCTATCTGGACTTCGCCTGGCTTGCCCGCCGCATCACGGTCGGCGTCTTCTCCGTCACCCGCCCCAAGCACAACACCGCCTACGAGGTGGTCGAGGTGCGCTCCGGCCCGGAACGCAGCCTGACCGTGGCCGATGAAGTCGTTCGCCTCACCGGCACTCAGGCCCAGCGCGACTGTCCCCACCTCTTGCGCCGCATCGAAGCGGTGGTGCCGAAGACGGGGGAGCTGGTCACCCTGCTCACCAACCACTTGGCGTTCACCGCCGCCACCACCATCGCCGCCATTTACAAGGACCGCTGGCAGATCGAGCTCCTGTTCAAAGCGCTCAAGCAAAGCCTGAAGATCAAGACCATCGTTGGTACCACCCCCAATGCCCTGCACATCCAGACCTGGACCGCCGTGATCGCGCTGCTGCGCATGAACCTCTTCGTCCATCGCGATCTCTGGCACCGGCTCAACGAACCGTTCGAACGAACGCCCGACATTCCACAACCGGTGCAGGCAGCGCTGGCCTTCGCGTAATTGAGACAGCAGAACCGAGACCTGGTCTGGGAAATGGCCCAACCCCGTCCAAATCGGCCCGCAAATTCAACCCTCAGCCGCGCGGGTCCCGGCTAATTTGGACAGCAGTGATACGTTGGCGTGCGCGTGATG
>Ga0316622_100001602_pt1 | contig 14907 bp, 10 predicted proteins | sample OWC_Aug_OW2_C1_D_FD_207646 | JGI IMG/M metagenome (GOLD analysis project Ga0316622, IMG submission 207646) | Wetland soil microbial communities from Old Woman Creek delta, Ohio, United States - OWC_Aug_OW2_C1_D5_C | ecosystem: Environmental > Terrestrial > Soil > Wetlands | place: USA: Ohio... | reverse complement strand
AGTTTCACGGGGCGATTACTCACGCGTACGCCGAAGTGAATAAGGCGCCGTCGCGCGAGGCCAGGGCCCGATCGAGCCGGAGCCTCTAACGCATGTAGCCGAGGCCCTTCAGCGCCTCGACGTCTTCCTTGTCGAGCTCGGTTCCGATCCAGTCCGCCTCGCGGGGCTGCACGACGACGTTGTGCCGGAGCCCCTCGGTCACCAGCCGCATCATGGCCAGGCGCTCCGCGTCGGCCGAGGCCAGGTTCACCGTCTCGCCGGGGTCCTTCGCGAGGTCGAACAGCCGAGGCTCGGCCTCGGCCTCGATCAGTTTGTAGCCGTCGGTGATCAGCGCCCACTCCCCCTTGCGCTCGGCGAAGGCGAAGCGCGGGCCGCTGCCGTCGAAGATGTCCTCGCCGGGCAGCTCGGGCGGAATGCGCTGGCCGTCGAAGGCGAGAATCGACGGGTACAGGTCGATGCTCCGCGTCGGGAACCCGGCCTCTCCCGGCAGTCCTGCCGGCCGCCTGCCGCGCGGGAACTTGACGATCAGGGGCACGTGGATCACCTCCTCCCACAGCGCGTGGCCGTGCGAGTAGCCGGCGTGGTCGTACAACTCCTCGCCGTGATCCGCGGTCACGATCAACAGCATGTTGTCGTAGACCTTCAGCCGCTTCAGCCCCTCGACCAGATCGTCCACGAACTTCTCGTCCACCCGACGGGTCGCGGCGTCGTAGACGAGGTTGAGGAATCTCACGTCGTCGGGCTCGAGCTGCAGCCCGCCGTCGTTGATCCGGTCCTTGATCTCGGCCGTATGGAAGCTCACCCCGGCCGCGATCCGCGCCGGCTCGTCGTACGGAAAGCCGTGGCGCTTCATGAACGCCTCGTCGCGCGATGACGGAGGATAGGGATGGTGGGGCCCGGCCAGGTGCAGGTAGCCGAAGAACGGAGCCTCGGCGCGCGCGACGATCTCCAGCACCTTGTCGACCCGTTTGCCTTCGCTCGAGGTCTCGTGCGGACCGTAGTACTCCTCGAACCCCTGGCCGAAGCCGTACTCGGCCCGGAGGTGGTGGCTCTTGGTGACCCCGAAGGTCGAGAAGCCGAGGCCCTTGAGGCGCTCGGCCATCGTCTCGAACGAGCCGTCGAGCACCTGTGTCGTGAAGAACCGTTCCTGGCCGCCGTGGGTCGCCTCGTGCCCCTCCATCACGCCGTGCTGGAAGGCGAACAGGCCGGTGAACAGGCTGGCGGTCGAGGTCTTGGTCCAGGTCCCCTGCACGTAGTGGTGGCGGAAGAGAACGGCATCGGGATCGGCCGCCAGGCGGTCGATCGTCGGCGTGGTCTCGAGCGGGTAGCCGTAGGCGCCGACCCGGTCGGCACGGAGCGCGTCGACCACGACGATCAGCACGCTCGGCCGCTGCGCGATGGCCGCGGGGGCCGGCCTGGAACCCAACGGTCCGCACGAGGGAGCGGTGCCCAGCAGCAGCAGACCGGCCGCGACGATCCGGCCGGTCGCGCGAGGAGCCTGAACGTGCCGCACCGAGAAGGTCTCCTTCCGCCCGTTCCCGGGATGAGGGAGCGGATGCTAGCACGCAGGCGAGCCCCGTCCTCGGCCCGGGACCGAACACCGCCGCGCTCCCGGCCCGCCTCGTGCGGGAACCCTCCGGCCCCGGCTGGCGCGGCCTGCCCGCGGGCCCGATATACTCCTGCGCTCCAGTTTCCTGCGGAAAAGGACGCCGTCCGTGACCACGCCCGAGGAGACCCCCGGCACGCCCGCCTCCGAACCCGGACTCCCGGCCACGGAAGAGGCGGCGGCGCTGCCTGCCGCGCCCGCCGCGATCACCCGGATCTTCAGCGGGATGCAGCCGTCCGGGGAACTGCACATCGGCAACTGGCTGGGCGCGCTGGCGAACTGGGTCGCGCTGCAGGACCGCCACCCCTGCATCTTCTCGATCGTCGACCTGCACGCCATCACGCAGGACTACGAACCGGCCGAGATGCCCGCGCGGATCCGCGACATGGCGCTGGGCTGGCTGGCCGCGGGGATCGACCCCGAGCGCTCGGTCGTCTTCGTGCAGAGCGCCGTCCCCGAGCACGCGGAGCTGGCCTGGATCTTCAACACGCTGGTTCCGCTCGGCCTGCTCGAGCGGATGACGCAGTTCAAGGACAAGGCGAAGAATCAGCCCGAGAACGTCAACTCCGGCCTCCTGACCTACCCGCTGCTGCAGGCCGCCGACATCGCGATCTACAAGGCCGACGGCGTGCCGGTCGGGGAGGACCAGGTCCAGCACCTCGAGATGGCGCGCGACGCGGTGCGCAAGTTCAACAACCGCTACGGCGAGGTCTTCCCCGAGCCGCAGCCGATCCTCTCGCCGGCGCGAAAGGTCCTGGGGCTCGACGGCGAGCGCAAGATGTCGAAGAGCCTCAACAACCAGATCGGCCTCAACGATTCGCCGGAGCTCGTGTGGGCCAAGCTGGCGCCGGCCAAGACCGACGTGCGCCGCAAGAAGCGCACCGACCCCGGCGTGCCGGAGGATTGCAACATCTTCGCCTGGCACGGCTTCTTCTCCTCGCCGGGGGAGCGGGCCTGGGCCGCGGAGGGCTGCCGCACCGCGGGGATCGGCTGCCGCGACTGCAAGCAGGTCCTGGCGAAGAACATCGACGCCGCGCTGGCGCCGATGCGCGAGCGCCGCGCCGCGCTGGAGCGCCACCCCGGCCGCGTCGACGAGATCCTCGCCGCGGGGGCCGCCACACTGCGGCCGATCGCGCGGGCGACGATGGAGGAGGTCCGCGAACGGATGGGTCTCGACGCACGGGTACGCTACGCGGGGCAGCCGCCCGCGCCGCCGCTCCGGGGAATCGACTGATGACCGCCGAGCGGCGCGAGTTCCCCCCCGTCGACGAGCAGCTGGAGGTCCTCCGCCGCGGCGTCGTCGACCTGATCTCCGAGGACGAGCTGAAGCGGAAGCTCGAGCGCTCCCGCGCCACCGGGACCCCGCTGTCGGTGAAGGTCGGCTTCGACCCGACGGCGCCCGACATCCACCTGGGTCACACCGTCCTGATGCGCAAGATGCGGCAGTTCCAGGACCTCGGGCACCAGGTGGTCTACGTGATCGGCGACTTCACGGCCGCGATCGGCGACCCCTCCGGCCGCTCCAGGACCCGCCCGCCGCTCACCCGCGAGCAGATCCTGGCCAACGCCGAGACCTACACCCGACAGGCCTTCATGACGCTCGACCGCGAGCGCGCCGTCACCCGCTTCAACTCCGAGTGGCTGCTGCCGCTCGGCGCCGACGGGATGGTCAGGCTGGCGGCGAAGTACACCGTGGCCCGGATGCTCGAGCGCCGCGACTTCCGCGAGCGCTTCGACGGCGGCGTGCCGATCTCGGTCCACGAGTTCCTGTATCCGCTCGCGCAGGCCTACGACTCGGTCGCGCTGGCCGCGGACGTCGAGCTGGGCGGGACCGACCAGCTCTTCAACCTGAACGTCGGGCGCGAGATCATGCCCGACTACGGTCTCGAACCCCAGGTCATCATGACCGTCCCGCTGCTCGAGGGAACCGACGGCTCGGACAAGATGTCGAAGTCGCTCGGCAACTACGTCGGCGTGACCGACGCCCCGAACGAGATCTTCGGCAAGGTGATGTCGATCAGCGACACCCTGATGTGGCGCTGGTACGAGCTCCTGACCGACGAGGGGGCCGGCGGCGCGCGGCTGCTGCGCGAGGCGGCCGAGCGCGGCGATCGGCACCCGCGCGACCTCAAGGTCGGCCTGGCCCGGATCCTCGTCGCGCGCTTCCACGGCGACGCGGCGGCGGACGAGGCGGTGAGCCACTTCGAGCAGGTCTTCGCGCGCAAGGAGCTGCCGGACGAGATCGCGACGGTGACTCTGCCCGCGGGCGACGAGCCGATCTGGGTTCCGGCGCTGCTCAAGGAAACGGGCCTCGCGGCGTCCACCAGCGCGGCGCGGCGCCTGATCCAGGGGGGAGGGGTGAAGATCGACGGCGAGAAGGTCGCCGGAGAGGAGGCCTCCGTCCCGGCCCGAGGCGAGGTCCTGGTCCAGGTCGGCAAGCGCCACTTCCTCCGCGTGCGCTTCGCCTGACGCTTCGGGCCGGCGGCCCCTGCGCCGGCCGGCCGCTGCCGGTGTCCTGAACGGAGCCTCTCCCGGCGAAGCGGGATTTACCCTTTCGTGTCTTGATCTCCCGGCGGCGGGTGCGGTATCACCCTCCGGAGGCCCGGCCGGCCCGTTCGTCGGCAGGGAAGGAGGGATGACCGATGACCCGAGTGAATCGCCTGCGCCGCCCAGTGACCGTCCTCGCGACGCTCCTCTTCGTCCTCGCCGCGCTGCCCGCCCGGGCGCAGGCGCCGGAGAGGGTCGGCGAGTACGAGCCGCTCTCGATCGGCACGCCGCACCCCTACCCGAGCTACGGGGCCGGCCCGATCGAGCAGGTCGTGAGTTTCCCCGGCGCCACCTATGTCCGCCTGCACTTCGCGCGCTTCGCGCTGAACGACGGCGACTGGGTCGAGCTGACGAGCCCGGACGGGGCGCAGGTCTGGCGCTATTCCGGCAAGGGCCCGCATGGCACCGGGGAGTTCTGGGCGAACACGATCTTCGGTGAGACCGCGGTGATCCGCTTCTTCGCGCCGCAGGGCGGCGGCTACGGGTTCGACATCGACGGTGCCGGGCGCGGCACGGTCCCGCTCGACGGCAGCGGCCCGTCGCCCGACAGCGTCTGCGGCACCCAGGACTGGAAGGACGCGAAGTGCTACCAGGGCGGAACCTACGCCACGGAGTACGAGCGCGGGCGGGGCGCCGTGCTGGCGCTGATCGGCTGCTGCTCGTCGTGCACCGCGTTCAAGGTCTCCGACAGCGGACAGTTCCTGACCAACAACCACTGCACCTCGAGCACGAGCGGGGTCCAGTCGACCGAACTGCGCCTGGAGTACCAGACCCCGGGCTGCGCCTCCGGCTCCCCGACCTACACCGCGGCCGTGATGGGCAGCTCGCTGCTCAAGACCGACTACACGCTGGACTACACGCTCTTCACGACGACCGGCGACGCGACGTCGATTCCGTGCCTCGGCCTCGACGCCCGTCTGCCGCCGGTCGGCGAGCGGATCTACATCGCCGGGCATCCGAACGGCGGTCCCAAGAAGCTCTCGATCCAGTCCGACCAGAACGCCGGCGGGCTGTGCAAGGTCGACGCGTCGCCTTACGCCGGTCGCGACGCGACCTCCGACATCGGCTACTACTGCGACACGATCGGCGGCTCGTCCGGTTCTCCGGTCCTTTCCGCGACCAGCCACAAGGTCGTCGGCCTGCATCACTACGGCGGCTGCCTCAACTCCGGCGTGCGGATCGACCGGATCTACCCGCAGATCTCCGGCCTCCTGGCGGCCTGCAGCGGCGGTGGCGGCGGCGAGACCTGCGGCAACGGGACCTGCGGCGCCGGCGAGAACAAGTGCAACTGCCCGGCCGACTGCGGCACCCCGCCGGCGACCGAGACCGGCAAGTGCAAGGACGGCCTCAACAACGACTGCGACGGAGCGAAGGACTGCGCCGATTCGGACTGCACCACCGACCCGCAGTGCGTCTCCTGCAAGCCGACGGGCGCGTTCTGCAGCGTCAACGCCGACTGCTGCAGCAAGGTCTGCAAGAACTACGGCAGCTTCCGCGCCTGCCGCTGACCGGCCGGCCGCGGGGAATCAGGTGACGGGCGGAGCCTCGGCCCCGCCCGGTTTCATCTCCGGCGCCGGGACCTCCCAGCCGCGGGCCCACAGCCCGAAGGCCGCGGCCGCGGCCAGCACGACGAGCGAGCAGGCCGAGAGCGTGGCCGGGAGCGGCGCCCAGCGGGTCGCGAACCCGATCGACAGGCTGCCGAGCGGCATCAGCCCGGCGAAAACGACGGTGTAGAGGCTCATCAGCCGGCCGCGCAGCGCGTCGGGGACCAGCGCCTGCAGCAGGGTGTTGCAGGCCGCCATCTGGACCATCGCCCCGTACCCGGCCGCCGCGACCGCGGCGCACGAGAGCGGAAAGGAGCGCGACAGGCTGAAGACCAGGACCGCGGAGCCGAAGATCAGGGCGTGCCGGAATACGACGCCGTCGAGACCGCGGATTCCGTGGCGCCAGGCGAGCGTCAGCGCGCCGACGATCGCCCCGGCGCCGACCGAGGCCATCAGCATCCCCAGCCCCTCCGGACCTCGCCCGAGCACGCCCCCCGCGAAGGCCGGCAGGAACGAGAGGTACGACATCCCGAAGATGCTGGTCAGAGCGACCAGCGCCAGGAGCGCGCGGACGTGCGGGGTGCGGCGCGCGTAGGCCAACCCTTCGAGGAATCCCTTCCAGGCCCCGGCGCCCGCGCCCGCCGCCGCCGGCCGGGCCGCGACCCGGATCGCGAGCAGGCTCGCGATCACCGCCAGGTAGGAGACGGCGTTGAGCGCGAAGCAGACCCCCTCGCCCCAGCGCGCGACGATCGCGCCGGCCAGCGACGGCCCGACGATTCGCGCCCCGTTGAAGATGGTCGAGTTCAGGGCGATCGCGTTCCCGAGGTCCTCGCGGTCGACCAGGTCGCTGAGGAGCGACTGCCGCCCGGGGAAGTCGAACGCGTTGACCACCCCCAGAACCGTCGCGAGCACCAGCACCTGCCAGACCGCGATCCGACCCGAAAGCGTGAGCGCGGCCAGCGTCGCCGACTGGACCAGCGCGACGATCTGCGTGGCCAGCACGATCCGGCGCCGCTCGAAGCGGTCGGCGGCGACCCCGCCGACGAACCCGAGCAGCAGCACCGGCGCCAGCTGCGCGAACCCGACCAGCCCCAGCAGGAACGTCGACTGGGTCAGCCGCCAGACCAGCCAGCCCTGCGCCAGCCCCTGCATCCAGGCGCCGGTCAGCGAGACGAGCTGTCCGAAGAAGAAGAGCCGGAAGTTGCGGTGGCGCAGCGCGCGCAGGGTCCGGCTCAAGGCGGCGGAGATCATCGGGCGGTCATTGTCGCAGCTGCGCGCCGGGCGGGCTCCTCCGGGCCGGCGGGGCCCGTGGCCGAGGGGGGGCGCGGGCGGCTATCCTCCGCACTCGGCGCCGGGCTTCCGTGACCGGCGGCCCCGCCCCTCCCGGGAGATCCCATGGCTCGCCTCGACCCCCACTCGTGTTTCGACGACACCCAGCCGCTGACTCGCTCCATCCACTGGGCTGCGACGGTCGACTTCGGTGCGAAGCGGCTGGCCAGCACGGCGACCCTTCACCTGACGGCGCCCGCGGCGGCCTGCCCGTTCGACCTCGACACCAAGGGGCTGACGATTCGCAGCGTCCGGACCGGCGACGGGCGTGATATCGCCTGGGAGCTCGGGCCGGAGGACGCGATCCAGGGCCGGCGCCTGCGCCTGGCGCTGCCCGCGGGGACCGAGCGCGTCGTCCTCGACACAGAGGCCGCGCCCGACGCCGTCGCGCTGCAGTGGCTCGAGCCGCAGCAGACGGCGGGGAAGCGGCACCCGTTCCTCTTCAGCCAGTGCCAGGCGATCCACGCCCGGACGATCCTGCCGTGCCAGGACAGCCCGCGCGTCCGGATCAGCTACACGGCGGAGGTGACCGTGCCCGAGCCGCTGGTCGCGGTGATGTCGGCCGGCTCGACCGGGTCGAGTCCCGGGCCGGCGCCCGGCACCCGGACCTTCGCCTTCGAGATGCCGCAGCCGATCCCCTCGTACCTGCTGGCCCTGGCCGTCGGGAACCTCGCGGCGAAGGACGTCCACCCGCGCTGCCGCGTCTGGGCCGAGCCGGAGGTGGTCGAGGCCGCGGCCTACGAGTTCGGCGAGGTCGGGACGATGCTCGAGCGGGCCGAGGCGCTGTTCGGCCCCTACGAGTGGGACCGCTACGACATGCTGGTCCTGCCGCCGTCGTTTCCGTACGGCGGGATGGAGAACCCCCGGCTGACCTTCCTGACCCCGACGCTGCTGGCCGGTGACCGCTCGCTGGTGGACGTCGTGACGCACGAGCTGGCCCACTCCTGGACCGGGAACCTGGTCACCAACGCGACGATGGACCACTTCTGGCTCAACGAGGGGTTCACGGTCTGGGCCGAGCGCCGGATCCTCGAGGCGCTGCACGGCGAGGACGCCGCGGCGGTGGCCTGGGCGATCGGGCAGAAGGGGATGGAAGGAGCCCTATCCCGATTTGGCCTGAACTCGCCGCTGACGCGCCTGCGGACCGACCTGACCGGCGTCGACCCGGACGACGCGTACTCGCAGATCCCGTACGAGAAAGGGGCGCGCTTCGTCGTGCTGCTCGAGCGCCACGCCGGGCGCGAGCGCTTCGAGCGCTTCATCCGGCGCTACATCGAGCGCTTCCGCTTCCAGTCGATCACGACGGAGGAGTTCCTCGCGTTCCTGGAGGAGGAGCTGCCGGGCGCGGCGGTGGCGGTCGGGTCGAAGGAGTGGCTGTACGAGACGGGGCTGCCGGAGAACGCGCCGGCCTTCCGCTCGGCGACGCTCGAGCGGCTGGTGCAGGCCGCGGCGGGGTGGGGCGGCGGGATGCGCCCCGACCCGGTCCACGCCGCGCGCTGGCCGGCGGCGCACCTCCTGGTCTACCTGCAGAACCTGCCGCGGCCGCTTCCCGCCGCCGACTGCGCCTGGCTCGACGGCGAACTGTCGCTGACCGGCCGCGGCAACTACGAGATCCTGGTCGAGTGGCTGGCGATCGCGACCGCCTCGGACTACGAGCCGGTCTTCCCGCGGGTGCGCGAGGTGCTGACGACGGTCGGCCGGATGAAGTACCTGCGGCCGCTCTACGCCGCGCTGGGAACCAGCGCGCGGACGCGGGCGCTGGGGAAGTCGATCTTCGAGTCGGCGAAGGACGGGTACCACCCGCTCTCGCGGCGGGTGGTCGAGTCGGTCATGGAGTCGTGGCCGGCCGCCTGAGGCCACGGAAAGGGAGGAGGGAAGCCCGATGAAGTTCCTGTTGAGCCTGGTGATCACCGCGCTGGCGCTGGCCGTGGCCGCGCACCTGGTGCCGGGGATCAGCTTCGGCACGCTGAAGGACCTGGCGCTGATGGCGCTGGTCGTCGGTTTCGTCAACGCGATCATCACGCCGGTCGTCAAGCTCCTGAGCTGCCCCTTCATCATCCTGACGCTCGGCCTGGCGATCCCGATCATCAACGCGCTGATGCTGCTCCTCGCGACCCGGATCGCCTCGATGTTCGGGATCAACTTCCGCGTCGACGGGTTCTGGCCGGCGCTGTTCGGCGCGATCCTGATCTCGGTCGTGTCGATCGTGCTGGGGGCGGTGACGGGGGCGTTCCGCTCGGAAGGGAAGCGGTAAGGCCGGCCGGAGCGGCCCAGGCGCTGGGTCGCCGTACTAGTCCGCCCCGGTCCGCTCCCCGTGCGCGGCCTCGCCGAACCGCGGGGGACGCCCCTCGGGCGCACCCCGCGGGTGTACGCTTCGGCTCGCGCGGTCCCGCGCGGGGCGAAGGAGGCCGACATGACCGCAGCGTCGAGGGCTGCGAAGCTTCGGGATTGTCTCGTCGCCGTGCTGTCGATCGTCTCGGGAAACGCGCTCGCCGATTCAGCCTGTACCCGCCGCACTCCAACCTTTGCGCAGGAACTCCGCGCGCCGGAGACGGCCTTTGCCGACGTGCGCGCCGTGATGCTCCAGCCCGGCGCTGAGCGCACCTTGCTCGCGGTCTCCGACACGTGGAAGGACGGTACCCGCTACACCTCGATGAAGCGGATCGAGGTCGCGGCGGGTGTCCCGCTCCACGCGGTGACGCTGTCCGACCTGCCTCCCGTGGGTGCGCCGGACTGGAACTCCTGGAGGACGTGGCCGCTCCTCAGCGGGGATTTCGACGGCGACGGCCGGACCGACCTGGTCGTCTGCCGGACCGCTTCGAGCGGGTCGGGTGGCTTCAGGGCGGATCTGCTCCTCGGGGAGCCTGACGGTGCTCTCGGCCTTGCAGCGTCCCTCGAGACCACGACATACGTGTCTGCGCGCCCCGTTGCGGGCGACTTCGATGCCGACGGCCGCGACGAGCTGTTCTTCGCGGGGGTTCGAACCGGATTCTTGTACCGCGTTGTCGCCGGAGCGTGGCAGCTCGCCACAGCGCAGCCCGTCGACCACTGGAGCGAGGAGCCGGCCGTCATCGACCTGGACGGCGATGGCGTGAATGACGTCGCCTGGGCGGATGGCATGGGCCTGCTCGCGCTCGTCGGCAATGCGGAAGACCCTCTGGCGAGGCGTCGCTTCATCCCGGTCGATTTCCGTGCCAGCGGGCCGATCGCGCCGTTCGACGCCGACGGCGAAGGGGAACCCGAGCTGCTCGTCGGCGAGTCGACCGGGCAGGGCTTTCCATCCGGGCTGCGGGCGCTACAGCGCGACTCTGCGTCGGGCGCTTTCCGGACGCTGTGGAACGCCGCGCTGCCCGACGGCGTCGCGCGCTGGACGCCGTTCGATCTCGACGCCGACGGCGTGCAGGACATCGTGCTCTCGTTCTACATCCTGGATCGGGACGCGCAGACCTGGATCGCCCACGAGTCGGCGTTCCAGCTGCTGTCCGGTCGCGGCGCGGCCCCGCCGCTGTTCGGGCAGCGCAGCCAGGGCCTGCCGCAGCTGGTCGACGTGCGCGAAGCCGACGGCGACGGCGTACCCGACGCGATCCTGCTGCCCGTCAGCGCGCGCCCGTCGGAACCCGGGGGGCGGGGGCTGGTCGTGTATCGCGGCACCCCGGGGCCCTGGTTCGCGGAGCCCCTGCTGTACCAGCGGGCGGCCCCCGGCCGGATGCCGATGGCGGGAGACGTCGACGAGGACGGAACGCTCGACCTCGTGTCGTGGATCGGCTACGGGTTCACCGTGAACGGCGCTTCGCACGTGCTGCTGGGTCGCGGCGACGGCTCGTTCATCGAGCGCGAGGGGCCCGCGATCCGGCCAGCCGCGGAGCGAGTCGACCTGCGCGACCTCGACGGCGACGGGCACCTCGACCTGGTCAACCTCGTCGACACCGATTACGACCAGAGGCGCGGCATCTTCGTCTCATACGGCGTCGGGGACGGGCATTTCGCGTCGCCGGCGATCCAGGGCACGCCGGGCATGTTCACGACCGCGACCTACGGCGACCTCGACGGCGACGGCAGGAATGACGTGTTGCTCGGGAATCCCTACCTCTACCCGTACCGCTACCTTCCCGCTTACGTGTACGGCCGGCACTGGGACACCTCGTCGTCGTGGCTCGACCTGTCTGGTGAACCGGTCTATCTCCCCGACACCCATCCGCTGCTGGTCGACGTCGACGAGAACGGCCTGGCCGACGTCGTCTACGTCACGAGGGACGGCAGCGAGCAACGCACGCTCGTCTGGCGCCCCACGCTCCGCGGACGGATGTTCGACGCGCCGCGCCCCATCGCGACCTGGTCCGGCGACTTCCGTGCCCTGCAGCAGGTGGACGTCGACAGCGACGGAAGCCAGGACCTGATTCTGCAGTACGGGAGCGGTGACGAGCGGACCACGTGGGTGCTGCGATCGGACGGAGCGGGACGATTCCGCACGCTGTCGAGGCAGACGGTGAGCGGCCCCGAGGCCGTCGGCAACGCCGTCGCGCTGGACGTCGACGGCGACGGCGAGCTGGACCTCGCCTCCGCCCTGGCCGGCATCGATCTGCGCCACGGCCTCGGCGACGGCCGCTTCGCGTCGCCGTCCGCCACGTGGTTCAGCGAGCGGGATGCGGTTCTCGGCGACCTCGACGCCGACGGGTTGGCCGACGCCGCAGCGATGACGCTGGGGGTCGAAGAGTACAGGTTGGCGTCGGCGCTCGACATGCCCACCGTACCTCTCGAGGACGCCGGACCACCGCTCGCCGACATCCACCTGCAGCCGCTGATCGGCGACGCGCTCGGCGTCCCGGCGTTCGGCGACGAATGGATGGTGACGTTCACCCTGGAGGACGAGTGCGACGCGCAGCCGCGCCCCCTCACGCGGCACCTCGACCTCGGGAGCATCGCCGCGGACGCGCCGGTGCTGTTCCGTGCCTCCGCCGAGCCGGGCCTGCGCTTCTACGAGGATCCGGCGGACGGCTGGATGATCGTGGTCCTCGCCGGCCCGGACGAGACGTCGGCGAGGCGCGGGTTCGCCGCGGCGCGCGCGGCCGGCGGCTTCGCGCTCGCGCATCACGGCGTGATCAGGCTGAGAGTGGTCGAGCGGTTCGGACCGGAGCCGGAGCGGCAGGGCGACGCCGGGCTCGTCCCCGCATCGTTCCGCCTCGTGCGCCGGATGGTCTTCGCGGAACAGGCCGTACGGTCCTGCATCGTCACGCGCCCGGGCGGCGACGTCACCTTCACCCTCACCGGTCGCGATGCCGCGGGCCACGAGAGCACGGCGACGGCGCGATTCCTTGCGCTGCGCGGGGCGTACTGCTCCGGCCCCGAGGCCGTGAGCGCCGTCTGCGGCGACCTGTAAGCCGGGCCGGCCCGAGGCGGGGCGAGCGGCTCAAGGAGCCTGCGTCCGGAGCGTCGCGACTGCAACGGAGCCCGGTCACTCTTCCTCGCGGACTCGTCCCCGGGCGCGCTTCACCATCCCCCGCTGCACCTTCTCGACCCGGCGCCGAACCTTCTCGGCCCGCGGCACGCGGGTCTCGAAGCGCGGCGCTTCCTCCGCCAGCGCCCAGCGCAGCAGCTCGACGAAGCGCTCCCGCGCCGCGTCGCGGTTGGCGGCCTGGCTGCGCGAGGACTGGGCCACGACGCGCAGCACGCCGTCCTTCGAGATCCGCGTCGCGAGCCGCTCCATGATGCGCGACCGCTGCGCCTCGGTGAGCTCGGGAGAGTGCGCCACGTCGAACAGCAACGTGGCGCGCGAGCTGACCTTGTTGACGTGCTGGCCCCCCGGCCCCCCGCTGCGCGAGAAGGCGAACGTGATCGCCTCGTCGGGCAGCGTGAGGCCGGGGAGGACCTCGATCATCAGGCCTTCTTCTGGCCCTTCAGGAGCGCCACTCCGGCGATGGCGCGAGCCGGCGTCTTCTGCTTCGGCACCGCCTTCGTCCTCGTCGCCGGTGCGCCGCCGCCGGTAAAGCTGGCCGGCAGCTCCTCGAACAGCGCCGTGGCGGCCTCGTTGCCGCGATAGAACTGGTCGAGGTCGAGCTTCTCGTTCGGGGCGTGGAGGTTGTCGTCGGGCAGGCCGATCCCCATCAGCACCGCCGGCACGCCGAGCAGCTTGCCGAAGGTTCCGACCACCGGGATGGAGCCCCCCTCGCGCATGAAGACCGGCGTCTTGCCGTAGGAGCGCTTCAGCGCGCGCGCCGCCGCGGCCAGCGCCGGGTGGTCGGTCTCGGCCAGCCAGGCCTCGGCGCCGTGGAGGTTCTTCGCCTCGACCTTGACCGCCCTGGGTGCGATCTTCTTGATGTAGGCGATGACCTGCTTCGCGATCTCGTCCGGCTTCTGGTTCGGGACGAGCCTCATCGAGATCTTGATGTGGGCCTCGGCCGGGATCACGGTCTTGGCCCCCACACCGGTGAAGCCGCCCCAGATCCCGTTGACCTCGAGCGTCGGCCGGGCCCAGGTCCGCTCGAGCGTCGTGAACCCCTTCTCACCGAACAGCTCGGGCGCGCCCAGCTCCTTCTTGTACTTCGCGTCCTTGTGCGGCAGGGAGGCGAAGGCCTTGCGCTCGGCGGCGGTCAGCTTGCGGACCTTGTCGTAGAAGCCGGGCACCTTGATCCTGCCGTTCATGTCCTTCAGGCCGGCGACGATCTGCGCCGCGGCGAAGGCCGGATTGATCACGGCGCCACCGAAGCTGCCGGAGTGCAGGTCGGACTTGGTGCCGTAGATGTCGACCTGGAGGTAGACCAGGCCCCGCAGCGCGTGGGTGATCGACGGCACCCCCTTGGCGAAGAACCCGGTGTCGGAGACCACGACCGCGTCGCACTTCAGCAGGTCGAGGTGCGACATGATGAAGGCGTCGAGCGAGGGCGAGCTGATCTCTTCCTCCCCCTCGATCAGGAACTTGACGTTCACGGGGCAGGTGCCGCTCGTCCTGAGGTGCGCCTCCAGCGCGTTGGCGTAGATGATCATCTGCCCCTTGTCGTCGCTGGCGCCGCGGGCGAAGAGCCTGCCGTCGCGCACCGTCGGCTCGAAGGGGGGCGTCGTCCAGAGCTCGAGGGGGTCGACCGGCTGGACGTCGTAGTGGCCGTAGACCAGGACCGTCGGCGCGCCCGGCGCGCCGAGCCACTCACCGTAGACGATCGGGTGCTTCGGGGTGTCGAACAGCTCGGCCCGCGTGCAGCCCGCGGCCTTCAGCCGGTCGCGCACCCAGACCCCGGCGCGGCGCACCTCGCCGGCGAGCTCGGGGTCGGTGCTGATCGACGGGATGCGAAGCAATTCGTTCAGCTGGTCGAGGTGACGCTCACGGTTCTCGCGGATGAACTTGACGGCTGCGCTCATCGGTTCCTTCCCGTCCACGCCGGCAGCCCGGCGCGGGTCAGCACCAGCTGCAGGTCGTTCAGGTAGCGCGAGGCGAACCCCGCCTCGCAGTAGGCGAAGTAGTACTCCCAGGTCCTCTGGAATCGCGGGTCGAAGCCCAGCCGGGCCAGTTCGGCCGGCTCTGCGGTGAAGCGGCGGCGCCAGGCGGCGAGGGTCGGCGCATAGTGCGGCCCGATGCTCTCGAGGTCCTCCACCACCAGGGTCGAGGCGCGGGTCATCGCGTCGCACAGTGCGGTCAGCGAGGGGATCACCGCGCCGGGGAAGATGTGCTTCTGGATGAAGTCGACGCGCTCGAGGTAGCCCTCGTAGCGCTGGTCGGGGAGTGTGATGACCTGGATCACGGCCCGGCCGCCGGGCGCCAGCATCCGGTCGATCGCGGCGAAGTAGGCGCCGAGGTACTCGTGTCCGACCGCCTCCAGCATCTCGATCGAGACCACCCGGTCGTAGCGTCCGTGCGCGTCCCGGTAGTCGCACAGCTCGATCGCGACCCGG
>Ga0316622_100001601_pt1 | contig 14908 bp, 12 predicted proteins | sample OWC_Aug_OW2_C1_D_FD_207646 | JGI IMG/M metagenome (GOLD analysis project Ga0316622, IMG submission 207646) | Wetland soil microbial communities from Old Woman Creek delta, Ohio, United States - OWC_Aug_OW2_C1_D5_C | ecosystem: Environmental > Terrestrial > Soil > Wetlands | place: USA: Ohio... | reverse complement strand
GGCGGAGCGCGCCGCCATACAGTCCGCGCTGTCGGCCGCCGGCGGGAACAAGACGAAGGCGGCGGCGCTTTTGCGGATCCACCGGGTCAAGCTGTACGATAAGTTGAAGCGCTACGGCATCACGGCCGATCGGAAGAAATAGAGGTACCGCTGCTGTGTAACTATATTGTAGCGTGTACCAATGGAGGTACAATTCCGGTAACGTTTGAATCGCTATCCCTTTTTTCCGCGGAGGGAAATAACACGTCACGGGACGTTACTTTTTTGGTACATTTTGGGGGCAAAACATCATTCCCGAAGAGAGGCGGCAAACGGGATACCATCCTTGATTTATCAAGCAGATCCGTGCGTGCCGGTGAAGACCGCCAACATGGCATCCACTTTGCGAACCGTTGTTTCATGTCCATCCATGACGTGTCGCACATCCGTCGGTAACGGGGGAAGGATGTACAAGGTCGGGGATGCCGCCGAGTTCAAGAAGGTCTTCTCCGAGGAGGACGTCTTCCTGTTCGCCGGCATCACGGGGGATCGCAACCCCGTGCATACCTCCAAAGAGTTCGCCGCGAAGACCCGGTTCAAGGAGCGCATCGCGCACGGCCTCCTGACGGCGGGGACGATCTCGGCGGCCATCGGGATGAAGCTCCCCGGGCCGGGGTGCGTGTACCTCTCCCAGACCCTCGAGTTCAAGGCCCCCGTGTTCCTCGGGGACGAGATCACGGCGCGCGTGGAGATCGTGGAAGTGGTCTCCGAGAGGCGGCTGCGCATGCGGACCCAGTGCTTCAACCAGGACAAGGTGATGGTGATCGACGGCGAGGCGGTGATCCTCCCGCCCCGCCCGGGGCAGGGACAAGGCCGGAACGGTACCAAATAACGCAAGGAGAAGGAGGGACGTGATGCGGAAGATGGCTTTTGCGGTATTGGCGGTATTGCTGTGCGCGACGACGGCGTTCGCGGCGGACACGATCAAGCTGGGGGGGATGTACCCCCTGTCGGGCCGCGCGGAAGGGTTGGGCCGGGAGTGCAAGCTCGGAGCGGAGCTCGCGGTCGAGGAGATCAACGCCAAGGGCGGGGTGCTCGGGAAGAAGCTCGAGCTGCTTTCCGCCGACGACAAGGCGAACGTCCAGGAGTCGGTGAACCTCTCCAAGCGGTACATCCAGAAGGACGGCGTGGACTTCCTGTTCGGCGTGGTCAGCTCCGCCGGCGCGCTCGCCGTGGCCGAGGTGGCCAAGCAGGAGAAGGTCGTCACGATGATCACCATCGGCTCCACCGACGGCGTGACGAAGGACAAGTGGAACCGGTACACCTTCCGGTCCGGGATGGGCAACTCCCAGGAGGCGAACTCCCTCGCCCTCTACACGGCGAGCAAGTACCCGAAGCTGACGAAGTTCTACAACATCGGTCCGGACTACGAGTACGGCCGCACGATGTGGGAGCTGTTCAAGACGAAGATGAAGGAGCAGAACCCGAAGGCGGAGTTCATCGGCGAGCAGTGGCCCAAGCTGGCCAACGCGGACTACACCTCCTACATCAACGCCATCCTGCAGGCCAAGCCCGACGCGGTGTTCTGCTCCCTGTGGGGGGGCGACCTCGTGGCGTTCTTCAAGCAGGCCAAGCCGTTCGGGCTGTTCGAGAAGATGAAGTGGGTCATCGCCACGGGCGCGGACGTGGGCCTGGTGCGGGCGATGGGGAAGGAGATGCCCACAGGGATCATCGCCGACCAGCGGTACTACTTCCACTGGCCGAACACCCCGAAGAACCAGGAGTTCGTGAAAGCGTACATGGCGAAGAACAAGGAATACCCGAGCGCGTGGTCGGCCCAGGGGTACGACGGCGTCTACTTCCTCGCCGAGGGGATGAAAAAGGCCGGGTCGCTGGACAAGGAGAAGGTCATCGCCGCGCTGGAGGGCCTGACGATCGACGCGCCGCGCGGGAAGGCGACGCTGCGGAAGGAAGACCACCAGCTGTACGCCGACTACATGGTCGGGGAGATCGGGTGGGACAAAAACTACGACATCGCGATCGTCACCAACACCGAGGTGTTCCCGGCGGACAAGGTGATCTACTCCCTCGACGAGTGGAAGAAGGCGCAGGAGACCAACAAGTAACGACCCGCGCTGCGGGCATGCGGTAGGGGGGCCGCCCCTCCCGGGGCGGTCCCCTGCACAATTCCTTCTTGGGGAAACGGGAATCGGAATGGCGGCGTCCCTCGACTTGTCGTTCCTCACGGTGCAGGTCTTAAGCGCCCTCCGGCAGGCGGCGTTCCTCTTCCTCATCTCCTCCGGGCTCACCCTGGTCTTCGGGGTGCTCAACATCCTGAATTTCGCCCACGGGGCCCTCTACATGCTCGGGGCGTACTTCATCTACGCCCTGACGCTTCACCTGACCGGCCCTGCGGGGTTCGTGATCGCGATGCTCGCGGCGCCCCTGGGGGTGGCGCTCATCGCGATGGTGATCGAGACGGGGCTGCTGCGCCGGATTTACGTGCAGGAGGAGATCTACCAGCTCCTGCTCACCTACTCCCTGGTCCTCATCATCGACGACCTGGCCAAGATCGTCTTCGGGCCGGAGTACAAGTCGATCCCGAAGCCGGACGCGATCTCCGGAGCGGTCACGATCTTCGGCGGCACCGTGCCGGTGTACACGCTCCTGGTGCTGGTGCTGGCCCCCGCGATGGCGCTGGTGCTCTGGTACCTCCTCTACAAGACGCGGACGGGGAAGATCGTACGGGCCACCTCCTCCGACCGGGAGATGGCGGACGCCCTCGGCATCAACATGTCCGCCCTCTTCACGCTGGTCTTCGCCTTCGGAGGGATCCTGGCGGGGTTCGGCGGGGCGCTGGCGGGGCCCGCGCGGACCGTGTTCCCCGGCGTGGGGACCGAGGTCATCATCGAATCGTTCGTGGTGGTGGTCATCGGGGGCTTGGGGAACCTGTGGGGGGCCCTCATCGGGTCCATCCTCATCGGGACGCTGGAGACGGTGGGGATCATCGTCTTCCCCGAGTTCGAGATGTCCCTCATCTACCTGCTGATGGTGGCGATCCTGGTGGTCCGGCCGTGGGGGCTGTTCGGGCGGCCGCTGAAGATCAAGGCCCTCTCCGAGAAGAACCTCGGCATGGAGGCGCAGGAAATCTCCCCCGTCCACTTCTCTGCCAACGCCCTTGTGCGCCTGATCCCCCTCGCCCTCCTGCTGGTCGTGCCGCTGGTGGCGGGCCGGTTCTACCAGTACCTTCTCACGCAGATCCTGATCGCCTCGCTGGTGGCGGTCGCCTTCAACCTGTTGCTGGGGACCACCGGCCTGCTCTCCTTCGGGCAGATGGCCTTCTACGGCGTGGGGGCCTACACCGTGGCGCTCCTGGCCACCAAGGCGGGGTTCGCCACCTTCCCCGCCCTGCTGCTCGCCCCTTTGTCCGGCGCCCTGGTGGCGGCGCTGATCGGGTTCTTCTGCGTCCGCCTGTCGGGGGTGCACTTCGCGATGCTGACGCTGGCCTTCGGCCAGCTCGTCTACACCATCGCGTTCAAATGGTACGGCTTCACCGGCGGGGACAACGGGATCCAGGGGATCCCGGTCCGGCCCCTTCCCGGCGGGATCGACATCGGCTCCACGCAGGCGATGTACTACTTCGCCCTCGTAGTCGTCGGCCTCTCCATCGAGGTGCTCCGGCGGATCCGCTCCTCCCCCTTCGGGGCCACCCTCAAGGCGATCCGGGAGAACAGCCAGCGGGCGGCGTACCTCGGGGTGAACGTGAAGCTGTACCAGTGGACGGCCTTCGTGATCGCCGGGGCCTTCACGGGGCTTGCGGGGGGGCTGTACGCCATCATGGAGAAGTCGATCACCCCGGACATCATCCACTGGACCAAGTCGGGCGAGCCGGTGTTCATGACCATCATCGGCGGAATCTACTCCTTCGCCGGGCCGATGGTGGGGGCGGTCGTCTTCATCGTCCTGAACTCCTACCTTGTGGCGTGGACCGAGAAGTGGGCCCTGGTGCTGGGGATCGTGCTCCTGGTCATGGTGCTGCTGCTGCCGGGCGGCGTCGTGGGATTCATCAACGAGAAGGCGCGGAGCGCCTTCGGGAAACTGGGATGGGTGCGAAAATGGACTTTCTCGAAATCCGCGGGGTCGTGAAGTCCTTCGGGGGGCTGAGGGCCCTCCAGGACGTGAGCTTCTCGGTGCGGCAGGGGGAGATCCGCGCGATCATCGGACCCAACGGGGCGGGGAAGTCCACCCTCTTCAACGTGATGACCGGGCTGTTCCCTCCCGACTCGGGGGAGGTGGTTTTCGACGGGGGCCGGATCACCGGCCTGCCGCCGTACCGGATCATCCGGAAGGGGATCGGGCGCTCCTTCCAGATCACCAACATCTTTCCCCGCATGACCGTCTTCGAGAACGTCCAGGTGGCCCTGTTCGCCCACCAGGGGAAAAGCCGGAACCCCTTCGGGCTGGCCCGCCGATACCCGTCCGTGGCAAAGGATGTCCTCGCCATCCTCGGGCAGGTGGGGCTCGCGGAGAAGCACGAGCTGTCCGCGTCGATCCTGTCCCACGGCGACCAGAAGCGGCTGGAGATCGCCATCTCCCTGGCCTCGCGGCCGAAGCTGCTGATGCTGGACGAACCCACCGCCGGGATGTCCCGCTTCGAGAGCCGGGAGACGGTGGAGCTGCTGCGCGGGATTTCCCGGGAGCAGGGGCTGACGCTGGTCTTCACCGAGCACGACATGGACATCGTCTTCGGCATCTCCGAGAAGATCGTGGTGCTGCAGCAGGGCTCGGTCATCGCCGACGGGACGCCTCCGGAGATCAAGGCGAACCCCCAGGTGCGCAAGGCGTACCTCGGGGAGGAAATCCAGGCGTAGTGCCGCATTTCAAGAAGTTGGTAACACTGACGCGAGCCCGGAGTCTTGATTTCGAGGCGACAAGGAGACGGGGAACGATGGCGCTTCTCGAACTCGACGGGGTCAACACGTACTACGGCCGCAGCCACATCCTCTTCGACGTGTCCCTCGCCGTCGAACAGGGGGAGGTGGTGGCCCTCATCGGGCGCAACGGCGCCGGGAAGAGCACCACCTTCCGCTCCATCATCGGCCTGACCGCGCCCCAGTCGGGGGAGGTGCGCTTCAAGGGGGAGAGGATCAGCGGCCTGCGGGCGTTCCGGATCTGCCGGAAGGGAGTGGGGTTCGTCCCGGAGGATCGTCGCTGCTTCCCCGACCTCACCGTGCGGGAGAATCTCGAGGTGGCGGCGCGCCGGGAGAAGGGGACGGAAACCCCCTGGAGCGTGGAGCGGGTCTACGACCTGTTCCCCCGCCTCCAGGAGCGGGAGAAGAACCTTGGCTCCCAGCTCTCCGGCGGGGAGCAGCAGATGCTCACCATCGCCCGGACGCTGATGACCAACCCCGAGGTCCTCCTCCTGGACGAGCCGTCCGAGGGGCTGGCGCCGCTGGTGGTGGCGCTGCTCGCGGACATGATCCTCCAGATCCGGAAGGAGGGGGTGACGGTGCTCCTGGCGGAGCAGAACCTCCACTTCTGCGCGAAGGTGTCCGACCGCGGCTACGTGATCGACAAAGGGTCCGTGAAATACGAGGGGACGATGAAGGACCTCCTGGCCAACGACGAGGTCAAGGAGAAGTACCTTGCGGTCTGACGCGCCGTAAGGCCATGTCGGATTTCCGGGAGTTTGCGGAGGAGGCCCTCGACCCCTCGCGGGCCGCAGCGAAGCCCGAGGCGCTCGCGGGCATCCGGGTTCTCGAGGTGGCCACCCGGATCTTCGGCCCCGCGACGACGGACTACCTCGGGCTCTTCGGCGCCGAGGTGATCAAGGTGGAACTGCCGTACCGCGGCGACCTGATGCGGTACGTCGCCCCCGAAGGGTTCTTCTGGAAGGACGTCTCGCCCGCCTTTCTCGCCCTGAACCGGAACAAGCTCCACGTGGGGCTCGACCTGCACCCCCCCGAGGGGAAGGCGCTGTTCCTGCGCCTGGCGGAGGTGTCCGACGTGGTGGTGGAGAACCTGCGGGCCGGGACGATGGACGAGTGGGGGGTGGGGTATCTCCAGGTGCGGGAGCGCAACCCCCGCATCGTGTACGCCGCCAACTCGGGATTCGGCCAGTGGGGGCCTTATTCCGCGGGGCGGGCGTCGTACGACGCCACCGCGCAGGCGGTGTCCGGCTTCTCCGCCATCACGGGGTTCCCGGAACACCCGCCGATGAAGGCGGGGTTCTGGGTCGGGGACTACACGGCGGCGCTCATGTCCGCCACCGCGATCCTCGCCGCCCTGGAGGCGCGCCGGAAAACCGGCGAGGGGCAGATGATCGATCTCTCCCAGGCGGAGGCGATGATCCGGGCGCTGGACTGGACCTGGCCGTACGCGGGGCGGACGGGGAAGGACCGGCCGCGGGCGGGGAACGTGGACCCGTCGTACGTGCCGTCGGGGATCTACCGGTGCCGGGACGGATTCGTGGCGGTCTCGGTGCGGGACGAGGAGGAGAGGATCCACCTCGCCTGCGCTCTCGGGGCTACCATGCCGGACGAAGCCGGGATCGCCACGCAGGAACGGGTGGCGGCCTTCTGCGCGGGGAGGACCCGCGAGCAGGTGGTACAGGCTGCGGAGGGGGAAGGGTTTTCGGCCGCCCCGGTGCGCGGGGGAAAGGACCACTACCACGACCCGCACCTTCGGGCGCGCGGGACGGTGTGCGAGGTGTCGGACCCGCTTTACGGCAACATGAACGAGTACGGTCCGGCGCCCAAGCTGTCGGAAAGCCCCGGACGGGTCAAGTGGTGCGGAAAGCCGGTGGGGTGGCACAACGACCGGGTGTTCGGGGAACTGCTGGGCCTTCCGGCAGGGGAGATGGAGACGCTGACGCGGAAGAAGGTGATCGGGAAGTGGGCCGACGTACCGGGTTCGCGCCCCCCGAAAGAGGGAACCCCGCCGTGAGCGGCTTCGAGGAGTGGGCCCGGCAGGCGACGGACCCCGCGTCCGCCGACGGGAAGCCGGAGGCGCTTTCCGGCGTGCGGGTCCTCGAGTACTGCCCGGGCCACTTCGGCGGCATGGTGGCGGCTTCGGTGCTGGGGGAGTTCGGCGCCGATGTCGTCAAGGTCGAGCCGCCGGGGGGGGACCCTCTGCGCCGCGTTGCGCCGGAGGGGGTATCCATCGCGGGGACGGGGCTCCCGTTCCTCTCCGAGGCGCGCAACCGCCGCTTCGTCACCCTTTCCCTGGAGGAGCCGGAAGGACGGGCCCTCTTCCGGCGGCTGGCGCTCTCCTCGGACGTCCTGGTCACCTCGGAGCCGCCGGACCGGATGGAGGAGTTGGGGATCGGGTACCTCTCCCTTCGGGAGGAGGGCCCGGGGCTGGTCTACGTGTGCCTCTCCACCTACGGTGTCTTCGGCCCCGATGCCGGCCGCCCCGTGAAGGACAGCGACATCCTCTGCCAGGCGCTTTCCGGGGGGCCTTACATCGTCGGGGAGCCGGAAGGGGAAGGGCCGCCGCAGCCGCACCAGTCCCCGACGCGCCTGGGGAACTGGCACGGGTGGTTTGCCCAGGGGCTTTGGGCGGCCTTCGGCGCGCTCTCCGCGCTCCACTTCCGTGCGGCGACAGGGAGGGGGCAGCTGGTCGACATCTCCGGCGCCGAGGCGGTGATGATGTTCGCCGACTACAACATCACCTGGATGCACACGGGGGGGAAATCCCGGGAGCGGATGGGGAACTTCGACCCGGCGGTCTTCCCGTACACCTACATCCGGTGCCGGGACGGCCACACCTTCATGGCCGCCTATAACGACGAGGCGTTCGAGTCGCTAATGAACATCATCGGCAGGCCGGAGCTCGCCCGGGACCCGCGGTTCACCCCGCCGAAAAACCGCGTACGGATCGAGAACGAAAGGGCGCTCCTTTCGATTCTCGAGGAGTGGTCGGGGAACCTCACGGCGGACGAGATCCTCCGGGCGGTGGAGGAGTACACCTCGAAGAAGAGCGGCCCCGGCGCCGCGGTGGTGACGGGGCGGGTCAACCGGCCGCTGGAGACTCTCTCCGAGGCGAACTGGCGGGAGCGCGGCTGTTTCCGGCAGAGCTCGGACCCCGTGTACGGGGAGCTGACCCTCGCCGAGCCGCCGTGGAAGATGAGCGGGACCCCGGCGCGGTGGAAGTCGGGGTGCAGGCCCCCCGGAGCGGACAACCGGGACGTGCTCCTTGGGACCCTCGGGATGACCGACGAGGAGTTCCGCCGCCTCGAGGCGAAGCGGGTCTTCTGAAGAGCGCTCCCCGGAAAATGCAGATCCCCCAGGGTAAAGGAGGGAACCCCGGGGGATCTTTTGCCTTGCCCGCGGATCGCTTGGCGGGGGATGCGGGCAATAGCGCCTCCCCAGGGAGGGGAGGCAGATTGTCAGGCCTTTCTGGGATCTATTTCGGAAGATCTCCGGGAAACTTTAGGGGAAAATTGCCCCGGGGCCGATCGGCGGCTCCCGTCCCGGCGCCGGGGCTGATAGACTTGTAGCCGCGGGGCAAGCCGCCCCCGGGGGAACCGTTGATCGACCTGTCCCTGGTCCTGCGCGACCTGGCGGTGGTCCTCGCGATCGCCACCGCCGTGGCCCTCCTCTTCGGGAGGCTCCACCTTTCCGTCGTTGCGGCGTTCCTTGTCGCCGGCGCGATCCTCGGCCCGACGGGGGCCGGGCTCGTGGCCGAGTCGAGGATGGTGGACGCCCTCGCGGAGATCGGCGTGGCCCTTCTCCTGTTCACCGTCGGACTGGAGATCTCCCTCTCGAGCCTCGGGAAGATGCGGCGCCAGATCCTTCTGGCCGGAGGCGCGCAGGTCTTCGCGACGATCCTCTTCGTGCTCCTCGTCCTCGGGATCGCCGGTTTCCACCTGCCGGAAGCGGTCTTCATCGGGTTCGTCCTCTCCCTGTCGAGCACGGCGATCGTCCTGAAGGTGTACGCCGAGCGGATGGAGATCGAAAGCGGCCAGGGGAAGATCTCCGTCGGCATCCTGCTGTTCCAGGACATGGCCGTGATCCCGATGATGCTGCTCATCCCCTCCCTCCGGCAGTGGGAGACGGCGCAGACCTCGGCCGTGGTCCTCACGCTGCTGAAAGCGGGGGCGGGCGTCGCGGCAATCCTCCTTCTGGCGAGATTCGCGATCCCGCGCCTCCTCAAGGAGGTGATCCGCCTCAACAGCCGGGAGATCCTGGCGATGACGGTGCTCTGCCTCATCCTCGGGACGGCATACATCGCCCAGTGGTGGGGTCTCTCCCTCGCGATGGGGGCTTTCCTCGCGGGCGTGGTCATCTCCGAGTCGGACTACGTCCACGAGATCGCCGCCCAGATCTTCCCCTTCCGGGACGTTTTCAACGGGGTCTTCTTCATCTCCGTGGGGATGCTCCTCGACCTTCCGTTCCTCTTGCGGAACCTTCCGGTGATTCTCCTCATGTCGCTGGCGGTCGTGCTGGGGAAGACGCTCTGCGCCGGGGCGGCGATCCGTGCGCTGCGGTACCCGTGGCGGGTGACGGTGATCGGCGCGGTCGGCCTGGGGCATGTCGGGGAGTTCTCGTTCGTCCTCCTGTCCCAGGGGTTCCGCGAGGGATTGGTCGGGGGAGTGTCGTACCAGAACCTCCTGGCCATCGCCATCCTCACGATGGTGGTGACGCCCTTCCTGATAAATGTGGCTCCGCGGATCGCGCGCCTCTGGGAGCGGTTCGTCGTGCGGGGTCCCGTCGAGCCCGACGTGGAGCAGACCGCCATCCTCCGGCAGCAGTTTGAGAACCACGTCGTCATCGCGGGGTTCGGGATGAACGGGAAGAACCTTGCCCGGGTGCTCAAGGCTACCCGTGTCCCTTACGTCGTGGTGGACCTGAACGACATGATGGTGCGGGAGGGGAGGGAGGCGGGGGAGCCGATCTTCTACGGGGACGCCAACAACCCGGAGATCCTTGACCGGATCGGGATCGCGCGCGCCAGGATGATGGTGCTCGCCATCTCGGACCCGATGGCGACCCGCCGCGCCGTGGCGGTGGCGCGCCGCGCCCAGCCGGGCCTGTTCATCCTCGTCCGGACCCGGTACATGGCGGACATCGACGACCTGATCGCCCTGGGCGCGAACGCGGTCATCCCGGAGGAGTTCGAAACCTCCGTGGAGATCTTCTCCCGGGTCCTGCGGGAGTACCACGTGCCGGAACACGTCATCGTTCAGCAGGAGGAGTTGATCCGCAGCGGAACCTACCGGATCCTGCGGGAGCGCGTGGCGCCCCACGGCGAGGCGATGCTCGCGGAGTTCGAGGAGTTCCTGCGGCGGAAGGTGATCGAGGTGTTCTACGTGGCGCCCGACGCCGGGTGGGCGGGGCGGACGGTGGGGGAGCTTCCGATCGGGAACGGCGGCGGGATCGTGCTGCTCGCGTTGCTGCGGGAGGACCGGGCTATCATCCAGCCGCCCCCGGGGGAACTCCTTGCGGTCGGGGACAAGCTCGTCCTCTTCGGCGGACATGCCCCTCTCGCGGCTACCCTCACGGGGTTGGCAGAAGCAGGCCGCGCCAAGGGGGTACCCCCGTAAAGCTGAAGATGTCCAACGATCCCGGGGTTTGACATACCCCGGGGCATGGCGCCGGTGGTAATATTAAACGGTTACCACTCCATCGGCCGGGAGGACGACGATGGCTTCTTCCCACCCCGATCTCCAGAAGTACGAACGCGCCCTGACCCGCTACTTCCAGATTCCCGCCAACGAGCGGAAATCCAAGGACCGGGAGAAGATCCTCAAGGTCCTGGGGGTGGAGAACCCCCAGGAGTTCCTGGGGATGCACATCCCCCTCTGGGAGGCCAAGATCGACGAGCTGCTCGACCCCACGAGCACGGACATTCTCCCGATCAGCATCGCCCACTCCTACGTGAACTGGGTCCGCGGGGCGATCCGGATGATGCCCTCCGGCGCCCGGGTGAGTATCCTCTCCTCCAAGCTCAAGGCCACGGGGGTGAAGAAGTCGGTGCTCGCCCTCCTTCTCGCAATGACGGGGGAGACATACCGGGATTTCGAGGTCACCGACGTCCAGCTGGTCGAGAAGGTCCACAAGGACACCCTCTTCACCGTGCGCACGGCGGACAAGAAGGAGTACGCCCTCTACCTGTCCCATTTCGGGTGCCTGGGAGAGTACATCTACAGCGGCCTGCCCGGGTTGGTGGGGCTGCCCGCCCTCCCCGCGGTCTACCATGTGACGCCGCAGGGCGAGGAGGTGCTCCTCAAGCCGAAGGAGCAGGGCGTCAACATATACCACGACGACTCCGTCACCGCCGCCCGGATCCAAAAGGACGGGGGCTGGTGGGTCGCGGGCGCTGCGGGGCAGGATGCGCTTGGGGATTGCATCGGCACGGCGCTGCGATACGGCCATTACGTCGCCACCCCGGACAGGAAAGTGGTGATGATCGACAATATCGAGCTGTTCCACCTGGAGGACACGGACGTCCGCATCTTCGAGCCGATCTACGAGTTCCTGCCGAGGAAGGCGTACCCGGAGGACACCCGGAGGCGGGAGCAGCTCCAGGAGAAGATGCAGGTCGACTACGAGAAGGCCTACGGGGAGCAGATGGCGGTGATCCGGAAGGAGTGGTCCGAGATCGAGCGGTACCTGGTCGAGATGCGCCGCAACATCCACACTTATTCCAACGAGGTGTTCGAGACGATCCTCTCGCGCATCAAGGCACGGGTGCTGCCGAAACGATGAAGGAGCGGAAGGCGGCCCGCCGCATTTCCGTCGTCTTCCTCCTCCTGGCTTCCTGCACCTCCTTCTTCGGGGCCAGCGTCCCGCAGCGCGACGGCGCCCTCGCCGTCGCGGGCATTTCCTCCCCCGTCGAGGTCGTCCGGGACCGGTACGGGATCCCGCACATCACCGCCGCGAACGAGCACGACCTTTATTTCGCCCAGGGGTTCTGCCACGCCCAGGACCGCCTCTTCCAGATGGACCTGGAGCGGCGTCTCGGGCGGGGGGAGCTTTCGGAGATCTTCGGGGAGGCGGCGCTTCCCGCCGACCGGCTCTTTCGCCACCTGGGTTTCGGGCACCGGGCCCCGATCCTCGTCGCCTCCCTTCCCCCCGGTACCATCGCGATGGCGCAGGCGTACTGCGACGGGGTCAACGCCGGCATGAAGTCGCTCCGGGCCTGGCCGGCGGAGTTCCGGCTCCTCGGGTTCGCGCCGCGTCCGTTCACGGTCGAAGACATCGCCGTCGCGGGCCTGCTGAATTCGTTCGGCCTGGCCCAATGGGGCGACGAGGCGGTGCTGTACAAGGTCGCCCGGGTCCTCCCCCCGGAGAACACGGAGGAGCTGTTCCCGCGGGTCCCCCCCGACGCGTTGGTCGTGGTCCCGGGGTACGGCGCCGCGCCGTCGGAGCTGCGCCTCCCGGCCGGAGGGTCGCACCCGGGTCCCGCCGTCCTCCTGGAAGGGCTTTCCTCCCTGGCTGCCCTGGGGATCGACCTGCCGCGGTCCGTCGGGTCCAACGCGTGGGCGGTCTCCGGGGATCGGAGCGTCACCGGCCTGCCGATCCTCGCCAACGACCCGCACCTTCCCTTTTCCTGCCCCTCCCTCTGGTACGAGAACCACCTGGTGGCCCCCGGCCTGGACATCTACGGCGTGACGTTCCCGGGGGTTCCCGGCGTGGTGATCGGGCACAACCCGCGGATCGCCTGGGGGTTCACCAACGCCATGCTGGACGACGCGGACTTCTTCATCGAGAGGATCGACGGGGACAGGGTGAGGTACCGGAAGAAGTGGATCCCCCTCGTCCTCCGGGAGGAGAGGATCCGGGTGAAGGGGGGAGCGGACGAGACCGTGACGGTGCGGGAGACCCCCCACGGACCGGTCCTGTCCCCCGTGCTTCCCGGCGTCGGGGAGGCCCTGTCGCTGCGGTGGACAGGGTACGACGGGGGCGACCAGCTCGGCGCCCTGCACCGCCTCAACCGGGCGGGCAACCGGGAAGAGTTCCTCGCGGCCATGTCCCTTCACCCGCACCCGGCCCAGAACGTCGTCTATGCCGACGTGGCCGGGAACATCGGCGTGGTGATGGCCGGGCGGGTACCCGTGCGGAAGGGCGGTGCTACCCTTCTTCCCGTGCCGGGCGACACGGGGGAGTGGGAGTGGGAGGGGTATGTCCCTTTCCGGGAGAATCCCGCCGTGTGGAATCCCGGGAAGGGGGTCGTCGTGGCCGCCAACTTTCCGACCGCGGGGCCCTCCTTCCCCCGCTACCTCTCCCGCGTCTACGAGCCTTCCGACCGGGGCAGGAGAATCCTCGAGGCCCTGACGGAAGGGGAGGCCCGCGGGAAGAAGCATTCCGTGGCCTCCTTCGAGCGGCTGCACTCCGACGTGCGTCTCCCCGGAGCGGCGAAGGCGGTCGCCCTGGCCCTCCGGGCGGCCCGGGCACGGTCCGGGGGCTCGCAGGACCTGGCCGAGGCGGAACGGATCCTTTCGTCGTGGGATTTCTCCGTCACCGCGGAGAGCCGGGGGGCGCTTCTCTACGAGGTGTACTACGAAAAACTGATGGAAAGCGTGTTCCGCGACGAGCTGGGCCCCGCCCTGTACGAGGAGTTCTCCCGCACGTCGATTCTCGCGTGGAACGCGATGGACCGCGTGATCGGGCGGGGGGACTCTCTCTTCCTGGAGAACATGTCGACGGGTCGGAAGGAGCCGCTGGAAGAGGTCGCCGCGCGATCGCTCCGGGAGGCCATGTCCTTCCTCCGGGACCGGCTGGGGGAGGCGCGATCGACCTGGGCGTGGGGGACGGTCCACCAGGTGACCTTCCGGCACCCTTTCGGGCAGAAATGGTACCTGCGGGGGTGGTTCGACATCGGCCCGTACGGCGCGCCCGGGGACGGCAGGACCGTCTTCATGGAGCGGTTCCAGCCGGGCAAGGGGTATTCGGTGGAAGTCGGGCCGTCGATGCGGCAGGTCGTCCCCCTCGGCTTCCGCTCCATGGCCCGGTCCGTGATCCCCACCGGGGAATCGGGGCATTTTTTCGAGCCGCACTACAACGACCAGACCCTTCTCTGGTACGGCGGCAGGACGCACCCGGCGTGGACGGACCGCGGGTCGATCGAGGCGAACGCCGAATCCCGCCTCCGGCTGGTCCCGCCCCCGGCAAGGAAGCCATGACCGGCCCCCGGTCTCCGTCAGGGGGCACCCGGTTCCTTTACGGTTCGGGGGCCCTTGTTCCCGGCAGCTTGCGCGCGGATCGTTCGAGGAAGAAGCGCTCCACGAGGTAGAAGCCGGCAGGCAGCGCCACAACGACGGCGAGGACCTTCCCCCCGATCCTCACCGGCGACGAGGCGACGCCGATCAGGTCCATCAGCAGCTCCGCGATGCGCGACCCCGCGTACATCGACGCGAGCGCCCCCGCGAAGAGGGCGATCCCGAGGAGCAGCCGCGACCCGGGACGTTTCTGAAAACTCTCCTTCATCGTATGGGCAAGTTCGGCAACCCGCCGCGCCGGAAAAAAGAAAGGCCGGAGAGGTTCCCCCTCCCCGGCCCCCGGACGCGCCCCTCGGGCGAAGCGGTCACTTCTTGAGCGTCTTGATGAAATCGTCGATCGGCATCGCGGGGAGGGTCATGATCTGGACGGTGCCGCGGGCCCCCAGTGCGACGGAGATCTTCGCCATCGTCTCGTTGCCGGGCGCCTCGACGACGTTGACGAAATCGTACATCCCGAGGACCGCGTACTGCCCCAGGACCTTCGCGCCCATCCCCTCGATCTCCTTGTTGACCTCCTTGATCCGCTCGGGCTTCGACTTGACGGTCTTCCTCCCTTCGTCGGACAGGCTGCTGAGCAGGATGTACAGGGCCATGCGCTCCTCCTTTCCCGTCGATGTTGGCAGCCGGATTATACCCTCGGGACCGGAGGACCTACCGCCCCCGACCGCCCCCACCGGAGCCGCCCCCACCGCCTCCTCCGCGGGC
>Ga0316622_100001599_pt1 | contig 14915 bp, 7 predicted proteins | sample OWC_Aug_OW2_C1_D_FD_207646 | JGI IMG/M metagenome (GOLD analysis project Ga0316622, IMG submission 207646) | Wetland soil microbial communities from Old Woman Creek delta, Ohio, United States - OWC_Aug_OW2_C1_D5_C | ecosystem: Environmental > Terrestrial > Soil > Wetlands | place: USA: Ohio... | reverse complement strand
CGAGGTCGTCGACGGCGGCAAGGACGACTACATCCACTGAGCCCCGAGCTGCGGGCCCGAAGCTCAGTAGGTGAAGGGCGAGGTGTCGCTGAGCCGCTGGGCCGGGATGAAGATCGGGTCGTTGGAGCCGTTGTCCACCACCGACGCATAGGCCAGCACCTCGCCGCCGGTGGTCAGCACCTTGACGACCGCGAAGCCGGAGTCGACGACGCCGGCGTTGACGCGGTTGTAGATGCGGTCGTACTGGGTCATCTCGAACGGCTGCAGGGTGCGGCTGACGATCCCGTACCGGCTGCCCGAGGCGTGATAGAGGTGGACCTCGACGCTGACCGGTGTGTCGCCCAGGTTGACCATGCCGATGTTGGTGCGGAAGTTCTCATTCTCCTGCAGCTGGTTCAAAGCGCCGGCGCCGTCCGGCGTCACTGCGAGCTCCTCACGCTGCGCCGGGATGAACTGCCCGTAGGTGCCCTCCTGGCCGGCCGCGTTGTAGGTGCGGCTGGTGACCTTGACGTCCGGGTGCGAGGTCGACACCCGCAGGCCGCCGTTCGCGGCGTCGAGGCCGAGCAGGCTGGAGAACACGTCGCCGATCAGGATCTGCTCGCCCATCGCCAGCGCGAGCGACGCGTTGAGCGGGTTGCTGTTGTCCTGGTTCTTGGCCAGGTAGGCCAAGTTGGTGGTCGCGACGCCGTTCGAGAAGTTGGTCACCGCGATGTCGGTCAGCCAGTAGCTGCCCGCGGTGCCGGCGGCGCGGGCGCCCGCCGGGATGTAGAGGCTGGTGACACTGCTGTCCGGGTTCGAGCAGTCCGAGGCGTCGACGGAGGAAAAGCCGGCCGCCCCGCGACCCACGAACACGTTGTTGCCGATCAGCGCGAGCGCCGTCGAGCCCGAAAGCTGGAGGTGGGCGAGCGGGACGATGTCCGTGCCGAGCGACGGGTCGGCCTCCGCCAGCCCGAGTTGGGGCCCGGCCATGAACAGCCGTTCGTTCCACACCACAAGGTCGGTCGGAGCGGCGGCGAGCGTCACGGTGTCGGTTTGGACCAGCCCGGTGTCGCGGATCTGGAACACCACGAGCCCAACCCCGTCGACGCCCACCAGGAGCAGGTCCCCGGTGCGGACGAGGCTGCGCGCCGCGCCGGGCAGGTTGTAGACCGCAACCAGCGACGGCGCAGACCGGTCGAGCACGTCGACCACCGCGACCGCGTTGGCGCCCCCGAGGGCGCAGTACACACGGCGCGAGGACTCGAGCACGTCGACAACCTGACCCGATAGCTCGAGCTGACTTTCGACGGCCGGCAGGTCGTCGGCGCCGAGCGTGACCAGGTAGAGCGTGCCCTCGTTGCTGCCGGCCACGTAGTCACCCGCGCTGCCGCTGAGCGAGACGATCGTGCCACCGAGGTCGGTGGTGCCGAGGTGCACTGGGGGACCGTTTTCCTGCACGTCGTAGGAACCGATGCCGCTGACGCCCTCGGCGACGACCAGCTGGTTGCCGAAGTACTCGTAGGCGATGTCCAGCGCCTGGCCCTGGGTCGGCGTGGCGTCGAGGAGCTCGAGGTTGACCGGGTCGGCGACGGCGATCCGCAGCAGGCCGGCGCTGCCGGCCGCCACATAGGCCGTCGAGCCGATCACCAGCGGATGGGTCGGCGAGCCGGGGGTCGAGATCGTCGCCAGCTCCTCGAGGTCGCAGACCTGGGCCGCGGCGACTGCTGCGGCCAGTGCAAGCAGCACCGTCAGGAAAGTGGTGCGTCGCGTCATATGTCCTCCGCAGCGATTCTAACCCGCCGGCTCTCGGAGCGGTGTGACCGGGGACGCAGCGCGGGCGCGGGGGATGAAAAAGCGGCCCGGGCTTTACGCCCGGGCCGGATCAGTCGCTCAGCCAAAGAAACGGTCAGTCGGTCGCGGCAGCGGCCTCCTGGTCGCGCGGCAGGACATGGGGCAGCTCGGGCATGAAGAGGTCGAGGAAGCTCTGCATCGCCTCGGGCGAGAACTCGACGCTCTCCGGCGCCACCCCGTACGCGGATCCGAGCGGGTAGCACGGGTTGTCGAACAGGATCTCGGTCAGGTCGACGGGAGTGATGCCCGCCCCGTAGGTGTCGTTGAGGAAGTCGACCAGGTACTTGGTGAAGACGGCGTAGCCGAGCTGCTGCGGGTGGATGGCGTCATAGCTGACCAGCCCGCCGGTCAGGTACGAGCCGTCGAGGTGGACGCCGCCCAGCGTGATGCCGTGATTGATGAGGTCCGCCAGCACGGCGTTGGCGTCGAAGACCGGCAGGCCGAACGCGTCGGCGGTCTGGACGATGATCGCGTTGTACGCCGCGACGCGCTCCTGGATGGCCGCGACCTCCTCGGGCCGCAGCACGTAGCCGGGCTCTCCGGTCGCCAGGTTGACGTCCTCGGGCAGCGGCGGGTAGCCGGGCAGCGGCACCCCGTAGCCCTGGGCGAGCTTGCTGGAGGCGAGGAGGGTCACCAGGCAGTCCGAGGTCAGGGGCCCGTTGGAGCCCATGATCGGCACCACGCCGAGGCCCGGGATGTTGAGGAAGGGCGGGATGGTGTGGACGAACGGCGCCATGGTGACGTCGGGCACGGTGAAGAGCACGATGTCCGCGCTGGTCATCTGGACCAGCCCACCCACCGCCTGCGGGTACAGAGTCGCGAAGACGTCGGCCGGCGTCATCGTCAGGCCCTCGATCACGGTGGCCGAGGTGACGGCGCCAAGCACGTCGTTCTGGCCGATCCACATCGTGACGAAGGTCGGGTCGAGCGCGATCGCCTGCACCAGCGCCGTGAAGTTGATGAGCTCGCCGGTCGCCGGGTCGGGCACCTGCGGGATGCGCAGGATGAGGTCGTGCATCACGTTGTTGGTGTTGCCGGCGAGCAGGTTGTTGATGTCGCCGGTCGTGAACAGCAGGTTGTAGAGGGTGGCGCCCGGCACCCCGAGGTTGTTGTACGGCGCCGGGTAGGCGGCGTTGTAGGGGAAGGCGTCGGCCGGATCCCCGGCCGGTACCAGCACTGGGACGCCGCCCGCGAGCGACACCAGCTCGAGGATCGCCGGGATGCCCGGCGCCGAGATGAGCGGCATCTCGAAGGATGGCGCTCCGGCCTGGGCGGCGAGCAGCGCCGGGTAGGAGTGCATCTGGTAGCAGTCGACGAAGCCGCCGCTGGTGAAGCCGGCGGTCAGGCTGTCGCCGAGTGCGACGTAGCGGCTGAAGTTCTGGGCGCTCGCCGGCAGGGCCACGAGGAGCGCCACCACGCTGACTGCAAGTGCGATCTTCTTCATTGGCGTCCTCCTCTCTAGAAGGTGAAGGTCATCGAGGCGCCCGCCAAGTCGGCGGTGCCCTCGTAGCGGCCGTCGTAGCCCGACACGCTGGTGCCCTCGGTGGACCGGGTGTCGAGCCAGATGTGCTCGTAGCCGAGGTCGAGACGGAAGTTGTCCTTGATCCAACTCAGGCCGCAGGTGACCGAGGTGCGGTTGCTGTCGCCGAGGAGCGGCGTCATGTTGGCCGCGGGCTGCGGGGTCTCGTCATACAGCGTGCCCAGCTGCAGCGCGAGGTGCTGGCTGGCGCGGTACTCGAAGCCGAGCCGGTACTGGTCGGAGTCGTGGTAGTTCTCCGGGATGCTCTCGTTGAACTCGGGATAGTCGGTGAAGGTCAGCGCCAGCTCCTGGAACGAGGACCAGCCCATGCGGCCCCACTCGGCGGAGATGATGACCCGCTCGCCGGTCCAGGCGAGGCCGGCGATCCAGAAATCGGGAAACTCGATCTGGGTGGTCCCCGAGATGGTCTCGCCGAAGGGAATGGTCTGCGCGACGATGGCGTCGAGCTCGGGGTTGCCGGTGGAGAACTGGAAGAAGTCGGCGTAGCCCTCGTAGTCGACGGTGATGCTCGACCGGTAGGTGAGGCCGAACGACAAGCCCTTGCCGAGCTTGGCGAGCAGGCCGGCGTGCCAGCCCCAACCGTCGTTGCCGACGCCGTCGGTGTAGATGTGCGTCTGCGCGACGTCCACCACCTGCTGCGAGAACGGGTCGACCAGCGGGACGTTGCGGGTCAGGCTGATGGAGCTGATCCGGTAGTCGACCCCGACGCCCAGGGCGAGGTTGTCAGTCAGGTCGAAGGCCAGGTTCGGGGTCAGGTCATAGGCCATGAGGTCGACGCGCTTCGAGAGGAAGCGGCCGGCGTGGTCGTCGTCCCAATAGGTTCCGAGCCCGAACGGGATCTGCACCCCGAAGCCGAAGGTCGTGCGCTCGCCGAGCGGGGTCACGAACTGGAAGTGGGGCGGGAAGAAGATCTGGTCCTTCTGCTCTGTCGAGTAGCCCTCCCCCGGGTATGGCGGCTCTCCATAGAAAGTCTGCTGCGGCGCGATCAGGATCGCGCCCATCATGACCTGCGTCCCCTTGTCGTCTTGGAACGCGAGCCCGGCAGGGTTCCAGAACATGGCCGAGGGATCGTCCGCGACCGCGACGAAGGCGCCCGCCATGGCGAACGACCGCGTCCCGGTCTCGAAGAGAGCGAAGCCGGCGCCGAACGACAGCGACGGCACCACCAGCAGCACGGCCGCGGTGGCGAGATACTTCCTCATAACCTCTGTCCTCCTTCCCCGTACTGAGACGGTGTGCTCTTGCGGTTTTTCGACCGGTTCATGCTATCGGTCCGCAAAGCCCCCGTCAATACAACAGCCTGGTAGCAGCCCCGCAGCCCTTGGTCGGCCGCGCGACCGATTGCTACACTCACGCCCCGGTTGAAGGGAGGATTTGTGAAGTTCGCGATGTCGGTTGCAGTTGCTCTTGTCCTGATCGTGGCGGCGGTAGGCGCAGCCGAGGAGGCTCACCTCATGCGGTGGGCGGACGTCCACGGCGACCGCATCGTCTTCACCTACGAGGACGACCTCTGGGTGGTGTCGAGCGCGGGCGGGGATGCGCGCCGGATGACCAGCCACCCGGGCGCGGAGCGCTACGCCAAGTTCAGCCCGGACGGCTCGCTGATCGCCTTCACCGGCAGCTACGACGGCGGCACCGACGTTTACGTCATGGATGCCCGCGGCGGTGTGCCGCGGCGGCTGACCTACCACCCGGCCAGTGACCGGGTGCTGGGCTGGCACCCGGACGGAACCGGGATCCTGTTCCGGTCGCGGCGCGACTTCACGGTCCGGGCGGAGGCGGTGTACTTGGTGTCGGTCGAGGGCGGGCTGGAGCAGCGGCTGCCGGTCGATCGCGCCGGCCTCGCCGAGCTGTCGCCGGACGGCCGGTCGATCGCCTACAACCGGATCACGGTCGAGGACGCCACCTGGAAGCGGTACCAGGGCGGCGAGGCCCAGGACATCTGGATGGGGCGGCTCGCGGACGGCGATTTTGCGCGCATCACGAGCTGGCAGGGCGCCGACAACTACCCGATGTGGCAGGGCGACGCCATCTACTTCGCGTCGGACCGCGAGCACGGGACCCTCAACCTGTACCGTCTCGACCTGGGCTCCCGCGAGGTGACGGCGCTGACCGCTTACCGCGACTACGACTTCAAGTACCCCTCGATCGGCCCCGGCGCGATCGTCTTCCAGTACCAGGAGGCTCTCCACGTGCTCGATCTGGCGTCGGGACAGGTCCGCAAGGTCCCGGTGACGCTCGGGTCGGATCGGGCGTCGGTGTGGCCGGAGCGGGTCGGCGTCAGCGCCGAGAGCGGTTCCTTCCGGCTGTCGCCGGACGGCGAGCGGCTGCTGCTCGAGGCACGCGGCGAGATCCTGTCGATCCCCGCCAAGGAGGGAGAGGCCGTCAACCTGACCCGGAGCTCGGGGTCGCGCGAGAAGAACGCGGTGTGGTCGCCGGACGGCACGCAGGTCGCCCTGGTCTCGGACCGCGACGGCGACGAGGCCCTGTGGGTGCTCGACGAGAAGGGCGGGTGGCGCCGGCTCACCCCCGGGAGCCCGTTCCTGACTCAGCCGGTCTGGTCCCCGGACGGCCGCTGGATCGTGTACTCGGACAAGGAGATGAAGCTCAACCTGGTCGAGGTGGCCACGGGCGCGGTGTCGGTTGTCGACCGCGGCGAGGTCGACGACGCCTGGGAGCGGTGGGGCATCCAGGATTACGTGTGGTCGCCGGACAGCCGGTGGATCGCCTACAGCAAGATGGAGCCCTCGCTGTATGAGTCGATCTTCGTCTACTCGATGGCAACGCGCACCGGCACCCGCATCACCGACGAGTGGACCAACGACTGGAGCCCGTCGTTCTCGCCGGACGGGCGCTTCCTGTACTTCCTGTCCAACCGCTCGTTCAACCCGGTGATGGGCTTCGTCGACCAGAGTCACATCTTCCTCAACATGACGCTGCCCTACGTGGCGATCCTGCGCGCGGGCGAGCCGTCGCCCTTCGCACCGGCGGCGAACGACGCCGATGAGAAGAAGAAGGTCGGCCCGGAGAAGAAGGGGAACAAGGAGAGCCAGGCGGACAAAGACAAGGACGCTGACGTCGAGGTGAAGATCGACTTCGCCGGCATTGCGGACCGCATCGTGCTCGCCGAGGGGGTGGAGGCGGGCAACTACTTCCGGCTCGAGGCGACTGACGACGGCTTCCTCTATCTCGCCAAGACCGCCAACGAGTTCTCCAAGTACCAGACGGTGGATGACCGGACGGCGGGGAAGCTCGAGCTCCACCACTATGACCTCGACGAGAAGGCGGCAAAGAAGCTCATGGGCGGCATCGCCAACTACCACCTGTCGGCGGACGGCGCGAAGACGGTCTACCGATCCGGTTCGAGTGTCGGAATCGTGGACACCGGCTCCGAGGCCAATCCTGGCGACGGCGAGGTGGCCCTCGATGACGTCAAGATCAAGGTGACCAAGCTCGACGAGTTCGAGCAGATCTTCGACGAGGCCTGGCGGATCCAGCGCGACTGGTTCTACGACCCCGGCCTGCACGGGGTCGACTGGAAGGCGATCGGCGACAAGTACCGCCGCTTCGTACCCTCGTGCGGCAACCGCTCCGACCTCAACTACCTGATCGGCGAGATGATCGGCGAGCTCAACATCGGCCACACCTACGTCTACGGTGGCGACCTCGACAGCGGGGCCGAGCGGGTCGAGGTCGGGCTGCTCGGGGCCGACTTCGAGCTGCCGGAGGGCGCGTCCCATTACCGGATCACACATGTCGTGCCCGGCCGCAACTGGCTTCCGGCCGAGCGCTCGCCCCTGGCCGTGCCCGGTTGCGGCGTGAAAGCGGGCGACTGGTTGATCGCCATCGACGGCCGCGAAGTGCGGGCCGCCGACAACCCCTACGCCTTCCTCGAGGACACCGTCGGCCGCACGGTCGAGTTGACCTACAACAGCCGGCCGTCGCTCGAGGGTGCATCGATCTGCAGGGTGGAGCCGATCGCCAGCGAGTACCGGATCCGCGAGCGCGAGTGGGTCGAGGCCAACCGGGCCAAGGTCGACGCGCTGTCTGGCGGGACGATCGGCTACCTCTACCTGCCCGACATGTCGGAGGACGGCCTGATCGAGTTCGCCAGGGCCTGGTACCCGCAGTACCGCAGGAAGGCGATCATCATCGACGAGCGCTACAACGGCGGCGGCTTCGTCGCCGACATGATCATCGACACCCTGGAGCGCAAGCTGTGGTCGCTGATCAAGCCGCGCGAGGGGATGGTGCTGACCGCTCCCGAGCGGACCTTCAACGGCCACCTCGCGGTGCTGATCAACGAGGACACGGGGTCCGACGGCGAGAACTTCGCCGAGGCGATCAAGCGCAAGGGGCTGGGGACGGTGATCGGGCGCCGCACCTGGGGCGGTGCGGTCGGCATCGAGCCCCACCAGGACCTGGTCGACGGCGGCACGACCACGCCGCCGCAGTTCGGCGCCTACTCAGTCGACGGCACCGAGTGGCTGATCGAGGGTCAGGGCGTGGTGCCGGACATCGACGTCGAGAACCTGCCGTCCGACGTGCTCGCCGGTCGTGACCCGCAGCTCGAGGCCGCGGTGCGGCACCTGCAGGAGCGGCTGGCGGAGGATCCCCGCGAGCTGCTGCCGCCGCCGCCCTACCCCGACAAGTCCAAGCCCGGCGAGGGGGTCGGCGACACCGCGCTGAAGCTGCCGAAGCCGACCGGGTGACCGGCCGGCGGCGACATCGGTCGCGGCAAGCCGTGATGGCAGGCGGCACAACCGGCCCGCCCCTGTCGCCGCCGGCGGCGTGCGGCCGGTCGACGCTCAGCCGGGCGGATCGGCGGCGGCCGGCCTCACCTCACGTAGCAGGTCGGACAGCGTGGCGCGCAGGTCGGAGATCTGGGCCGGCTTCCTGACGACCGCCAACGGCGGGCAGGGCAGGTGCAGATCGGCCGGCAGCTCACCATCGAGGGTCGTGCAGAGCACGAAGGGGATCGGCGGCGCGTGCTCGTGGCACAGAGAGATCAGCCGCGACCACTCGAGGGTCGACGGCGTCAGGTTGAAGATCGCCGCGTCCGGCGGGTCGCTGGTGAGGAGGGAGTGGGCGTCCGCGAAGCGGCTCGCCTGCACAACCTGGACGTCGTCTGGGACGAGCGTCTGGACGAGCCACACCATGAGGTGCGAGCCGTCGACCACCAGCACACGAGGCATCCGCAACCCTCCCGGCCGGTGGTGTTCACAGCAAACCTCGTGCCAGGTTGCCGCGATCGCTAGCGATTGAGCTTCTTGAGGCGGTAGCGGAGCTGGTCGCGGCTGATCCCGAGCAGCTCGGCAGCGCGCGTCTGGTTGTTGCTCGCGGCGGCGAGCGCGCGGCGCAACATCTCGATCTCCAGCTCTTCGAGCGGCATGATGCCCTCCGGCATCCCGCCCATGCCGTCCGCGCCGGGCGCGGGCTCGCTGCCGATCCCCTCGAGCACGAGCCCCGCCGCCGAGATCGTACGCCCCCGCTCGAGAATCATCGCCCGCTCGATGGCGTTGCGCAGCTCGCGCACGTTGCCGGGCCACGAGTAGCCGAGCAGCCGGTTCTCGGCATCGCGGTCGATGCCGTCGAAGCTGCGCCCGTACCTGCCGCCGAGCGTGACCAGGAAGTGCCTCGCCAGCGGCAGGATGTCGTCGCGCCGCTCGCGCAGCGGCGGCACCGTGATCGGGAACACGCTCAGGCGGAAGAAGAGGTCGTTGCGGAAGCGGCCGTCCGCGACCATTTCCCTCAGGTTGCGGTTGGACAGCGCAATCACCGTGAGGTCGACCCTGATCGTGCGCGTCTCGCCGACCCGGCGGAAGTAGCGGTCCTCGAGGAAGTGCAGGAGCTTGGACTGCAGCTCCTGCTTGAGCTCGGCGATCTCGTCGAGCACGACCGTGCCCCCGTCGGCGAGCTCGAAGGTGCCCCGTTTCTGCGACTTGGCGTCGGTGAAGGCGCCGCGAGCGTGACCGAACAGCTCGCTCTCCAGGAGCTGCTCGGGAATGGCCGCACAGTTGACCTCGAGCAGCGGCCGATCCCTGCGCGCCGATGTCGCGTGGATGTAGCGCGCGACAACGTTCTTGCCGGTCCCGCTTTCGCCGGTGATCAGCACGCTGCTGATGTCCGAGCGGGCGACGTCGGCAGCGATCTCGATGGTGCGGCGGAAGCTCTCCGACTGGGCAATCGGGTCGACCGCGAGCTGGCGCTGCCGGGTCTCGCGGGCGGCCTCGGCCTCGAGCCGGCTCGAGCGGTACTGCTGTGACTTCTCCACGAGTTGCAGCAGAACCTCGTGGTCCACGGGCTTGGTCAGGAAGTCGAGTGCGCCCAGCTTCATCGCGCGCACCGCGTCCTCGACCTGGCCGACCGCCGTCATCACCAGCACCACCGTGTCCTCGAGCCGGTCCGAGTTCGCCTCGTAGAAGTCAAGGCCGTTGCCGTCGGGCAGCGACAGATCGAGCAGCATGATCGCCGGGCGGTGCTGCCGGAGGTGTTCGGCGGCGATCGCGAGGTTCTCGGCGTCGTGGATCGTGTGTCCGGCCTTCTCCAGGCGCTGCTTGAGCGACCAGCGCAGCAGCTTCTCGTCCTCGACGAGCAGGATCATCGCCATCGTCAGGTCGCTCCCTGCGAGCCCTCGTCGTCGGCGCGCTTCGGATCAGGGAACAGCGCGAAGAAGACGCTGCCTCGGCCCTCGCGTGACTCGACCTGGAGCTCGCCACCGTGCTTGGCGACCAGGCTCCGCGCCACCGCGAGCCCGAGGCCGGTGCCGGAGAACTTGGTCGAGTAGAACGGCTCGAAGATCTCCTGGCGCCGCTCCTCCGGGATCCCGGGACCGTCGTCCTCGACCGCCAGGATCAGGCCTGACCCATCCGGGAAGTTGGTGGCGCGGATGGCGATCGTGCCGTTCTCCTCGATCGCGTCGGCCGCGTTGCCGACCAGGTTGACCACGACCTGGCGGATCTGGTCCGGATCGAGCGGGAAGGTGGTCAGCTCCGGGGCGACCGTCGTCTCGAGGGTGATCCCCTTCTTGGACAGGCCGGGGCGCAGCAGCTTCGCGATCCCGCCGATCAGCTCGGCGATCGCGGTCGGCACGCGGCGCGGCGGCGACGGCCGGGCGAAGCCGAGCAGCGTCTGGATTGTGCCGTTGACCCGGTCGAGCTCGTCGAGCATCTCGCGGTAGAGGTGGCGGCGATCGCTGTTGCTCTCCTCGTCGCGGAGGAGCTCGAGCACGCCGTGGATGCCGGCGAGCGGGTTCTTGATCTCGTGGGCGAGCCCGGCCGCGAGCTGGCCGAGCGAGGCCAGGCGCTCGGTGTGGTGGAGCCGCGAGCTCAGCTCGACGTCGCGTTGCTGCTGTCGCTCGAGCACGTCGCGCAGCGACTCATACAGCCGCGCCGACACCGGGTCGAGCAGCAGCTTGCCCATCCGCGACTCGGCCGCCGGGGGATCGCCGGCCGTGCCGACGACGGCATGGAGCCGCGCCACCGAGCGCCTTGCGAACCTGGCCGCGATCACATTCGTGAGCACGACCAGCGCTGCCCAGGCGATGATCAACAGTGCCAGGTGCCGGCCCACTCGGCTCTGGGCAGCGGCCACCTGCGCGGTCAGGTCGAGCCGCATCGACGCCACACCGAGCACGGCGTTGCCCGGGTGGCACTCCTGGCACGCGGTCTCGGAGTTGAGGCGTATGAGGCCCTGGAGGGCCAGGCTCTGACCCTGCCGCCGGTATCTGAACTCTTCGGCCTTGCCGCCGGCCAGGAAGGCCACCACCTCCTCCTCGGCAGCCCCGGTGTGCCTGCGGCCTTCGAACGGCACCCCCGACGGGCCATAGAGCTGGAGTTCGAGGAGGCGGTGGGCGTCGAGGAAGGCCTGGAGGCGCTGCTGAACGCGCGCGTCGTGGTGGGCCACCATCATCGGGTGGAGGATCTGCAGCGCCTCCTCGAGGATGACGTGCGCGTCGTAGGTGTGGGCGCGCAGGATCTCGCCGCGCACGATCCGCATGGCGCCGACGTAGAGCAGCAGGAAGGCCGTCAGGTGCAGCGGCAGCAGGATCATGAAGGTCCTGCTCGGCCAGCGGAAGCGACCGGGCCTGTCGTCGCGCGAGGCGGTGGTGTGGTCGGTGAGCTCGCTCATGTCGTGCTCGGCTCAGGCTCCAATCGCATGCCGTCCGGAAGGCCGCCGCGTCGGCGTCCGTGACCCGATGTGAACGCCGGGCCGCGTCCTCGGCGCCTCGACCCCCCGGCGCCGGCGCAGCGGAGGTGGGTGATTTTACCCACATCGTGTCAAAAGTCGTGAACTTTCGCCCACCCGAGCCCCCCCTGGAATCCGCAGCGGCGGCAGAGCGGTGGAGCGTGGCCGCGATCAAGCGGCGCCGCAGCGGCGTCGAACGGTCGATTTCTCGGCCTGGGAGGGCTTTCGCGGAGGTTTCTCACCGCCGCGGCGTCGGTGTCGCGCGGACCGACAGGGCTGTGAGAACAGATCCCGATTGTGGCACATCCCTTGCACGGCGTGACAGAGATGTGGCGTGTGATCGTCCGGCTGTCACGAGTGAACCGACCGGGCGATCGAAGCGAATGACAATCCCAACCGAGACGATCCGGCGTTCAGGCTTGATCGGTCCCGAAGTGAAAACAGGGAGGAGCGAGACATGACGAGTTCCAGGTTCCATGCGATGAAGTGGACCCTCGGGGCGGCGCTCGCGGTCCTGGTGACCGTGTTCGTCCCCGCGGTCCAGGCCCAGGACGTGCCGATCGACATCGCGGTGTCGGGCGACGCGCTCCCAGGCGCAGCGGTGACGGTCACCGTGACCACCACCGACGGCTCGACCATCCAAAGCGTCGCCTGGGAGCAGGTGTACGGCGTCACGGCGGCCCTGAGCGGTGACAACCCGCTCACGGTGACCCTCGGTCCCTTGGCAGACTACAAGACCCACCTGTTCGACGTGCTCGTCGAGCCGCCGGTCGAGATCGAGGAAGAGTACCACGGTGGCCTGCAGGACCGCTTCACGGTCGTTGGCCTCAGCCCGTTCGCGCTGGAGCACGGCGGCCTCGTCATTCTCGACGCCACGGTGGTCACCAGCTCCGGCACGTACGAGGTCGAGGCCGAGATCGTGACGACGCTGCCGTGGCCGACCGCCACCGGCGTCAGCAACGTGCCGGTTGGCCTCAGCGTGCTGCTGCACGGCAAGACCCAGGACACCTACGACTGGACGCTGACCGCTCCCGGCGGCTCGAGCGCGGCCCTGACCGACGCCGCGACCCAGAACCCCTACTTCACGCCGGACGTGACCGGAAGCTACACGCTCCGCGTCACCGACCTGGCGGCCGGGGCGACCGTCGACATGGTCATCTACGCGGGCACCTGGGCGGGCGTGATCGTCGGCCAGGACGCGAGCGGCAACCCGGTTGTCGAAGAATTCTGCACCATGTGCCACAACGGCACGGCGGCTCCCGACGTCTTCACGCCGTGGGCCGCGAGCGGCCACGCCCACATCGCGAGCGACCAGCTCACCGCAGACCCCGCCCACTGGGGCGCTGGGTGCTTCTCGTGCCACACCGTTGGCTACAACACCGAGGCGGCCAACGGCGGCTTCGATGACGCGTCCGACTACCAGGCGTTTCTGGATTCCGGGCTCATCAACGCAGGAAACCCCGACGCGTGGACCATCATGCTCGCCCAGTACCCGGTGGCCGCCAGCCTCGCCAACATCCAGTGCGAGAACTGTCACGGGCCGCAGAACAGCCCCGCCCACACCCAGGGCGCCTACCGCCAGAACCTGTCCTCCGATGTCTGCGGCACCTGCCACGGCGAGCCGCCGCGTCACGGCCGCTTCGAGCAGTGGCAGCTCTCCGGCCACGCCAACTACGAGCTGGCGTTGGAGGAGGGCGAGAACGCCAGCTGCGCCAGGTGCCACACCGCCAACGGCTTCGTGGCCTGGGGCAAGATGGACGTTCCGTATGACTTCGAGAACAACCCCGAGGTCACGTGGACCGCGGACGAGATCCATCCGGTGACCTGCCAGGCCTGCCACGACCCGCACGCGGTTGGCACGACCTCCGGCGAAACCGGTGACGCGACGGTGCGGATCATGGGCGACACCCCGATGCTGATTGCCGGCTTCGTCGCCGACGGCGTCGGCAAGGGTGCGATCTGCATGACCTGCCACAACACCCGCCGCGGCCTGCGGAACGACGACACCTGGGCGGACACGTGGGCCGCCGGCGACGGCGATCGTGCGCCGCACCTCGGCGCGCAGGCCGACGTGATCATGGGCCAGAACCTCTACCTCGTCGCGGTCGGCGAACGCAGCGCTCACGCCGGGTCTGCGTACATCGAGAACAGCTGTGTCGACTGCCACATGGTGGCGACCCCGCCCGAGGGAAACCTCTCCTACAACCTGACCGGCACCAACCACTCCTTCGGCGCGAGCGAAGAGATCTGCTCCGACTGCCACTCGTTCGTGGACGCCGAGGACGTCCAGGGGCCGTTCGAGGACGCGATGCACGAGATCCTGACCATGATCGAGACCACCTATACGGATCTCGTGTTCGGGCTGCTCAATGACGGCAACTCGATCGACTTCGGCAGCGAGCGGACAGTCACCGCGACCTCCGAGATCACGGCGCTGGCCTTCACCGAGGCCAGCGGCCGCCAGGCGCTGATGCCGACCTTCGCGGACGGCCAGGTCCTTGAGGAGGCGGTCCAGCTGCGCCGCATCAACGTCATCCCGGCGACCGGGGATCCCTACGCCCTCAACACTATCGTCGACGCCTACCTGCTCGTCTCGGGCTGGAACTACCTGACGCTCCACACCGACGGCAGCGAGGGCGTCCACAACCCGGCGTGGGTCACCTCCGTTCTCGAGGCGACCATCGGGGCGCTCGAGGGCGGCGGCCTCCCGAGCGGTGGCGGGAACGCGGTCGCCTGCACCAGCCAGTACGCCTACTGGACCGAGATCGCGGCCAACAACCAGGGCTCGGCGGGCAGCGTGTGGCGGACCGACGTGGCGATCAAGAACAGCGTCAACGCGATCGCCAACGTCGAGTTCATTCTCCACACCGACAACGCCGGCAACGTCACCGGAACCGGCGCCATCGATCCGATGGCCCAGGGTATCTTCGAGGACGTGATCGGCGACGCTCTCGGCTTCGAGGGCAAGGGCGCGCTCGAGATCTGCTCCGACCAGCCGCTCGAGCTGGTGGCGCGGATCTACAACACCAGCGCCGAGGGCACCTTCGGCCAGGCCCTTGACGGCATCAGCTACGCCGGCCTGGGAACGGGCGGCTCGGCGCGCCTGCTCGGCCTGCGCCAGGTGCAGGGCGAGTTCCGCACCAACATCAACGTCACCAACACCGGCACGGAAGAGGCGGAAGTGGGCATCACCCTCTACGCCACCGACGGCAGTGAGGTCGAGAGCTACTCGCTGACGGTCGGCTCCGGCATGTCGGTCCAGGACCTCGAGCCCTTCCGCACCCGGGCGAACGAGCCCAACGTCGGATGGGGCTTCGCCGAGGTCGAAGTGCTGTCGGGCAGTGGCATCATCACCTCG
>Ga0316622_100001598_pt1 | contig 14917 bp, 13 predicted proteins | sample OWC_Aug_OW2_C1_D_FD_207646 | JGI IMG/M metagenome (GOLD analysis project Ga0316622, IMG submission 207646) | Wetland soil microbial communities from Old Woman Creek delta, Ohio, United States - OWC_Aug_OW2_C1_D5_C | ecosystem: Environmental > Terrestrial > Soil > Wetlands | place: USA: Ohio... | reverse complement strand
GCCGCGAATCGGCGTGCCGGGTGCGAGGCCCATGTACGCATACGCGTCCTCCGCCACCGCACGCTCGTCCGCTGCAAACGCCGTCGGCGGCGGCACCAGCTCGTCGACGCCGATGGCCTGCCCGGGGTTGATGCCCCAGGTGACCGTGGGCGGGATCTGCGCGCCGTCCAGGTGGACGACGTCGTCGTACGATGCGTCGGCATCCGAGGCGATCGAGCGCCACCACGCCACTGCCCCCTCGAAGGCTGCCGCGGGCGGCGCGAACGGCCGTCCGCTGAGATAGGCGAAGGTGACGTCGTCGGGATTGACGTAGCCGAGGCGCGCCCCGCCTTCGATGCTCATGTTGCAGACGGTCATGCGCTCTTCCATGGTCATGCGCTCGATGACCGTCCCGGCGTACTCGTACGCGAAGCCCACGCCGCCCTTGACGCCCAGCGTGCGGATGATGTGCAGGATGACGTCCTTGGCGTACACCCCGGGCCGCAGTGCGCCGCCGATCATGATGCGCCGGACCCGCGGCCGCTCGATCGCCAGGCACTGGCTGGCCAGCACGTCGCGCACCTGGCTCGTGCCGATGCCGAAGGCCACCGCGCCCAGTGCGCCGTGGGTACTGGTGTGGCTATCGCCACACGCCACGGTCATACCGGGCTGCGTCAATCCCAGCTCCGGGCCGAGCACGTGCACGATGCCCTGCTGGCCGCTGGTGCCGTCGAACAAGCGGATGCCGAACTCACGGCAGTTGCGCTCGATGGCGCGCATCATGCCTTCGGCCTGCTCGTCGCTGTACGGCCGCCGGCGCGTGTCCGTCGGGATGATGTGGTCGACCGTTGCGAATGTCCGTTCCGGGAACGGCACGCTCAGTCCCTGTTCGCGAATCATCTGAAACGCCTGCGGACTGGTTACTTCGTGCACGAGGTGGAGGCCGATGAACAGCTGCGTTTGTCCGGACGGCAACTCGCGCACGGTGTGCGCCTCCCACACTTTGTCGAGGAGTGTCTTTCCCATATGCGCCTCTGTGCCCCACCGATAGCCGAATCCTGCGTGCGATGCGACCATCCCGGCACCGCACCGGCGGCTGGCGTGCAGCCGCGGCATGTGACAGCATGCCGGCTCGTGACCGCAGGCCAGCCCGCCCACCGTCCGCGCCCGGCACCGCGCGTCCATGTCCCCTGACGAGGAGGCCATTCGCGTCGCCGGCATCCGCCACACCTACGGGACCCGCGTGGCGCTCGATGACGTCAGCTTCTCGGTACGCCGGGGCGAGCTCTTCGGCCTCCTGGGACCCAACGGCGGCGGGAAGACGACGCTGTTCCGCATGCTGGCAACGCTGCTGCACGTGAGCCGCGGCGATGCAACGGTGCTCGGTGCCTCGGTGCGGCGGGCTCCCGCGGTCGTCCGACGCCACCTCGGTGTCGTGTTCCAGCACCCCAGCCTGGACGGCATGCTGACCGTGTCCGAGAATCTCGCGTGTCACGGCCGGCTCTACGGCTTGCGGGGCGCCGCGCTCGGGCGACGGGCGACGACCTTGCTGGACCGGATGGGCTTGGCCGACCGTGCGGACGATCGGGTGGCGACCTTGTCGGGCGGGCTGCAGCGCCGTGCCGAGCTGGCAAAGGCCCTGCTGCACGCACCGCCGGTGCTGTTGTTGGACGAGCCGAGCACGGGGCTGGACCCGGGAACGCGCCGGGACTTCCTGCAGTATCTCTCGCAGCTACGCGACCGCGACGGGGTGACGATCGTGTTGACCACCCACTACATGGACGAGGCGGAACGCTGCGACCGGGTGGCGATTCTCGACTGCGGGCGCCTGATCAGCGTCGATGCCCCGCATGCACTCAAGGCCGAGGTCGGCGGCGAGGTCATCGTCGTGCAAACGCCGGATCCCCACGGGCTGGCAACGCGCATCCAGGCGCGGTTTGGGTGCGCCGTGTCCGTGGTCGACGGCGCGCTGCGGATCGAGCGGGCCCGCGGCCCCGGGCTCGTGCGGGACCTCGTGGACGCCTTCCCAACCGAGGTGACCGCCGTCACCTACGGCAAGCCGACGCTGGAGGACGTGTTCATTCACCTGACGGGGCACCGTTTCTGGGCAGCGCGTGGGGAGGCCACCGTCGCATGACGGCCGCACTGTTGGGCGCCTCGGCGTTGTGGCGACGCGAGATCGTGCGGTTCGTGCGGCAGCGCAGCCGCGTGTCCGGGGCGCTGCTGCAGCCACTGGTGTTCTGGTTGCTGCTGGGCGGGGGCTTGAACGCGTCGTTTCAGCCAGCCGGCAGCGCGCCCGGGACCAGCTATGTCGCGTACTTCTACCCCGGCATGCTCGCGCTGGTCCTGCTGTTCACGGCCATCTTTGCCACCATTGCCACCGTGGAGGACCGCCGCGCGGGCTTCCTCCAGGGCGTCCTGGCGGCACCGATCCCGCGCTGGGGCATCGTCCTCGGACAGGCGCTGGGCGGCTCGACGCTCGCCGTCGCGCAGGGTGCCGTGATGCTCGCCCTGGCCCCGCTCGTCGGCATCCGCCTGTCGGTGTCGGGAGCGCTGGCCTCCGTGGCCGTCATGGTGATCATCGCGGTGGGGCTGACGAGCCTCGGGCTGATCATCGCGTGGCGGATGGACTCCACGCAGGGGTTCCACGCCATCATGAACCTGATTCTGATCCCGATCTGGCTCCTGTCCGGCGCCTTCTTCCCCGTGACGGGCGCACCCGCCCCGCTGCGCCTGGTCATGCACCTCAACCCCCTTACCTACGGGATGGCGGCGCTGCGGCGCTGCCTATACCTCAGCGACCCGGTCGCTGCCGGTCCACTCCCGCCGCTGGCGTGGTGCGTCGTCGTCAGCGCCGCGTTCGCGGCAATCGCGTTTCTCGCCGCCGCGCGGACGGCGTCGCGCAGCCAGGGCTGACGTCCGCACGGCGGGCGTGATCGGCCCGCACTGGCGGTCAGAGGAACGTCGCGAACACCGAATCCGCCAGGAGCAGCCCGCGTGCCGTCAGCCGCCACCGATCGTCGACCCGCTCGAGCAGACCTTGTGCTGCAAGCGACGCCACGTGGGGGAAGCACGCCTCGATCGCCGCGCCGAAGCGGGCGCGAAACGCCGACGCCGACACCCCCTCGCAGCAGCGCAACGCGAGGAAGGTGAACTCGCCGCGCGCCTGTCGCTCGTCCAGCACCTCGGACGTCGCAAGGGCGCGTCCGCGCGTCAGCGCCGCCCGGATGTAGTCGTCCGGCTGTAGGATGTTGCTCCAGCGCCGCCCCCATGGCTCGCCCGCCGGGTGTTCCGCCGCCGTTCCCGAGTACGAGTGTGCTCCTGCGCCCAGCCCCAGATAGGACCCGCTGCGCCAATAGTGGAGATTGTGCCGGCACTGCCGGCCGGGCCGGGCGTAGTTCGAGATCTCGTAGGGCGCATAGCCGGCGGCGGCCAGGGAGTCGCGGGTGAGCAGGAACATCGCGACCTCGGCGTCCTCGGGTGGCGGCCGCAAGCGGCCTTCGCTCCGCCAGCGGTGGAACGGCGTCCCTTCCTCGTACGTGAGGCTGTAGGCCGAGACGTGGTCGGGCTGCAGCGCGCACGCCTCGCGCAGGTCGGCGCGCCACTCGGCGCAGGTCTGGTCCGGCAGCGCGAAGATCAGGTCGATGCTCACGTTGTCGAACCCTGCCGCGCGCGCTTGCGCCACCGCGCGTCGGCCCTCCGCGGCGTCGTGGATGCGTCCGAGGCGCTGCAAGTGTCGCGCGTTGAACGACTGGACGCCGAAGCTCATGCGGTTGATACCAGCCGCCCGCAGCCCGCGCAGGTGGGCGAGGGATACGGTGCCGGGGTTGGCTTCCAGCGTGATTTCCACGTCGCGGTTCACGGTCCACAGACCGGCAACGGTCTCGAGCAGGCGCGCGACAGAAGCCGCTGCAAACAACGAGGGTGTCCCACCCCCGAAAAAGATGCTCGCGACCCGCGGGTCCGGCCACGGCTGCTCGCGTGCCGCGCGACGCGCTTCCGCGCAGACGGCACCGACGTAGCGCGCTTCCGGGAACTGCGGCGCCGCGTACGAGTTGAAATCGCAGTAGGGGCACTTGGCCGCGCAGTACGGAATGTGGATGTAGACGCCGATGTCCGTCACCCGCGCCCTCCGTCTCGAGTGCGCCCCCCCTCGGCCCGCTCGACGGCGCGGGCGCAGGTGAGAAAGCCCGCCGCCGCGCCACCTTCCGCACACAACCGCCCGCCAAGCCTATCTTGCCTCGAACGCATGATTTGGACTACTCTGGTTCACGATGGCTCGTGGTGGAAGTCGGTGGGCGCCTGGGTCCGTAGCGGGGTGGCAGGGGATGAGCGGCGAGATTGATCCGGATATCATGGATCTGCGGAGCATTGGTGGCGGCACGGCCAACGGGCAACCACTCACCGGCATTCGCGCCCTCATGCTCGCCGTGCTGGACAACGCGATTTCGAACTATCTCGGGTCGGCGGCGCCATTGCGCGAGGAAGCAGAACTCTGGATCAACAGCCACTCGCGTCGATCCCCGTTCTCCTTCAGCATCGTCTGCGAAACGCTCGGGCTCGATTCGGAAGCGGTGCGGGCGGCGCTCCACCGCTGGCGTGTGACCACACCCGCAACGCCACGTATCCCCGGACGCCGCCGGCCCAATGTCACGCGCGGCGGCCGTGTGATCCCTCCCAAGGCGTCCTGAGGTTCACCGCTCGCGAGTGGCCTGCGCGCCACCCCGTCAGTACTTGCGCAGGACAGCGACGACCACGCCACGGACGGTAACGTCCGCATCCGGCACCACTAGAGGCTCCATCGTCGGGTTGGCCGGCACCAGCCGGACGCACCCGTCCTCCCCGCGATAAAACCGTTTCACGGTCGCCTCCGCCCGGCCGTTCAGCAGCGCGATGACCGTCTCCCCGTTCTCCGCCGCCGGGCGCTCTTCGACGACGAGGTAGTCACCGTCCCAGATGCCATCGTCGATCATCGAATCGCCCTTCACGCGCAGCACGAAGGTATTCTGCCGGCGGATGAAGGCCTCGGGAACGACGAACGAATCCGCCACCTCGAGCGCCTCGATCGGCCGCCCCGCCGCCACGTAGCCGAGCAGCGGAAGCTCCACCGCCCCCGCCGCCTTTTGTTGTTGGACCAGCTCGATCGCGCGGCTGAAGTTCCACTTGCGCCGTATCAGCCCCTTCTGCTCCAGGTTCGTGAGGTGCTTGTGCACGGTTGCGAGCGAGGACAATTCCAGGTGCGCGCCGATCTCCTCGAGCGTCGGCGCATACCCGTTGGTCCCCAGATAGGTGTCGAGATAGTCGAGCAGTTGCTTCTGTCTCCGCGTGAGAAACATCACTTCCCCCCACGGCTCGCTGTAGCGAAAGTAAGGCGAAGGCGCAATTGCGCTGGTCTGCGACGTCGCCCGCCCGCCGGCCGCGCGGGGCCGCCCATCAGCCGAGCTGCCGCACGTGATCGAGCACCTGGATGAGATCGGTGACGAGGGACTCCGCGTCGATCGGACGCCCTTGCGATTCCCGGTAGTTGGGGAACAGCGCGCGCGCTCCTCGCTCCATCAGCAGTGTGCGCACGCCGGCCGCGCGCCCGCCGATGACGTCCTCGAGGTACATGTCGCCGACGTGAAGCACCTCGTCCGGCCGCGCCTCGGCGCGACTGAGGGCAGCTTCAAAGATGCGCCGATCGGGCTTCTTCACGCCCTCAATGGCCGACACGACCACGAAGTCGAGGTGCGGACTGAGCCCGAGGTGATCCAGAAAGCGAGGCAGATCGGACGGCGCATTCGACAGGACGCCGAGCCGAACCCCGCGCGCCCGCAGTGCCTGGAGCCCCTCGGTGACGTCGGGGAAACGCACCCAGTTGGCCTCCGTCCAGAAGCGTTGCATGAAGCGCTGCATGAGCGACGCATCATCCGTCGGGACGCCGAGGTGCGCGAACAGAAAGCGTCCGAGGCCGGCGAACGCCGTGTAGAATTCCTCGTCGGAATCGGGGTATTGCGCCCCAGCCCGGAAGCGTTGCTCGGACTGCTCCTGACTCGGTCCCCACACGCTCCGGAGGATCTGTTCGCACGCCAACGCGGTGGTGGGTGCCCCCGCCTCCGTGCACAGGTCTGCAAAGATCTCCCACATGGAGCGTTGCGGATATGCCAGTGTCCATCCCACGTCGAGCAACACGGTACGAATCATCGGAGGCTCCATCGGCGCGAGCCCCGGCCGCGCGCGCCTGGCTCACACCCGTGAACTTGTGTATTGAGCAGCTTCGATGCTTCTTCTCAAGGCCGCGCTGCTCGGAATCGTCGAAGGGATTACGGAGTTCCTGCCGATCTCGTCGACGGGTCATCTCATCGTCGCGTCGGATCTCCTCGACTACCCGGAGCGGTCCCGCGACGTGTTCGACATCTTCATCCAGCTCGGGGCGATTCTGGCCGTTGTCTGGCATTATCGGAGCGACTTGGGCGGGCTGGTGCGGCGGGCGCCGGCCGAGGCCGGCGCGCGGGCGCTGGTCGGCCGGGTCCTGGCGGCGTTCGTCCCCTCCGCCGTGTGCGGGTATCTGTTCCATCGCCAGATCGAAGCGCACCTATTCAGCCCCCTCTTCGTCGGCGTCACACTCGTCCTCGGGGGTCTGTTGCTGATCGCGATCGAGCGCCGCAGCTGGCGCTTCGACGTGGAGCGCCTGGGCGACGTCGGCTGGGGGCAAGCCCTGGCGATCGGTGCGGCGCAGGTGCTGTCGTTGCTGCCGGGCGTCTCGCGCGCCGGTGCAACGATCATCGGCGGGATGTTCGCGGGGCTCAACCGGCCTGCGGCCACGCAGTTCTCTTTTTACCTCTCCATTCCCACCCTGTGTGCCGCGAGCCTCTTCAGCCTCTGGGCCTCGCGCCACCTGCTCTCCGCCCACGACATCGTGCCGCTCGCCGTGGGCTTCGCGACCTCCTTTCTGTCGGCGCTCGTCGTGGTGCGGGCCTTCATCTCGTTCGTCCAGGGGCACACGTTCACCGGCTTCGGATACTATCGCGTGCTCATCGGGCTGGTGATCCTCAGCTGGTTCCGTTGACCGTCCGCCGGGCATTCCTTATGGTGCGCCCGCTTGAGCGGAGACGGATGAGGCTGCGCGACCAACTCCTGGCGGTCAAGAGCATCCAGCTCCTGGAGGAGGAGATGGCGGGCGAGAACCGCCTGCGCCGTGTCCTCGGCCCGGTGTCGCTGACCGCGCTTGGCGTAGGTGCGATCATCGGCGCGGGCATCTTCGTGCTGACGGGCCTCGCGGCGCACGACCATGCCGGTCCGGCGCTGATGCTCTCGTTCGTCGTCGCCGGCCTCGGCTGCGCGTTCGCGGCGCTGTGCTACGCGGAATTCGCCTCGATGATTCCGGTGGCCGGCAGCGCCTACACCTACGCGTACGCCACGCTCGGCGAACTGATGGCGTGGGTCATCGGCTGGGATCTCATTCTCGAGTACGGGATGGCGTCGAGCACCGTGGCGTACGGCTGGTCGAAGTACTTCCTGCATTTGCTCGACTTGTTCGGCATCCACCTGCCGGTGTTCCTGACCAGCGACCCGTTCAGCGTGCCCGGGGCGTGGTGCAACCTGCCCGCGGCGCTGGTCGTGTTGCTGGTGACCGTGGTGCTGGTGATCGGGATCCGGGAGAGCGCGAGCTTCAACGCCTCCATGGTGCTGCTGAAGCTGGGGGTGGTGCTGTTCGTGATTGCAGCGGGGTCGGCGTACGTGGACCCCGCCAACTGGCAACCGTTCATGCCGTTCGGTCTGACCGGGGTGGCCAGCGGCGCCGCGTACGTCTTTTTCGCGTACATCGGCTTCGACTCGGTGTCGACGCACGCCGAAGAAGCGCGCAACCCCCAGCGCGACGTGCCGATCGGCATCATCGGGTCGCTGCTCCTGTGCACGCTGCTCTACATCGCCGTGGCGGCGGTGCTGACCGGAATGGTCCCGTACACGGAGATCGACATCGATGCCCCGCTGGCGGCCGCCTTCGTGCGCTACGGCCTGTCCGCCGCGGTGCTGTTCATTTCGGTGGGCGCGGTGGCCGGCATCACCAGCGTCTTGCTGGTGCTGATGCTCAGCCAGCCGCGCGTCTTCTTCGCCATGGCCCGTGACGGTCTGCTGCCGCACTCCTTTTTCGGGACCGTGCACCCACGCTTCCGGACGCCGCACAAGGCGACCATCCTCACCGGTTCCCTGGTCGCCCTGGTGGCCGCGCTCTTCCCCATCCACGCGCTGGCCGAGATGGTCAACATCGGCACCCTGTTCGCGTTCGTGGTGGTTTGCTCGGCGGTGTGGGTCATGCGCTACACCAACCCGCGGCAGCGGCGTCCGTTTCGCTGCCCGTTCGTCCCGCTCGTGCCCGCGCTCGGGATCGTGTTCAACCTCGGCCTGATGTTCTCCCTCGGGCGGCACAACTGGGAGCGGCTCGGCATCTGGCTGGCCGTCGGGCTGGTGATCTACTTCGCGTACAGTCGGCGGCACAGCAAATTGCTGGCGAGTGCCGAGGCCGGCGCGCCCGCACGCCGCCGGTGAGACTCGCGTGTCGCCACGCGACCTGCGGCCCATGACTCTGCCGGCGCGCCCGCCACCCGACCCGGCCCCGACCGCCGCAGGTGACGGCCTCCTGCGCGGTCTCGGTTTCTGGGACGCGACGGCCGTGGTCGCCGGGTCCATGATCGGATCGGGCATCTTCATCGTGTCGGCGGACATCGCCCGCCAGGTCCCGGGGCCGGCGTGGTTGCTGCTGGTGTGGGGGCTGACCGGCGTCCTCACCGTTGCCGGTGCGCTCTGCTACGGGGAGCTGGCGGCAATGATGCCGCATGCGGGTGGGCAGTACGTGTACCTCAGGGAGGCCTACGGTGCCCTGCCGGCGTTCCTCTACGGCTGGACCCTCTTCCTGGTGATCCAGAGCGGTACGATCGCCGCCGTGGGGGTGGCATTCGCCAAGTTCGGCGCGGCGCTGTGGCCGGCGCTCGATGCGCGTTTTGCGTTGGGACTGGTGCCGCTCAGCGGCCAGCAACTCGCCGCGATCGCGGTGATCGCCGCCCTGACGGCAGCGAATTGCACCGGCCTCCACACGGGCCGCCACGTGCAGAACGTTTTCACGGCCACCAAGGTCGGCGCGTTGGTGGCCCTGGTCGCCTTCGGGCTCGTTGCCGGCCGCAACGAGACGGCGGTGGCCGCGAACACGGCGACGTGGTGGGGGCCGACGGGCGCGTCGGCGGCGCTGCTGCCCGCCCTCGGCGCGGCCATGGTGGGCGCGCTCTTCTCCTCCGATGCTTGGAACAACATCACGTTCGCATCTGGAGAGGTGCGCCATCCCGCACGCACCGTGCCCCTCAGCCTGGCGATCGGCACCACCGCGGTCATCCTGCTGTACATTGCAGCCAACGCGGTGTACCTGGTCGCCCTTCCGTTCCAGGGCGCGCCGGACGCCGCCACGGCGGTCGGGCGCGGCATCCAGTTCGCGCATGAGGACCGGGTGGCGACCGCCGCGATGCAGGTCATGCTGGGCGACGCGGGGGCCATGCTGATGGCGGTCGCCATCATGGTGTCCACCTTCGGATGCGTGAACGGCCTCATCTTCGCCGGCGCGCGGGTGTACTACGCGATGGCACGCGACGGGTTGTTCTTTCCGGCCGCCGGCTACCTCAACACGCGGCGCGTGCCCGCCGCGGCACTGCTCCTGCAGGGAATCTGGGCCGGGCTCCTGACGCTGTCCGGCACCTACAGCGATCTGCTCGACTACGTCATCTTCGCCGCGCTCCTGTTCTACGTGCTCACCGTCGGGGCCATCTTCCGCCTGCGCCGCACGCGGCCCGACACCCCGCGGCCGTACCGGACCCTGGGCTATCCCCTGCTGCCGGCCGCCTACATGGGTGCCGCCGGGCTCATCATGCTCGACCTGCTTCTCGTGAAGCCTCGCTACACCTGGCCCGGCCTTCTGATCGTCGCCTCGGGTGTCCCCGCCTTCTACTGGTGGCGGCGCGGCACGCCTGCGGCCTGAAGGCTCGCCACTCCACCTTGACTTCGCCGCGGGGAACGGCGACATGAGAACGATGCCGTTGGACACCTTCGGGCGCACCATCGACTACCTGCGCATCTCGGTCATCGACCACTGCAACCTGAGGTGCGTGTACTGCATGCCGCTGACCGGGCTGAGCTTCGTCAGGTCCGCCGAGCTCCTCCAACCCGCCGAGATCGAGCGCGTCGTCCGGGCTGCGGTGGCGGTGGGGTTCCGCAAGGTGCGCCTCACGGGCGGCGAACCGACGCTGCGACCGGACATCGTCGATATCGTCGAGAGCGTCGCGGGCGTCGACGGTCTGGCTGACGTCGCCATGACCACCAACGGCATCCTCATGCCACGCCTAGCCGAGCGGCTGGCACGCGCCGGGCTGCGCCGCGTCAACGTGCACATCGACACGTTGCATCCGGGGCGTCTGCAGCGCGTCATGCGCTTCGCAACGGCCGAGGAGGTCTGGGCGGGTATCGAGGCGGCAGAGGCCGCCGGGCTGCGACCGATCAAGCTGAACGTGGTCGTCACGCGGGGCTACAACGACGAGGACGTCGTCGACCTGGCGCGGCTCACGCTGGGTCGGGACTGGCACGTGCGGTTCATCGAGCTGATGCCGCTCGGCACCGGCGAGTGCGCCCGCGTGGCCATCTCCCAGTATGTGCCGAACCAGGAAACGCAGCGGCGGATCGAGGAGGCTCTGGGCCCCATGGCGCCGCTGCCGGATCAGCACGACTCCGACGAGTCGCGCAATTACCGGCTGCCCGGGGCGGCAGGGGTCGTCGGATTGATCAGTCCCGTCAGCGCGCCTTATTGCGGCAACTGCAACCGCATGCGCCTCACCGCCGACGGGAAGTTCCACCTCTGCTTGCTGAACGACGACGAAATTGACATCCGCAGCGCGCTGCGGCAGGGCGTGTCCGACGCCGTGCTCAGCAGCCTGTTGCTGCAGGCCGTGTCCGCGAAACCCACGGGACACCATCTGGAGCGCGGTGTCTCGACCGAAGAACGGCTGATGTACCAGATCGGCGGCTGAACCCTGGCGCCCTCGCGGCTCTCTTCACGCATGATTCACGCTGTCTCGCTGGCTGACGCGCGCGCCATTCTGGCCCATGATCTGCTGGGGCCGGACGAGATCGCGCAGGCCTTCGGCGTGCCCGCACCCGTGTCCCCTCCCGTCCCCTTCTCGCCCGAGGATCTGGAACGCGCACGCTCGGAGGGCGAGATGCTCGTCTTGCGGCTGGCGCAGGTCGTTCCCGACGTGCCTCTGACGCCGCTCGGTCTGATCGAGCGCGTTCCCGACGCCTTCGATCAGGCGCGTCTTCGGCAGATGGGCTACCAACTCAAGGAGGAGTGGGGGATCGCGCTGGAGCCCCTGGCCCGCACGGCGACCTGCACGACCGGCTGGGCCCTGGTCCGCAAGGCGGTCCTCGAGGCGAGCCGCAACCTGTCGTTCGACGAGCAGCAGCCCGTACTGGCCGCCTGCGCGCCGGCAGGCGCGCCGGCCGTGCGCCGGCGCACGGCCGTGGAAGCGATGTACGACACGGTCCTCTACTACCGGGTGCGGGCCGAACGGCTGTTGGGGCAGACGTGGGACTGGTGTTCGACCCTGACGTTGGACGGGGGCTTTCTGAACGTCGGCGGCTTCGGCCCCCACGGTCTGCAGATCCTGAGCTACTCGCGCGGCATTCGCCACGGTGCGCTCGGCGTCTGCCCGACCCGCCAGCCCGGCACCTGAGATCATGTACTTCGTCCAGACCAAACGCCAGCCCTACGTCCTCTTCTGTCTGACGCCCAGCGAGCGGGCAGCCGTCGGCGTGACGGAGCGACAGGTGGTGCACCTGCTCGTGCGGCGCGGGCGGGATGCCGAGTGGACCGTGCTTGCGGAGTGGAACGGCGCCGAGTTCGCCCACACCGATTTCATGGTGGCCTGGCACCGCGCCGAAGAACCGGACGACCCGGCACGGTTGCTGGACGTGCTGCCCGCGTCGCTGCGGGACGCTGTCCGCACGTGAGGCCGCCTCGCACCCTGCTTCGGCGAGCGAGCGCGTCGGAGTCCCACATCCCGCCCGCACCAAACTGGGTCCTTGGCGGCGGAGCTTCCCCGCGCACGCGGTGTCGCCTCGGGGCAGGCACGGCGGTAGGATAACCGAGTGCATCCGATCGTACGCGAGGAATTGACCATTCTGCAGCAGGTCAATCAGGTGCTGGACGACGCGCCCGCGGAGAGCGGGCCGTCCGAATCCACCCTGGTCGAGGAGCTGAACCGCCTGCGGGACGCCCTGCGCGAAGGCGCCAAGACAGACGACCAACCCGCCCTCCTCGAGCAATGGAACCGGCAGTCGGCACTGCTGGAGCAACTGCGCGTGTCGCGGGATGCGCCGCAGGTCAATCGCGACTCGCCGTACTTCGCACACCTCCGGTTGCGCCAGAACGGCGTGGAGCGCGACATCCTGCTCGGCAAGGCCACCCGGCTGCAGAAGGGCGTGCGGATCGTCGACTGGCGCAACGCGCCGATCTCGCGCATCTTCTATCGCTACCAACAGGGGGAGGAGTTCGAGGAAGAGATCGCCGGCCGTCTGATGAGCGGCCTCGTGACGGTGCGCCGCACCGTGACCATCCGCGACCGTGTGCTCCAACGCATCGACGCCCCGGAAGGCACCTTCAAGCCGGACGTCGACGCCGTCGGCGCCTGGCGCGTGATCCCCGACGAGCGCGCCCACCTCGCCGGCGGCCAGGGAACCGCCATGCGCGCCCACGTCGTCGGCGACGCAAACCACCGGCGGCTCGGCACCGACCTCGCGGGATCGCGCCGCCGTGTCGACAAGCACCTGCCGGACATCGCGGGACTGATCGACCGCGAGCAATTCGCGCTCATCACGCAACCCTCGGCGGGTTTCGTGGTCATTCGCGGCACGGCCGGCTCCGGCAAGACGACCGTCGCATTGCACCGCATCGCCTACCTGGCCTACGACGACGCCACGATCGACTCGGCGCACACCCTGGTCGTGGTGTTCTCCCCGGCCCTGCGGGATTACGTGAGTCACGTGTTACCCGCACTCGGCGTGACGCACGTACACGTCCGCACCTACCACGAGTGGGCCCAGGAGCAGACCCGGCGCCTCTTTCCGAAGCTGCCTCGCGCGGTGCGTGACGACACGCCGGGCGTCGTGCAGCGGCTCAAACTCCACCCTGCCTTGCTCACCGCTCTCGAGCGACAGGTCCGACGGGTGCAGGGACCACGCACCGCCAAACAGGTGATCGACGACTGGGCCAGCGTTCTCTGTCAGGCCAACTTCCTGACGGAGGTGTTCGCCGACGTCGCGTCGGGCGCCTTCAGCGCGGACGAGCTGCGGCGCGCGACGCAGTGGAACCGTGACCGTTACGAGGAGCACATGGCTTTCGCGCGCGGCGATCAGAGCGTGCAAGCCGAACTCGACCCCGAAGACGACGCGCTCCTGCTGCGGGCGTGGCAGTTGCGCGTCGGCCCGATTCCCGCGCGCAGCGGGGCCCCGTTGCGTTACCGGCACGTCGCGGTTGACGAGATCCAGGATTTCTCGCCGGTGGAGGTCCGCGTGCTGCTCGACTGCCTCGACGAGCGCCAGAGCATCACACTCGCCGGGGACACGCAGCAGCACATCGCCAAGGAGGGCGGCTTCACCTCCTGGGCGGCCTTTTTCAAGGATCTCGGCCTCGAGGGCGCTGAGGTCAACACGCTGCGCGTCAGTTACCGCTGCACGCGCGAAGTCGCCGATTTCGCCCTGGCGGTGCTGGGGGACCTGCGCGAGGAAGAGGTGCCCCCGATCACCACGCGCAGCGGCCCCCCCGTGGAGCTCTTTCGTTTCAGCGACCACGGCGCGTGCGTCGCCTTCCTGGCCGACGCGCTGAAGGATCTGGCCGCCAAGGAGCCATTGGCGTCCGTCGCGGTCCTCACACCGTCGCGCCCGCTGAGCGCAATGTACTACGCCGGCCTGCTGAACAGCGAGGTCCCGCGGCTGCGCCTGGTGGAACACCAGGATTTCGTTTTTGCGCCCGGCACCGAGGTGACCGAAATCGAACAGGTCAAGGGCCTGGAATTCGACTACGTCATCCTCGTCGAGGTCAGCACGACGTCGTTCCCCGGCACCCCGGCTGCGCAGCGTCTGCTGCACGTCGGCGCCACCCGCGCCGTGCACCAACTCTGGCTGACCTCCGTGGCCACACCGTCCCCCCTGGTCCGGGCGCACCTCACCGCCGCCGGCACCGCGCGCGGCTGACGCCGCCCCTCGGGAGGCAGGAACGGGCCGGGCACGCGACCCTCACCAGTTCTTCACCGTCCACCTCGGTGGACCAGCCCCGCCTCGTCAGCTACGGTACTGCCTCGTGGACAACACGGTCGCAGTCATCCTCGGTGGAGGTCGTGGGACGCGGTTGCATCCGCTCACACAGCAACGCAGCAAGCCGGCGGTGCCTCTGGCGGGCAAGTACCGCCTGGTGGACATCCCGATCAGCAATTGCATCAACTCCGATCTGCGCAACATCTTCGTGCTGTCGCAGTTCCAGTCGGCGTCGCTGAATCGGCACGTGTCCCGCACGTACCGCTTCGATGCGTTCTCGCGCGGGTTCGTCGAGATCCTGGCCGCCGAACAAACGGAAGAGAGCATGGACTGGTACCAGGGCACGGCCGATGCCGTGCGCCAGCACCTGCACCGTTTTCTGCGGCGGGGAACCGACAACATTCTCGTGCTGTCCGGTGACCAGCTCTACGTCATGGATTTTCGGCGCATCCTGGAGGCGCACGCTGCCAGCCGCGCCGACATCACGGTTGCGGCCACGCCCGTGAGCGCGGGCGAGGCCTCCGAGTTCGGGATTCTGCAGGTAGACGCCTCCGGGACGGTGGTGGATTTCGTCGAAAAGCCCCGCGACGGGTCTATGCTGACCCGCCTGGCC
>Ga0316622_100001597_pt1 | contig 14917 bp, 13 predicted proteins | sample OWC_Aug_OW2_C1_D_FD_207646 | JGI IMG/M metagenome (GOLD analysis project Ga0316622, IMG submission 207646) | Wetland soil microbial communities from Old Woman Creek delta, Ohio, United States - OWC_Aug_OW2_C1_D5_C | ecosystem: Environmental > Terrestrial > Soil > Wetlands | place: USA: Ohio... | reverse complement strand
TCAACATCGGCTGAGCAATCGGCTGGGGGTCAGGCTTGCGCTTATGCATTTAGTCTCTTGGTGACCCTGCTCAATGTCCTTTATCCCGCGTTCAACCTTCCCGCTATTTGCGCGCGTACACGTCAGCAGCCAATATGCTGGGATTGTTCGTCCGGGCATTCCGGCTTGTCCTGAGAATCCTTGCCTCGCGAAAACCGGCTGCCAGGAATTCCTTTAAGAAGGCTTCACCTTCTTTCGCTCCCGCTATTCAACGGAACCAGTTTTCAAGGCTGCAGGTTGTCTCCGCGGGGAGGGGCTCTCTCAGGATCAACTCCGCACCGTACGCAGAACCATCCTCGCGAAGAACCCGGGCAAGCTCGGAAAAGACCCTGTCACGAAAGGGGCTGAGATTGAAGATGCCGTTCACGAGTGCGATATCAACTGAATCGTCCGGAAGAGGGATCTCCTCAGCATCGGCAACGTGAAAGGTCACATAGCTGCAACCGTACTCCTGCGCGCCCTGCCTGGCCCTCCCGATCATGGCTTCGCTGAAATCGACGGCAACAACTCTTCCCTCGGGACCTGTCCTTTCAGCGGCAACGAATGTGTCCAGCCCGGCGCCGCATCCCAGATCAAGCACAGCAGACCCTCGTGGTATATCAGCGAAGATGGAAACGTTTGACACGCCGGTGAAGGAGGCAACTGACACTGCAGGTAGACTGTCGAGAACTTCAGCCGGGTAACCTATGCTTTCGGCGAAGGCCCTCCCCACGGGGAACGGGTGTTTCTCTTTCGGTCTCTCCGCAGCGGATGAATAGGCTTCCCGCACCTTGTCCCGAAGTTGTTGTCTGTAGTCCATAGTTATCTATACCCCACGAGATTGAGTATTGCAAATCTGTTGGGATACCCCTGGAATCCACCACGCCCGTTCTTGTCCTCGTCTTGTCGAGGACCCGTGCAGCGTCCCCCTGAGAAATCCCGAAAGCTTTCGGGACGGACAAGCGGGAGTGACAGTCCTCACAGACGCTGGCGACGCTCCGTATGACGTCCGGACCCGTGCGGTCAGCCTGGTGACTTGATGATGCCCTGAAACCAGTATATCACGCTGTGACATTTCCTGGAAGGAGCTGCTTTCAGTCGATTAAGAAACCGATCGAGGTCTTCAGCGTACCCGAAGGACCATAGCGGCGGACTGCCAAGAGACATCCCGAAGGGGTTCACCTCACTGCGCGGTGAACAGGCGACCAGGGGGAGGTATGAAAAAAAGGGGCCCCGAAGGGCCCCGGCGTGGTTAGATTTTGACTACGTTTGAAGCCTTGGGACCGCGATCGCCTTCGGTTATCTCGAAACTCACCCTCTGACCCTCTGCCAGGGTCTTGAAGCCGTCGCCGGAGATGGAAGAATAATGAACAAAGACGTCCGGACCGTTGTCCTGCTGGATGAATCCATAACCTTTTGACTCATTGAACCACTTGACCTTACCTTCAAAAGCCATTACTGCACAACCCTCCTTTTTCATCCTGAAGATCAGGGTGCTCTGCCCCGAAACCCTGCGGGGACGCGTTTTTATACCACGAAGGAAAAGCAAATGTCAAAGAAAACCCCAGTCACATCAACCGCTGCGGAAGCCAGGGCTTGAGCCTTCGGGGAGCAGTTCCGCAGGGACGCATCCTGTACGGTGGCAGTGTGCCGCATTCACGCGTCGCGCTCAGCCTCGGATAGCTGTGTCCGACGGTTTCGCTTTGCCTCTTCCCAGAGGGCATCCATCTCTTCGAGCGTCATGTCCGAGAGGTTCCTGCCCATCTCCGCCGCCCGCGTTTCAATGTGTCGGAACCGGGAGATGAATCGCGCGATTGTCTTTCTGAGGGCGTCCTCGGGGTTGACCTTTACGAAGCGCGAGACGTTCACAAGGGCGAAGAAGAGATCTCCCAGTTCGTCTTCGATCCGCGCGCTGTCGTCAGATCGCAGGGCCTGCTTCAATTCGCGTATTTCTTCCTCGACCTTGCCGATGACACCCTCCAGAGCATCCCAGTCGAAGCCCACTTTTGCCGCCCTTGACTGGATGCGGTGTGCCCTGAGAAGTGCAGGCAGGTGGGCCGGGACGCCTTCGAGGACAGATTCCCTGAGCTTGCCTTCCTCGCGCTTGCGCTCAAGCCATTGACGCGAGACCTCCTCAGGCGTCTCAAAGACTGCGCCGCCGAAGACGTGCGGATGCCGGGCGATCAGTTTCTCACAGATCGTATCGACGACATCACCCATGTCAAACTCGCCCCGGTCCTTCGCGATCTGTGTCTGAAAGACGATCTGCAGGAGGAGGTCGCCCAGCTCCTCCCGTATCTTGGAGGGGTCGCCTTCATCGAGGGCCTCGAGGAGCTCATAGGTCTCTTCGAGGAGATAGGGCTTGAGCGAGTCCCGCGTCTGCACCCTGTCCCAAGGACAGCCATCCTCGCCACGGAGCCGGGCCATTATGTCGATGAGCTTCTGCAGGTCAGCCATGGGGTAGAATGGTCGCTGCGGGCACGCCGCTCCGTGCGGACGAAGCCGGTCCTACCGGGTCAGGATATTCAGGATCTCCTCGTAGCGCGCCGCGGTCTTGCGCACGATGTCGTCGGGCAGCCGGGGTCCAGGGTAGGTCTGGTCCCAGGCAAGGGTCAGGAGGTAGTCTCTCACAATCTGCTTGTCGAAGCTGTCCTGGCTTCTGCCGGGCTCATAGTCCTTCTTTGACCAGAAACGGGAGGAATCAGGTGTCAGGAGTTCATCGATGAGCATCAGGTCGCCGTTGTACTCTCCGAATTCCATCTTGGTGTCGGCGATGATGATGCCCTTCGTCTCGGCAATGTCCCGGGCCCTGCGGTAGATCTGCAGGCTGGTGTCCCTGAGCCGCGTCGCAGTCGCAGCGCCCACGATCCCCGCCATCTGCTCGAAGGATATGTTAATGTCGTGGCCCGCCTCGGCCTTCGTGCTCGGCGTGAAGATCGGTTCCGCCAGCCGCGAGGAGTCTGACAGTCCCCCGGGCAGGGTGATTCCGCAGACCGTGCTCTTTTCACGGTATTCCTTCAGCCCCGACCCCGACAGGTAGCCTCTGACGATGCACTCCACCGGCAGGGGCTTCGCCTTTCTGACGAGCATGCTCCTGCCGTCGAGAGCGTCCGAGTATTTCCTGAGAACCTGGGGGTAGTCGTTCACCTCTGTCGCAACCACATGGTTCGGGATCAAGCCTTTCACCTGTCCGAACCAGTACAGGGAGATCGCGGTCAGAACTCTCCCCTTGCCCGGTATGCCGTTCGGCAGGACCACATCAAAAGCCGATACCCTGTCCGTCGCAATCAGAAGCAGGTAGTCGCCGAGATCATATATATCTCTCACCTTGCCTCGCCTTAGAAACTGCACATCAGGCAGGTGTGTTTCCATCAGGATGTGCGCCATTTGAGCCTCCTCAGCAGCTTCTCGAATTCCATGGCAAAGAATAGCACAGACGAAACACCCAATGTAAGGGCTAATTCACCCGGCGTGAGAGGCTCCGTGCTGAAGACCTCGTTCATGAACGGGATATAGATGACGCAGAGCTGCAGTGCCACAGTCACCGCCACTGCACCGAGCATAGCCTTGATCGTGCCGAGGGGCATCCTGAAAAACGACGTGGTCTCGGAGGTGAGCGCCAGGGCGGCCCCGAGTTCCGCGAAACAGAGGAAGCTGAAGACCACGGTCTGCCACTTCGACCCAAGCGCGCTATGGATCGCCGCGGTCTGGAGCACGATACCTGACGCGGCCAGCAGGAACCCCGTCCAGAGTATCCTCAGGACCAGGCCGGCGTCCAGAATCCCGGCCCGGGGGTCCCGGGGCGGCCTCACCATCACATCCGGCTCCGGAGGGCCCGATGCAAAGGCAAGGCTCGGCAGGCCGTCGGTCACAAGATTCAGCCACAGGATGTGAATCGGGAGCAGTGGGATGGGCAGCATCAGAAGCGGGGCGATGAAGATAAGCATGATCTCGCCCGCATTCGTCGAGAGGATGTACCTGACCATCTTCGTGATGCCGTCGTAAACCCGTCTGCCCTCCCGGACCGCCTTCACGATGGTCGTGAAGTTGTCGTCCAGAAGCACCATGTGTGCCGCCTGCTTCGCCACGTCGGTACCGGTAATCCCCATGGCGATGCCGATGTCGGCCTTCTTCAGGGCAGGCGCATCGTTCACGCCGTCGCCCGTCATTGCCACGAACTGCCGCCGCTCCTGCAGCGCCTTCACGATCTTCAACTTCTGTTCAGGCGCCACCCTTGCGTAGACCGCTATGTGCTCAACGCGCTTCTCGAATTCTCCGGCAGGGACGTTTTCAAGCTCACGGCCGGTCATCACCTCCGTGGAGTCGTCATCGAGGAAGCCGAGTCTCCGCGCAATAGCGCGCGCCGTCGAGGGGTGGTCTCCGGTGATCATGACCGGCCTGATCCCGGCGGTGCGGCATTGCGTGACCGCATCACGGACTTCCTCTCTCGGCGGGTCCATCATGCCGACGAGCGCCAGGATCACAAGGTCCCTCTCCGCGGTTTCAGGCGCCGCATCCCCGGGCAGTTCCTCCCACTCCCGCATCGCGATGCAGAGGACCCTGAGGCCGTCGGCGGCCATCTTCTCGGCGACAGCTGACAGCTCTCTGCGGTCTGCCGGCTCCGCGCCCCCTGAGGTGAGCATTGCGGTTGAGTGCTCGATCAGGGATTCCCCCGCACCCTTGGTAAAGGAGACATACGAGCCCCTCTCCCACCTGTGGAAGGTGGTCATGCACTTCCGGTCCGAATCGAAGGGTATCTCCGCAACGCGTGTGAATGTCGGGTCCAGTTCCTCCTTTGAGAAGCCGTGGTCAAGGGCGAACCGGTAGAGGGCCGTCTCGGTAGGGTCGCCGATGAGAGCCCCCGAGGCATCCCTCTGCGCGTCGTTGCTGAGTGCCAGTGCCCGAAGAAACTCATAAAAGCATCGCCCCCGTACACCATCCGCACAGGCCTTGCGATGCGCCCTGAACTCGTCGCCGGTCATCATCCGGCCGTCCAGATAGACCTCCTCGACGACCATCCTGTTGACAGTCAGGGTCCCGGTCTTGTCGGAACATATGTAGGTGACCGACCCCAGGGTCTCGACGGCGGGAAGTTTCCTGATCAGGGCCTGCTGCCTGACCATCTTCTTGGCAGCCAGCGCAAGAGAGATTGTCACCACCGCGGGCAGGGCCTCGGGAATCGCCGCGACAACGAGCGTGAGGGCCGTCATGAACATGACCAGCGGAGCCTCTCCCCGAAGGACACCGACGGCGAAGAGAAGGATGCAGATGCCGATGGCCCCTATCGAGAGGTTCCGGCTGAAGCGGGCGAGCCTCCGCTGGAGCGGCGTCTTGGAGTCCTCCCCCTCCTGAAGCATGTCCGCGATCCTGCCGAGTTCCGTTGCCATGCCGGTGGCCACGACGATCCCCTCTCCCCGGCCGTAGGATACAACGGTACCCCTGTACACCATGTTCCGCCGGTCACCGAGGGAGTCCGATTCCTCTCCAAGCGGCCGGATCACTTTTTCCACGGGCACCGACTCGCCCGTGAGCGCCGCCTCCTCGACCTTGAGGCGGGCCGCCTCGATCAGTCTGATGTCGGCGGGCACGATCTGACCGGTCTCGAGGATGACCACGTCTCCGGGGACCAGCTCAGAGGCGGCAACGAACGCTATCGCCCCGCCTCTCCTGACCGTGGCAGTGGCAGAGGCCATCTTTCTGAGCGACGCCATTGCCTGTTCGGCCCGGTACTCCTGGACGAAACCCACTGCGGCGTTGATGACGACAATCGCGATTATCGGGAGGCTGTCGGTGAGATCCCCGATGAGGGCAGAGACGAGGGCCGCCCCGATGAGGACCAGGATCATGAGGTCCTTGAACTGCTCGAAGAAAAGGCTGGCAGGCGATCTGCCCCGCTTCTCCTTCAGCTCGTTGGGACCGTAGGCACTGAGGCGCTGGCCTGCCTCTCCAGGAGAGAGTCCCTCACGGGAGGAGGCGAGCTCTGCAAAAACCTCCGCGGCTTCCTTTCGATGCCACTCTCTTGCTTCTTTGTTTCGTTGGTTGGGGTTCACGATAGTTCGCCGGCGGGGCCGACCCGGCGATTGCCCTGCCCTGGATCGGCAAGAGGGAGCGGGTTTCCTCTCGCGCGCTTATCTGCCCTGGCGCTTCCGGAGTTCCTCAGATTTCTCCTCCAGCGATTTCCTCATGGCAGCCCTGAACTGTTCGAGTTTATGGGTGATCTCGGGGTACTTTATAGAAAGGATGGAGCACGCCAGGTAAGCGGCGTTCTTCGCGCCGTCGATTGTCACCGTTGCAACCGGCATCCCGGGAGGCATCTGCACCGTCGAGTACAGGGCGTCAACGCCGTCAAGGGCACCGGATTTCAGGGGCACGCCGATGACGGGCAGCGTCGTGTGGGCCGCGATCACACCCGCAAGGTGCGCGGCCATGCCGGCGCCGGCGATCAGCACTTCGATGCCCCTGTCCCGGGCGCCTCGCGCATACTCAGCCGTCTTCTCGGGAAGGCGATGGGCCGAGCTGATGTCCATTTCGTAAGCGACACCCATGTCCCTCAGGACCTCAGCGGCCTTCTCCATGACCGGCAGATCACTCTCACTCCCCATCAGAATGCCCACAAGCGGTGTTGTCATTCTTCCTCCTCGATCATCGTTAGTTCAATGCTTCTCGCCAAGGTACACGAAGGCGATGAGCACGGCCGAGACCACCGCGGTGGCGATGGCGAAGTAGAGAGTCCCGACAGGGTCCTTCCATTCCACGAGATGTTTCAGAAAAGTGACGGCCAGGACGAGCACGATGACACTGGCCAGTTTAACCTTCAAGTCATGGATCGTGCGGACGACCAGCCATTCGGGGAAGCGGACGTCCTCGAAGAAGAGCTCGTAAAGCCCGACGCCGAAGATGAGAAGCGCCGTGGCAATGAGAAGCGTGTCCATCAGCTCAATGAAGGCGACCGTAGCCAGCGGGTCGCTGCCAAGACTGAACACCAGAGTAACAACCGCGGAGACTGCCTTGTAGGCGCCAAGGGCAAAGGCGGCAACCGCCGCAAGGACAGAAGCGAGGACAGCGAGCAGGATTACGTACTTGCTCTTCTCAAGTATCTTCCTAATGCCCTCAAGGGCTGTCAAATGCTACTCCTCGTTCTCTGCGCTGCGGGGTTAGGCGCTGACCAAGGGAGTCTCCCCCTTCCCGGGGACCGGCGGCGGCTCGGGGCAAGAAGAAAAGGGTAGCCCCGACCTTAATGCCGAAGGTTCTCCGGGCTCCCGCCGAAATCCTACCCTCTGAGTCTCATGGCCTTCAGGCGGGCTATCCGCTCCTCGATCGGCGGGTGCGTGCTGAAGAGCTTCATCAGCGCCCCCCCGGAGAGCGGGTTCACAATGAACATGTGGGATGTGGCCGGGTTCGTGTGGTCCATAGGTATCTGGCGGGCTGCCCTGTCAAGCTTTTCGAGCGCTCCCGCCAAGTGCAGGGGATTGCCGGCGATCTGGGCGCCTCCCTCATCGGCCCCGTATTCCCTTGAACGTGAGATGGCCATCTGGACGAGCATTGCGGCAATGGGTCCCACGATCATCATCACGATCGTGGCGATGGGGTTGCTTCCCCCGTTTTCCTCGTCGCGGTGACCGCCGAAGATCATGGACCACTGGGCCATCTGGGCAAGATAGCTGATTGCGCCCGCAATAGTAGCAGCCACGGTTCCCACCAGAATGTCCCTGTGCTTGACGTGCGCCAGTTCGTGCCCGATGACACCCTCGAGCTCCTCCCTTGAGAGGATCCTCATGATGCCCGTCGTCACGGCGACCGCCGCATGTTCCGGGTTTCTGCCCGTCGCAAAGGCATTCGGCTGGTCTTCCTGCATGACATAGACCTTCGGCATCGGAAGACCGGCCCTCTGGGAGAGGCGCCTCACCATTCCGAACAGCTCAGGGGCCTCTGCCTCCGTGACCTGTCGGGCCCTGTACATCTTCAGGACTATCTTGTCGCTGAACCAGTACGTGATGAAGTTCAGACCGAAGGCCATGACCAGTGCCATGGTCATGCCCGTCTTGCCGCCGAGGAGCGCACCGATCCCCACGAGCATCAGCGTCAGCACCACCATTAGCAGCATTGTTTTCATTCCATTCATGTGTTGCCTCCTTTTGCAGATACCAAAAAGACCTTTACCACGATACGGTTCAATCGCAGTAAAGGTCTCGCATGTTAGGCTCACCTAACCGGTGGTACCGGGCCGTGGCCGTCTTGACGATATCCACCGTTTCAGCTACTCCCCCTTACGTCTTTACATTTCAAAATAACTGAAAAACAAAGACTCTGTCAAGGGACCCGCACACTTCATGGCACCGCGCCTACCGTTCCGAGAAACCCCTGAGGACTTCCAGGAGGCCTTCGCGAGACCGGAGAAGTGAACGTGTGTGCCGGGCCCTGAGCCCACCCCCCTCGTGCCTTTGCCACAGGTCCCAGAGGTCCTCCGCCCTGTCGACGTCCCTCTCGCATCCCACTACTCCCACCGGCGTTCCCCGGGCGCTGAAAACCTCCATGGTGTCTCTGAAGACTGTCTCCGTCCCCCACCGGATGGAACGGAAGATGTCCGGCAGAAAGGCCTCGCGGCGGAAACCTACAAGATAGTATCCCCCGTCGCAGGCAGGACCGATCACTGCATCCCAATCCATCAGCATCCGGAAGGCCTCCCTGATGCGCACCGGGGAAAGGTCCGGGACGTCACTGCCGATGAGAACAGCAACGTCCACGCCCATGGAGAAGATGTCGCGGAAGGCGTTTTCCATTCGCTCGCCCACATCGCGTCCTCTCTGGGATATGAATGAGTGTTTCTTGCCCAGCCACTTCATGACTGCAGTCTTCTTCTCCGGTGTGGCATAGGCAAAGACGTGAGGAATACCGCTGGCACGAAGGGTTTCCATAAGGTCCGCGACAAAAGCACGGTAGACGGCACAGGCATTCTCAGCCCCGACCACTGCGGCCAGGCGGGTCTTCACATGGCCCGGCCGGGGAAGCCTGACGAAGGTGATCACGCGTCTGTTGCAGGCCTTCCCGCGCAATTCTTCTATCATATGCTCACTTAGGGGAGAAGACCTCGACATAGTCCAGATACGAACGGACCCCCTCGCCGGTGTTGTCGGAGTCGTTCATGACCGCCAGGGTTGCACTGGCTGGAGGACTGGTCCCGAAGGCCTTCCTGTAATCTGCCACGATGTCGACCTCCTGCTCCTGCCAGGTGCCGGCGAGTTCCGCTCCCTGCTGGAGGACCACGATCATCGCCTTTGACGTGTAGGGACTGACAATCATGCTGTCCTTCACCGGAACACTCGACCACACGTAGGACAAGGTGGAGTGAGGAGGATACTCTCCATAGATACCCCGGGCAATTTCGTATTTCGTCCGCTCGAAGAACCCTGCCATTGCCGGATCATAGGCAAATGCCACATAGACCCTCATCGGATAGTCATCACCTTCTTTGGCATGGGGGTCAGCCCTATGGTAGACGTTCTCAACCTTCCATCGCCACCTGATACGCGGATAGTCGTACACGCTGAACTCACGCTTATACACCAATGCAGAAGCCGACCCCCTGCTCTCTGCTTCCAGGTAGGAGCCCTGCGCATCGGTGACAATTGTGTACATCGTATGTTTCTTGACTTTCGGGAAATACATGGGCTTCCAGTTGGCGAGATCGTTGAAATCCTCCCGGAAAAAGACCCTCTCGCCTGAAGACACTGCGGGGAGCAGCATCACGGCCAGGATCAAGGCGGTAATGAACCGAGTTGTGCCGTTGCCTGATATCATGACCGAAGAATCTCCGTCAGCGGTAGAATCGCACCAGTCTCTCAGGCTCCACACCAAAGAGGAAGAGAGTCACCAGTGTCCAGTTTCTCAGGGTGGTGTACAAGATCCCTTCACGCTCCCACCTTCGAGGAGAAGTGCGGACTCTCTGTGAGATGAAACAGATACGGTCCCCCTTCTTCCTGATCCGCCTCATGAGATCGACGTCCTCCATCAGGGGAATGTCGCGATATCCCCCGAGGGCCTCGAAATAGTTCCGTCTGATGAAGATCGCCTGGTCTCCGTAAGGAATCCTCGTCAGGCGGGACCGCACCGAGGCAACGTACTCGATGACCCTGAAGCCCCACCTCTTGGAATCGATCCCGAGGTCGAAGGCGCCGGCGACAATCTGCGAATCTCCCAGGCACGAGCGGACATGACCAAGCGCGCCCGAAGGCAGCCGGGTGTCGGCGTGCAGAAACAGCAGCACCTCTCCCGACGCACAGGAGGCTCCTCCGTTCATCTGCCTGCCCCGGCCTCGTCCGGAGACCTTCCTGATGACCCCATCATCATCTATGGCTCGCACTGTCTCAGCTTCAGGACTGCCGTCGACCACAATAATCTCAAGGGAACCGCCTTGGGCGAGTTCCTTGAGGGTCAGTATCAATGAATTGATCGTCTCGGCTTCGCGGAAAACCGGCACCACCACCGATATGGAGGGTTCACTCGTCATCGCTGTAATTATCTGCACAGCCCAGTGGCTGCTGCGTTCTGATATTCTCGCCGGGAACCGCCGTCACCTGTCAACTCCCAAACCATTTCAATTCAACTTCACTCCAGGAATCATAATTCAAGCAAAAAAGTGACGTACTTCATCCCCCGCCGTGGTTTCATGCTTCAGCTACCAGAGGAAGCGTGAAGGTTTCTTTTGGACATTTGCAGTGCCTGAAAATTGGCACTTTCTGAAGTTCGCCATTCTGTGACAAGAATCCAAAAACCTGGTTTCTCCAGGCAATTCACATTCCGTCTGGCCATTTGCATGCATCGAGGTGCATAAGAGGTACTTATAGCGTTATAATTTGTTTTGAATGGACACGGGGCCTGAAAAGTGCTATAAGTGACGCAGGACATGACCCGAGGCGACAGAGCCGTCTCTTTTTTGTCTACTTCAGACCCAGGGGGAAAGATCTATGTGCAAGGTGATGCTCTCACGGATCAGACTCATAGCGCAGGAGTTTAGTCTGAGGCGTCTCGGGGCAAGGGCACTTCTCTTCCTGGCTCTTTGCCTTCTCCCTGTCATCGGAGAGACGGTCATGGAGGAGAGCACGGTCATCCCCGAGACTCTCAGCGCAGGGTACATTCACACCTGCGGGATAAGGACCGACGGCACGGTTGCCTGCTGGGGTGACAATGGCTACGGTCAGTCCAGCCCTCCAGCCGGAACCTTCACTCAAGTCTCCGCAGGGTACATTCACACCTGCGGGATAAGGACCGACGGCACGGTTGCCTGCTGGGGTGACACTGGCTACGGTCAGTCCAGCCCTCCAGCCGAAACCTTCACTCAAGTCAGTGCAGGCGACTACCATTCCTGCGGAGTTGAAAGCAGTGGGACCCTTGCCTGCTGGGGTGACAACGGCTACGGTCAGTCCGGCCCTCCAGCCGGGACCTTCACTCAGGTCACCGCAGGCGGCCAGCACACCTGCGGGATAAGGACCGACCGCACGGTTACCTGCTGGGGGGCCGATGCCGACGGCCAGTCCACCTCCCCGGCCGGCGCTTTCGCGCAGGTAAACGCAGGATACGATCACACCTGCGGGGTAAAGACCGACGGCACGGGTGCCTGCTGGGGGAACAGTACCGGCGGGAAATCCACCCCTCCTGCCGGGACCTTCACGCAGGTCAGCGCAGGGCGCTACCACACGTGCGGTGTGAAAACCGACGGGACCTCTGCCTGCTGGGGGAGCAATATTTTCGGCCAAACCAGCTCTCCTGCCGGCACATTCACCCGGCTCAGTGCGGGGCGCTACCACACGTGCGGTGTGAAAACCGACGGGACGCTTGCGTGCTGGGGCTCCGATAGCAACGGCCAATCAAGCCCCTCTGCAGGCGCCTTCAGCCGACGAGAAGTCACGGCAGGAGGCTTGCACAGCTGCGGGGTGAAGACCAACAGCACGGTTGCCTGCTGGGGGAACAATGCCGACGGCCAGTCAAGTCCTCCGGCCGGGGCTTTCGCGCAGGTCAGCTCAGGGTTCAATCACACCTGCGGCGTGAAGGCTGACGGCACTCCTGCCTGCTGGGGGAACAATACCGCCGGACAATCCAGTCCTCCTGCCGGGACCTTCACGCAGGTCAGTTCAGGGAACTTTCACACCTGCGGGCTGAAGACCGACGGAACACTCGCCTGCTGGGGGAACAATGCCGCCGGACAATCCAGTCCTCCTGCCGGGACCTTCACGCAGGTCAGCTCAGGGAACTTTCACACCTGCGGGCTGAAGACCGACGGAACCCTTACGTGCTGGGGGCGCAGCGCCGAGGGGCAGTCCACTCCTCCTTCGGGGACCTTCACGCAGGTCGGCTCAGGAGAACATTACAGCTGTGGGCTCAAGTCCGACGGGACCCTTACGTGCTGGGGGAGCAACGCCTACAGTCAATTAAGTGCCCCTGCAGGCACCTTCACACGAATCAGCTCGGGCCGCTACCACACCTGCGGGGTGAAGACCGACGGAACCCTCGCCTGCTGGGGGCGCAGCGCCGAGGGGCAGTCCACTCCTCCTTCGGGGACCTTCACGCAGGTCGGCTCAGGGGACTATCACACCTGCGGGGTGAAGACCAGCGGCGCCATCGCCTGCTGGGGGCTCAATGGTGCCGGCCAGGCGCTTACAGTCATTGCCGACTTCACGGGCAGACCGCGCCTTGGCAGCTTGCCCCTCTATGTCAGCTTCGCCGACAACTCTTTCACGGCCCCCGATTCCTGGTCCTGGACCTTTGGAGACGGTGGGAGCAGTTCACAGATGTATCCCGGCCACACCTATCGTGCGCCGGACATCTACCAGGTAACCCTTCTCGTGACGAACGCAGCCGGCTCCGACTTGAGAATCATCCCGGACTACATCACCGTCTCGTCCTGTGCGCAGAAGCCTGCGAGACAGGGCACCACTTACTCCACTACCATTCAAGGAGCTTATGACACTGTCGTCGCTCCGGCTGAGATCACCATCGAGGCACAGGCGATGGTCTTCCCGGAGGACCTGAACTTTGACACCCCGAACGTGACAGCGACCCTGAGAGGCGGGTACCCCTGCGACTATGGCCTGCCGAGGATCCCGGAGACGGTGGTGCAGGGGGGGACAGTGACGGTTTCAGCGGGTACGCTCATCGTTGACGGCCTGGTAATAGAGTGAGCGTTCTACTCGCGGTAATTCTTATTTCACTGTAACAGCATGATGGGATGAGTTGTCAGTGTAGACCGCAAAGGGCTCGCCAATAGTATGCGGGGAATCTCTACACGTGATGCGAGTCGGCTTCACCCTTGGAGGAAGCAAGATGGACGTAATCGATAAAGTAGCGCGAGATCACCCGGGGCTGACGAGTCCCTTGCGGCTCACCCTCATATTCCTCGCGCTTGTTCTTATAACCGTGGCAGTTGTCCTTGCCTCACTCATCGTGTGGGAGCGGGAAAAGGCCCAGGAGGCCCTCATCTCGGAAATGAAGGTGGTCAGCAGTGCGTTCTTTGACCAGATCATGGTTGCCCGCACGTGGAATGCCCTGCACGGTGGTGTGTACGCTGAACAGACCTCTGAAACACAGCCGAATCCCTATCTCGACGAGCCCGGCAGGGACATTATGACCACCGACGGCAAGCGATTGACGAAGATCAACCATGCCTACATGACGAGGCAGATGTCAGAGATAGCGGCGGTGAACCGCGGCTACAAGTTCCGCGTGGTCAGTCTCAAGCCCGTGAACCCATCCTTCAGCGCTGACCCATGGGAAGCGAACACCCTCACGGCCATCGAGAGGAGCAACTCGCCTGAGGGGTTTGTGATCGACCGTGACCACGAAGGCAACAGGATCTTCCGCTACCTCAAGCCGCTCTTCACGGAACAGGCGTGCCTCAAGTGCCATGAGTGGCAGGGGTACAAGCAGGGCGACGTCAGGGGAGCAGTCAGCATCAGCGTGCCGATGGCTCACTATGACTCGGTGCATGCCGCAGAGGTCCGGAGGACAGTTGTATCGCTTGTGTCGATATCAGGGGCAGGCTTTCTCCTCCTCAGCGTTGTCACCCTTTATCTTGGCAGGAGGCTCAGCAGCGAGATAGAGAAGAATGTTGAACGGCGGAAGCTCGTGGCCGTCGTCGAGTTGGCAGGTGCAGCGGCCCACGAGCTGCGGCAACCCATGACGGTCGTACACAATCTCTTGTCCCTCTTCAAAGAGAAGGTGAGACACCAGGAGAACGTCACGGAGGAGGAGCTGAAGATCATCGATGCTCAGTGTGTCAGGATGAATGGCACGCTCGACAAGATGCTCAACATCACGAGCTACAAGACCAAACCATATGTGGGGAATGAGCGGATAGTCGACCTCGAGAAGTCGGCAGAAAGCAAGGACTCCTGATAGACATAGGCGCGCTCCGATTCCATCCTGCACTCTCCAGCGCAGAGACTCTCCAAGCACACATCCCACTGTGCGAACAGACGCTTCTGATTACAGCGTCAATGCAGGAGGGGCACAAACGCTCGTCAACAGCTTTGATTTAACTTCCGTAAAGATGAGCAGTACGCCCGCAAGTCCTGACCTCCGGGGAACATAACAGATAGGCTGCATATCAACAGTCTCCGCAGAGGACCCCTGTAGGCTGTCGTCGGATTTCCCCTTGTGCCTATACACAACCCGTCGCCTTGGGAAGCCCCGCATACCTGCACGCCTGCTTTGCTGGTCCATCAGGGAAGAGTCGATAGAGGTAGAGTGTGTTGCCGGCATCAGGTCGAATCCTGCCAATCTCTCTCGCGAGAATCTTTATCATCGGAGCAATCTGGTACTTCTCGAAGTAACCTCTCAGGTAGTTGATTATCTCCCAATGGCCTTCTGTCAAGGTCAGACCGTCTCTGTGCGCCATGTGTTCCGC